>AUXO013626570.1_pt1 | contig 22799 bp, 35 predicted proteins | sample 768731 | NCBI WGS metagenome assembly AUXO01 (sample SAMN02715735, study PRJNA202380) | gut metagenome | biome: sheep rumen | host: Ovis aries | place: New Zealand: Palmerston North | reverse complement strand
CAGCTAGTATATTTTTTTAGTAGTTCTATTAGCTGCTTATAGTCTTCTGCTACGTATTTTGAGAATTGGCTAATCATTTACTTGTAATCTCCTTTTCTATTTCGTCTATTTTGTCTTCTGTTACGTCTGCTAGCTTGTCGAATCCGTGTACTTTTAGAGTTCCTATAACTGTCTCGTTTGCTATTCCTAGCTCTTTTATTTTGTCTACTATTTTTTGTCTCCTGTTATATGTAATCTTTTTTGGTTTGAATGCTTGTCCTTCTGGAACTATTTCTTCTGGAGTAGTTCTATCTGGATCGTCTAGGCTCATCTCTTCTGTAGGTATACAGAATACTTGAAATAGTGCGTACTTCATGCCTATTGCCATTGCCTTATTTGTAGACTTGTCCGCTGTGTCCATTCCTTCTCCTACTATTACTACGTCTATAGAACTTCCGTCTGCTGCGTAGAATGTATATTGTATAGTTAGTATTGTTATTGTCATTAAACTTCCAGTTTTTGTAGTTCTTTCTTCTCTTTGTTTTTCTATTACTTTTGGAGCTATAAATAGTCCGTATTTGCTCATTAGCGGATTGAGTGCATTCATTACGTCGTCGATTCCTCTATATTTGAAGTTCTGCGTCTTATTAGTTTTGTCTTTTCCTATTGCTGGCACTTCCCTCATGATTTCTATTATTGTCTCGTATATGTTTTTCTTTTCTTCCATATTTCTATTTGATTCTTAGCGTTTTCTTGTCGTCTATGAACCTTACTCCTTCTATTATTTCTCCTGTGCTTTTGTAATGCTCTTTTAGTTTTGCTTTGTCTACTTCTACTACTATTTTTGTTTTTTTGTATTCTTCTGGAACTAGTGATTCGTCTATTATTTCTACGCTCATCGGATTCTTAGCTATAGACATAGTTCCTGCTGGTGTTATTAGCTTAGTCATATTATTCTGCTCTAATATACTTTGAGTCATCTCTTTTAGTTTTTTTATTCCTTCTTCTAGGTTCTTTCTGCTGTTATATAATCGCTCCTGCTCTTCCTTCATGCCTTCTGCTGCTGTCTCCATATTTCTGATTAGTTTTATTATATTTTCGTTTTTTTCTATAAAAATTCTTTTTATTTCTGCCATCGCTTTTTCGTATTCTTCTGGAGTCATTTCTTCTTGCAATAGTAATAGTTGTAGTTCTTTGGCTGCGTTATTGATTTCGTATAGTGTCAAATTTTCCATTTTTTGCTCCTTTACTTTTTAGCGTTTTTGTGTTATATTGTAAGTTGAATTGGTTTCATTTTTGCTGATTTTCGAATAATGAGTTTAGGCGTTCACTAGAGTGTTCTACTAGGCTCATTATTTTATTGTTTACGTTTTCTAGTGAACCGTATTGGTTCTGTGTAGTTATATCCATTAGCCTTGCTATATTCTCTTGTAGTATTTGTAGTATTTTGTCTCTTTCTATTACTGCTTTGTCTCTTTCTGCTATTAGTTCTATTATTTCTGATCTTCTCCCCATTTTTCTCTCCTCCTTTCTATACTATTTTTATTGCTACTTCGTAGAAAAGTTTTCCTACTATTATTAGTAGCGGAATAAACAAAATAGGCCTACTTACTATAGCGGTCATAAGTCCGCCTAGTGCCCATAGTCCTATTTCAAATATTGACATTATTACTACTATGTCTAGTATTCCTTTGATTATTTTTCTCATCTCTATTTCCTCCTCTTTTGCGTACAAAAAAAAGACTCTGTGTATTACAAAGTCTTTTTTTTGTTACTTTATCGGCTTATTATTGAGTTTATAGCTTTTCGCTTTATCAAAGTTTTGTGCAATGTAGAGAAGTCCAATAAAAAACTATGTAATACGTTTTTTCCTCTTTTTTTATTTTCTATAGCTGCATTATATCTATACCATATTACAAAGTCAATAGTTATTACGTTACATTTATGTTACAATTTTCCGTTATTTCTTCCCAGTCGTTTATTGGCCTTCTGAGGATCTTATAATATGTCCCTAGCTGAGCAGGACTATATTCGTTAGGGTAGTCCTTTATATCTATATAATATATTTGTCGGAATTGTTTATGTCTACGAATCATCCCTTTTAGGTGCTCTTCTACTTGCTTTTCGTCACTTAAAACTCCTGTACAGAACGGCGTTCCGTTTTTTATCTGGATATAAATAGTATATTCGTACTTCATATTTTTTACCTCCCTCCTATATTATATCACGGTTTACATAAATATACAATTATACAAAAAAATAGAGGCGGAGTATATCCGCCTTTTATTATTTACAAGTGCCGTATATTTTAGAATTGTCTAGTTTTCTTCTTGCGACGTAATTTCTATTTCCGCTCCTTCCTATATACGTAACCCATCTGATTCCTTCATTATCTACGTAGCCGTCGTATTTTAGGCTCTGTCCTTTGTCGTATGATCCTACTACTTGTCCGCTTAGAGAAGGACTTCTACGTATACGTAGTCCGTTTACTGAGCTCGTAAAAGTTGCGTTTTGTGGAATTATCTTCCAGCTAGTATTTCCTCCGCTGTTTTGGTTATTGTTTACTGCTGGATTGACTATACAACCTCTATATTTATAGTTTGCTCCTGCTCCGCCATTTTCCGTTGCTGTTAGTTCTTATAGAGTTATAAAATGCTGAGCCGTTCCATGAGCTTTCACTAGTATATATCTGATTGCTAGAGTCTATTCTTTCTACTATTGCTACGTGTCCCGCTCCGTCTCCAGAACCTAGGCCGCCTTTTTGCCATACCATGATTCCTCCTAGTGTAGGCGTATTAGATATTTTTAATCCTAGTGCTTTTGCTCTTTCTATAAAATTTTCGGCGTTACATACTAGTTGAAACTTACAAGCTCCGTAACCGTCCGATTTCGTTAAATCTTCCGATTAGCGTAGCCTACGCAGTTACTTAGTACGTTTGCTCCTGCTTTTGTAGGTTTTCCTTGTACTGCTCCATTATAACCTCCGTTAGCTTGGCGTATATAGTATTTATTATTATTAGGGCAGCTAGTTCTCATTATAAATGACATTTTCTATTCCTCCTTCAAATAATTCTGCTAGTGTGTCGTTATTGAATGTGTCTTGTATTTCTTCCATCTATTTTTTCCTCCTTTTTTAGTAGATCTAGAGTCATATTCATTACTGCTGACACGCCTCCTGCTACTGCTCCGATTAGTATAGACTTTAGAACTGTCCTGTCTGTTATTTCTCTCGTCTCTAGAGAAACTAGTATAGCTGCTATAAAACCTTGTATGAAAGTTTTTACTGCTCTTATTAGTATATCCTTCCACTTTTCCATATTGGTTCTCCTTTCGCTTTTTTTATAAAAAAATAGCTAAAAAACGACGCATGAGAATCGTTTTCTAGCCGTTTTTATTTTGAGTTAGAGTAATTACTTGGCTAAAAATACAGCTATTCCGCTGATTACAGCTCCTACTATAAAAGTCACGACTTGTTTTACTATATTCTTTTTTATTTCTTTATAATCGTCTGCTGGCTCTTTTTCTATCTGGTCTACTCTCGTAGTTAGCTTTGTTACTTCTTCCCTCATGATTTTTACTTCTGTCGCTATTTCTTTTACTGCTATAGTTAGCTCTGTTATGTTGTCAATTTTTACGCTGAGCTTTTCTATTTCTTTTTTGTTATAGTCTGTAATCGTTTCTAGCTTTGTAATTCTTTCTTCCATTTCTATTCCTCCTCTACTACTTTCACCATTAAAAAGCTAGATATTGTCCCTCTGATTTTTTGTGTAGAATTATTCAATTTGTAGATTGATATTTTGTCTCCTTGAACAACGTCTAGTATTATTGGAGAAAATGAAGTAGTTCCATAGTTAGTGCTAGTGTCGGCTATAGACGTTTGTACTTCTGCGTTATTTTGTCTTATTTCTGTCCATAAATATAGCGGGCTCGTATTAGTATCTTCTCCGAATACCATTCCAGAAACTTCTACTTTTTTGATTCCTTCTCCTATTACTACTGCGTTATTTGATAGAGAAAGCCTCTCGCTTGTATTCTTGGCTATATTGTCAAATGGTATCGTAACCGCTGCGTTTAGTGTTGCGTCTGCATTCATACGTACTATAATATATTCTGGCTCTGTTTTTGGTATTGAGTTTATAATATATTCTTTCAATATTTGAGTAGCTAGCTTTTTGTTTGCTCCTCCTTGTATTATCATTAGCAGGTCTTCTGCGTTTATTTGGCTCGCTTGGGGTAGCTCGCTCACTTTTATTTCGTCGTCCATTTTTCTCTCCTTCCTATATTCCGCCAGTCTGTGCGGATTCTTTTTCCGTCTTCTGTTATTATGTAGTCATGTAGTTCTTCGTTTGTAGCGTATTGTAATTTCATTTCTGGTTCTACTTCTCCCGTCCAGTATATATTCGTTTCTCCCTGCTGCATTTGTAGGTTTTGGATTGTGTTTAGTTGATTTATTAGCTCTTCGTTTGTGATTTCTATAATGTCGTTTCTGCTTAGTGCATAGTATAATTCAAATATTAAATTTGGATAGTTTTCTATCCATTGCGTTTGTGTCTTTCCGAACGTATTAGAATATAAAAATAACGTAGAATTTGTACTATTTGTATTTATTCCTATTTTTCCGCCTGCTGCACTTGGTTTTACTATGTTCGATTTCCATTTGGTTGTGATCCAGCTGCTATTTATGTTAGTATTTAGATTTCCTCCTACGTCTCCTCTTAAATGTGGAACGTCTTTCCAGCCTGGGTATGTGTCCGAATTATTCATGTCTGCGATTGCTAGATTTATTTTTCTTGTGCCTATACTTATGAACCAGATTCCTACTCCGAAAGGTTCGGGGTATGTTGCTATTTCTCCTTTTTCTATTTGAATAGCTTCTCTTATTACGGTTGCGTTATTTATTAGAATTGCATAATTAAACCTTATATATTTTATTCCTTCTGGTATTGTGAAAGTATTTGCTTTTGGGTTTGTAGGGAAGTTGTTGAAATTCTGTTCGCTTTTATAAGTTTTATTCTCATCAAAATATGAAACCCTCGCTTGAAAGTAGCTATTGTCTCCGTTCCATGCTACTGTGTATTTTTCTCCTTCTTCCACCTCTATATAATCGCTTAGTCTCCACGCTGCGTTATTTGAAATAACTCCTCCACTTATTATCTGGTTTATCTCTTTTGATTTGTCATATAGATTTTTTCCTGTGCTTTTTCTTATTATGTTTTCGTAATCGTCTATTCCGCATAGCTTGATTGGATTGTCTGTATATGGGCTGTAATTTTCTGATTTTTTTAGACTTATATATGGATAATATATAGTATTTACAGTAGCTCCGTTTTCTACTCTTATATATACTCTTTGTACTATATAATCGTATTCTCTATTATAGGTTGCTCCTGCGTTAAATATAAAGTAGCCGTTTGCTCCATTATAGCTGCCGTATAGATATATCGTAGTATTACTATTATTGTAATAATTAGTCCCTGCTTTCATTGTCCAGTTTGCGTTTGTCCATAGATTAGGTTCTGTCCTTGCTGTTGCTGTTCCTTCTACTTTTATAGATTTATCTTTGTTTATTGTAAACGTGATTCCGTTTAATGTTTGATTTGTCATATTGTTTTGTATTAGATTGTCTCCGCCTAAATCTACTTGATAGCTATTCCCTGCGTGTTCTACTAGACTCGTTGATTGATTTCCAGGTTCTATTTGTATTTGTATTTCTGCGTTGCTACATTCTACATATTGAGAATAAAATATAATATCTCCTATTTTTTGATCTGGTGTTAGGTTTGTCCTATATATTGTCGTTGTCCCTGTTCTCTCTACGTTGAAACTAGTTCTTGTTTGTGTTCCTTCTCTATCGTATATATATAGATATATAGTTATTGCACCGCCATGTACTGCTGTTATTATTAAAGTTTATATTTCCATTTCTTATTATTGTAAAAGTATATTGCTTTCCGTATTCTGTTAAAGAGTTATTCTGTAATCCTGTCCCAGCCCATCTTCCTGTCATACCATTATATAGATTCAAAGCTCCGCCTTGATAGTTTATGTCTGTAGCTGAAAAAATTATTTTATTTCCTTTTATTTCAAACGTTTTACTTGAGTAGCTATAATTTCCTTCTTTCATCTGTATTATGTTTTTATTCATCACGTTTATATTCTGGTCTCCGCTTACGCTTTGGATTTCTATAGGTGCATCTGGTGTAGGCGTTCCGTTTTGGATTGATTTTCCTACTATTTCTAGAATACTTCCTGGCTGTGATCCATTTACGTTTGTTAGTGTGAAACTACTTCCCTGGATAGTATTATATTTTATATTCTCGCTTACTATATACTTTTTATATTTATAGTCGTCTCTTACTTTTATTTTTACTGTGAAAGTATTTCCCTCGTATACTGTCTGAGGTTCTAATAGCATTTCTGTTATTCTACTCATTTACTTCCCTCTTTTCCACGTTCCCTGTACGTTTGTCCAGGTCGTTGCTCTTTTCCAGCTGCCTTGCTTATTGTAGCTGACTTTTCCTCTTTTTATTGCTCCTTCTATGTCTACTTTTATAGTTCTCTGGTTTCCATTATATTTTATCGGAATCGTTAGCTCGTCTGTATATTGGCCGTCTGCTGTTAGTATTACTGTGCTACTTATTTCTTGACTATTTCCATATAGTGCGTAGATCTGATCCGCCTCCGCTACTGAGAATACTAGATTATATGTAGAACTGCTTATACTTCTAGTAATTACTTCTACTTGATTTATTAGTACGCTTAGACTTAGAGGGTAGCGATTGCCAGGGTTGTTTATTTTTATTTCGTTATTGTCTCCGTGTATTATTTCTGTTAGATCTTGTAGCCTTGCTATGTCGTACGTTTGTATACTATTAGCAGCACTATTGCCGTATAGCTGAGAATCTCTACTCTTCATTCTGGTTACTATACTATATGTAGTATTAGGAACTAGATTGCTTATTGTATAAAAGCCTCCTGCTGCGTTAGGGTTTCCTATGTAATTCCAGGTCGTTCCACCGTTTATACTGTAGTATAGTGCGTCTATTGTTTTGTCGCTGCTCCAGTTCATTTGTATGCTGGTATCTGTTTTGGCTCTTAGTGATTGAAACGCTGCGGGGTAGCGTGGAATATTTGTCAAATACATAGATCCGCTCGCACTTGCGTTGCCGCAGGTGTATGATTGTCCGCTATTGTCTGTTACTGAGAAACTAAAATATAATAGTTTTGTGCCGTCGTTTTCGTGCGGAACTTGTAGACTTCCTGTCTTTATTGTTAGGGTTGAACCTGCACTATAGCTTGGAATCGTTCCCGTGTAGGCTGTGCCGTTTATATTTATACTATATGTTATAGAGTTCCAGCCGCTCCATGAGTAGCTGCTCTTATATAGTGTAAAAGTAAAACTTACAACGGAGTAGTTCCCGCTTTGAGAAGTGCTGTCTTCGTTTACTGTTAGCGTAAATTCATGGCTGTGCTTAGATCCATAGCCTGTTATACTTGCCATAGTTTTCCTCCTTAATCAAAATATTGTATATATATGTCTCCGTCGCTGCCTCCTGTAGGTTCTTCCGTTCCTACTGTGATTTTTTTCTGAAAGCCTGCCTTGTCTGTATCGTATGTAGTTTTTAGTACGTACGCACTTCCGCTTTCTACGTCTTGTAGTTCTTCTTCTAGCTGGTCTAGTAAAACTTGAAAATCTGCTAGCATTTTCGTTTGCAATGCTTCATAATCTAGCTGTGCCGCTGTTACTGTAAACTCTGTTATTCCGTTTACTGTAGTCTTGAACCTAGCAAGTTCCACCTGGTATAGTGTGCCGCCGTTGTCCATGTCTTCTTGCGTAACTTCTGGATATGCTGTAGTAGATTTTATTATCTTAAAACTTGCTTGCTCGAAAGTTGTAGGGGTTGCTTGCTGAGTTAGATCTATTTCTAATACTAGTTTACAAAATGCTATGTCTGTCCCTGCTGTTACTGTCTCGCTGCCTACTACTCCTACAGGTCGTCCTGCTATTAAATATGTGCCTTCTCCTATTGTAATAGTTGTATTTGTATTAGTTATTTCGAATCCGTTTAGTATTCCGTTATTATTATCTAGCATTTTTCTAAAAATCATAGAATCGACGTTATTACTTGCTAGCTGATTACTAAATACATAGCCTTTTATCATTCTTCTTTATTCCTTTCTTGTTTTATTTTATCTATGAAATTGATCCTCATATTTCCGCAGGTTATGTCTAGAAATTCTCCGCCGTCGTCTCTTATAGCTGACACGTAAGTATCTAGTATTATATTATTGTCTGTCCTTACTTGTAGCGGTGTCCCTATTCTTAGACTCTCTACGTTAAATAGTTCGGAACTTCTTCTGATTTTGAAATTTATATAGTGTTTGTATGAGTTTCCCTTGAAAATATTTAGTGCTGTCTGATATGCCTCATCATCGTTTTCTATATATGTTACTTCTATTTTTCCTCTTGCTCTGTCTGGATCGTTTATATTGTCCGTTATTGTCCTGTTACTTTTTAGAAACCACGAATGTGTAGCTGTGCTAGTTTTTACTATTACTTTTGCTACTATGTCGGTGTCGTATACTTCTGTATAGTTACTTATATCCGCTACAGTCGTGTCTATTAGTTCTTCGTCTTGCGTTTGTTTATATATTTCTAGTTTTATTTGGTAGTTGTCGTCGAACTTAAAATCTAGTATTATATTGTAGTTTTGGCTACAATTTGTCACGTATGTATGGAAGTTATATATTCCGTTTTCTACGTTGTCTACGCTTTTTTGTAATGGTGTATGAGTTTTTACTTCTACGTCTAGCCAGTCTATATTTAGTAGCGAATCGCTAGAGTTTGTAAATTGATCGTATATAGTTTTCGCTATAAAATCTTCTACTCCTGTCGTTGCTATTAGCTCTTCGTCCTGTAGTAATACTTTTCTGTCGAATATATTACTTATATATTTTAGTGTTACTTGCTGTACTGCTGCTCCGTTTTCGTTAGCAGTATCTTCTACAATTCCTATATAGTCTATTTTGTCTTTTCTTTTTAGTATTGCTATGTCTCCATTTTTTACTTCTACTTTTCTATACGTATTGAATATAGTATTTGCGTTAGTTTCTTCGTCTATATTAAATTCGTAGTTTTCGAACTCTAGTACGTCTATTATTTCCAGGTCTTCTTGAGCTAAAAAGTATACTATAGTTTCGTCGTTAGACAATTCCTCTACTTGTTTTTTTAGAACTCGTAATAGTCTAGTCTCTGTGTCTGATTCTCCAGTAACGTCTGTAGCCTCCGCTGTTACTTCATATACTCCTCCTATTATTGGAGCGGATAGACTTAGCTCGTACGTGTCTGTCTGTGCGTTATATATTGCGTAGTATTCTGATCCATTTATTATTACTTTTACTAACATCTTACACCGCCTTGTACTGAGGATATATAGTCAGCTTGGCTGAGTTGATTTCATCGTCCGCTGACAATTTTATTTCTGAAACTCCTAATGGTAGCTTAAAAATATTATTTTTTGTTATGTCTATATATTGCTTTTTGAATAGAGAAGTCTCCGTCCCGTCTGCTAGTTGCTTTTTTATGAAAAGCTCTCCTGTTTTGCTGCTATATAGTAGTTTTTCGTATACTCCAATTGTTATAGGAATTTCTATACTTGCTACGGTCTCTCCGTCTCTTATTATTTCAATTTTTGGATTGCTTACTTCTCCGTCGATTTCTACTAGAATAGGTGCTGGAATGTGGCCTTGATTATTATAGGCTAGTGATCTCACGTCGTATTCTGTATAGCGTGCGTCCCACCTATAGTCCCATCTCATTTCGTCTCCTCCGCTGGTTACGTCGTATACTGTCTCGTCTTCTGAATACCATAGTCCTAGACAATCGAAAGTTATAGTCTCGCTTATTATTCCGTTAGTATTCTTCTGCGTTTTTGTTAGTTCGTTTATTTTTACGTCTTTGTAGTATTCTTTTGCTCCTGTTTGATATGGAACTCTATATAGAAATCTTATAGATTTTGAGCTTTCTATAAAATCTATTAGTTTCTTGAAATTTTCGTACTTAGTTGTATTTACTATTCCTACTATTTGTCCTTGCTCTATTCTTCTTACGTTTTCCAGGAATGTATTTCCTACTTGCTCGTATTGAGTATTATATCTATAGCCTAGTCCTGCTGGATCTGTTAGTAATACGTAGTTTTCTATATTCATCAAAGAGAAAGTTCGTCCTTTCTCGTTTATTAGTGCAAATTCTCTTACCATTTTTCCCTCCTAATATGCTGTGCCGAATTTCTTATTTATATAGTTGAAACACGCTTGTAGATTAGCCTCGTCCATTTTTTGTACGTTGAATACTATATTCGGCGTTGCGAACTGGCTCTTTTCTCTTAGTCTACTATTTACTAGTCCCGTTCCATTTTGTAGATTTGATAGAGTTTTATTTTCTTCTGCTGTTAGTACACGCTCTCCTTTATGTAGTCTTGCTACGAAGTCGTCGTATGGCACGTATGCTAGTCCCTCTGCGAATCCTGGTAGTCTTTGTATAGCACTTTGTAGGTTAGGGCCTACGTTTACGCTTGGCGTTATTTTAAATAATGAGCTTAGCTTGTTTGCCAGTCCTCTGGCTACTCCAAATAGTTTACTAGTTATAGTATTGTCTTCTAGTCCTGTTTTTAGTGATTCTAGTATAGAACGTCCTTCTGATTCTCCTAGATTTCCCTCTCTGATTCCTTGCATTACTTTGTCAGCGTCTTGTATTCCTGCCTGCTCTAATAGTCCTCTTAGTTCGTCGTCGCTTAGTCCGTTTAGGAAACTTGTAAGGTTACTTATTGCCTCGGATCTGAAGTCTGCGTCTCTATCAAATGCCCATAATATATCATTCATGCTAGTATTCGTCTGAGCCACGGCCTCTGGAGTTTTTTCTGCTATTACTCCCGTCATTTGCTCTATCATCTGACGCTCTTCTATTGGCATTTGTGCTAGTATTTCGCTATATATATCTCTTGAGCCAGTAGCTAGTTGTTTCCAGCCTTCTTTTATGTCGTCGCTATTTTCTCCCGTTATACTAGTCATCTTTTTTAGTTCACTTCCTAGTGATCTTAGTCTAGCTGCTGCCTCTTGATTCGTTGTCCAGGACTTAGCCATCTCGAACTCGTTATGGCTTTCTTGAGCTTTTTTGTATTCTTCTATAGATTGTCTTCCATATTTCTGCTGTATTTTTATTTGCTCCGCATAAGAAAGCTCTATAGTTTTTCCGTTACTCTCTATCGTTTTTCCATTTAGTTCTATTATTTTTTGAATGCTTTCTGCTGAGCCTTCTACGTATAGCTTATTTAGTTCCTCGTAATTCGCTATGTCGTCACTATAGTTTTTTACAGCGTCGTTTAGGCTGTTATATGTGTCTTGTAGATTGTTTACAGCGTCCTTCTGATTGTTTACGTTTTGTAGTGCTGCGTCATATTTAGCCTGTGCCTCGAATGGCTGCGAACCTGTGCCATACGCCATTGCGTAATCTAAGTCCTTTTGTGCCTGCTCCAGCTCTTTTTCTTTTTGTGTAAGGTCGCCCTGAGCACTTGCTAGTTGTTTTTCTGTGTCTATTAGTTCTTTAGTTTTTGAGTCTCTTTTTTCTATAGCCTCGGCCATTTTTTCTTCTTGGCCTTGCATTATTACTTCGACTTTTTTCCTGTTTATAGTTTCTTCTATTTGGTTCTGGATCTCTTTATAGCTTTCTATAACTCCATTATTGTTTTTTATCTCGATTCCTGTAGCTTTTGCTAGTTCTCCAGTTATATAGTTCGCTCTGTCTTCGTAGCCTTGTTTTACTTTTCCGTTTTCGTCAGTGATTTGTCTTAGTTCGTCTAGTAATGCCTGTGTATAGTTTAGCTCTTGTAGTCCGCTCGCTACTTGAGTGTCTATAGCGTTTCTCTTTTCGTTTATTGCGTCTATTTCGCTTTGTACTTCTGCTTTTAGATCTGCTGTACTATTTTTTAGGTTTCTAGTTTCGGCCGTTGCGTCGTATACGCTTTTCTTATATAGTGCCACGCCTACTGCTGCCGCTCCTATTCCTACTGTTAGAACTCCTAATGGGCTCGCTATTGCCGTGATTCCTTTAGCTAGTCCGTGCTGCTGTGCCTGTAGCTGTGCCTACTCCGTTTTTTAGATAGCCTATTGTCTTAGTTAGTGTCCCTATTCCTGTAGTTACTCCGCCTATTACTTTTAGGGCTGTCCCTCCGATTTTTAGTAGCGGCCCTATTGAGGCCACCATTAGTCCGATTCGTAATACGTTTTCCTTTTGTTTGTCGTCTAGCTTACTGAACCACTTTACTATGTCTTTTAGCTGCGTTACTAGTTTTTTTGCTATTGGCATTAGACTTTTTGTAAGTTCTCCTAGTACGGATTGAAACTCGCTCTTTAGTTGTTTAGTTTTTCCTGCTAGAGTTTCGCTAGCTTGCGTCATGGCGTTGTAGTATTTGCCGCCTCTTTCTGCTGCTTTTTCAAACGCTCCCGCTAGCATTTCGTACGTGATTCCTACGCCGTTCTTTTCGCTTTGTAGTTCTTTAACTTGATCTACTGTCTTTCCTAGATAGTCTGCTAGTATTCCATATACGTCTATTCCTGCGTATGCGAACTGTCTTATATCCATTGCGGTTGCTTTTCCGTGCGTTTTTTACTTGTTGTAGGTTGCTAGCCATTCTAACTAGTTCTTCGTTGCCTCCTCCTGCTGCTGCTATTGAGTCTCCTAGTGCGTTGATTAGTTTAGACGACGCTCCAGCGTTTTCTCCTGCAGCTAGCAGCATCTGGTTCGCTTGTATTAGACTTTTTACGTCGAACGGGCTCTTTGAGGCGTTTTGTTTTATTTCTTCTATAAAACTTGCCGCTTTTTCTGAGCTGCCTACGAATCTCTCTAGTGTTTTTTGATATGTCTCTATTTGTGCGTTATATCCTACTCCTGCTCCTATTAGTGCTGTAATAGGTGCTGACAATCTCGTAGTTAGTTTAGAACCTAGCTCGTCTATTAGTTGTCCGTTTGCTTTGAACTTACTTCCTAGGTTTTCTAGTTCTGATCCTATTTTCTGTAATACTGAGGCTTGATTTTTTAGATCGCTTAGCTTTTGAGTCTGCTTTTCTATTTCTCTAGTTAGTGCTCTGTAGTTTTCTGTATCTAGTTTTTTTCCTTGTGCTATATATTCTTCTTGTATTGCTTTTAGTCTGTTTAGGTTTTCGGTTGTAGCTGCTATATTTTCTTTTAGTATTTTCTGCTTTTGTGAAAGCAGCTCCGTATTTGACGGGTTGAACTTTAGTAGTCTATTTACTTGATTTAGTTCTTTTGTTAGGCTAGCGGATTGTTTATTGACTTTAGTAAGGGCGTTCTGTAGTCCGCTAGTATCTCCTCCAATCTCTACTATTATTCCTTTTATACTTCCTGCCATCTTTTTTCCTCCATATAATAAAAAAAAGGCTAGAAATAATTCCTAGCCTAGCAATCTGTCTATGTCTTCTTGAGTAGCTTTCCTAGTGTCCGATTTTTGCTCCTGGTTGTTTAGTATAAAAGATAGTAGTATCTTCATACAATCTATATATGTTAGTATTTGTAAATCGTTTATAGTTAGTCCTACTCGCAAGCACGACGCTATAAATTCGTGCTCTGGAAATATTTCCTCAGTTTTTATATTATTTTTGTCTGAGATTTTGTCGAATTGGTTACTTAGCTCCCTGTCTTTGAAAGCAAGCTACGGCATATTCCGTTACCTCTATAATCCATTCTTCGCTTATATTAAAAGCTGGAATAGATTCTAACCATTCTGTATATTCTGGAATACTTTTATCCGCTGTGTGTATAAAAATCCACGCTAGCTTTGTTATAGTGATTATAAAATCGTCTACGTATGGGCTCATAGTATTCCCTATTAGCTCCGCTCTTTCGGTGTCGTTTAGTTTCTGATCTATTGCACTCTGTTCGGCGGTGTATTGTCTTATTAAATACTCTTGTACTTTCTGTACTGCCTCTAGTATTCCTTCGTTGAAATAGTTTCTATATTGTAGATATGTTAGGGCGTTGCAGTCCATGTCGTACTCTTTTTCTGCTATTATGATTTTCTTCATTTTTTCCTCCTTCTATACTGAGGCAGCTCCTTCATATACGCTTTGGAAGAATGCGTTAAATACTGCTGCGTTGTCTTCTGTCTTTTCTAGTGTATATTTTACTTTTTGATCTGTATTTCTTGGGCTCATTGTTATTGACAATGTGTCTGTTTGTGGTTCTTTTGATTCTTCAATAGTTTGTGCGTTTTGAGAAGGTCTAGTAGCTGTGCAATCGTAATATACTGTACGTCTGTTTTGAGAATCTCCGTCTACTTCAAACAATAATGCGAATCTCTTAGGCTTGTCGCTAGATTTTTCTAGTATGCCTCCGTTTTCGTCTTGAGTTTGTCCTAGTACGCTTGTAAATATGCTGTTTTGTAGCATTGCTACTTCTAATTCTCCTTCGTAGCCTTGATTTGATATAGAGTTGTAATATTTTACGTTGTCAGCGTAAAATGGTGTAGTTTCTCCTACTGGATCTCCTGTTAGTGAAACTGCTCCAGGAACTGCTACTGGTGTGTCGTATGTAATATTTCCTTGAGCGTCTTCATTTAGTATTGCTATATGTACGTTGTTTATTCCAAATTTTACTTTGTTACTCATTCTTTTTTTCTCCTTTTCTTTTTATATATCGAAGAAGTAGCTTACTTGCCATATTTCTTCTTCTGACAAGTAAACTTCTTCTGTTTTATTCCAGGGCATGTCTCCTAGAATATTATTTTCTATTTTTTCTTCGTCCTCTAGGTTCTTTTCTATGTATGTATAGTCTAGCTGTATAGGAATCTGCTTTTTATATACTTTATTGTCTGCCATAAAATTTTCCGTACTTCTGCCGTACGCTACTAGGTGCGGCGGTTCTACTGGTGTCTTAAATTGTCCGTAGGCGTATTGGAATCCCTGCTCTTCGCATCTTGTTTTTAGTTCTTGTAGCGTCATTTCTGCCTCCTTATTTTTTCTTTTATTAGATCTATAAATTTTATTTTATATTTTTCTTCTATCGGTCTTATATGAGGAACGGCTCTCGTTCTTCCGCCATTTCTTGTAGCGTGCCCGAAACTCTAGCAGGTGCGTTAGTTGATAGTTTGTCCTATTCCATATAACTTTTGTATATTTAGTCTTGTCTTTCTTAGATAGTTTTACGCTCCAGCCTCTATAATACGGCTGCGGTCTGCCGTGCAGTTTGAACTTCGACTTACTGTCTTCTCGTAGTTCGTTTTTTGCCTCTTCTGTAGTCTTGTCCACGCTTTCTTGCACGTCTTCTTCTATGTCCTCTCTATACTCGTTTAGATATTTCATAACTTCCTTCTGGAGCTCTTCGGGTTTTATATTAGACATTCTTTATTTTCCTCTCGCATATTAGTATAGTTTCGTCTGCTTTTGGTGTCTGAGTCCTTATAATCGTATACGTTTCGTCCATATACTCTAGCTCGGTTTCTCCGCTATAGTTTAGGCTTGAGATTCTTAGTCTTAGCGTAGGCTTGAATCCTTGCTCGTTTGCCTCGTAAAACTCTTTTGCGTATATGTCTTCTACTTTGATTATTGGAATCTCTGACTTCGTTATATTTTCGACTTGTACTCCTATACTATTACTTTGTATAGTTTTGCTTATTAGTTTACAGCTTACGTCTATCATTCTTCCTCCTCGTAGCCTTCGCTAAGTCCTAGATTTTGACATAAAAGACTATATGTCTTTCCAGCTCGTTCTTTTTCGTCTATGTCTGTATTTCCGAAGTTAGCCTTCACGAACATTATAATAGCTGCTCTTGTTAGTGCGTCTTCTGTGTTTGCTGCTGCTCTGATTCCTTGTCTTTGTAGATCCTTTATAGCTGCGTTTATTAATAATGTTATTTCGTCGTCTTTGATTGTAGAACTTGCCGCTATGCTTAGACTTAGCTTAGTTAGTCTTTTTAGTTCTTCCATATAGTCCTCCTAGTTTTTTATACTGATTGTGTAGGTGTATATTGTCCTTTAGCAAATGCTCCAGGTTTTCCTTTTCCGTCGAATATTCCGTAGCCGCCGTAGATTGTCTTTCTTCCTTTTATAGTTCTTTCCCATTCTACTCTTGTAGGTGTTACTTCGTTTAGTATGTAGTATCTAGGATTTCCTACTATAATGTCGTTATTGTTTAGGAATGGCTCTGTCTCGATTGCGAATAAGTCAGTGCCGTTGATTCCTTGTAAAAATGGATAGTTTCCGTTCTCGTCTTTATAGCCAACCATAGCAATTTTTACGCTTGTAGAAACGTATACTTTAGCTCCTCTTCTAGCCTCTTGGCTTAATGATTCGTATGTAGCTAGAATATTGTCTATTGGAGTTTCTCCAGTTGTTACTGCTGTTAGTCCGTTTAGAACTCCTGTAGGTTTGTTTTGTCCGTCTCCGTATATTACTGCGTTGATTAGTGCTACGCCCATTTTGTGTGCTAGTTCTTCGATTATGAAAGTTATAAATGATTCTACTGCCATTTCTTCTAGTTTCCATGTTACTACTACGTCTTTAGCTAGCTCCCATCCTGTTAGTTGTAAGTTTCTATATTCGTTTCCTTCGTTTACTGTGTCTGTAAGTTCTGTATACCATGCTGCGTCGTCTCCTTCAAATAAGAATGGAAGGTCAATATTTCCGTTTACTTGTAATTTTCTGATGTCTCTATAGAATGGGCTCATTTCGTCGATCATTTCCATTAGTTCTTCTCTTACGCTTGTAGGAATGAATAGTCCTCCGTTATTGATTCCTTGAGTGTCTGCAGCTGCAGCTACGAATGTAGTAGCTGTAGTAGTTACTGCGTCTCCTAGTGCTCTTTTTTCTTCCTCTGTCATTTTATTGTCTAATTTCATTAGTTTTTTAGCCCATGCACTTCTATATTCTGGGCTAGCAATTGTATACTTTTCCATTTTCTTTTCTCCTCTTTCTATTATTTTTAGGTCTCCTTTTGCTCTTTCTTCTACTTTTTCGGTTTCTTTTACTAGTGCTCTTTCTTCTTCTGGTTTGATTTCTTCATGATTTTCTTCTGCTGGTTTTTCTTCTGGTTCTTTTGCTGCTTTTTCTTTTTCGTCTTCTTCTTTGATTTGGTTCATTCTTTCTTCTAGTTCTTCTTCGGTTGCTGCTGTTTTTATTAGTTCTTCTTTTTCTTCTAGTGTCATTTTTAGACTCCTTTCTTTATATATATATTCCTATTTGGTTCTACCACTCAAAAAAACGGAACTTCTACCAGCTCCGCTCTTTCGGAATTATAATCTTATTAGTGCTAGTGCTTTTTTCTTTTCTAGTTGTAGCTTTCTGTATTGCTCTTTTTCTTCTTCGTAGTCTTCTTTCTTTCTAGCGTATATTTCTGTACTTTCGTACGCTGGCACGTCTACTACTGAAACGTCGTATAGTTTGTCGATTTTTAAAATTCTACGTGTGTCCGTTTCGTAGTCTATTGACTCTTCCGCTACTGTAAAAGCGAAACTCATCTTGTTTAGTAGTCCTGCTTGTATTGATTTGTAATAGTTTACGTTTTGAGTTGTATCTATTAGCTTAGCTCTGATTTTTAGTCCGTGATCGTCTACGCTTAATTCTAGCGATTTATTTCTAGTGCGTGCCATGATTAGTAGCTCGTCGCTATGATTGTATTTCATACATACGTCCGTCATGTCGCAATCTTCGAATGCTCCTCTGTCTATAACTTCTTTTATCCAGCCTAGATCTGTTACGCTGTCAAATACTGCTGCGTAACCTTCTACGATCATTTCTCCGTCTCCTGCTGCTCTGAGCTCTGACATTCTAATTTCCTTTATTGCTTTCTCCATCTTTATTTCCTCCTTGATAATCGCTCGCTACTGAGCTGTCTATATAGTTTAGCGATTGCATTATTTTATTTCCTTCTTCTCCTCCGATTGGAGTCATGTCTAATATTTCTCTTCCTTCGTCTACTGTAATCATTCCTCTGTCGCTTGCTATTTTTAGTAGCTCTATTTTCTGAGGAAGGCTAGCGTATTGTATTCTGTTAGTTGTAAATACTATTTTATGTCCGTCTCTTCTGGCTGTCTCTGAAAATATCTTGTTAGTAAAAGCCTGGCTCATCTGGATTGCTTTCGGTTCTATTACTCCTTCGTAGAAAGCATTCCACTCTTCTGAGTTATAGCTATTATTTATTATTTTTTCGTTTACGCCGAAATATTCAAAAATATTATAGTTTACTCTTTCTAGCTGGTCTTTGTCTAGTGTTATTGGCTTTAGATTTATCTCTTGAAATTCTGCCTTGCCATCTAGTGCTGCTATTCCCGACTCGTTTTCTAGATTTAGGAAGTCCTTTACGAATTGCTCCTTATTCTTTTTTATGTCCTTGTCTTTTAGCATGGAATTTGTAAATTTTAGTATACCTTTTAGAAAGCTCGTTGTTTTTATTGCGTTATTGATTCCTTCGCTAGCTGTATGTACTGTCTCTAGATCTGTTTTTAATACTTTATTGTCTGAGCCATATATATCGTGTTTGTTATAGAAATTTCTTAGGTGTATTAGCTCTTCGTATGGAAGTGTATATATTTGTCCGTTTATGAATTGGAATTGTAAAAAGATTCTATTAGCTGAGTCTTGTAGCAGGTCGTAGTTTAGTGCTGTTACTGGATAGAATCCCGTAATCATTCCCTGCTCGTCTTTTTGTATAAAAATAAAAGCGTTATTGTCTGTGTATAGATTTGATAGTATTTTGTATATAAAATCGTATGTAGACATTATAGGGTTCGGCTCGTTTTGTAGTAAAAAGTTTATTTTTCCCTTTATTGGCCTATTAGCTGTCTCCTGTATATGTCTCGGCATTAGTTTTGCTCCGTGCGTTGCGATTCTGTCTATACATTCTCTTGCTACTTTACTGTCATATACTTTTGTCCCGTCTATAGTTGTAAAAACGGGCATATATGAGTTGAGCATTTGTAATTGGGTTTCTGTTATTTTTTGCTGCTGCTGTTTTACTCCGAATATTTTCTGGAATAGATTTCTTTTCTCTTTCCTCATTTTATTCCTCCTGCAAATTTAGATAGTCGTTCATATACTCGTATAGAACGCTATATGCTATTATTAGGCTTACTGCTCCGTCGATTCTTGCTCTTTGTTTTTTGCCTTTTACTGGTCTTATATTATCATTGTCGTCTCTTTTTACTGCTGTATTACATAGACACCATTTAGTTACTGGATTATTTCCGTAGTTTACTTTCTTGTCGATTAGATCCGCCTCTAGCTGCTTCATTGGATTGCTTAGAGTTTTCGGGCCTTGTCTTACTTCTACCATTTGGAATCCTGCGTCCTGCATTTCGTCTACCCAGTAATTTGTATTCCACGGATCGTAGCCGAATCCATAGCGGAGCGATTTCATATTCTTCCTTCATGTGTAGAAACCATTCTGTTACTTTACTATAGTCTACTTTTGAGCCTTCACAAAGTGTTACTAGGCCTCGCTTTTCCCATTTGTCGTACGGAATCTTGTCGTCTTTTATTTTGAACTCTAGCCTGTCTTTTGCTATGAAATACTGCTGTATTACATATTTCTTCTGATTCTTTAGTATTAGCAGCGTGCTGCACGTAAGATCTGTAGTAGAACTTAGATCTACTCCGCCTATTGCGTAGTTGTCGTATAAGTCTTCTAGTTCGTATGTCTCTTCGTTGTTTACTGTGTCGAATGATAGCCACTTGTCCTGGTCGTTTTGGCGTATATTGAAATCCTTACATAAAAGGTTCGGAATTTCGCTAGGGTTATTTTGTGCTCTTTGTACTTTGTCTCTTAGATCTTTTATATTTTTTATTGTGCCTAATCCTGGATTGGCCTTATACCATTTTATTTCGTCCTGCCATTCTTCTGGATTGTCTAGCTCGTATATTATAGGCAGAATAGTTTCGTCTTTGATTTCGTTATGTCCTTCGTAGCCTTCTATTATGTCTTCGGCGTATTCGTATTCGTTGTCAAATACTGACTCTCTTACTGTGCCCATAGTTGAGCTTTCGAATAGCATCGGCTGTTCTCTGGCGGACATTGAGTCGTATATTACGTCTAGTAGATTCTTGTCCTTCCAGGCGTGTATTTCGTCTCCTATTCCGAAGTGCGTATTTAGGCCGTCTAATGAGTTACTGTCGCTAGCTAGTGCCTTCATGTAGCTCTCTGTCTTGTCGTAGTAGATTCCTCCTACTAGACATCTGGTCCTTTTGGCTAGTGCTGGGCTCTTTTTTATCATTCTTTTAGCCTCGTCCCATACTATTTTAGCCTGGTCTCTTTTTGTAGCTGCGGAATATACTTCCGCTCCGCCTTCTCCGTCTTTTGTCAGCATATATAGTGCTAGTCCGCTGTCTAGTGTACTCTTGCCGTTTTTTCTGGCTACAAAAAATAGAACCTTTCTATATTTACGTAGTCTAGTTTCCTGGTCTACGAATCCGAAGGCCGCTTGTATTAGTGCCTTCTGCCATAGTTCTAATCGAACTGGTTTTCCTGCCCATCTTCCTTTTGAGTGTTTACAGAATGTCTCTATAAAGTCTATAGGTTTATTTGCTTTTTTTGGATCAAAAATATATGTATGCGTTTCTTTTTCTTCTGTTATTTTATTGTAGAATGTTACTGTCTTCGGGTTTTTTATGTCGTCTACTAGTTTCTTGTATACTATTTTTATTTTTCTATTAGCTTTTTCGGGGTTTTTTCCTAGCCACTTATAGTATTCCTCTATATATGTCATTACTCTTCTCCGAAACTTTCGAATCCGTCGTCTTCCTGTGCTGGCTCTTCTACTTTTATTAGATCGTTTAGCTGTTTTATAGCTGATTGATAGTTCTTAAACATATTGTTATATGTTTTGACTTCTGTACGATCTTTATAGCCGCCACTGGTTTGCTCCGTTTTTATATTTTTCTTTTACTCCGATTTTTAGCTATGTCGTCGGCTAGGTTTTTTAGCTGCACGCTCATAAAAGCGATTTGGTGTATAAAGTCCTTATTCGCTTTTAGCTGCTCTTCTGTTAGACTTGTCAAATCTTTTAGTATTCTTTTTTCTTCTTTTTCTACTTCTTTTGTTATGTCTTTAGTTTCTTCTGGTTCTTCTTCTTTGTCGTTGAATAGTTTCTGTACTTGAGTTATTGCGGACACGTTTCCTTGTATTGCCTGCGTGAATAATGAGTATAGAACCACTGTCTCGTTATTTATGTCTTCCTCCGCAATTCCTAGATTCTGTAGCTTGTCTTTCACTTGCTGTGGAATTGGCATATTTCCTATATTGGCCATTTTTCTGATCTCCTTCTAGATTTCTGTAAGTTTCTTGTAGTTCTTTTTTTAATCTATGATAGCATTTTAATAGCTGCTGTCTTTTTCTTCCTCTGGATCTATTAGCGTGATTTTTTATAGTTTCCATTTTTTCTTTATGTTCTTCTATTCTAACCATTTAGTAGCACGGCTTTCTGCCCTGTCTCTTCTTCCCACCTCTGTACGATTACGTCTACGTAATGAGGATCGTACTCCATTATATAGCACGGTCTTTTTAGCTGTTCGCAAGCTATGAGTGTAGAACCACTTCCGCCGAATAAGTCTACTACTATTTCTCCTGGTCTTGTACTATTGCGTATTTGCTTAGCCATTAATTTTATCGGTTTCATTGTAGGGTGCTGCTTACTATTACGTGGTCTAGTTTCGTCTATTACTGTCGTCGGCTCTTGTAGTATTTCTTCTAGTAGTTTCCTCATGTCTTCTTTCTTCATATTGTCTAGATCTATTTCTTTTTCTAGAACTGTTTTCTGAGTTCTGTCCTTTATGAAATAATGAGCTGCTCCTTCTTTCCAACCGTATAGGCAGGGCTCGTGTTTCCATTGATAGTCTTGGCGGCCCATTACAAAAACGTTCTTATTCCATATTAACTCCTGCTTTGTAGTTAGTCCTGCGTCTTTTAGTGCGTTTTCAAAGTTTACTACTTCTCGGCTAGCATACCAAACGTAGAACGCTCCTCCTGGTTTTAATATCTGCTCGGCGTTCTGGAATGCTTTTACTAAAAACTCGTAGAACTCGTAGTCCGTCATCTTGTCGTTTTGTATGCTCTTCCCGTCCATTCTTCTCTTTCTAGCTTTTGCGTCTTTCAGGTCTTCTATTCCTATGTCTACGTTGTAGGGTGGATCTGTTAGTAATAAGTCCGCTGTCTTTCCGTCCATGAGTTTTTCTACGTCTGCTAGTTTTGTACTGTCTCCGCACATGACTCTATGAGCTCCTAATATATATATATAGCCGTTTTTAGCGTTTGCGTCTTCTTCTGGTTTTATTTCAAATTCGAAGTCGTCCTCTTTTATGTCGTCTTCTGTTATATCTATCGGCTCGAATCCGAACTTATTCATGTCTATATTTAGTATGTTTTTTAGTTCTTCGTCTAGTATGTCTATGTCGAAGTCCGTATTCATAGTCAGCTTATTATGAGCTAGTGTATACGCTCTTCTGTCTTCGTCTGTTAGGTGGTCTAGTCTTATACAGTCTAGCTCTTTATAGCCTAGCTCTTTTGCTGCTGCTAATCTGCCGTGGCCTTCTACTATTATGTTATTGTCTCCGCCATATTGCGATTGGATCATTGAATCCGAACTTACTTATGCTCTCTTTTATCTGTTCTATTTGCTCTGGTGTATGTATTTTAGCGTTTTTGTTATATGGCGTTATGTCTTCTATTTTTAGCTTGATTATTTCCATAGATTGGTTTCTCCTGGTTCTGAAAAGTACTACACCGTTACTAGAAAAATGACGTATACATTTTTCGATTG
>AUXO017340426.1_pt1 | contig 22802 bp, 36 predicted proteins | sample 768731 | NCBI WGS metagenome assembly AUXO01 (sample SAMN02715735, study PRJNA202380) | gut metagenome | biome: sheep rumen | host: Ovis aries | place: New Zealand: Palmerston North | reverse complement strand
ATTGAATACAGCAAAAACAAAAGAGTTGGGCAGTATATTGATGGAGAAAAGGTCGCAGAGTATAAAAGCATTGTATATGCAAGCAAAATGACTGGCATATCAAGGACAAGCATCACTAATGCGCTCACTGGCTGGAGCAAAACGGCTGGTGGCTATGAATGGAGATACGAAGGGAGTGAAGACTTATCGCTTTAACAAGAAAATTTTTATCAGCAATGGGTATTGAGTCTGAAAAGATTGATGAGATTATCAATGCTCATAGCGAAACAGTTACAGCATTAAAGGAAGAATGCAGTAAATACAAGGCAGATTCTGAACAGTTGGCTGAAGCCAATAAGGAATTAGAGAGCCTTAGAAAAAAAGTTAATGAAGATGCTACTGAGGAGTACAAGGAAAAGTACGAGAAGATTCAGAAAGAATTTGATGATTACAAGAATGATGTGAAGAATAAAGAGACTAGAGCAAGCAAGGAGAATGCCTTTAAGGAGATTTTAAAATCTGCAGGCGTATCTGATAAGCGTATTGACTCTATTGTCAAAGTATCTAGAGAGAGCATTGATAGTATCGAATTTGACAAGGATGGTAATGTGAAAGGCTCTGATAAGATTGCCGAATCTGTTAAGACAGAATGGGCAGATTTTATCGTTTCAGAAGGTGTGAAAGGTGCCGATACTAGTAAGCCACCACATAGTACTGGTGGTAAGATGAGTAAAGATGAAATCATGAAAATCAAGGATCCTGCAGATAGACAGAAGGCTATCGCTGAGAATCACGAGATTTTTGGTTTCTAGAAAACAGATTTTTAGTAAAGGAGAATTATTATGCCAGCAAAAGAAGGATTAACAGTCACAACTGATATTACAGTTCGTGCAAGAGAAGTTGATTTTGTAACAAGATTTACAAAGAACTGGGATGCCTTAAGAGAAATTTTAGGTATTGTAAGACCTATCAAGAAGGCTCCAGGTACTGTTTTAACATCATATGTTGCATCTATGAAATCTGAAGGATTACAGGGTGGTGCAACAGTTGGTGAAGGTGAAGAGATTCCATATACAGAATTTCAGGTAGAGCCTGTATCATATGGTGATGTTACTATCGAAAAATATGCAAAGGCTGTATCAATTGAGTCAGTTGCTAAATTTGGAGCAACTGTAGCTATCCAGAAAACAGACGATGCATTCTTAAATGAATTACAGTCAAATGTTATGGGTAGATTCTATACATTCTTAGCAACAGGTAGACTTACTGGTGTTGCAAGTGGTTTCCAGGCAGCAATTGCTGAAGCTCTCGGACTTGTAACAGACAAGTTCAAGAAAATGCATAGAGATGCTACTGAGATTGTTGTGTTCGTAAATACTCTTGATTACTTCAAGTATTTAGGTACAGCAAATATTACACTTCAGACATCACAGGGTATTCAGTATATCGAAAACTTCATGGGTGCTAGATATGTGATCTTATCATCTGAGATTGACAGAAGTAAGGTTTATGCTACTCCTATTGAAAACATCGATTTATACTATGTTGACCCATCTGATAGTGAATTTGCTCAGTTAGGATTACAGTACACAGTTGAAGGTGAGACTAATCTCATCGGTTTCCATGCTAATGGAAATTACAGCACAGCTGTTGGTGAATCTTATGCTCTTATGGGTATGACTCTTTGGGCAGAGTATCTTGATGGTATCGCTAATATCGATATCGATGATTCTTTTCTAACTGACCTTACTGTAGCTCCCGATGATGCAGATGCTACATATCCTTGGACAGACAAAAAGCCTGCTGATTTCCAGAGTAATGTAGCAATCAACGGCGGTGAGGTCACAGGTGAGCTTACATTCATTGAAGGTGGTTTAGCACCTAGTGGAACATTATCTGGCGATGGCTACTTCTTAGCACTTAAGTTTAGTAACTTTGCAAGTGGTTTAACATATGCAAATGTACAGGTAGGAATCGTTCCAAGTGCAACAGGTATGCCTTTACAGACTCTTGATTCTGATAAGAATGCAGTATTCAAAGTTACTGATAAGAATACTCAGAAAATTAAGGTTGTTCAGAGCGATGCTAGTGGACATAAGAATGTTCAGTTATTCGGCTTAAGTGGACTTACACTTGGAGAATCAACAGCAGAAGCATAGAGGTGATTTATGTATAAAGTTATTAAGTCATTTATAGATTTAAAAGACGAGCGTTACCTTTACAAAGAAGGCGATATGTACCCTAGAAAAGGGTACGAGCCTTCTGAGGAAAGGATTGAGGAGTTATCATCTGATAAGAACAAACAGGGCGTTGAGCTTATCAAGAAGGTAAACTCAAGACGCAAGAAAAAAGAAAAGTAAGAAAGGTGGTGTGATTTATGCTAACTGAACTTTGTCAAGAACTTAGGAATTGGTTTACGGATGATTCCGATAAACATATTGGTGATTTTACGGTCAGTGGTGGCAAACTCACACCACTTGTTGATTTGCAAGAAGGACAATATTATAGAATTGTAGGCTCTGTCTTTAATGACGGAGTACATGCTTATGATGATGAGCTTACTGACGAGTCAGAATTCCATGGAGCAGTGTGGTGTATGAAAATTCCGAAAGAAATAGTGGTGTTGAGTAAAGCGATTGATGATTGGCTCGATAAGAATAGTGATATCTTATCGAGTCCATATCAGTCGGAGTCGTTCGGTGGCTACTCATATACCAAGGCATCTGGCTCAGGATCTAGTGGTGATAGTGGAGTTACTTGGAAGTCACAGTTCGCAAGCTCCTTGAATAGATGGAGGAAGATATAATGAGCTTATTAGAACAGGCGTTTGAAGATTTTGTAATATTGAACAAGATAAGAACTGACGATGGCTATGGTGGAAGCGTAGTGCAGTGGGTAGATGGTATAACTATTCAGGGTGCTATGGTTTTTGATAATTCCATCCAGGCGAGAACTGGCATGGCTATGGGAGTAAGCAGTGTGTATACTCTTACTACTAAGCGTAGTTTGGTACTTGATTATCATGATGTGCTTAGGAGAGTATCTGATGGTAAAATATTCAGAGTGACTTCCGATGGTGATGATAAGTTTACACCTGCTAGTGCTGGTTTAGATATGCGACAAGTCAGTTGCGAAGAATGGAGGCTAGGCGATGGATAAAGTACAAGCTTTACATTCATTCTGGAGTCAGTTTGGTATAAAAGCATATGACGAGTCAACCGTACCTGACGATGCAAAAATGCCTTATATCACATACGAAGTTTCAGTTGGTGACTTTGGTGATGATATAGCAAGTTCAGCATCTGTTTGGTACTATGATGACGGATGGCAAGCCATTGAAAACAAAGTAAAGCAAATTGACGAAGTGCTATCTGATGGTGGCGTTTGCATACCATATGACGATGGTAATATTTGGATTAAGAGAAGCTCGCCATATAAGGTACGTGTGGCCGATTTGAATGATATGGTGAGAAGATATATGCTAAATGTAATAATAGAATATCATTAGGAAGGAGCGAAAAGTTATGATGAAATATACAAAGATTCCTGAGACTACTTTTAAAGAGCTACAGCTTAACGCAGGAATTCTATTAGATAGTTTCGTGCCTAGCACAGCAGTTATTGGTAATATTATTGGTGCTACATCAGGTGGTATCAATTTTACAGCGACTCCAAGCTACAGTGACTTTGGTGAAGACATTGACAACTGCCCTAAGAACACAAAAGAACTTAAGAAGCTTGAAGATTGGGAAGTTACAATGTCTGGTACTTTTGTATCAGTTACAAAGGCTCTAGCACAGAGATTAGTAGCTTTAGGTGATGTGGACGGAGAAGATGCTACTCATATTATTCCTAGATCAGAAGTTGCTCTTACTGATTTCAAAGATGTATGGTGGGTTGGCGATTATAGTGATGTGAACACAGGTGAAAACGCTGGTTTCATTGCTATCCATTTAATGAATGCATTATCAACAGGTGGATTCCAGATTCAGACTGGAGACAAGGCAAAGGGTAATTTTGCTTTCGAATTTACTGGTCATTTTTCATTAGATGCACAGGATATAGTTCCATTTGAAATCTACATCAAAGAAAGCACAAGCACACCTGTTACACCAACAGGAATTGGAGTTGCACCTGCTGAAGCTAATTTAAGCGTTGGTGAAACATTGAACCTAATCGCTACTATTACACCAAAGGGTGCAACTGGAACAGTTACATTTACGTCAAGCAGTGATACAGTTGCAACTGTTGATGAGTTTGGTAAAGTAACAGCTGTTGGTGATGGCACAGCAACTATCACAGCAACATGTGGTGATTTTGATGATACATGCACCGTCACTGTTACATCTGAAGCATAGGATAAGGAGTAGATTGTATGAAAAAAATATCTGATTTCAAAAATGAAGATGCTGTTGAAGTATTAGCAGACATTATTGAGCCATGCTCAGCAATTATAAATGATGCAGATGTAAAAAAAGAATTTGCAAAAGATAGGATGAAGGCTATATCAATGGCCTTGAAAAAATACAAGAAAGAGATTGTGCAGATACTGGCAAGACTTGAAGATGTGCCTGTGGAAGAGTTCACTTGCACACCTGTTACGCTCGTATCGAAAGTCCTTGAAGTATTAAATGATAAGGACTTGAATGATTTTTTATCGTCATTGGCTCAGACAGAGGAATAGATATTTTTTGGCAATGCTATGGTGAATATCGTGGTAATCCTAAACACTTTAAGCAGTATTTGTTATCGAAGTACAAATCGTATCAAGATGATTTGTTATATCGAGTATATATAACAGATACTGCTTATTCTTATATGAGGGAGAAAATGCTACCAGATAGATTCATAGATGTACTCTGTCCGAAGCCAGAAATCGAGATGGATGGCGATGAAATCGCATTTAGAATATTAGAAAAAATGAAAGGAGAGTAATATGGCTAATGTATTTGATTTATATGCATCGCTCTCGCTAGATAGCAAGCAGTATGAACAAGGTTTGAAAAATGCACAGTCATCTGCTAAGGGTTTTGGTGGTAAGCTAACCAAAGCTTTTAAGGTCGCAGGCAAGGCATTTGCAGGTGTATCTACAGCAGTCGGTGGAGCAGTTGGGGCATTATCGGCAGTTTCAAAAAAGTCTGCAGATACATCCGACCGTATAGATAAGATGTCGCAGAAGCTTGGCATATCACGAGAGGCTTTCCAGGAATTAGATTTTATATGCTCACAGTCGGGTACTTCGGTTGATAGTCTTAAGATGGGCATGAAAACTCTTACATCGCAGATGACTAAGGCATCCGATGGCTCATCAGACACAGCAAAAATGTTCAAAGCATTAGGTGTGGAAGTTACTGATTCAGAAGGTAAGCTAAAGTCACAGGAAGATGTATTTTTTGATGTTGTGTCAGCTTTACAAGGTATGGAAAATCAGACCGAGAAAGCATCTATTGCTAATAAACTATTAGGCCGAAGTGGAACTGAACTCATGCCTTTACTCAATAGTGAGGCAGGATCCATGGAAGCTATGAAGAAGCAAGCTCATGATTTGGGTTTGGTCATGGATGATGAGACCGTTGACGCTGGTGTTAAACTCACTGATACTATTGACCAATTGCAGAGGTCTTTTGGTGCTATTGTAACCAGAGTCGGTGCTAAGGTTATGCCTTTAATACAGAAGGCAGCAGATTATGTTATAAAGAATATTCCTAAAATTAAAAAGGTTTTTGAAAAAGCATTTGATGTTATGGCTGATGTAGTCACAAATGCTATTGATATTGCAAAGGATTTTTGGGAAAATCTCAAAAACATGGCTGAATATATTTCAGACGAGTTCTCACCTGTAGTTGATGCTTTGGGTGGCTTATTTGAAGCATTGGGCGAGTTCTTATCTCCTGTTATAGATTATTTTAAGGATTATGTTGAGTCTGGGGACGCAGCAGAGGATTCTACTAATCTTTTTAAGGATGCAATTAGTGCATTATCTGATGGCTTAGAATTTGTTATTAATAAACTTACTGATTTTATTACATGGCTTAATGATGGTAGTACTGCATCGGATGTTTTTAAGGCTGTTATTGTGGGGATCACAGGAGCATTTGCAACATATAAGGCAATTGTGATTGCGACAACGCTTGCAACAAAGGCTCAAGTATTAGCAACAACAATAGCTCAAGGAGCAACAACAGCACTCACAGCAGCACAGACAGCTCTTAATGCTGTTCTTAATGCAAATCCAATCGGAATCGTGATTGTGGCTGTTATGGGTCTTGTATCGGCTTTTGCTGTACTTTATAACACGAATGAAGATTTCAGAAAAGCTGTTCAGAAAGTATGGGCAACAATCAAGAAGACAGTTCTCAATGTTATCGATGCATTAAAGAAAGGCTTTGAATCTTGGGTATTTATTATTCAGCAAGTATGGTCTAAGATAAAGACAACTTTAAGTCCAGTGGCAGAATGGATAGGAGATAAGTTCACAACTGCTGTTGATAATGTAAAGAATGCTTTTAGTGGTGTTGTAGGTTTTTTCAAAGGCATCTGGAAGGGCATCAAGGGAGCATTTAGTAAGGTAACAGATTGGTTCAAGACTACTTTCCAAACTGCTTGGGAAGGCGTAAAAAATGTCTTTACAACAGGTGGTAAGGTATTTGAAGGTATCAAGGAAGGTATCTTAAGTGTATTCAAGACAGTTGTCAATGGTTTAATTGGTGGCATTAATAAGGTCATCAAAGTTCCATTCGAAGGAATTAACAAAGCATTGAAAGCCATTAAAAACGTAAAAATTGGACCTGCAAAGCCATTCAAAGGTTTGATTAGTTTGATTGATGTGCCTGAGATACCTAAGTTAGCTCGTGGTGGTGTTATTGAGCCTAATAACCCATTCTTAGCAATGTTAGGTGATCAGAAGTCTGGAGTTAATATTGAGACTCCACTTGATACCATGGTAGATGCTTTTAATCAGTCACTTGATAGTCGTAGAGTTGATGATGAAGGTATCAGATTACTTCGTGGTATCTATGGCTACCTAGAAGCGATAAACTTATCTGCAGATATTCGTGATGCAGTTCAAGGTCTTGAGTTCAAGGCTGATAATAGAGAGTTAGCAAGGGTGGTGAAAAAGTATGCTTAAGTTAAAATTTATAAATCATTATGGAGAAGTGATAAACTTCGGTGAAGATAGATTGTTTATTAACGAATCAGACTTGCATGATTATGAGTGGGATTATGATGTAAATAATAAGCGAATAGTCAACTTTGATAATCCTACTAAGAAATCCACTCTTGATGTTTTTGCTGTTGGTGAAAATCGAAATGAGATTGCTAACCATTTTTTCGAAGTTATAAACAAGGATGTCCTTGAGAACATACCTGGCAGAATAGTGCTAGGCGATTACTACCTTGAAGGATATTTTGTGGCTAAGGAAAACAGCAAATATAAGTCTGGTATAGGTATAAAAATGACTGTTGATTTTATATCCACAAACAGATGGATAAAGGAAACGAAATATAGTTTTTATCCTGAAGAACAGGTTGTAGAAGGTGATTTAGACTATCCACATGACTATCCACATGACTACATGAAAAAGGCTACAAATCAGCAGATTATAAATGATGGATATATGCCATGTGACTTTGAAATGATATTTTTTGGCGAGCAAGAAGCACCTACTATCTATATAAACGACCATATATATCAGGTCTTTACTGATCTAGGAGCAGGCGAGTATTTAAAGATTAACTCATTGACTAAGAAAATCACGAAGATATTGAATGATGGTACTGAAATCAATGTATTCAATGATAGAAATAAAGAATCGTATATTTTTGAAAAAATAGCAGTTGGTAAAGCTACTGTCATTCGTGATACTGATGCAAGGTTTGACTTAACCTTGATTGAGCAAAGGAGTGAGCCTAAATGGATTTAATATATGCAAATCAGAATAAAGAAGATATAGGCGTTTTGATGTTTTATAAGCTCGATATGGCTTATGGTGAGTCTGAGAACGATTTCGAGCTTGAGCTTAATCTATCTGAACATTGCATGGAGCCAGGATTCTATATCTATGCTGAGAATACTGAGTATGGTGGTGTGGTTGATGGGATCTATGTCGACAATGGAAATCAGATAGTTAAGTATAGAGGTAGAACGTGGCATGGAATACTTGCGAAATCTGTCATACTTCCTGATGATGATTATTTGGTTGTATCTGGTGATGCTAATGAAATAATTGGCGATTTAATAACTAGACAAGGCTTGGATGATTTATTTTCAGTAGCAGCAGAGAGTAGTGGTGTGGAAGTTGCTGAGTATAGTTTTAGATATAATGATGTATATCATGGAATACTGGATATGCTTAAGGAGTATCATGGCAAAATCTCATTTACATGGCGAAATGGCAAGGTTGAATTATCTTGCCATCTTGCTATTGATTTTACTAATGATGATGAATGGGATAGTTCACAGATAGAGTTCGAAATATCGCAGAATGCAAGGCCAACAAACCATCTAGTCTGTCTAGGTCAAGGAGATTTGTCTGATAGAGCAGTAATTCATTTGTTTACTGATGCAGATGGAAATATTCAGCCATATGCGAACGAGAATCCAATGGAAGATGCAGATTATATCCTTGATGAATCACAGCAGGTATTATTTGATGTGGACGAGGTAGCAGAGGTGTATGATTATCCGTCTGCAGAAGTATTGACTACTTATATTCCGTTGATGGAAAAGCCTGCAGATTATATCACAAATCATACTAGCTATTATAAGCGTGGTGAAGGTGAAGGCTATGATTCTCTTGTTGTTACTCAGCAAGAGAAGTATTCAGTATTGGCTAGTCAGCCAGCAGATTGGAATAGTCGTTTCGGTAATTACTATGTCATGCAGAGTGGTGAATATGTGCAAGTAGAAGCTGTCGAAAGCACATTGTATACTGCATTATCATCACAGCCATCTGATTGGAATAGCAATTACAGAAATTATTACGAGAAGTCTGGAAATGAGTATAATTCTGTTGAGAGTATATCAAAGAATAATTATAAAAAATTAAGCAATGAGCCAAAGGACTGGAAGAAGAACTATGGTAAGTATTATACATTTAATGGTGTCGATTATGATTCAGTTAGTGGCGATAGCAAACCTGTATATCACATGCATACAGGAAAGCCAAGCGATTGGTCAGACAATTACGATTCATATTATTGGAAAGTTCCAAAATATGGAATCAAAAAGTCAAATAATTCAAAAGGCTATGAAATCTATGTGAAAGATAGTGTTTGGATGACTGCTGGGCAATTATATGTTGTGGATCAGGACAAGGTAAAAGAATGGCAGAAGGCTACTGGTTCAAAGAAAGACAAGATAAACATAAATGTAATGATATTGTATGTTGATAAGTATAAGAAAAAGCCTAAGTGGAAGAAGAATACTTACTATAACAGAGATAGTAAGTCTGTAGCTCCTAAGTTTAGGGCGAACTATTATTATTCATTGACGATTAGCGTGTCTGCACCTAATTTTGTGGCTAATAGATTTTATTCCAAAAAGACAGTAGTTACTGCACCTACGTTTGTAACAAATACTTATTACAGTAAAGCAATAGTAGATGTATATGAGGAGTTCGTTGCTGGCCAAATCTTTAGGCAGTCGCATGATAGATTCGCAGCTTTAGTACAGGATGGAATCAAAAAAATAAATGAAATGTTTGCTGAGAAGGATTCGGTTAATGTTAACCTGGAAGAATTGCAAACATACGATATAAATGATATAGTAGGAGCAAGAGAAAGTGTTACTGGATTAAGCGTAAAGCATTATATAAGCAAGAAAATAATTAAGATACAGAATGGTATTATTAGCGTTGATTACACCATCGGAAAGGAGTAGAGCATGTTACATTTAGTTACGGCTCACAAAGACGAGCCACATATCACAGCCGAGAATCAAGGCGCATTAAATATTGAGATATTCGGAAGTGATGATTTTGTGTTTGAGGTAGGTCGAAACCTTGAAGCAAGTAAAATCTCAAATAATCTCGTGAGGATCTATGACGGAAGAGGAATGATGGAAGGTCGTTATTTCGAACTTGATGCAGGCGATTATGAAGATATTACTGTTGAAAACGGAACACAGGGAGAGAAAAGAATTGATTTAATCGTTGCCAGATATTCAAAAGATAGTCAGAGTTTGATTGAAACCATATCATTTGAAGTAATCAAGGGAACACCATCAGCCACACCTGTACAACCATCATACAATGACGGAAGCATTCTTGCAGGTGATACATTGGTTGATTTCCCAATGTACGCAATACACCTTGACGGAATCGCCATTGATAACATCGAGCAGCTCTTTGAAATCAAAGACGGAATCGGTGATGCATTGGGTGAAATTTCACCATCACAGATTGATGAATGGTGGGGAAGCACTCTTGAAGATGGAGATTCAATAGAATATTAGGAGGTACAAAATATGTCAGTAATGAAAGAAAACGGAACAAAAAGATTGATTGACCAGATTCTTGCAAGTTTAAAGGTTGGAAAAATTGCTATAATGGATAAGGTTTTGAACATCAATTCAAGCAATCCTGTTGAGAATAAAGTAATTACGCAGGCAATAAATGGCTTGTCAAACTCACGACCACAGGTTATCGCTGACCGTGGTTCAAGATATGATGTTCTTGATAATGTTAAAATGATTACATATCAAAAACATGTATCATTATCATTGACGGGGCATGCTGTCATTTGGGTTAAAGTTACAGATTTAAATACGGATTTATTTCCACCATCAAAACAAACAGCATCTAATTGGCTTGTATTTGCAAATATAACAAGTTCAAATGGTGATATTTTAATACTTACTACGAGACTTGATAAAACATCAAATATATGGGGGATATGGTTAGAACTAATAAATCTATCTAATGATGCTGTTGATCTTGAAGGTGATATTGATATTATGATTGTAGATGTAAGGGAGGTGTAAACTATGGCAGAATTAGACGATAAAGTAATTGTAACAAAAGACAAAATAACAACTATCGCTGATACCATCAGAGAAGAAGGGGGAACATCAGCGAGAATGACTCTTGATGAAATGCCAGACAACATTCGTGCGATTGGTGGTGGTGGAAGTGCAGATGTGAAAAGATTAGGAATCACACTTGCAAACAATACAGCGACATTCAACTTGAATGGATATGAGATTTGGCAATTGATTGGTTCTAATAAGACGATAGTTGCTGATATTACATACACAGACGGAAACAACAGTACAAGTTATAATAAATCTTGTACAGCATCACTCAAATCAGAAGCAAGTGACACACAGACACGAATCGAAGCGAGTGTGATGATATATAAGAACTATACGTTTTATACTAGATATTTCAATATGGTAATTGGAGCATCTTCTATGGAATATACAGGCACATATGCTGTGACGGATATTGTAATCCCAGAAGAACAGTATATTGACCCATTATTCACGTTTACATATCCAAATACTATCACTTGCAACAAGACATTTGCAGAGATTAGTTTATACTATGGAGTAGGCAACACAAGACCTGTTGCACCACAGTTGATTTATAAGCATTCATCAGACGATGATACAGCATTTCGTTCAGTTTATGGCGAGGTTGAACAATACGATGAAGATACGTTTATATTTAAATTCAATATGGGATATGCAAGGGGTGTTGGCAAGACACAATGGCAGGAAAGAATCATCGAGATTCAGTTCGAGCGAGGCGATTCACTTTCAAAAATCGCTGATTACACTCTGGAATATCAGAAGCCTGTTGTCGCAGGTGATGGAATCGAGCTTGAAAATGTCGGAACAGGAATAAATCGAAAAACGCAGATAAGTGTTGCCGATGCATTAATGATTATCGGAGAATCAAGTGGCTCTATCGCATCTTTTGATGATGGTGGAAATGATATGCCTTTGAAGTCGTGCATAGTAGCAATCGAGCCTGTACAGAGTGGAAGTGGTGACCCATCTCCACAAAATGTAAGACCGATTACAGGATGGACAGAAGCGAATCTCGATGTTAAAGGTGCAAATATTGTCAATGTTCTATCATTAGACGGACACACATCGGGAACGTATAACAATGTTGATTATACTGTTAGCAATGGAGTTGTCACATTAAATGGACAATGTAGTGCAAGTGGAAATATAAATATCACAACAACTTTATATCTAAAGGGTGGACAAAAATATTCAATGTGTGATTTTGCAGAGGGTACATTTCCAAGCAACTCATCAGCAAGATTACAATTGTACAAAGCAAATGCGATTGATATAAACACATTGAATAATTCAGCATCAAATTATGTGGTAAGTGGAACTTGTCAGATGTCGACAAATGTCACATTAAGAATACGAGTTGCGAGTGGTCATAATTATTCAAATTGTAAACTCAAGCCGATGATTGCTGTTGGTGAAGTTTCAGCAATGGATTATGCAACTTATCAAGGCAACACATACAACATAGAATTTCCATCAGAAGCAGGAACTGTCTATGGTGGTACATTAGATGTTATAAATGGAGTGTTGATGGTAACAGACGGATATATTGCATCTTATAATGGTGAAACTCTTCCGTCAACTTGGATAAGTTCAATGGATGTATATGCAGAAGGAACAACACCAACAACAGGAGCAGAAGTTGTTTACAAATTAGCAACTCCACAAACCTACAATCTCACACCAACAGAAGTCAAAACTTTACTTGGAATCAACAATATATTTGCTGATTGTGGTGATGTTGATGTGGAATATGTCAGAGATGCGACTCTTATCATTAACAAGTTGCTTGAATTGGTTTCTGGAAATAATAACAGAACGATGATGAAGAGTGCTGTTGTGGAAAAGACAGATGAAGTGCAAGAACAAAAGAAAGAAAGTGTTGAAAAGAAGAATCCTGAGGAGATGGATGATTTGGACGCATAGGAGGTTTTTCCATGAAGAACGATATTAGAATAAATGTTAAGGATCTACATCCAAGATTAAGGTTTTTGCTGCAGAAACTAGTTGAATTATCTAATGCACAAGGTGTATACTTAATAGTAACAGAAGGGTTTAGAACTGCAAAAAAACAGGATGAATTGTATGCTCAGGGACGTACGAAACCTGGTAAAATTGTTACAAATGCGAAGGGTAATTCATATCAGTCGCAACATCAGTGGGGCATAGCTTTTGATATTGCTATTGCTAATCCTGGGCATACATGGGATACAGCATATTTCAAAAAAGTGGGTGCTTTATCTGATAAAATTAAAGGTCTATCTTGGGGTGGAAATTGGGTTGGATTTACAGATTTGCCACATTTTTATTTAGACGAGTGGGGATCAACACCAACAACGCTCATAGCGAAATATAAAACTCCAGAAGCCTTTAAGAAGACATGGTACAAGACGGTTACAGGTACCAAGAAGGGACTATCTATATGGAGTAGGCATAAGACTAAACGCTTGCACAAAAAATGTCCAAATGGCACTGTTTTTGAGATTGTGCGATATGGTAAGAAGTGGAACAAGGTGGTTTACAATGATGTTGTTGGCTATTCATTGGCTAAGTATTTAAAATAGTGAGGTTTAATATGTCAGAATATGTTACGCAGAAAGAATGTGAAGAATATAGAGAAAAAATTGAAACAAAACTCATGGATCAGTCAATAAAATATGTGGAATTAGAATCATCTATTAAGCACATGCAGGCAACGTTAAACCTTATTTTAGGTGCCTTAGTCAGTGGAGTTGGTTCAATAATCGTAATTCTATTGACAAGGGGGATAAAATAATGTGTGATAGAAATTGTAAAAGAGTGACCGAATCTGTCGGTTTTGCTACTGAATTATTAAGAGAAGTTAAAGCATCGGCTCGCAGATGGTTTATTGCGTTTTGTGTAATGGTAATTTTAGAAATCGCTACTATAATCGGTTTCATCTGGTATATCTCATTGCCAGTTGATGAATCTGATGTTACATCTCAGGAGATAAACCAAGACGCTGATGGTGGTAATAATGATTTAAGGTTTATTGGAGGTGATAACTATGGCGAGGCAGAGAGTGAGGATAATTAAAGTCAAAACTAAGCATAGAGCTATTCGTTCAAGGAAATCAACTTCCACATCACAAAGGAGGCGAAGAAGATGATTGATGGAAAATGGCTTAAGGCAGCAGGCATTAGAGCGATTAAGACTATGGCACAGACTGCAGTATCAATGATTACTGTAGGTCAGGCTGTCATGGAAGTTAATTGGCTTAATGTATTATCTGTATCGGCAGTTGCTGGTGTGTTAAGTTTACTAACGAGTGTGGCTGGTTTGCCAGAGGTCGATGATGATGAGGATAAATGATTTTGTTGAAAGCGAGTTGGAATATTTCAGAGCTAATTGCAATTTTAGTGATCAGGAGATGATTTATTTCAACATGAGAGCCAAAGGTAAAACTAATCTTGAAATATCTTTAGAATTAGATGTTTGTGAGAATACAGTAGTAAACATAGGCAGACGAGTTAAAAAGAAAATAATAAAAGTTATATAATAAAAAGAGATAGCTGGGATAGGCTATCTCTTTTTTAATTGCAGACTAATCAGTTCGAAAATTAGTCAAAGGGGATATTGTAAATTTTGAGAAGAAGTAAATTACTGCACACACCACCTTAAAATGCAGGAACTTAACTCTCATTTACAATATATATCATATCATAACATAATATGTCTTGTAAATACCTTGTTAAAAATTTGTAAAAAATTTGTGTTTTTGTTGTGCATAATTTTGATTTAAATTTGATAGATTATAGCTTAAGGAGGTAGTCGATATGTTTGTAAATTTTAACCCAAATCCTAGGGAAAAATTAGTTGGCGACTGCACAGTGCGAGCTGTGGCTATTGCTGAAGACATCCTATGGGAAGAGGCTTTTTTAAGTTTGGCCATGCTAGGTTATCTTGATGGCGATATGCCATCTAGCAATGAAGTTGTGGAGAAGTACCTGGTTGCAAATGGCTATGAGAAACAAATCATAAACAACACATGTCCTAATTGCTATACAATAAAAGATTTTTGCAATGATCATGAAGAAGGTGTGTTTGTTGTAGGAACTGGAACTCATTTTGTTGCAGTAATAGATGGCGATTACTATGACACATGGGATTCTGGAGATAAGATACCGATTTATTGTTTTATGAGAAAGGATGGTACAAATGATGATGAATTATTATCAACAGCCACAAAATAACAATGGAATTATATGGGTGCAAGGACTTGCAGGAGCAAAGTCTTATTTGGTAGCACCTAACACAACTGTACAGTTGTGGGATTCTGAGAGTCAGACTATATATCTTAAGTCTGCAGACATGATGGGCATGCCGACTATAAAAATACTTGATTATACGATTAGAAACAGTGAGGAGACTAAACTGCCTATAAAAATTGATGATGATAAAAATTATATTAGCAGAGAGGAGTTCGATAAGAAAATAGAAGAACTTAAGTCTATGATTGAGAGAGGTGATAAGTATGAATCCGTTATTTAATCCAAATCAGAATATGAATCCTATGCTTAAGCAGTTTCAACAGTTTAGAAATACTTTTAAAGGTGATCCTAAACAGCAAGTACAGAATATGCTTAATTCAGGGCAGATAAGCCAAGAGCAGTATAATAATGCTGTAAAGATGGCTAATCAGTTTAAAAATTTAATCAAATAAATAATTTGCAAATTATTATATAAAGAACAAAGGAGGATAAACATATGGCTTTATCAGATGAAAACGGAATGGTTATGCCAGTGTCACCAATGTATGGAAATGGTGGTGGCTTTGGTGGTTTCGGTGGCGACAACGGTTGGTAAACATATCTGCCAACTTTAAATTGCGGAATTAAGCGGGAAGGCTGAAATGCTAATCCGAACCGAAGGCTGTATGTAATAATGCAGTCAGGGGCAACGCATAGAAGATGAACCTGTATTTACAGAATATAATTCTTCCACGAGGCCGCAACAATACTTATTGCAAAATAATCCCCCATATGATATAATATTGTCAGGAGGTGGATTATTATGCCAAGAATTTATAGAACTTTTACAGTAGACGATTATGAAATTACAAAAGACGGTGAAGTTATAAATAAACACAGTGGTAAACACGTTAAACCACAGAAGAATGGTAAGGGATATTATAGAGTTTCTATAGGTGGTAGATTACAATTTGTACATAGACTTGTAGCAACTAAATATGTTCCAAATCCTAATAACTTACCGCAAGTAAATCATAAGGACGGTAACAAATTAAATAATTGTGCCGATAATTTAGAGTGGGTAACAAATCAACAAAATCGTGACCATGCTGTTGAAGAGAAGTTACACACGATGGGTGAAGATTGCTCATGGTCTAAACTTACTCAAGAACAGGTAAGTTTTATACGAAAACACACAGAACTTACTTCACCAGAATTATCTAAAATTTTTAATGTTGCCGCATCTACAATTCGTGCTATTAGACAAAGACGTTCTTGGAAGTATTGAAAAGATATGCTGAACTTACATGAATAACAAGTGTAAGAAGTAAGAGATAAAAAACTTTTACGATAACAAATTGGGATTATCTTATTTTTCATTCTCTTATGCAACGGAGGATGGGGCAACGGATTCGGTGGTGGATTCGGTGGTGGAAATGAACTCTATCCATGGATGAACCAGGCTGAAATCACAAATGATGGCTTTAGAGACCAGATGATTAACTCAAATATTGAAGGAGTACAGAGTGCTGTAAATGGTATTGCTACTCAGCTTTGTAATGGATTCGCTGGTGTAAATCAGAATGTATCTAATGGTTTTGCAACTGCAGAAATTGCTGATAATTCAAGACAGATGGCTAACATGAATCAGAATTTTGCTATGCAGACAGCAATCACAGGAGCAATCTCTGATGTATCTAGTCAGTTAGCACAGTGTTGCTGTGATAATAGACTTGCTACTTGCCAGACACAGAATATTATTCAGAATGAAGGCAATGCTACAAGATTTGCTGATGCAAATAATACTAGAGATTTACTTCAGAATCAGACAGCAAATACTCAGGCTATCTTAGACAAACTCTGTCAGTTAGAACTTGATGGCAAGAATACTAAGATTGCTGATCTTGAGCGTCAGCTTACTATGGCTAATTTACAGGCTAGTCAGGTAGCACAGAACGCATTTATTCAGCAGGGATTCTCTGACGAAGTAGATGCACTTTATAACAGATTAAGCAATTGTCCTGTGCCTACAACTCCAGTATATGGTAGAACACCAATTTTCACATGCAACAACAATGGTTGTGGATGTGGCTGTGGCAACTTCTAGGAGGTGAGAGCAATGGCTTGTGAATTTTTGTGGAATGATGTGCAGGAAGTTTCTTTGAATGGTCCTGTACTATTAAGAACATCTATTCCCTGTAACAAAGGATATGTGTATCATGAAAGTGAAACAGGGAATTTTATTCTCAAAGGCGTTGTGAATAATCCTTGCAATTGTTATGCAACTTATCAAGTTACATTCAATGGAAATATAGCAATCCCAGAAGGTGGAGCAGTGACTCCGATTGCAATCGCTCTCACAGTAAATGGAGAGCCTAGATTGACAAGCAGAGCTATATCAACACCAACAGCAGTTGGAGAATATAGCAATGTAACATCAACAGCAATCATCAAAGTTCCAAAGGGGTGCTGCTTTAGTTTAAGTGTTGACAGTGTGCTGGCTACAACTGACCCAACTGTCACACCAACACCAGTCATTGAAGTACAAAATGCAAATTTAACAATAACAAGGATAGCCTAGAGAGGAGGTAAACTATGCACGAAATGGAAGAACTCAAACAGATGCTTTGCGATGAACTTGAAAAAATCACTCGCAAAGGTGAATTATCAGCAGGCTCTCTTGATGCTGTTGATAAGCTAACTCATTCTATCAAATCTATTGATACGATTATTGCCATGGAAGAATCTGGCTATTCAAATGAATATGCAAATGAGTATTCTGGCAGAAATATGAGCAGGGGAAGAGATGGTCGCTACTCTTATGCTAGAGGTCGTAGAGGTGGCAGAAGGGGATATTCAAGAGACGATTCAATGATGTCTATGAAATATCAACTTCAGGATATGCTAGAAGATGCAAACACAGAGGAAGAACGCAGAATGATCCAGAAGTGGATGAAACAGGTAGAAGACTAAAAACTATGGCTCGCTATTTTTGGCGAGCCTTTTTTAGAGGTGGCTTATGGATATAAAAGAAATAGAAGATGAAATCAGAAAATTAGAGAAGTCAGACACGACTTATGCTAATCTGCAGAAGTTAGCGTGGTTGTATACTGCAAGGAATAATATGTCTGGACTTGGGTATGATGGCAAAACATTACCGAAATTTGAAAGCAAGAGCGAGTTCATCCAGGCATGCAGTAATTCTAATGTTGTAGAATTTATGAAAATATTGGACGAACACATGGAAGTCATTAAGGCTTTGTACCCGAAGGAGTATGATGAGATTATAAAAAGAATATCGAAAGCATAAAAATAGGAGTGTTATACTCCTATTTTTTATTGGTTTTTATTATAAATTATTGACATATACTGACATAAGATGTATAATTGGAATCGGAACAATAGGTTTGTTTTCTTCAGAAAGGTAGGGATATTGTATGTACAATGATTTGAAAGAATTTAAGCGTAATAAAGCAGAAGCATATGAACGTTGGCTTGATCAGTTACCTGTATGTGATAATTGTAAATCGAAGATACAAGATGAGCAGTACCATTTATTCATGTTAAGTAATTTTACTAAGCCTATCGTATTATGCACAAAATGCTTTGTTAAAGCCGATTTTATGGTTGAGAACGAGTATTTATAGGGAAGGTGGTGAAAACATGGATAAAACGCAATTTAAGGCCTATCTGGATAGGGTAGCCACAGACATTTCAAAAAAGTATGCTGAGATTTACAAAGATACCAATAGTGGTTTTTTAAATCTCACAATTGATAAGGATGGATATATTAATGTTTGGGCGTTGGATGAGAATGGTTGTAGAATTGATGATCTGAATATAATCCATCATCCTGATGATGTAGGATAATGTAGTATCGTGTAGGATTATCCTTCATTTCTATAAACTTTCCTATAGTAATTTTTTTCTATAGAGACTTTTACAAAATGTATGATTATCCTTCATATCCTTCATCAAAAAAATAAAAGAAATATATAATAATATATGATATTGTATAGAATTGATTGACACGAATAACCATAATATGCTATAATGGTTTTTGGAAGGAGGAGTGCTGAAATGATTAAAGATGATATTTTAAAATTTCGAGCAAAAAATAATTTATCACAAGCCAAAATGGCAGCATTGGCAGGTGTGAGTTTACAGACGATTGCTAATATCGAAAATGGTATCCAGACACCTAGCAAATTAACAGAGCAAAAAATCAAATTAGTTTTTGAAGATTTTGAGAAAGGAGATAAGTAATGGATTTTAAGAAGATAGGTAGTTCCGTTGGAACTTATACAGCTTTACTTTACTGCCCACCTGGAGTAGGTAAGTCTACTGCTATTGGTCTTATTGCAGAAGCATCCGAAGGTAATACGTTGGTTCTTGATGTGGACAGAACTATTCAGCGGACCTTAGGCAAGGGCGAAATCGTAAAAGATACTGATAGTATCTATGTGCAGGAAGTTGACAATGTTAATACTTGGGAAGGTTGGGATTCTGTTATGAAAGAGTTGGCTGAAATGAAAGCCAATGGTAAACTTGAAGAGATGGATATTAGGACTGTGGCTGTGGATAATATATCCGAGCTTGAGAGATGTATTTTATCTGATCTTGGTAGCAAAGGGAAAAATAAAGGAGTTCCTGCTATGGGTGATTATCAGTACATGCAATTTAAGTTAGTTAATTCACTTAGATTCATGAAATCGCTTGGCTTGAATGTTATCTGGACTGCTTGGGAGACCGTAGAGCCTTTTACCCAGACTGATGGAACTCAGTATTCAAGGTTATATCCTAAGATTAGTGCTAAGATAGTTGATAATATCTGTGGACTTTGTGATGTCGTTGGAAAGATATTCATTAACAAAGACGGAGAGCATGGTATACGCCTTGAGGCTAGTACTAATGTTTATGCGAAAAACCAAATCGACAGCAGAAAAGCATGTCGAGTTGAAGATTTTATAAAATGGAATAATTAGGAGGATTTAAATTATGAGTTGGAATTATCAGAGAGAAGAACAGAAGTTTAGTGTGTTGCCTGAAGGCAGATATAGAATCAGAATCAAGAGTGCAGAAAAAGCACAGAGCAAATCTGGAAATGATATGCTTGTTTTACAGTTTGAGGTTTCAGGATCTAGTTCTATCTTATATCATTATATTACTTTCATGTCAGATAAGCCTGAAATAACTAATAGAATGTTAACTCAGTTTTTTGATTCGTTTGCAGGCATCCAGGAAGGCAATTTTAATATGCAGTCATGGATTGGTCAGGTAGGTGCTTGTATGGTTAAACATCAGGAGTACAATGGTAATGATACTGCAAAGATTAGTTATTTCATTCATGCTGGAAAGCAGAGCGATTTACCTGCATGGCAGGAGCCAAATGGCAATAGTAATGGTGGTGCTAATAATGTATCTGTGGACGATTCATTCATTGATGATGATGAAGTTCCATTTGATTAATATGTAAATATACAAGGCCATAGTGAGTTATATTGCTATGGCTTTGTTTTTTAAGGAGGTTTATATGGATGTTGAACATGATGTTTTGATTATTTCGAAAAAAGATTTTTTGTCATTATAAAAAGATACATTAAATGAATGTACAAAAACGTTATTAAAAGAAGTGCCTGATGTATTATCGCAAAGAATAATGATTGAATATACTACAATTGTTTTAGGTATGTTTGCAGCAAAGGCGTTTAAGGAGGAAGCAGATGAATAACAAAAAGTTAGGAACTGATTTCGAAAATAAAGTGGTAGAAGAATTGAATGGCATGGGTTATTGGGTACATTTTATTTCGCCTGATCAGCGTGGCTCACAGCCATTTGATATTATTGCAGTAAAAGATGGCAAGGCTTATGCAATAGACGCAAAGACTTGCAAAGCGAAATCATTTGGAATGACTAGGGTTGAGGATAATCAGAAACTTGCTTTTGATAAATGGTTGAAGTGTGGAAATAGTGAGCCAATGTTTTTTGTTGAGTATGAAGATGGAATAAAGATAGTAGATTGGCTTTTATTAAAACAGAAAGGTAGCGTGAAGTTAAATGAATGTAGAGATTTCGAACGATATAAAGATTTATGATTATACGCCTGATGTAATGAGCTGGTGTAAGTCTAATCTTATTTTGGATAATCCTGAATATATCAAAAAAGTGCAGATGGGAAAATGGGTAGGTAGTACTCCGAGACAATTATATTTGTTTGAGAAAAAAGACGACTGTTTGGTACTTCCATTCGGATGTTTGAATACAATTTGGCAACGCTTTGGCAAGCAATGCCCATTTGACCGTCAGATTGTCGATTTAAGAAGGGTTTATTATAAAAGTCATATAAAGTTATATGGTTACCAAGAAAACGCAGTAGATAGGGCATTATTTGCGAAGAACGGAGTCATCGTAATGCCATGTGGAAGTGGTAAGACTCAGACTGCTTTAGAATTGATAGCCAGGATAGGTGGTAAGTGTCTGTGGTTAACTCATACAAAGGATTTACTTAATCAGAGTTTAAGCAGGGCAAAGTCTGTTTATGATAATCATGAAGATGGCTTTTATGGGACTATCACAGAAGGCAAGGTTAATATAGGCAAGATTACATTTGCTACGATTCAGACTATGGTCGGTCTTGATTTGCAAAATTATAAGGATGAATGGGATGTCATAGTCATTGATGAATGTCATAAGGCGATAGGATCTCCGACTAAGGTTATGCAATTCTACAAAGTATTGACTAATCTTAGTTGCAGATATAAGTATGGTATCACTGCTACTGATAAACGTGCTGATGGCCTAGAGACATCCATGTTTGCCTTGATTGGCGATAAGATAATCGAGATTGATAAGTCTGAAGTTAGGACTAATATATGTGATGTGAATGTATATACTGTGCCTACTGAATATATGCCTAATCCCGATGATGTGTTATGTGGCGATGGTACTATTAATTATTCAAATTTGATTGCTGATTTAATTAGCAATGATGAGCGTTTTGATAAGGTATCCATGGTAGTTAATGCACTTGACTCACCGACTTTAGTCTTGGCTAACAGAGTTGATTATTTGAAACGCTTAAATGATGCTTATAACGGAAAATCTATTTGTTTGTCTGGAATGGGGCAAAGTAAAAAGGCGAAAGAAGAAAGGCGTGATGCTTTGCTTAAGTTGAACAACTTTGAAATTGATTGTATATTCGCTACCTATCAGCTCGCAAAGGAAGGTCTGGATGTGCCTAATCTGAAAAATGTAGTTTTCGCTACTCCCGAAAAGGATCCTACGACAGTTATTCAGTCTGCAGGTAGGGTTGAGCGTAAAGCCGATGGAAAAATAAATGGATGTATTATCGATTTTGTTGATAATTTTGGTATGTATTTAGGTTGGGCAAAGAAGAGAGCAAACATTTACAAAAAACAAGGCTACCATATATTGACATAAAGTGATATCATCGGCTATAATATCATTGTATTATCTTATATGCAAGGAGGTGAAATCATGGAAGAAGTTTTATATGTTGGCGTAAAAGAAGCAGCTGATAGAATCGGGGTAAAGGTTAGAACTATCAGACAGTGGATTCG
>AUXO010926299.1_pt1 | contig 22812 bp, 22 predicted proteins | sample 768731 | NCBI WGS metagenome assembly AUXO01 (sample SAMN02715735, study PRJNA202380) | gut metagenome | biome: sheep rumen | host: Ovis aries | place: New Zealand: Palmerston North | reverse complement strand
CGAAGACAGGCAGACTGGTTCCTCCTCCTTTGGCATTCAACGTATTGCATGAGATAGAGAAGAAACTTCCTGGATTCCCCATCGTTCTTCACGGTTCATCTTCCGTTCCTCAGGAATATGTTGATATCATCAACAAGTTCGGTGGTAACCTGCCCAATGCAGTAGGTATACCTGAAGAGCAACTTCGTGAGGCTTCCAAGAGCGCTGTTTGCAAGATTAACATTGACTCAGACTCTCGTCTGGCTTACACAGCGGGTGTACGTGAGACTTTGGCTCAGCATCCTGATTACTTCGATCCGCGTCAGTATGGTAAGGTTGCACGTAACTACATGATTGATTTGTACAAGCATAAAATTGTCGACGTTCTCGGCAGTGATAATAAACTGGCTTGATGTATTGACAATTTATCCAATAATTTGTTATTTAGGGACTGGTATCATTACCGGTCCCTTTTTTGTTTAACGTACTTTTGTTAAATTTGCATAGGAAATTGTCATAGGCATTAATGGAAAATTTTGCGGCGATAGATTTTGAGACGGCTAATCAGGAACGTACATCCGTATGCTCCGTCGGTGTCGTCACAGTGCGCGACGGTGAGTTTTCCGAATCATTCTATTCGCTCATTCAACCCGAGCCCAATTATTACAACTATTGGTGCACCCGGGTACATGGGCTTACACAAGCTGATACCGACGATGCTCCGATATTTCCGGAGGTGTGGTCGCATATAGAGCCGCTGATAGAAGGACTGCCGCTTGTTGCACACAATAAACGCTTTGACGAGGGTTGTCTGAAAGCGGTTTTTTACTTATATCAGATGGATTATCCGGATTATGAGTTTTATGACACGCTTTATGCGGCACGCCGCAAGTTGCCCCGTTTGATGAATCATCAGCTTCATACTGTAGCTGAAGCCTGCGGATTTAATCTGGTGAACCATCATAACGCGCTGGCCGATGCTGAAGCGTGTGCGTGGATAGCTAAAAAACTTCTGTAACCGATAGACCGACAAGAAAAGCCGTATATGGAAAAAAGGTTACGAGGACAAATAAACCGCAGTTACCTCGTATAGTGAACATCAATATCGAGGATAAAAGAAATCTTTCTACGCGATAAAAAAATCAGCCCTGTCACAGATAACTGAGGCAGGGCTGGATGAAAATGATATTTCTCGGACAGCATGACTCTTTATGACAAGAGCATGCGGCTGTTACTTATTTGTGTTGTCTTCAACGACCCGACTCAGCGTCCCTGTCGTTTGATTAAAGAACACCTGAGTGGAGGTGCGCTTATTGAATAACTCATTGCTGAGGACCTCAACACGGCCGAACTGGGCCACGGGAGCGTTAAAGTCAAGATATTTATTTGTGCGTGAATATATCTTGATATTAGTGTCTGATGCGACATTGTACCTTACAGCTTGCTCATCTGTTTTTTTCTTTTTGGGGTCAATCTTCTCGGCCGGAATGGTTTTTAAGTCAGTCAGGTCGATGTATATCGGCTCACCTGCAAGGTCATCTTTCTCAACGACACCTTTCTCTGTTGAGAAACGGAAGAGAATTTCTTTTTTCAGGTTCTTCTCAGGGCAGAAGGAAAAAGTGAAACTTCTTGTCTCGATTTCTTCCGAACCCTTAAACAACTGCAAGAGGGCTTCTTCCTGCAAATTGAGTTGCTGAATCATCAGTTTGAGTTGTTCACCGTCCTTGGGCATATTGTCTGCCTCACCTTTGGTCAGGTCACTTCGGCTTTCACGGATGTCATAGATTTCGTTGGCTGTCAGTTCAGCCATCTTGCTTATACTGCCGGCATAGAGAATCTCTTGAGACATATAATCCTTTGAGTTGAGTTTGTTATTCTCTACTTTATGTATCTTCGGGTCAAGGACGATACTCTCTTCCTCGGCCGTTGCATTGATGGAAAGAATAGTCCCCTGCTTAGTCAGACTTACCAACGGTGCGATAGTCGCTTTTTTCAAAGGAATAGAATAGACCTTCGATGTATCTGCGATACCATAGGGGGTGATGCTGATATCTTTGATTGTCCAGGTGTGGGTAACTTCCTTCGTGACATTATTGAGTTTCAAATATCGTCCGGCATAAGCGTTCAGCTCACCCGGGTATAGTGTAGTGCATGTCGCTGTAACAGTAACATTGAAGGCTGTCTTGGGAAGATAATATGTTACACCTTCTGTTGTTGTGCCTGGTACATATGGCAAAACTACCGTTTGGGCAAACGATGTTGTCATTACTCCAGTAACGAGTGTGCTTAATAACAATTTTCTGAGGTCCATATAAATGTCTTTTTGAGAATATTAATGTTTGGTGTTAGCATAGAGATATGCGGAGTTCTTGAGTTCCTTTATTGCAGACGGAATCTCGTTGATCAAATCCATGACGGTCATACCTTCTTCCGTCAGCTTCTCTGCAGCGATGTCGCCAGCCAGTCCGTGAATATAACATCCCAGCCTGCATGCGTCTCTGGCGGTATAGCCTTGTGAGAGAAGCGATAAGAGAATGCCTGTCAGCGCATCTCCCGTTCCGGCTGTCGCCATACCGGAATTACCTGTTGTGTTGAAATATATGTGGCCGTCGGGGCAGCAGATAGCTGTATAATGATTCTTGCAAATAATAAATATCTGCAGCCGTTGTGCCTCTTCTCTCGCGATGCATAGCATACCGTAGTCAGAGGTCGTCTCTCCGAACAAGCGACTTAGTTCCTTAGGGTGGGGCGTGAGGATACTGTTCTTTGGAAGTTGCTGCATCCAGCCTTTATGATTGGACAAAATATTCAATCCGTCGGCATCAATGACAAGCGGTTTCAAGGTATGTGTAATCTGCTCCATAAGAGCTACGGCTGTTTCTTTCTTCTGACCGATGCCCGGGCCGATAGCTACAGCCTGGTATTCCTCACCGTATTCTACGGTCGTAAAGACGTAATTGTCTTCATCGTGGTGGATGACTGCTTGGGGAACGGATGTCTGCAAGATAGTGTTGTTGGCGGCAGGCGTATGGATGGTCAGCTTGCCGATGCCACTTTTCAATGTTGCCTGAGCTGCAATAATTGCGGCACCAGCCATACCGTATGAGCCGGCGATGAGCAATCCGTGACCAAATGTACCTTTGTTGCCGAAAGGGTTGCGTGGTTTGATGAGTTCACGCATCTCGTCTTCCTCATCAAGAGTGTAACGGGTTTCAATGTCCGGATGAGTGTTGTTCTCCAAACCGATGTCAAGGATTTTGCATTTACCGATGTACTGCTGGCAGTCTGCCAATAAGAAGGCAGGCTTTACAGCGTGTAGGGAAAAGGTGTAATCAGCGTGTACAATTTGATGAGACAATGTTTGCGAATTGTCCTCACAATGCATTCCTGAAGGAATGTCTATGGAGATAATTGTACCTTCACTGTTGTTCAAAAATTTTATCAGTAACGTATAGCTGCCATTGATTGAACCGTTTAGCCCGACACCGAAAAGTCCGTCAATGATGAGATCGTCTTTTGTAATTTTGGGCAAATCAATTTTTGTTGATATTTCGTGAAAGGTAACCTGGGGACATGTGGCTACTAATCTGTCTCGGTTGATTTCACATTCCGGCGTCAGATGTCCATTAGTGTTGAATAGGAAGACTTCCAGATTGTAGCCACATTGCGCAAGCATACGGCTTACAGCAAGAGCATCACCTCCATTGTTGTGTGAGCCGGCAAAAACTTTAATGGACGTCTCTGTGCCCCATTTGGATTTAATCTCTTCACAGATGGTACTTGCCGCACGTTCCATGAGGTCAATAGGCTGTATAGGCTCATGCTCGAAGGCATGGGACTCAACCTGCTTGATTTCTGTTGCTGTGTATATTTTCATAAGGTTTTTTAGTCTTCTAGTTCCATCTCTACAATTCTGTAATTAAATTTTGGACCGTATTCTTTGGATACAATGCGGTCGACGCCCATTTTAACAAAATTCTTTAAGTCATTAAGATCGTCAACGTTCCATACTTTTATAGGAAATCCTTTCTCGTGGATATAATCAATAAGTGTTTGTGATACCAGAGATTTCCGTATGGAAAAGTCTGCGGCCTGTGCCCTTTTCGCGACTTCCAAAGCTTTATCAATATCTTTTTTATTGATGCATTTATGGATGGAAATAATCACATTAGGGTCTATATCCAAAAGTGTCTCAAGATTTTCTGCATTATCACAGAAAATAGTAGATTCCAGCATACCATTTTTTTTGACATAATTGTATAAACATTGATATCTGGAATTTGGGAAACGTTCCTTATCGGAACAGTCAATTTCAAGCATGACGTTGTTTCTTCTGCAAAGCATCAGAATTTGATTCAAGGTTGTGACATGGGTACCTCTGAACTTTTCGTGAGTTTTGATGCCGAAGTCAAAATCTATGAGTTCCCGTATGGTATAATCGGTGGTAAGTCCAGTTTTGTATGTACTTCTCTCAAGTCTGGGAGAATGGGAAAGAATTGGAACATCGTCTTTTGAGAAAGCTACATCACATTTAACAGTCTGAAATCCTTGCATGACAGCTTCTTCAAGACCGATAAAAGAGTTTTCAGGGAAACCCTTAAAACCGCAATTGTTAATAACTTGTTTATCCCAGTACCTGTAGTTTATGTGGAATTTTGTGGACGGGGTATTTGACTCCGTAATGTCTTTCTTCTTTCTACCCTGAATACCGATAGCAGAAACAGTGAATAAAGTGATTAAACAAAATATAAATGTTTTTTTCATGATTATGATTTTTTTAATTGTTCTGAAGTGATTTCTTTAATGAGTTCTCTATAATTGTATTGTGATGCCATTACGTGCCCATATGCACCTGCAGACAAAAGAGCCACCAAGTCTCCGCGTTGAGTCTGGGGCAGTGTGGCGTTTTCCTCGAATGTGTCTGTCGTTTCGCAAATAGGGCCGACGATGTCATAAGTCTCTTGTGGCTTGTTTGAAGTAAGATTGATTGCCTTGTGGTGTGCTTGATAAAGAGAGGGCCTGATTAAATCGGTAAAGCCGGCATCAAGAATGGCAAATTGTTTTGTTTTTGCCTTTTTGACAAAAATCACGCGTGAGATTAATGCACCATATTGTGCTGTCAGTGCCCGTCCGAGTTCACAGTGAAACGTTTGTCCGGGACGCAGTTTAAGATTGTTTTTGAAAACATTGAAATAGCCTTTGAAATCTGGTATGGGATGTTCTTGAGGTGATTCATAATCAACTCCAAGTCCGCCGCCAATATTAATACTGTGTGTGTGTATCCCTAAAGATTCGAGAGTGTCTTGTATTTCATTGATTTTATGGCAAAGTGAAACAAAACAACTGTATTCCATGATTTGTGAACCTATATGAAAGTGCAAACCATAATAGTTTACATTTGGTAGATTTTGTACTTTCAGAATAGTTGGTATCAAGTCTTCAAGTTCGATGCCGAATTTATTTTCCTTCAGTCCGGTTGTAATGTTCTTATGTGTGTGAGCGTCAATGTTTGGATTAATCCTTATTGCAAGCGAGGCATTTTTTCCTCTCTTGCCAGCCAGATTATTGATGATATCAATCTCATCAATACTCTCGACATTGAAGCATAGAATATCGCGGTCAAGGGCAATAAGTATCTCTTTGTCTGTCTTGCCTACTCCCGCAAATACGATTTTATTATGTGAAAAGCCTAATTGGTCTGCTCTTAGTATTTCACCGCCACTGACAGCATCAATACCAAATCCGGCTTGCTGGGCGTATCTGAGAATCGTTTCATTATAGTTTGCTTTCATTGCGAGATGCAGCATGGAATTTTGAATTGTCTGTACATGAAGTTTGGCTTCTGCGAAAGTTTTCTTCAGCAGATCTATATCATAGAAATAAAAGGGTGTCTCCAAATGTTCAAACTGTTCAGTATATTTTTTTAATTCCATACTACGGCGTTATTGTTTTGTTAAGTTTTGATTCTCGCAAACATATTGCTGAGCGTCTTGTACGAGGTCAATTAATGCTCTGTTGTGCGTGGACATAATGACTGTAGTGCCGTGCTGGCGAATATTATTTAGAATCTCAACAATTTGCTGACTGGCTGCAGGGTCAAGATTTCCTGTCGGTTCGTCGGCGATAATCAGTTTTGGCGTATTGAGAATAGCTCTTGCAATGGAGATGCGTTGTTGCTCGCCGCCAGAGAGTTCATGTGGGTAATTGCCGATTTTGTGTGTTAATTGTACGGCTTCTAATACATCTTGGATTTTCTTTTCAATGTCTTCTTTTTTCTTCCAACCTGTTGCTTTTAGGACAAATTCCAAATTAGCATATACAGTTCGGTCGGAGAGAAGTTGAAAATCTTGGAAGATAATGCCGAGCTGTCTTCTTAAAAGTGGAGTCTTCTGTGGCTTAAGTGTCAGTAAGTCTATTCCTAAAACTTCGGCCTTGTTTCCTTCGAGGTGTGTTGCGGCATACAGGCTCTTCAGAAATGTAGATTTTCCGGAACCGACGACACCTGTAAGAAAGATGAACTCATTTTCCTCAGCATGAAAATCAACATCTTTTAATATTGTGCAGTCTTCCTGAAAGATATTAACCTTATTATAGTCAATAATCATTATGATTGTATATTAGAGTTGTTAATGTTTCACCCATCCTGGCTTGTGGCGCACAACCAGTTCTTTTGCAATATCTTCAATTCTTAATCCTTTTGCAGTCAAAAGAACGATTAAATGGTAGAACATGTCTGATGCTTCATAGAGCAAGCGGTCGTTAGTTCCGTTTACAGCTTCAATCACTGTTTCCAGTGCCTCTTCCCCGACCTTTTGTGCCATCCTGTTTAACCCATCTTTGAATAAAGATGTTGTATATGAGCCTTCGGGCATTTCTTCGTGTCTTTTTTCAATGAAGTCTTGGAGCTCTGATAGAAACAGGAGTGGGTTGTAACTGTTTGCTTCGCCCCAACAAGTGTCTGTTCCCTTATGGCATGTGGGTCCTTCAGGATGGACTTTTACCAATAAAGTATCATTGTCGCAATCTTCTTTGATTTCTACCAGATGCAGATAATGCCCACTTCCTTCTCCTTTTGTCCATAGACATTTTCTTGTACGGCTGTAGAATGTGACCTTTTTAGTTTCAAGAGTCTTGTCGAAAGCTTCCTTGTTCATAAAACCAAGCATGAGTACATTCTTGGTGTCAATGTCTTGTATGATTGCCGGTACGAGTCCGTTCATCTTGCTAAAATCTATATTCATGATTTGTCAAATTCTAACGTTTATACCTTCGTTCTTGAGATATTGTTTTAATTCGGGAATTTTAATTTCATTATAATGGAAGACACTTGCAGCAAGTGCAGCGTCACTTTCTCCGAGAGTAAATGTGTCTTTGAAGTCTTGCATACAGCCTGCACCGCCTGATGCGATAATCGGTATAGGAAGCGTCGTGGAAAGTTTTTTCAGTGCGTCGTTTGCATATCCGTGTTTGACTCCATCGTGATTCATGCTTGTAAACAATATTTCTCCTGCACCTCTGTCAGAAACTTCTTTAGCCCACTCAAAGAGTTTGCGTTCTGTCTTTATCCTTCCGCCGTTTAGATAGCAATACCAAATGCCGTCATCCTCTAGCCTCGCATCTATTGCCACTACACAAACTTGCGATCCAAAGTGTAATGCTATCTCGTCAATGAGTTGTGGATTTCTGACAGAAGCAGAATTGATGCTGACTTTATCGGCACCGGCATTAAGCATGATGTCAACATCTTTTAGTTCGTTGATGCCGCCACCTACAGTAAAAGGGATAGATACTTTTGCAGCAACCCGTCTTACCATATCGGTAAAAGTTTTTCTTTTTTCGTGTGTTGCCGTAATGTCCAGAAACACGAGTTCATCGGCATTATCGTCGCTGTATTTTTTCCCTAATTCAACAGGGTCACCAGCTTGCCGTAGATTGATAAAGTTTGTTCCCTTTACCGTTTGTCCATCTTTGACATCGAGACAAGGTATAATTCTTTTTGCCAAACTCATTGTTGTGTAATTTCTGAAGGTTGGAGAAAGTGCTTTGCAACATCAGTAAGGTTAATCAGGCCTTCATATATTGCCTTGCCGAAAACAACGTAAGGAATACCTGCATCGTTTAAGTCATGAAGGTGCTGCGTGCAACTGACACCTCCGCTGGCTATCAACTGGCATTGAGGATATCTGGCAATGATGCTTTTATACAAATCAATAGAGGTGCCATTAAGCATACCATCTTTATCAATATCCGTGCATAAGACTTTAGTTATACCTAAAGGTATATATCTGTCGAGCAGTTTAAACAAACTTATGTGACTGCTCTCTTTCCATCCGTTTATGCTGACATATCCGTCTTTGACATCTGCGCCGAGGATGATGCGTTCAGGACGATATCTGCTTATCCATTGTTCAAATGTGTCTGGAGAAGTTACTGCCAAACTACCGATAGTGGCGTAGTCGGCACCTGAATCAAAAACCAGCTGTATATCTTTGTCTTGTTTAATTCCTCCTCCGAAGTCTACACTTAAATGTGTATGTGCTGTTATCTGTTGCAGAATGTCAATATTTACAACATGATTTGACTTTGCTCCGTCCAGATCAACTAAATGCAATCTGTGAAATCCCAAGTCTTCGATTTTTTTGGCCATATCAAGTGGAGAGACACTATAAACTGTCCTTGAGTCATATTTACCTTGGGTAAGTCGTACACACTTCCCCTCAATAATGTCTATGGCAGGTATGGGATTCAGCATTGTTCCTTAGCGATATCTAAAAAGTTTTGCAATATGTGTTCTCCTATTTTTCCACTCTTTTCAGGATGGAATTGCGTTGCATAAAAATTATCTTTATGTAGGGCGGCACTGAATGGCTGAATATAATCATTCTGCGCTATGGTGTATTTGTTGACAGGAACGTAATAACTGTGTATGAAATAAACGTAGCTGTTCTCTTTGATGTTTGCGAAAAGAGGCGATTCCATTTCATTCAGCGTATCCCATCCCATATGCGGAATCTTAAAACTGCGTTTGGGCGGGATAAAACGTTTTACGGGTATGTCAAAAATGTCCAAACATGTGGTATTTCCTTCTTCACTATGTGAACACATGAGTTGCATGCCAATGCATATTCCCAACACAGGTTGCTTCAATCCTTTAATAACGGTGTCTAGTTTGTGTGATGTCAGATAGTTCATCGTTTTTGAAGCTTCGCCTTGTCCTGGGAATATGACGCAGTCTGAGTATTGTATTTCTTCAATACTGTCTGTCACGTTCGGTTCTATGCCCAGCCTATTTAGACCGTGGACAACAGAGTATATATTACCAGCATTGTATTTTATGACAGCAACTTTCATGTCTTTAATAGGCTCTTGCAATTAAAGCTCTATATTTTGCGGGTTTGCCACTAACCATATCAACGCCTAGATTTTCCTGATTGACATTGAAAGGTATGCAACGTATAGTTGCTTGAGTATCATCTTTTATCTTTGCCTCAGTCTCGGCAGTGCCGTCCCATGGGCACAAGAAAAATCCGCCTTCTGTAATTCTTTTCTTAAAATCTTCATAGTCGGTACACTCGTAGATGTGTGCGTCACGGAAATTCTTTGCTTTAGTATAGCAGTTGGTCTGTATATCGTCCAATAGAGCCTTTAATACATTGGCTATATTCTCAATGGGTAATGTTTCTTTTTCCAATGTGTCACGGCGCATAATCTCAACAGTGTTGTTCTGGATGTCACGTGCTCCGAGAACCATACGTACAGGAACGCCTTTCAATTCATAATCAGCAAACTTAAAACCAGGACGGCGTTTATCGTCATCGTCAAGTTTTACGGTAATGCCCAGATTTTTCAGTTCAGAGATAATTGGATATACTTTTTCCCGTATGGTGTTCAGTTCTTCGTTTGTCTTGTAGATGGGAACAATGACAACCTGTATTGGAGCAAGTTTTGGAGGCAACACTAGGCCATTGTCATCGGAGTGAGTCATAATTAGTGCACCCATCAGTCGCGTGGATACTCCCCAAGAGGTTGCCCATGCATATTGTAGCTCGTTGTTCTGATCTATAAATTGCACATCAAAGGCTTTACCGAAGTTTTGGCCTAAGAAATGGCTAGTACCACTTTGTAATGCTTTTCCGTCTTGCATCATAGCTTCAATCGTGTATGTGTCTAATGCGCCGGCAAAACGTTCTGTTTCGCTTTTGACACCTTGTACGACTGGTATTGCCATAAAGCTTTCTACGAAATCGGCATATACTTTCAACATCATCTTAGCACGTTCTTCAGCTTCTTCTCTGGTGGCATGAGCTGTATGCCCTTCTTGCCACAGAAATTCTGATGTGCGGAGAAATAGTCTGGTGCGCATTTCCCAACGCATTACGTTACACCATTGGTTGCAGAGTACGGGTAAGTCTCTGTATGAGTGAATCCAATTTTTATACGTATTCCAAATGATTGTCTCACTTGTCGGGCGGATAATGTACTCTTCTTCCAAGCGTGCTTCAGGGTCTACTATTATGTTGTTTGTCTCCTCGTCAACTTTCAGACGATAGTGAGTGACCACTGCGCATTCTTTAGCAAAGCCCTCCACATGTTCTGCCTCACGACCGAAAAAGTTTTTGGGTATTAGCAGAGGGAAATAGGCATTTTGTACACCGGTTTCTTTGAATTTGGAATCTAATTCGTGTTGTATCTTTTCCCAAATGGAATAGCCATAAGGCTTGATGGTCATACAGCCTCTTACGTCTGCTTGTTCCGCAAGATCTGCCTTGCTGACTAATTCATTGTACCATTTAGAGTAATTTTCGCTTCTTTTAGTAAGGTTCTTAAGTTCTTTTGCCATATTATATACTTATTTCTGCAAAAATACGAAAATCTTGCCGACGATATGATTTTTTGTTTGATAATTAACCATAATTTAATATAAAAATTCTACTTTTGCACAAATTAGATTAAAACATATGAGAAAAATGAAAGCGAATAAAGTTATTGTTTGTGCCCTGTGTGGCATGATTCTGTTATTTACAGCATGTGGAAGTATGAATAATGCCACTAAAGGCGGTTTGATTGGCGCTGGCGGTGGTGCGTTGTTAGGTAGTATTATTGGTAAGGTAGCTGGTAATACGGCAGTCGGTGCCGCTATCGGTACCGCAGTCGGTACAGGCGCTGGTGTACTTATTGGTAAGAAAATGGATAAGGCTAAGGCAGCCGCAGCCGCAGCCGTTCAGGAAGCTACTGTTGAAGAAGTAACTGACAATAATGGTCTTTCAGCTGTTAAAGTGACTTTTGATTCAGGAATTTTATTTAAGACAAACAAGTCAGACTTAAGTGATGCTGCCAAGAATTCTCTGGTTAAGTTTGCTGGTGTCCTGAAGCAATATCCTGATATAGACGTTGCTATATATGGACATACTGATAGTACAGGAACGGATGCTATTAATGTTCCCCTTTCTCTTGCACGTGCTAAGAGCGTTTCTGGCTATTTGGAGTCTTGTGGCATATCTAATACCAAGTTTAAGTCTATTGAAGGTCAGGGCTCTTCTCAACCTGTGGCAACCAATGCAACAAAGGAAGGACGTGCTCAGAATCGTCGTGTTGAGGTTTACATGTATGCCAGTGCAGAAATGATTAAAGCAGCTGAGGCTGGTACATTGAATTGATATAATATTAATTACCAAAAAAATAAAGTCCAATTAGTCACGATAGATGGATTAACTGGACTTTTTTATTTTAATGTTTCTATTTCATTTAATAAAGAAATTCATAAAATGGTTGTTGATACTCTTTTTCGTGTCAACGATTTTTATGGTTGTTGTTTATCGGTTTGCTCAAGTCCCATTGACGCCGCTGATGCTTATACGTCTGTGTCAGCAAGTTTCTAATAAAGAGACTGTCCGCTTGCATCATCATTGGGTTCCGATAACCCAAATGTCGCGCTATATGCCTGTTGCAGTTATGGCCTCCGAGGACCAGCGCTTTCTTGATCACCACGGGTTTGATTTCAAGGAGATCAAGAATGCTGTTGGTGAGCAAATTGAGGGTAAACGGCGTCGCGGTGGCAGCACTATTAGTCAGCAGACTGTAAAAAATGTTTTTCTGTGGCCGGAGTCTTCTTGGGTGCGCAAGGGCTTCGAGGTGTATTTTACCGTATTAGTGGAATTGTGCTGGAGCAAGCAGCGTATTATGGAAGTCTATTTGAATTCTATTGAGATGGGACATGGTATTTATGGCGTTGAGGCTGTGGCGAGAGATCATTTCAATACTTCAGCTCATGACCTGACGCGGAGCCAATGCGCCTTAATTGCTGCGACGTTGCCTAATCCGCTTAAGTTTAATTCAGCACATCCTACACCATATATGTTGAAGCGCCAAAGTGCTATTCAAAAACAAATGAGAAATATTAAATTATTTCCTATAAATACTAATGATAATTGAGTTATCTGTTTGTAAAAAACTGTCAGTTATGAAATATTGTTTAGTTGTTATTATAATACTGTTTTCCCTTTCTTCATGGGGCGCATCTAACGTAAATGACAAGACGTATACTCCTGGGAGAAATAAGATGTATCACAGGGGTTGGATTGATTTTAATAAAAACGGTAGGATGGATGTCTACGAGAATCCTCAGGCTGCGGTTGATGAGCGTGTAGAGGATTTGCTGAGTCAGATGACACTTGAAGAAAAAACTTGTCAGCTTGTTACGCTTTATGGTTATGGTCGTGTGTTGAAAGACAGCATTCCTACACCTGAATGGAAGAATAAATTATGGAAGGACGGCATAGGTGCCATTGATGAGATGTACAATGGTTACGAAAAGCCTGACAAAAAATCCAAGAAACGTGGTTGCAGTCTGGATTGGCCGGCTTCCAAACATACGCGTGCAATAAATGACCTTCAAAAATGGTTTATAGAGGAAACTCGTTTGGGTATTCCTGCCGATATGACGAATGAGGGTATACGTGGATGCGAGGCCTTCCGTGCGACTGATTTCCCTCACGAGATTAGCCTTGGTGCAACGTGGGACAGGGATTTGCTTTATCAGGTAGGGCGCATTACTGGCCGTGAGGCTTATCTGCTTGGTTATACCAATATTTATGCACCTGTTCTGGATGTTATGCGCGACCAACGCTGGGGACGTTGTGAGGAGTCATTCGGTGAATCTCCTTATTTAGTTGGTGAACTCGGCACCCAAGTGACCAGGGGTATTCAGGCTGACCACAATGTTGCTTCTACAGCGAAACATTATCTGGCATATAGTAACAACAAAGGTGCCCGTGAAGGTTATTCCCGTACTGACCCGCAGATGGGATTGCGTGAGGTGTTTAATCTGCATTTTTATCCTTATTATCAGGTTATACGCAGGGCTGGGCTTTTGGGCGTTATGGCTTGTTATAATGACTTGGATGGTGACCCTGTGGCCGGCAGTGAGTTTTGGATGATGAAGGTATTGCGCAAACTGTTAGGCTTTAAGGGATATGTCGTGTCCGATAGTGATGCAGTGGAGTACCTTTTCGAGAAGCACAACGTCTCCGAAGACCGTGAGGCTGGTGTTCTGAAAACGATTAATGCCGGCATGAATGTCCGTTGCACTTTTGAGGAACCTGAAACTTATGTACTTCCTTTGAGGAGTCTTTTGCAGAAAAATCTTTTAAGCATCGATACACTTAATAATCGTGTGCGTGATGTCCTTCGCGTTAAATTTATGGTCGGGCTGTTTGACCATCCGTATCAGACGGATTTGGCTAAGGCTGATGAGGAAGTGAATTGCGCTGCCAACAACGAGGTTGCCCTCCGTGCATCCCGTGAGTGCATGGTTTTGTTGCAAAACCAGGATAACATCTTGCCGTTAGACTTTTCAAAGCTGAAAGATGTGGCTGTAATTGGTCCTAATGCTAAAGAAACAGCTTTTGCACAAGGCCATTATGGTCCGCAGAAGGCCGATGTTATTTCCGTTTATCAAGGATTGAAAACGAATCTTGAAGGCCGTTGCAATGTTTTATACGCCAAGGGTTGTGACATTGTGGATAAAAACTGGCCTGAGTCCGAAGTTTTGTATGAACCTTTGACACAGGAAGAAACGGCAGATATCAATGAAGCTGTGGCATTGGCAAAAAATAGTGATGTAGCTATTCTGGTGCTTGGTGGTAACAACCGTACATGTGGAGAGAGTCATTCGCGTTCCAGTATTGATTTGCCTGGTCGTCAGGAGTATCTTTTGCGTGCTGTCTGTGAGACAGGCAAGCCGGTTGTACTTGTATTGATAAACGGCCGTCCGCTCTCTATTAACTATGCCAAGGCACATGTAAAGGGTATTCTTGAGACTTTTTATCCCGGTGCATATTGCGGCCAGGCAGTCTATGAGGTGCTGAGTGGTGAGTACAATCCTGGAGGAAAACTGGCTGTCACCATTCCTAAGTCTGTCGGACAGATTCCATTTAATTATCCTTCAAAGCCTGCTGCCAATCATGACGGCCATAAAGGCAAAGGACTTAACGGCAACCAGACCCGTGTGCACGGCGTGTTATGGAATTTCGGCGAAGGACTGAGCTATACGACTTTCGCATATGACAAATTGTCTGTCTATCCTCGTGACATCAAGGCTGGTGATACTGTGCAAGTGACTTTCCAAGTGACCAATACGGGTAATCGTGAAGGTGATGAGGTCGCACAACTATATATTCATGATGTTGTCAGCTCAGTTACAACATATGAAAAACGTTTGTGCGGCTTTGAGCGTCTTCATCTGAAACCAGGTGAGACCAAGGAAGTGTCAATGAAAATCTTACCGGAATGTTTGTCGTTGAGCGATTTGAATTACGACCGCGTTATTGAGCCGGGAGAGTTTGATGTGATGGTAGGCGCATCGTCTGTTGATATCCGGTTGAACGGAAAATTTAATGTCAGTGAACACCAACTTATCTGGAAGATGCCTCAGTTGATAAAAAACTAAAGAATCTACGGACTAAATAATGCGTGTGGTATTCTGTGAATACCACACGCATTGTAAATTGACATTAAAAGGAAATCGGTGATTTCTGCTTGTTGTATGTCAGATGTCTCTTTGTTTCTAACGGGTTCTTATCTTACCAGCACTTTCTTGGCTGTGCTGTCTTTGAGGACAATGGTGAAAAGAGGCATCGTGCAATAAAAGTCCCCGGTAAATAATATATCTACCGGGGATGATTATTTTGAGATATTTCCAGGTCATACTGCTTTTGCCCGGAAAGAGTAAATTTAGATTTATCCTAAACTGCTGACTCGTGCCCTTGGGTGTGCTTTCTTTGGCGGAGGTGTCGTGTTCTTTAAGATGTCTTTAGCCACGTCAATACGTTTGAGGGCATATTTTCTGAAGTCCTCCCATTTGTAATACGGTGCTGTGGCAGAAGGAATGGGCAGTTTCTGGTCAACCTCATTGAGCATAAGTTTGACGAGAATATCGTTTTTCTTGTTTTTATAAAACACAAACTGCAAGTTGGATGCCATTGGAACACGGTATTCTGTCCAGACATTTTTGACTTCATCGTCCTTTACGGCGTCTGTCCAGCCGTTAATATCCAGCAGTGTCATCATGGATATAATAATGATGTCGTGGCCGAAACGAAGGTCTATGACGGGATTGGGAGAGTTGAAAGCTGTATCTGCCTTGTCCAAAATATCTTGCATAGTGCGCCAGATGAAAGCCCACTGGCGACCGTTGGAGTGGGGCGCAGGACCTTTGGAAAGGTAATATTTGAGATTGTCCCATTCCCAGAAATGGCAGAGTTCTTCAGTATCAAAGATATCCCATAGCAGTTCTTGGTTCTCCATACATTGGGCGCTGCAACATACTTCATAGAAGAATTGCTCCACATTGTCGTATGAGTCAATTTTTTTAATGGGTTTAATATCCTTGAAGATGTTTTGGAGAAAGGCCTCAGGCTGCAGGATTTTTGCGCGGAAAGCATCCAATTGGTCCATCCATACGGCGTGTGGGTTGGCAAACCCGACATCGGTCGGTGAGCAGTCCGGATTGGATGATGAGAAAGGATTGAGAGGAATAATGTCAGCTACAGAAGCGGAAGACGTGATGTTTATGTCGGGGCAACATTCACGCAGTCCTTCGAGAAATGCGTACATACTCATCACTACGCGTGTCACGTTGGTGCTGCGCGCATGGACGTTGATGCCTTTCTTGAAAACGCTCTTGTAGTTATTGTACATTCTGTGAGCAATCATGTGGTGTTCTTTCTGACCGCGTGTGGTCAAGTCGCCGCCACGGAGTTTGAGCTTGGGGTAGAGGGTAAGGTATTTCTGATAAAAAGTTTCTCCTTTATGTGTCAGATTGCCGTCATTGTGAGCTGTTGTGAGCATTTCCAACAATGTGTCGTATGAGGTGCTCAGAGAGCTCATTCTTGCGCCGTGACGACCATAATGGCTGATATAGAAAGCCTTGTAGCCTTTGGGCGCTTGGGCTGACGGCGGTGTGTCAAAATTGTAAAGGTTAAATACACCGCCGCCTCTGCGCACGTCTTGTCTGATGGCATCATAAGGGTCTTGCGTCTGCGCGAGAAGGATGCAGGCTTGCAGAAGGAGGGTGAAAAAGAGAATGGTTTTCATATTTACGAATGATAATGTGTTTATGTTGTTCAAATGATCCCTAAGCCGCTGAGAAAAATCAATGTTGTGACGACGGGAATGAAATATCTCAGCAGGAAAACAATGGGAGTGGACCCCTTGCCTGGAATTGTTCCGTAATTGGTAAGCTGATTTCTGATAATGGTCTTGTCCATCGACCACCCGACAAAGATGGCAATGAGTATGCCTCCTATCGGAAGGAATATTTGGCCGGAAATATAGTCAAACAGGTCAAAGAGATTTTTGTCACAGATGGTTAAACCGCTGAGAGGTCCCATGGACAGAGAGCAGAGTGAGCCGATGATGCATACGGTAATTGTGACTATGGTAGTGGAGCGCTTGCGCGATATCTTGAAATGCTCTGCCAGAAAAGCTGTCGGTACCTCGTGCAGTGAGATGACAGAAGTCAGGGTGGCTAATACGAGTAGGAAATAGAACAGCACCGAAACGGCGTATCCTAATATCGGCATATTGGCAAAAGCTTGTTGGAATACATTTGGCAGAGCGATGAACACCAGTGATGCGCCGGAGTCTACTCCGAAGTGTGCCGAGAATACGGCAGGAAAGATAATAATGCCGCTCATTATGGCAACGAGCGTGTCAATGGCTCCAACCTTGAAGGCAGTATTGACGAGGTTGGTCTCATTGTTGAAATATGAGGCAAACGTGCAGAGACATCCCATAGCGATGCTCAGAGAGTAAAAAGCCTGCCCCATTGCTATCAGAATGGTGGAGAAATCAATCTTGCTGAAGTCGGGCTTGAAAAGGAATGACAATCCCTCCTTCGCGCCGTCTGTGAAGAAGGAGAAGATAACCAAAACCAACATGATGATAAAGAGCATGGGCATCATCAGCTTGGCGAATTTCTCAATACCTTTTTTTACACCCCGGATAATTACAAAATGCGACATGAGTATAAAGATGATCGCATAGAGTGTAGGTATGTACGGATTTGACACGAACTGCTGGAAATAGTCAGCGTAAACTTGCGGGTCGCCTGTCTGCGAGAGTTTGCTGAAGCGTCCCAGTATGGCATCAATGAAATAGTCTAATGCCCATGAGGAGACGACGATATAATAACACAGGATAAACCATCCTGTAAATACGCCAAACCTGCCGATGTTCTTGAAGATTTTGTGATTCGTCAGTTTGCTGTAGGCATGGGCTGTGTTGCTTTGGGCGTGTCGTCCAACCATAAATTCTCCTACCATGAGAGGAATGCCCAGTAATAGGACGCATACTATATATAGAATAAGGAACGCCGCACCGCCGTTCTGGCCGGTCAGTACGGGGAAACGCCAGATATTGCCGAGTCCGATTGCAGATCCTGCTGTGGCTAATACTAAGCCGATTTTGCTTGTGAAGTTACTGCGATTGCGACTGTCAGGTGTCATGAGTAGATGTTGGAATACGGGTTATTTATGATTATTTGTCTCGGACGCGGTGAATGAAAGCTGTCCGAAGAATTGAGGAACGTGGAAGTTAGGCCTGCGCGTCTTGATGGGACTCCAGCTGACATAATGTTCATACTGTTTTTCGCCACCACACTTGTATATGTTGGCTTTGGCTTTCCTGCCGTTCATGCTGTCAATATGGTGCAGGAAGAAACTGCTGTAAGGGATGATTAGGGCCACTTCCCACGATGTAGGTTTCTTCGTTCCCCTCACACGCATCTGGCCCATAGAGCTCCATCGCTTGATGTTGCGCAAAATGTCTTCGGGGGCTTCCTGGCGTGGTCTCAACGTTGTTCCGCCTTGCATGAGGATATATCCCAGGCAGTTACATTCAAAGTTATAGTATATGGAATCGTTTTCGGGCTGGATAAACAACTCCATGCAGGCATCCTTGAATACCGGGTCTTGGTCGTGTGTGTAGTTGGCAATCAGCCCCTCCTCAGTTGCTCTGTAGGAAACGAGCAGTGCCGATGGTGTATAGGCCAGCGCAAACTGAGCGATAGGTTTGTAAGGGTAATTGCTTTTCCAGTTGACATGTTGCAGCGTGTGATATTTTACCTGATGCTGCTTCAGCAATGCCGGCACTTCGGATGCCGATTCCGGCGTCTGAGCGATGTATGTTACCGTCAAGTCCTCCGCCATAGCTTTTGTGGTGCTTATGAGAAGGAAGAGAGCAAGGATAAGCCTCATTTGAAGATATTGTTAAGATATGCGGCTAAGCGGTATCCCGCATTACGCAATTGTGAATATACCAGCGGTTTATATTGCTCTATCGCATCGTCCGGGAGCGTGTCGCCTGATTGATATTTATGGGCAGGCCAAGAGGCTTCGGCACCTTGCTGGACCCATTTGTAGATGTTGCCTTTGGTAATTTGGCGTATCTCTTTCTCGGTGGCGGTGTCTATCATGCGGGCATACTCCAGTGTGTCTGCAGGTGAGTCGGTTACGACGATGCGCGTGTCCCAGAAACCGTGGTAGTTGATTTCCTTGCCGCGGAAGTTGACCATGAAGCTTCCTTTTGCCGGATCTTGAGGAATGTAGACAATGTGTTGCGGACAGTGCATATCACCAATAAGGTGTACAATCAAGGCGATTTCCTTATAACGCTCTTTGGCATCCATCGTCTCTGCACCTTTTTTAAGTTTCTTGGCATATTGCTCCAAGTAGTATGCGCAGTTGTTGATGTATGCGCCGTTGTCATTGTCCGACCTGTAAGACCTGTAGTTCTTGTCAACCGTGACGCTGTGACTTACGGGAGAAATGTTGGTCGGTGTGGAGAAATCAAACTTTTTCAACCATTTTAAACGCGCAGCATCGGGATTTGTGGGATGGAAACCGAGGTCAATAGTCCAGTAAGCCCTGTACTTGTCTGCGTCAGACGCGATGTGGTGAATGTCTGCACCGTGAAGATATTTGTCTAATTGCTGCTTTGCTTCAGGTGTCAGATGCCGCTCGGCTACAGCGGCAACTACGGCGTGGCCCATTTTTCCCCACGAGAAAGATTTCTGCGGAAGAAGCGCAGCGGTAAGAATTGCAAGAATGGAAAATCGGATGTTCATATGGTGTCTATAGTTTTAATATTTTCTCAATGTCTGTCATGAGTTTATAGCGGTCCCAGTCACTGCGGTTGGCAAAGACAAGCACCAGGGTTTGTGACTCCGGGTATCTGGCTGCGAGTATCTTGAAACCGCCGTTGTCGCCGGTATGGTATATTTTCAGCGGGCAACTGTCTGTCTTTGGCTCAATAAACCAACCGTAGCCATACCATGTGTTTGGGCGGTTTTGGTAATTACTGAAGGTGCTGCCCGTCACATATGTATGGGGCGATTGAGCCAATATGCGGCTGCTTTCACTTATGACTTTGTTTTTGCGTAAGGCTTTTTCCCACAAGGCGAACTGGTGCGTGGAGGTGTAGATGCCTCCGTCAGGACGTGTGGCGAAGAATGTTTCTTCGCCAAAGTCATATTCGTACCAGTCTTTTTTGCCGCCTCTGGCATCGCTGGATGCGCTGTGCTCCTCCGACATGCCTGTCAAGTCGCCGTACTCATAGCCATGAGCCATATTGGGAATGAGGTCCTGGTGGAAGCGGTCAAAGTAGAGGGTTGATTTCATTCCGGCAGGGCGGAAGATATGTCTTTCCATATAGCTTGTGAAATCTTCGCCGCTGATTTTAGCAACCAAGTCTCCCAGCAGGACGTATGTGGGATTGATGTATTCGTAGTTTGTTCCGGGAGCAAAATGCACAAAGTCCAGCTTTGTAAGGTAGGAAAGCGCCAACTGCTCGTCGCCTTCAATGCGTTGCTGGCGTGTCAAACCGTTTCGCGCGTCAGGAATTCCAGACGAGTGGGAGAGGAGATGCTTTATCTTGATGCCTTTCCAAAAGTCTTGCTTAAACTCCGGGTAATATTTGTTGACAGGGTCCTCAAGCGCGATTTTGCCTTTTTCCGCCAGTTGCAATATGGCAGTTGCCGTAAATTGTTTGGAAACAGAGGCAATGTTAAAAAACGTGTTGCCGTCGATAGGCTTTTTCGTGTTGATGTCGGCAATGCCGTATCCTTTGTCAAAGACGATATCGTTACCTTGCATGATAAGCACGGCGGCTCCGGGTTCCTGCTCCGGAAACAACCGGGCACAGAGGTTATCAATGGATTGGACGTCTGTCCTTGACTTGCCTATGCATGCGCAGAGCGGCAGTATGAGGAATAAACCTATTGATAATCTCAAACTCATGTCTTTATCGTTGTATGCAAAGGGTTACTGAAGCCGAAGCGCAGTCAGCACAGAAGGGCGGATTAAGTTTGTGTATTTCTATTTCAGCCCCTTGCAGCAGGGTGAAGTCGTGGAGCAATGCGGTCAGAATGCGATGAGCCAAATGTTCCAATGTCGCGGAGGGCTTCATGAACTCTTTTTTCAGGACAGCGTATGCGTCAGCATAGTTGACGCTCTTTTCCAGCGTGTCGTGGGCTAAGTCACCGGTCCCGACGTTGACGGTCATCGCAAGGTTGATGACGAAGTGGTTTCCTACCTGCCTCTCGTCCTCGGTGATACCGTGGTGCCCATAGAGCCTGATATCGTTAAGCCTTATGACCGTAGATGTGATTGTCATGACTTTGTCGCTTTAAGGATGTCTCCTATATGGTTCAGTATCTCGTCCCTGCCGGTTTTCTTTACGGCGCTGGCCATAAACTGTTGAGGCAGTTCCTCCCAAGTCTCTGTCAGCACCTGGTTGAATTTCGCGATATTCTTTCCGACCTCGCTTTTGGATTTTTTGTCGGTCTTTGTAAAAATGATGCTGAAAGGCACGCCATGTTCCCCCAGCCATTGTATAAACTCCAGGTCTATTTTCTGCGGAGGAATGTTGCTGTCAATCAGGACGAAGAGGTTGTAGAGCGTCTCGCGCCCCTCGATATAGCTGTATATCATCTTTTTCAGCCTGGCCATTTCCGCTTTTCCGCGTTTGGCATAACCATATCCCGGCAGGTCCACCAGAAACCATTTGTCGTTGATGATGAAGTGGTTTATAAGAATAGTCTTGCCCGGATTTTGGGACGTCATCGCCAGCTTGTTGTTTTGTGTCAAAAAATTGATAAGGCTGCTTTTGCCGACATTGCTTCGTCCTATGAAGGCAAATTCCGGTAAATCGCTCTTGGGACACTTGTCCAGAGATGCGCAGCCGTTAAAATATTTGGCACTGTGTATTATCATAACTGTAAAGACGCTAATTTGATATATTGTCAGCCCTGATTCATTCCGGGTGTCGTCGTGTCTGCCCAGGGGTCAATGATTCGGTACAGGTTACAGCCGATGAGATTGCCCAATACCTCTCCCAGATATACCCACAACAGTCCCAATGTAAGTCCTTCCGCAGGTTGGGCGAGGAAGTAGAACGCATCGGCGATGCTGTGTGCAAAACCGCAGAGTATGAATACGGGTACGCCAAACAGCAGCGGCAGAAATTGCTTGTGCCGCCCGAACATTACTGCGGCGGTCATGATAAATCCGCATCCTATCGCCAGCAGCATACATGCGACGGGACCTTTGTCCATCCGGGCAGATACGATGTTTCCCGCCAGGTCAGACAACTCCGGAAGTGCGTAAGCGGCATAGGCTGCTGTCAAGGCACAGCCGACAATGTTGCCCAAAAGCGTGAGCAATAAAAACAGACTGTCAGACTTGTTGGCGTGTACAAATCCTGCCTTACCGGTATACAGCGGCCATTGGAAATGCACTACAGTCAGCAAACCGAATGAGAATAATACGGCACCGGCGACACCGCCGACTCTTAAAAAGACAATACATCCGATGGAAATACTTATTCCTGCAAGGATGGCTCTGAAAAAGGATCTTGTCATAATTGTTATAAATTTTTCGTATTAAATGCAAATATACCTATTTTTGGCGGAATTAAATGAATGTTTGCAAAGATATCACACATAATTTATACTTTTTGTAAAACTGTCTATGTAAACCTCCCGTACTTTTATCCGTCTGTCGCCTGACGCCTTGCCCGATGGCGGTAATAGTCAGGGATGATGTCAGGCGATGGAAATTGCTGCATCCCTTTGCCGCAATTGCTACGCCCCTTTGCCGCAATTGTTGCGCCCCGATGCTGCAATTGTTGCGCTCCGATGTAAAAAATATTTCGTACCGATGTATTCTCCGTTCCATAGGCTGGAACTTACATTCCATCTGCCGGAACTTACATTCCAAAGGCTGGAACATAAAACATATCGCGCCAGCGTGGTGCAGCCTGCCCTGTATGGCGCAA
>AUXO012412399.1_pt1 | contig 22814 bp, 12 predicted proteins | sample 768731 | NCBI WGS metagenome assembly AUXO01 (sample SAMN02715735, study PRJNA202380) | gut metagenome | biome: sheep rumen | host: Ovis aries | place: New Zealand: Palmerston North | reverse complement strand
GATACTAACGGAACCTGCAGGAACTATTGAGATGTGTTATTATTATAGTACAGAAAACAGATCTTAAAGAGCTGAGTAAAATCAGTTCAGTCAAGTCATCCGCATACAGGCTCTACCCCCGAGGAGCAGGTGTGCGGATGATCTGTTTTCTGAGAAGATTACTGTCTGCCAAAACAATTGTCCGCTGTACAGCGGACTTTTTCTTATGCCAGAGCGGACAATGTTACTGATTAGATGAAAGCAGGGAGGTGGCCATAACATGAAGATGCATTCATTTACAGACTTGCTTCGAGTGATTGTGCTATTGTGTATGGCAGCTATTTTCCTGAAAGTGTATGGCGACGTTGTATTGGCTGAAGAAAATGATACTACCAGTCAGGATATCGAGCTAATTAATAACATCGAGCAGTTCTCGGAGAACTGGTGCGATGAGGATGACAGCTCTCGATTTCAGTCCTGTCGGTTGATCGTTTTCGGAATATTACCTGAAGATCATGGAGCATTTCAGGTTATCACAGACAACAGCGGGGATTATATTCTTTTCTTTGAAACACCGAAAGAAACGAGAACAGCCTATCGTTATCTAATCGAAGCCTTAGGTGAGGAAAACGTTCAGATCGATGAATTGTTTGATGCAGATGATGTCCTGATGGGAACATCTGGCAGCATCCTGTCCTGGGGAATAGCTGCCATGGGCTTTGATAAGCTGAAAAAGGATCGGTCTTTATTTTCAGAGACGGTAACAGTGGCTGTTATTGATTCAGGACTTACAGATGTTGACAGCGTCTTCAACAAACGCATTGATACATCTAGGGCATTGGATTTCACTTCCTCTGATTCCGGTTATTATGACGCGATCGGACACGGCACGGCCGTTTCCGGAATCATTGCTGAGGCAACTCCTGACAATATAAACCTGATGCCGCTGAAGGTCTTTCGTGATGATGGGACAACTTCAGTGGCACTTATTAAGATGGCGATCCAGTATGCCATCGATCATGACGCGGACATTATAAATATGAGCCTGTCGATCCAGTCAGAGACCAATACTTATACGGTCTGGGATCAGGTGCTGGAAGCAGCTTATGAAGCTGGCATTCCGGTCATCTGCTCTGCCGGCAATAAGGTGATCGATATAAAGTATTCTTATCCGGCAAACAGAAAGGATACGATTTCTGTCACAAGCATTGGACAGGATCTGATATTTGATTATGACTGTTCAGCCTATGGAAAAGAGGTCGATTTCTGCGCTCCGGGCAAAGAGATCAGGACATATGCAGAGTCAGGAATAAAGGTTCAATCAGGAACATCGTTTGCAGCGCCGCATATTACTGCAGCAGCGGCATATCTATTATCTGCAGACAAATCAAAGTCAGTCGACAGTATAAAAACATGTCTGACAACGTGCTGCGATGATCTTGGTGATGCAGGAAAAGATAGTTTGTATGGAAACGGTTTGCTAAGGATAGACCGTTTTTTCTATGGGGAAGAGGAGACGATAGAAGAATCTGAGGCATATTCAATCGAGGTTTCGGAACAGGAAACGACTATAGAGGAAACAGCCACTGATGAGACAGAAAACGAAAGCATTACTGAAAGTGCGCCGGAAATGGAGACGATTTCTTCGACAGAAAGTACAGAATTGGTAACGGCTACAGAAACAGGGGAAGCAACGGAGTACACCGGACCAAACGAACCGGAACAGTCTCTGGAAGATGTTACACAGACTGATTCACAGGCTGGAAAATCGGAGACGAATGTCCGCTTGTCTGAAACACAAGCTACGAATAAAACAGAGTCTACACAGACTGATCAAACAGAAAAAGATCAGAATAAATCAACTGCATCGCTGGAGGAGAACAGCGAGACAAGTGCTAAAAACGGTGACCGGATCGATGACAGTATTTCCGGGAATAAAACAGAGACGACTACAGAAAGACAGAATACTGGAAATACTGCAGAGAAGACAAATTTGCCAAAGCCAATTAAGCTGAAGAACGTAAAGTCCGGAGTTCGTATTACCTGGAAGAACAGCAAGAAGAAAAAGGTATACATCTACAGGCGTGTCGCCTCCGGTCAATGGAAATATATAAAAAAATCCAGAAAGTCATCCTTTACCGATAAAAAGGTTAAAGCCGGCAAGAAATACACTTATCTGGTTCAGACAATAAAACGCAAACCTGCGCTGAAGATGCAGCGGGCAAAAACGATCATATATTTGAAGATGCCGGTGGTCTCAAAACCGGTTTATAGGAAAGGAAAGATTCGACTTGCGATTCACAAACTCAAGAAAGGTCAAAGAGTTCAGTTTCAGCTTTCAGCTGACAGATCATTTTCCAAGGCCCGGAAGATCAGAACCAGGAAGACATATGCTGTATTTAAGATAAAGAAAGCACGAAAGAAATGGTATGTCAGGGCACGAATTATGTACAAGTCATATTATTCTGCGTGGTCCAGGAGCCGTGTGGTCAGAGTGTATGATTAATGTGATGAAAGGCTATCTCTGATTCTGAGATCAAACTGAAAGAGATTGCTCCAAGCAATTTTGAAAAATGCTTGAAATTATGAATAGTTTATTGTACTATATATTGTACAATAAACTATTAGCAGAGGTGAACAATATGCAGGTGGCAAATTTTTCAACTGCCAGACAGAATTTTAAAGCGATTTGTGACAAGGTGTGTGAGAACGATGAGCCGTGCATCATCACGCGTAAGGAAGGAAAGAATGTGGTGATCATGAGCCTGGATAAATTCAATGAATATGATATCAGGCTCCAGAGACTGCAGTCTTATCTGGAAAAAATGCATATCGAACAGGACAATGCGGGGAAATAAGCATAAATTCTTGGCTTAACCCTGAGAACAGCAAGGCGGATTATGAACATCCGCTTTCTTTGCTATACAAAACATACCGGAGGAGTGTGTTGGAAAGGAGCAGTGATGAAAAGAAACGCATTAAAGGTTTTGACGGCTGTTTTTATTCTTGCGCTTGCAGTTACGTGTTCCGTGAATGTGCAGGCTGCGAAGCTTAAACTGAACAGAAAGAAGATCGTTCTTTCTATCAATGAATCCTTCAAGCTGCGAGCAATGGGCAGTAAGAAAGTCAAATGGTCCTCATCTGCTCCTCGAATCGCAAAGGTTAATAAAAACGGAAAAGTAACCGGTAAGCGGACAGGGAAAGCCGTTATAGCAGTAAAGGCAGGGAAAAAAACGCTGAAATGCAAAGTTACTGTTGAAAAACCCCGTATCAGTAGAACCAACCTTAAGTTGAACAAAGGCGATTCTTACAAATTGAAAATCAAAGGCACCAGGCGAAAGGTCAAATGGTCTGTGAAGAACAGTAAGATTGCCGGGATCACTAAAAAAGGTGTCGTGAAAGCAAGGAAAGCCGGGAAAACCAGGATCTATGGAAAAGTAGGAAAGAAAAAGTATTCCTGCAGGTTGACTGTTGCAGACACAAAACCTGTTGCTGACAAAACCATGAAAACGGATGAAGGCGAGCAGGAAGAGCGTCGTGCTACTCCGGCAGAGACTAAGATAGAGACAGAGAATCCGCCATCATCTGAAACGGCCCAAACAATTGAGACGGTACCAGAAGAAGAATCCACGGCAGGTCAAAAGGTAATAACAAGCAAAACAGTTACAGAACCGGCCGGCAGCAATTACAAATACAGCATTACAAATTATAATACGGATTCAGTCTTCAATTATGAGCTTCAGATCCTGAATAATCCCAGGTATCATCTGTACACGTATGGAAACGACGTTCCTGCTGATGTGCTCTTCTTACTGAAAACCAATAATCCAAATGAAGAGACGATTATTCAGAGTACCGGTGTTCTGGATGACGCATTGGGGTGCTGCGACAGCTATGATGATATCCGTTATACACAGTCCCTTGAAGAACGATGGTATACAGCAAATGGCACGCGGGTGGTTGGCGGATGGCTCAATGTTGTTTCCTACAGGACGACAGGAACCAAGACGCTTAAAGTATATGAGAATATAGAAGGCAGGAAAAAATTGGTTGCCGAAGCCAGCGTGATTATAGAGGATGGAGAGCTCAGTCGAAATTCATGGATCGATTCTGTTATAAAGCAAGTTACATCATCTGATATGACTGATACTGAAAAAGCAATAGCTATCGAACAATATATAAAAAAGGATTTCATCTATTTAAGAAGTGATTCTGTATCAACAAAAGCAGCACGATGGTTTACATTTGATGTTGGACCGGTATGGGAAAGAAAAATCATTGATTGCAGTGTATCTCCTACATTGCTGGAATGGTTTATGATAAAGCTTCAGATCCCATATGAGATTCAGCCGGCTGCGTCTCACGGGGATGTAACTATCACGTGCGATGGTAAAACAACCTGGCTGAATGCGACACCGCCCAGCAGAACTGGGGTTATCAATTTCGCCTGGGATTATGTAAACTGAGCGTATACGGATTCAGTTTAACAGTGATTTCTTTGTGCAAGTAAACTAGACCTTTTCAAAAGCTCGTCTCACGCAGGCGGGCTTTTTTAATGCTAAAGATATACCCCATAGGAATTTCAGGCATTTGCAGATGATTGGCAGATGCCTTTTTTAATAAATGCAACCTGTAGTTTCCAGCACGGAGGGCAAGATCATGGATCCACCAAACAGACACAGAGGGAAGAAAAGAACATAAGAATCGGAAAGGAGAGGCCGTGAAAAGGAAAAAATGGTATGTAAGGGCTGCAGCCTTGTTAATGGCTGTGATGATGGCATTTCCGCCTGTGACGATGCCTGACACGGTATATGGAGCAGAGCCGGGAAATACATCGGTTGTTTTGGAACAAACGATGGAAGACACTATGGAAGATACAGTTGAAATGAATGGACATGCTGCAGCAGAGACATTTGAATCATCAGAGACTGCCGAGTCCGTAACAGAAACAGCGATGACGGAGGAAGAAACAGAGTCAGAAACATATACAGAACCAGCAGAAACATCAGAACCGGTATCTGTTGAACCGGAGCCGACAGAGGAAGCTGACGAACCTGAGTCAAAGATCGCTGAAACAACCCAGGCAGAGGAGGAAACTGAAGCGACTATTCAAGCAGAATCTGAGACATCAGAGGAGATTCCTGAGACAGAAGAAGAAACAACAGCGGAATCGTCTCCAGAGACCGAAGAGGAAACAACCGAGGAAGAGACAGAAGAACTGGAGATCGTATTGCCGGAGGAGCTGTCAGAGCTTGATGAACTGATTGAGCTGGATGGTTCAAAAGTCGGTTCTTACAGTAAGAATCTGAATGTCGCAACACTGCAGATCTTTGGTCTGTCGCCGGAAGAACTGTATGCATGTGTTGATGACTGTATCAGTGACCGCAACAGTTCCAGATTTAATTACAAAATGGTTGTGGATGAACCGATTTATGACGGCGGAACCAGATATGACTGCTCAACTTTTATCTGCGATCTTTACAATCATTATATTATTCCGTATGCAAAGAAGAAAGCAAATGCAATAACGGATGAAAAAGGACGTGAACTGACAGACTGGGGCTATTACAGCTATCAGGCTGTGGATGAGAATCATCATATCAACAACTGCTACTCTTTGAGAAATAAAGTCGGTAAGGCATGGTCCAAGAAAAAGGTACAGAAGCTGTATGACAACGTAGAAGGTTATCTGAATGATGGCGGCGATATCAATACTGATCTGTTGCCTAATCCCGGAGATCTTTTACTGTACGGCCATAAAAGCGGAAGCACCTACTATGTTGATCATGTAGGAATGTATCTTGGCGAGTACAAGGGCGAGGGAAAAGGCTACTGGATGGCTGAATGCACCACTTCAGGCAACAGAAAGAAGATGAATATGAAGAAATCTGAAACTGTTGGCAACTGGAATGGTGCCGCCATTAACAGGTTTTGGGTACATGGCTACAAAGGTACAGAACAGACGCTCTTCTGGGTAAAATCGCTTATTAAGTCCTATGATGGAAATGTCAGTATTGTAAAAACGGATGCACTTACCGGAGAGAGAATATCCGGTGCAAAGTTTGTAGCCTATGAGTATGATACGGATTCAAAAACGTATCCTACAGACGATGAAGATGAAGGCATTGAACTAGAAGAGACCGGCAGTGGTAACTCTTTGCGATATGTGTTTCCCGAGAATGTTGATATTATTTCCAAGGAAGTAAAGAAGGGACATAAGAAGTTCAGGATCGTTGAAGAGGAAGCGCCGGAAGGATATTCCATTGGAAATCCCGGATATGTAGACGTTGACCTGATCGCCGATGGAACGCTCAACGAGTCTACGTTTACTTATGATGTGCCGGAAATCGTTGTTGAGAATCCACCGGATGATAACGGTGTCAAGATTCGGGTCAGAAAAGTCACATCGACGGCATCGGATGCCTATGCTGATATCGTGAAGAACAATTCCATGTATGAACTGAAGGACAGTATTTATGGAGTTTACGATACGGAAGCGAAGGCGACGGCAGCGGGCGATGACTATATCACAACTCTGAAAATAAAATCGAATGGCTATTCATCGTATTTTTTACTTCCTGAAACATTTGCAATCGGTGATACCGTTTATATCAGAGAACTGTCGGCCGGCAGTGGATATCAGCTTGACAGAACGGTCTATTCGCTCGAACTGGAAAAGAAAAAGAATACCAAGACCATGGAGGATGTTCCATTAGTCATCGGTGTAGAACTGGAAAAATATGACGCTTCCATGGAAGACGGAACACCGGAAAACGGACTTGATCTTTCTGATATTCAGTTTTCTATGGATTATTATGATGATGACGGCCTGACTTCATTTGCGCAGATTGAAAATGATGAAGCAGAGAGAGTGACAAACTGGCGTATTAAAACCATTAAACAGCAAATCGCCGGCAAAGATCATTATATTGCACGGCTTGATGCTGAACACCAGGTGAATAATACTGCTCTTTATAAGGTTGGGGACAAATACGTTGTTCCTCTCGGTACCCTTGCAATCACGGAAGTAGAGGGTGATCCCAATGCTGATTATAATACAGAGGATATGTTCTGGACATTTGATGGAATCGTGATTCCTGGAGCTAATACCGTTGTAAATATCAGTGAGGGTGTACGGGAAAATGGTACAAAGTATGTTTCCATTAAGATGGGGCAGCATTCAAAAATCAGCGATGATCTGGAACTGGATGTATCAGATTATCCCAGGTTTGGACGACTTGAGATAGAAAAATTTATAACTGAGAACAAACAGCTCATTGCTGGTGCAAAATTCCAGTTGCTTCAGAATGGCAATGTAGTAAGGCCAAATGAAAACAACGGTATTTATGGCGATATCGACGCAAACGGTACGATTACTGTTCAGGCAAACGGTTATGCATATGTTAATCATGTGCCTAAAGGAGCTTATGAGTTGAAGGAAATCTACTCGCCCGTTGGTTATAAGAGTTGGTATACTCTTGAAACTATATCTATAAAGGGAGGAAGAAATCGTCAGGCAAAAGGAAATGAGCCTTTTTATGTGCCTGCTTCAGTCCAGAAAGTCGATTCAGAAACAGGCAAGTCTTCACCACAGGGCGGCGCTAAGTTTGAAGGTGCGGTCTTTGAGATTATCGCAAATGAAAATATCGACAACCAGTTCGATCTTTCATATACAAAAGGACAGATTGTCGCAACGCTCACCCTGAATGCTGAAGGATATGCAAAGACAACACTTAGTGCCTCAAACAGAAAGGATGTCCTGACCGAAGGCAAATATCTGCTTCATGAGAAGACTGCTCCCGAAGGATACATCCCCATGGCAGATACGCCTTTTGAAGTCACAAAAGATGACGCAGACAAGATATTTGAAATATCGTTCCCCAATGCGCCAAAGCGCGGCGGCGTTAAGATCAGAAAATCAGATAACGATCTGAAGGAATCCAGAGAACAGGGCGATGCAAAAATTGCAGGTGCAAAGTATGTGATCATTAATAAGAATGCGAATCCTGTTCTGGTGGACGGGTCGCTTTATGAAAGCAATGCTGTAGTAAAGACGATTACTACGGATGCAAACGGTGTTGCACAAACCGGATCCCGCACACTGCCGTATGGGACCTATGAGATTAAAGAGACAGATCCTTCAACCGGTTATCTGCTGAATGACAGCTGGTCGCAGTCTTTTAAGATCAGTGAAGATGGACAGATCGTTGATCTGACAGCCTCTCCTTGTCCCGAACCGGTGATCAGAGGCGGCGTAAAGATCTCCAAACAGGATAATGACAGTAAAAAAGCCAATCCTCAGGGTGATGCTGAACTCTCAAAAGCTCAATATGCAATTATCAATAACAGCGCAAAGCCGGTCTGTGTAGATAAGGATGGTGATGGGAAATTTGAAACTGAAGTTGCGGTAGGAGATGTTGCCCTCACGATCACTACAGACGCTAACGGTATTGCACAGACAGATGCCCATGCGCTTCCTTATGGTTCCTATACGATTAAAGAAACAGATCCGTCAACAGGATATCTGTTGAATACCAGCTGGTCCACGTCCTTTAGCGTGAGAACAGACGGTGAAGTAATCGATCTGACAGGGAAGCCCTGTTATGAGAAGGTCGAGCGGGGTGCAGTCAAGGTCCTGAAGCGGGATCGTGAACTTAACAAGAATCATCCCCTTGGCGGAGCGAAGCTTTCCGGCGCAAAATTTGATATCATCAACCGTTCGAAAGAATCCGTGTTCGTGGATAAGGACGGCGATGAAGTATATGAGACAGAGATCGCTGTGGGCGCAGTGGCTTTCACAATCGTTTCTGATGATACCGGTCTTGCCCAGACCAATGACAGAGCGCTTCCATACGGAACTTATGAACTTGTCGAAGTGGAAGCGCCGGAAGGTTATCTCCAGCCGGATGAGTATCCTGAACTGTCTTATACAAGATCCTTTAAGATCCGGAAGGACGGGGAAGTCATCGACCTGACGGATAATGACGGCTCCATCAGAGACCAGGTCATCAGGAATGATTTTACATTGAGGAAGATCAGTTCCTCCGGCCAGAAAGGTATGGCAAATATCCCGTTCCGCGTCACTTCCATGACCACAGGGGAAAGTCATATCGTGATGACTGATGCCAACGGACGTTACAGTTCCGCGAAAGTCAAACACTCGGTCAATACCAATGCCGGAGATGAGACAAATGGCGATCCTGCCTGCGGGCTCTGGTTCGCACTCGATCCCATCGATGGAACGACTGCTGCAGTCGATGATAAGCTTGGCGCGCTTCCTTATGATACGTATCATATCGAAGAGCTTGCGTGTGAAGCCAATGCCGGCATGACCATGTGGGAAGATGTTTTCACGATTGACGAAGATCACGTCTACCAGGGCGCTGTCATTCTCGATCTCAGCAATATCGAAAATGAGAGAAAGCCTTCGATCGGCACGCAGGCGTCTGCTGCTTCCGGCAGTCAGTATGCAGATGCGGACGGAATTGTAACACTTACTGATACGGTTACATACAGCAGGCTGGAGGAAGGAACAAAGTACATCCTCCGTACGAGACTTTATAATAAGAGTACAGAGGAATACGTCAGGGACAGCAGCGGAAATGAACTGGTATTTGAAAAGCCTTTTACGGTCAATACCATGTTCGGCACTGTAAAAGTCTCTGTCACATTTAACGCAAAAGGCCTGGAAGGCTGTGACGTTGTCTTCTTTGAGGAAGTCATTCCTGCGGATCATCCCGATGATGAACCGGTCGCAGAGCATAAAGATCCGGAAGACGAGGACCAGACGATCCATTTCTGCTGCATCGGCACAACAGCGCATGCGGAAGGTTCGGATATCAATCTGATTCCTTCTAAGGGAGAAGTGACTGTCGTTGATACAGTGGCTTATCATAACCTGCAGCAGGGCGTGAAATATACGCTGTCCGGCATCCTGATGGACAAGGAAAGCAAAGAGGAAGTAAAGGTTAATGGAAAAACCGTCACGGCTGAACGAACCTTTGTCGCGAATGAAGCCAATGGAACGGTTGATGTGAAGTTCACCTTTGATTCTACCGGACTTGGCGGTCGTGATCTGGTCGTCTTTGAAACACTTTCTCTCGAAAACAGAGACCTCGCAGTCCATGAGGATATCGAGGATGAAGCGCAGACGATCCATGTCACGGAAGTGAAGACCAATGCTTATAATGAAAAGACGGAAGAGCAGGTGTCGAAGGTCGTTGACGAGCTTGTAATTATCGACAGAGTGACTTATAAGAACCTGATCCCCGGCAAAGAATATACTGTCAGCGGCGTTATGCGGGACAAGGAAACCGGAGAAGAGATCCAAAATGCTTCCGGAGAGTCCGTCATTGCCTCGATTACATTTACCGCTGAAGAAGCGGACGGCGAAGTACTGCTTCCGTTTACTTTCAAGGGCGTAACGCTTGTTGGCAGAAAGATCGTTGCCTGTGAGACACTCTATTATGAGTGGACCGAAGTGGCTGTTCATGCCGATCTGAATGATGAGGATCAGACGACCTGGGTCCCCGAACTGAAAACAACGGCGCTGGATAAAGCCACGAAGACCAACAATGTGATGGCAGGCAGGGATGCCGTGATCACAGATATTGTGACTTACAGCGATGTGAAGCCGGGTGTCAAATATACGGTGACCGGTAAGCTTATGGATCCGAAAACCGGTGAACCGTTGGTGGTGAATGGTAAAGAGATCACCGGGCAGAGTACATTTACGCCCGAAGAGGAAAACGGTGCCGTAGAAGTCGAATTCCGGTTTGACGCTGCGGAACTTGCCGGAACTGTTGCTGTTGTATACGAAAGCCTGTATTGTGACGGCGATCTTGTTGCGGAGCATAATGATCCGACCGATGCTGAGCAGACGGTGTATATTCCTGAGATCGGCACGAACGCAGCAGATAAAGAAAACGGAACACATTTCAGCGTGGCTGATAAGAGTATCACGGTCGTTGACACCGTTACATATAAAGGGCTGGATCCGGAAACGGAGTATACGCTGACTGGTTTCCTGATGAACAAAGCAGACGGCAGACCGGTCCGGAACGGAGACGGCAAAGAAGTAACGGTGACAAAGAAGTTCGCACCGGAAGCATCAGATGGAAGTGTAGACATCGAGTTCACATTTGACGGAAGATCACTTGCCGGAACGACCACTGTTGTTTATGAAAGCCTGTATCTTAAGGATAAGCTGGTCGCGGAACATAAGAATCCGGAGGATGAAGATCAGACGATCCGGATTCCCAAAATCAGGACATCCGCACTGGATAAGGCTACGAAATCGAAAAACCTGCTGGCCGGAAAGGATGCGGTCATAGTTGATACAGTGGCATACAGCAATCTGAAGCCCGGCATCGAGTACGTAGTGACCGGAAAACTGATGGATCCGGCAACGAAGAAACCGATTACTGTAAGTGGCAGCGAAGTGACCGGACAGACCACGTTTACACCGGAGAAGGAATCCGGTGCCGTGGAAGTCGAGTTTAAATTTGACGCGTCCGGGCTTGAAGGCATGACTGCTGTAGTCTATGAAAATCTTTATGTCGAAGGCACACTGATCGGCAGCCATGAAGATATCAATGATGAAGAACAGAGCATCTTCATTCCTGAAATCAGAACGACTGCCAAAGATAAAGAGACGAATGATCATAACGGTTTAAGGCGGGAGACAATCACGATCATTGATACCGTCACCTATTCAAATCTGATTCCCGGTGAAGCTTATACCGTCAGCGGAACGCTGATGGACAAGGATACAGGGAAGGCGTTCATGGAAGATGGCAAAGCAGTCGTATCGAAACCGGTAACATTTACGCCGGAGGCATCCTTCGGAACAGTGGATATAACGTTCACGTTCAAGGGCGTTTCGCTGAAATCGACTGCGCTGGTCGCATTTGAGACTTTAACTTACAAGGATCAGGCTGTCGCAGTCCATGCGGATATTACCGATGAAGATCAGACTGTTTACTATCCTGAGATCGGGACAACGGCGAAGGATAAGAAGACGGGTGAACATATCGGCGCTGCTGCAGAGAAAGTCACAGTTGTTGATACCGTCGTTTACAGAGGCCTGACGCCTTATAAGAAGTACATTGTCAAAGGCACTCTGATGGACAAAGAGACCGGGAAGGCGCTGAAAGATCCTTCTGGAAAGGAAGTGACGGCATCGAAGAAGTTCACACCGCAGGAAGCGGACGGTTCCGTGGAAATGGAGTTCAGGTTCGACGGAAGTCTTCTTGCCGGTAAAACAGTTGTGGCATTCGAGTCTGTAACCTGTAAGGATAAAGAAGTCGCAGTTCATGCAGATCTGTCAGATGAGAATCAGACAGTATATTATCCTGAGATCGGAACAAAAGCCAGAGACAAGGCGGATGGAGATCAGGTAATCCCTGCATCGGGCAAGGTCACGATCACGGATACTGTAAGTTATAAGAACCTGGCAGCAGGTAAGAAGTATACCGTCATTGGCACACTGATGGATAAGGACACCGGCAAGGCAGCGACGATTGGTGACAAGCCGGTTGTATCTGATCCGGTAACATTTAAACCTGAAAAGTCTGAAGGCACTGTCGAGATCGCATTTACGTTTGATGTTTCGAAGATCTCCGGAAAAACACTTGTTGTGTTTGAGGAGATGTATGTCGGGAGTAAAATCAAAGCGGATGACGAAGACAAGGACGACAAAAAGGTCGCAGAGCACAAGGATCTGGAGGATAAAGAGCAGACAGTGACAGTCGAAAAACCGGATACGCCGGATAGACCCAGCAATCCGTCAAATCCCTCCAATCCATCACCGAACCGGAGCACACCGAAGACCGGTGATGAGTCACATGTGGTATTTTATCTTGTTGTCATGCTGGCTGCGCTTGCAGGCCTGATTGGAATAAGTGTATTTCGAAGGAAGAAAGGCAGATAATCTGCTTTTCCAATATAACCCTTTTTCTTTCCCCGGGGGACTGTCCGTTTATGGGCAGTCCCTGTTTCAGTGAGAGAATTTGAAAGAACCGCGTGAGTATGTCTAAAAACTATGCGGAAAGTTGAACTGGAGGTGAGGGTTTTACGATAAAAAGATCTTTAATGTTCATGTTGTCATTTATGCTGGTCATAAGCCCGCTGTCGGTATTAGCTGCCGGAGATACGATAGAGAGCAGCGCGTACATGGAAGAGACCGAAATGTTATCGAATAAGGAATCTGTTGGTGAAAGTGAATCGGCTAACGAATCGGAAGAGAGCGGCGAAAAAACAGAGACACATCAGCAGATATCAGAAACAGAGACAGAGTCAACACAGAAATCAACCACGGAGGAAATGGAGACATCAGAAAGTATAGACAGTGAAACAGATCCATTTGGATCGAGCGAAGATAGTAATTTAACAGAAGAAAGTACAGAGAAGGGGAGTGAGACAGAAGCTGCTTCGACCGAAGAAGAGAAGACATCTCAAAGTACGGATCCTGCAGATTTCAGGCAAGAAACACCAGATGAATCTGCAGTAGCAGACAGCCTGGAAGGTGAAACTGCAGCAGAATCAGCGCAGGAAACAGAGGAAGAAGACGACGGAAAGGAAGAGCATGCAGATCCGGAGAAAGGATCAACAACGGAATCAACAGAGATTCAATCAAGTCAGGAAAATAAATCAGAAGAATCTCTTCATGCTGATATAACAGAATCAGAAACTGTTGATTATGTTCAGCCAGGTAAAGCGGATTCAGTAAAAACTGATGATAATAAGCCGGAAGAAAGTAAGGCTGACGAATCTGAAACAGAAACTGCAGAGTCCGTATCAGAATCAGCAGATGCAGAAACCACGGCAGAGGAAACTGCTGCAGATGAGACTGTGACGGAGGAGTCAAAGGCAGAAAATAAGCAGAAGGAGAAGGCCTCAAAAGATACAAGCTCCTTGTTCCTGTTTGAGACGCCGCCCATCCCGGAATACTATCCGGTCATCAATTTATATGAGGAATTTCGTTTTACACAGATCAGGAATCCTGAGCCAATCATTATCAAGGCTCATTCTGTGGTCTATACCGATACAAATACTCAATCTGAGATCGTGGCAATATCATATGGCCAGAATCTGGGCGTGAGGATAGAGAAAACGGATACGTACTGGTCATATATTGAATGCGGGCAGGTGCGCGGATTTATCAGGAACAGAGAAATCATTACCGGAAAGATTGCTGAACGCTATTGGAAACAGGCTCACCGTAATGACAGCGGACTTCAGTTGACGGCAACGGCGGATCAGCAGAGCAACGTTAAAGGTTTCATGTTTGAAAAGATTTCTCCGATGGATAATCCGGCTTTGACGTATACGCATACGACCGGAAATGATGTCATCATTGAGCCTGTCTACGGAATCGCGGTAAAGGATATTCAGATAAAAGATGCCACTGTCGTTGAAACAGCACTTGGAAGAATTCCACAGGATGTCGGAACAATGAAAGCCGGAGATCTCTGCTGTATCATTGCGAATGTATATGACAGCAGCGAATGGTTCGTTGAATCAGGCGATGTCAGAGGATTCGTTTCGAAAACAGATATTGATATTTCCAAAGCCGTACAGAAGAAAGTGGAGACCGAAGAGGAAGATGGTTTTTCAACGGCTGAGGAGATCATTAAGCCAAAGGATAACCGGGCATTGTACTATTCTCTGGCCTCCGTGAAGAAAGCGCAAGAGAATACCGGCCGCGCCGTCATTGAATATGCCTTGCAGTTTGTTGGCAGTCCATACATTTTCGGCGGAAATTCCCTGACAAATGGGATCGATTGCTCCGGATTTGTCCAGCAGGTATATGCACATTTCGGATACAGGCTTCCCCGAACATCTTTAAGCATCAGAGGTACCGGGAGATATGTTGGAACTTCACTGAGAGATGCGCAGATGGGTGACGTTATCTGCTATGACGGACATGTTGCGCTGTATCTCGGCAATGGACAGATCGTCCATGCCAGCAATTCGAAACCGTATCCGAGAGGTGGTGTAAAGGTCAGCAGGAATGCGGCTTACAGGAAGATCCTGGCGATCCGCCGGATCATTGAGTAGAGAACCAAGCCTACAGAATATAAAATGATTATGGAAAGGACTTTATCATGAAGAAATCTCATTTGATATTGGCGATTATACTTATTGTTGTGTTCGCCGCTTTGGCTATTTTCTGTATCGTAAAGAAACATACGATCTTCATTATACCCTGTATTGCGCTGGCGGCAGCGGGAGCGGCGTTTCTGCTGGGATCGAATCGGAAAACAGAGGATTTCTGAAAGAGGAGGGGTGTTTAGATATGAGATTTTCAAACAGAACGGTCAGGTTTATTCGGAATCATCAGAAAGAAGCAGCAAGTGTACTGACCATCATTTTATGCGCAGTATGCTGCCTGCTTGTTGTTGCGGAGCCAGCGTATGCCAGTGCTGTCCGGGAGATCAAAAACAAGTTCGGTATTCTTTATAATATCATGATGACGATCGCACAGGGAATCGGAGCATTTCTATTGCTCTGGAATGGCCTGAACTTTGGACAGTCCCTGGCGGCACACGAGCCGACTGCTACGTCCAATGCACTGAAAGGTATTGCCGGCGGCATTGTAGTTATGATGATCGGAACGATCGTGGGCGCTTTTGGTGTGTCCAATGTGATTAATACGAACAGCACAGGATTCAACAATATATTGAAAATCATGACGATGTAAGATGAGTACAAATATGATGCATTCCGGAAGGGAATTACCCTTCCGGATCTTTTTTTCAGTTTTGCTTCTTATGATTATAATGGCATTGTTCTTGCCGGAAATAGAAGCACTGGCAAACGGAAATCCTTGGAATGAAGGCGGCGGGCATCAGGAAGCGTCGATCAGCGAAGATGATCAGAAGAAAATGAACAAATATGCCAGGAAGGTCAACAGCGTCATCGGCGATATCCTGAAAGATTTCTATGCGGTGCTGCAGGGAGCGGGAGCAGTACTGCTGGTCATATATTTCATGGAATTCGGTATCTCCATCAATGCCAGTGAGCCGCCAAATCGATATATAAAAGGGATAGCTTCAGCACTGTTGTTTCTGATTGCTCCGACTATTCTGGCGGCTTTAGTATAGCGAATAGATGTTTCCAGTGCACATCCAGAGCAAGTCCGTATGTGCTTTTTATATGATTATATTAAAGGAGACTGGTGCTTATGGGCATTTCATTACAGGACACATGGAACAGCTTTATGGAGTTTCTTCACGGCGCTTTCTCCGGCGCTTCTTTTTTTGAGATGGGCTGCGAAATGTGGAATTTCTTCGTGCGGCTCGTCTGGCAGATCTTCCAACTGTCTCCAACCAGAGATCTGGCGCAGGGACAACTGTGGGATATCAGTAAGAATGTCATGGCCAGTATCTCTATTGTAGGTGCAACATTATTGACCTTGTTCTGTGTCATTTCTTTTATCCAAACAACGGCAGATCTCCGCAATGGAATCACTTTCGAGAGTGTGGTTATTGTGCTGATCAAGGTGGTCGCCGGTCAGGCCATTCTGCTGAATCTCAGCAACATCCTTGAGAAAACACTGGGCATGGGGAAGAACCTTGTCAATCTGGTCACCGCAGGTTCGTCTGACAGTCTTGAACTTCACATTGATTCCTCTTCGTGGCAGGTAACGATTGATTCGCTGACAGATATCATGTTCGGCAAGACAATTCTGCTGGCGATCGCATTTGTGATCGTCTGTCTTGCCTGCGGAATCGTTTTTACTGTTACGGTCTATAAAGTCTTCTTCAAGATCTTTTTTTATATAGCAATAGCGCCGATTGCACTTGCAACGATTGCCGGTCCGAGGGAGGCTATGCAGACAGGTATCGCCTGGATCAAGACATATGCTTCGGCTCTGTTGGAATGGATGGGGATGATGCTGGTATTGCGGTTAGGCGCGGCATTGATCCATGCGAATGGCCTTGTACCACGAGGCGTGCAGCAGGGAGCAACAGCTGCCGGAAATGATTCGGCTATTCTTCAGCTTTTTATCGGTGTAATTATGATAACAGCATCTGTATCGGCAGTGGATTCCATGATCAGAAGGGCTATGGGGGTATAACGAGTGAATATACCGATCAATGAAGATTTTGAAAAGGATTATAAGATCGAAGTATGGAAAGGATTCGATCTGAAAGAGTTGATCTCGCTTGTAATCGGCGTGGCTCTTGGCGGCGGACTGGGGTGCGTTCTGTACTTTGTCTTCCGGCTGGATATGATGATCTCATTCTATGTGGGAATCATTCCGGCACTGCCGTTCATATTTATCAGTTTCTGGAAATCTCCGCTTGGTTTATCACTTCCGGCACATCTTGAAACGAAGCATTATCAGCGTATGACACGGAGGCTCGTTGTTGAGACGGAAGAGTATGAATCTGCGAAGCAGGAATATCTGAAAACAATGGCATATATTGAAGACATGGAACAGAAAATCGCAAGAAGGAAGCAGGGCGCTGATACGATTACCGGAAGCATGAAACGAGCATACCATAAGGATCTGAGGCGGAGGAACAGAATCAAGCGGAAAACACTACAGGAAGCAGAACGTGTTCAACAGAATGTGAAACCAGAAAAGATATCAGAAGAATCGAAGCAGACTGATTCAACAGATGCAGTCAGGAAGGGAGTATAGGCGGTATGGGATTCTTTTCAAACGACAGATTTACGAGAAGCAAACGACAGACCATGCCGGTCTATCAGACGCCTTCCTGTGTCCGCGAGGCACTTGATATCACGACTGTTCATCGGAACGGGATCTTTGAAATCGGCAGACCGGAAGGAGAGGAGCATGTCTATGATCGCTGCTACTCTTTCGAAGATATCAATTATGCAGAGCAGGACGCGGAAAAGCAGCAGATTATTTCTCTGCAGTTCTGCCAGTTCCTGAATGCAATGAACACCGACTTTAAGATTATTACTGCGCTCGAAGAGGTAAATAAAGAGCGGGCAGAAACGGAGCTGATGTGCAGTTCTGACCAAAGCGAGTATAGAGATCTGATTGAGCATAATAATGAATTGGTGCAAGAATCGTTAAAGAATACGGATATCGGTCTGAAAAGAAGACATTACCTGATAATCGCAGAGCGTGCGAAATCGATGGAGGAAGCAGAAACAAGGTTCAATGTTCTGGATGAGACTATCATGCCCATCTTTGAAAGCTTTGGAACGCGACTGGAACCATTGGACACCGTGGACCGGCTGATGTCGATCAGGAGGTATTTTTTCTCCGGTGAAGAAGAGCGGATCCTTACAGAAGTCGATATCTATAAGTCGCAACGTGACTGGAGAAACGATCTGCTGCCTGGAAAAATTGAAAACAGAGTCGACAGCCTGGAATTCCATGGGAAATATGTCTCCCATCTATACGCATATGAGCTTCCTGGTACGCTCAATGAAGAGAAAACAATGTCTAAACTGACGGACTTCCGTTTTCCGATCATTGTAACACTGGATACGGCGTGTCTGCCGCGCTCTGCATTTAAGGAGCGGCTGGATCATATAAACCAGGCAAACGATGTCGCGATCAATTCGGAGAGTGAGGCGCAGTCAAAAGCTGGCAACTATACGGGAATGATTTCTCTGCGAAAACGCCGGACAAAGAAGGTCGTGGAGGAAACGCTGGATAACGTGGATCAGAACGATGAAAACAGCTTCTTCCTGGGTGTATACTTCGCTGTCTTTGGTAATTCAAAAGAAGAACTGAAAAGCAACATCTCCATGCTCAAGATCAGGGCGGATACTTTATCCATCAAACTTATGCCTTGTCATTATCAGCAGTTGCAGGCGATGAACACTGTTCTGCCGATCGGAGCCAGAAGGACATCGTTTATGCGGACAATGCTGACGACTTCTTATGTTGCTTTTCAGCCGTTCCATGCATTCGATCTGATACAACCGTCAGGATACTGGTATGGGATCAACAAGCGGACAAAGAATGTTGTTATGGGAGATCGGAAGACTCTGAAATCCGGCAATGGTGTCATCATGGGACATACCGGCTCAGGCAAATCTATGCTGCTTAAGATCACGGAAATTGGACAGACGCTGATCAGGACCAGAGATGATGTTTTCATGATCGATCCGCAGAATGAGATGGAAGGAATCGTACCGGTATACGGCGGAGAGTTCTTTGATCTGTCAGCAACGTCCGGAATAGGATTGAATCCGCTGGAAACACCGGAACAGATCTTATATTCGACTGATGACCGTGTGCGGACAAGTTTTATTGCCGAACAGTCCGAGTTTGTGGAAGCGTTTATGTATTCGATCCTCAACATGGAGCCGAACGGCATGATTAAAACACTAGTCTACCGGGCAGTGTATCTGCTGTATGAGAAAACATTTTCCATGAAGAAACCGGTATCGCCGCTGCTGTCAGAACTGCGGGAGATCTTCGGAACGTTTACGGAGCCAGAAGCAAGGCTCCTTTTTATGTCGCTGGAAGCGTATACGGATTATGCATATCAGACACTGGCGAAACAGTCGTCCTTTAAAACAACGAAGCGATTTGTGGTGTTCGGTCTGCATGGTGTGCCGGAGAATATGTGGGAGCCGATCATGCTGACAGTGATGCATGTGCTATCCCAGCGGATGAGCTATAACCAGACGCTGCAGCGGGCGACACATTTCATTGTGGATGAGGCGCAGTATGTCTGCACACATGAATCTTCCGCACTGGAACTGCAGAAAGCCTATCTCACATACCGGAAATACGGCGGAATCTGTACGATCTGCCTGCAGAACGCCGCGGCAGCATTTGCGAATACAGCGATCCAGAATATAGTGTCAAACTCGGATTTCAAGCTGATCCTGGATCAGGGAGGAAATGACCGGAACCTGCTGACGCAGATCGTGGATCTCAGCGAAAAGGAGTTTCAGGAACTGGCATCGGAGACTGTTGGACAGAGCCTGTTGGTGTGGGGAAAACAGATCATTCCGTTGGATTCAAGGATCAGTAAAAACAGCCCGTTGTATGCACTTTATACGACGAACTTCCACGAGAAGGCGGCGAAGACAGCGGAACTGGTCAGAAAGTAAAGAAAGGGGGCTTGTATGGAACTCAGACAAACCGGGACACGTACACTGCGAATGACGCAGACGAGACTGAAAGATGTACGAGTTTTACGAGAGCGACATATAAGCCTCGGAAAAGAGCAGGGATATGTTCTGCTGACGTCGGCAATGTCTAAGGCGGAAGAGGACTACTGGAATGAATTGCCCAGCGATGAAAAGAGAACGCTGTTGCGGAAGGCAGGACGGAAGATTGTTCTTCAGTTGTCACGAGAGGCTGGTTCTGGAGACGGTTATGCAAGTGTTGATGATCCGGTGGCAGTCCTGAAGCATGAAATGAGGCCAGCAAAGAACGGTGCTGTTCAGAGGACGCGTATTGGAGAAACGAGAGATATAGCTTCTCAGAAAAGAACGAAGTATTCAAATTTCGGGAAGCTGCGAATCGGAGAACAGAACAATGCTCAAGGTGACCTCGCGGATTCCGCTATACAATCAGAGGAGCCGACAATGGCACGTTCTGTCAACAGCTCTGATCATGTAATGAAAGGGGAGACTGTCGTAAGGAGTGGGGACGGTTATGATCTATTTCGAAGCGGCTTTAACATCAATGGCTCTTCCAGTGAAACTATTACAGTCAGATCATCATTTAATCCATTCACGTCTTTGGCAGAGAAAAGACTATCAATCACTCCATCAGGAAAAAAGATTCTTGATCAGAGGAATCATAAATGGATTCGATTTACAAATAAAGATGCGGATCAGAATGCAGGTCATGTCAACATGCTCAAAACCGCACGGGTGCTAAGAGAACAACGGGCTATCGATGGAAAAAGCGCTATTTCAGTTGAATCTGGGAATTTAGAGGTAATACAGTTGCCGGTCAGAAGGAATGATACTATTAGAATTCTTCCGAAACAACCTGAAATAAACCGGACGGTAATGATATATCCGGTACGGGAACAATGTACGCTGGAACAAGCTGATAACCTGGCAAGACTCCTTCGCCAGCGTATGGCGGCAGATCCGTCTGTCAGACTAGGCAAAAACGGTATGGCAGCAGGCAATAAAGGTGGTCCGATATATTCTTTATCCAAGTATGCGAATCCTTTACACAAAGGCGCAATATCGGCTGAGATGGGTGAGCTGTCATCTCCGTTTTCACTGCTGGGTAAATTGTTCGGACGAAAAAATATTTTCTCAAACGGCGGAGGAATGCTTGGACAAACAACATCAGCTTTATCCGGACATTTCTCATCGATCGTTGGAATTGGAAGAACCGTAGGAACAGTGATCAGCATAGGGATTAAAGCTGCAACTGGCAGCGTTCCAAAGATGCTTGGGGGAGCGCTTGCAGCAGCTTCAATGGTTGCGTTAGTTGCTGGAGCGACAGCCACGATACCGCTGACAAGTACATCATTTTTTGCGGCACTGACCGATGGAAGCATTTACATGGGACAGAATCAGGAATGGGATTATATCTGTTATCTGGCTTCCAAGTATGAGTCTGGAGGAAATCCGGATGACTGCGGGGGAGACCGCGGGTGGGCCTGCGGTGAGATCCAGTTTGACGCCAGATTTGAACTGCTGTCGTTTGTCAAGTGGTGCTATGAGAAAGACTCTGTGTTCTATGCACCATTTGCACCGTATGCGGCCTGGCCGAATTCCAGGCGGACTGATCTTAGAAGCAACAATACCTTTTACAATGCCTGGCATAAGATCTGTGCCAAAGATAAGATCAAGTTTGAATATGCACAGTTCGAGTATGTGCTTACAGTTTCGGATAAGTATCCGCACTGGATAAAGAAGCTGTCGGAGAAGCATCCATGGTATGATTTCGAGAATGCGCCGGCTGCCATAAAAGGAGCTATTCTGGCGATGGGTAACAGAGCTCCGGGAACATTGTATTACTGCTTTAAAGGCATTACACCGGGAATGAGTGATGAGGATATCATAAATCATATCTATCCACGGCAGTTGAGATCTCCGTATAGAGCGCATTATGGACCAACGAGGATGCGATGTGAGCATGCCGATTGTCTGGCAATGCTGCGGGGAACGCTCGACATTTATGCAAAAGACGGAAATGCCGCTGGTGATATAGACTGGGGTTATAAACGAGTGTTCGCCGGAAGTTCTGCGGTTGCAGCACAAGTGGTGGCATATTGCGAGCAGGCTGTCGGGTCCAGTTATAACCGGAATAATCGTATGGGGAAACGAGTTTACGATTGCAGTTCACTGGCTTTCAGGGCATATGATTCAGCTGGAATCAAGTATATGAATGGCATGACTGCTGCCGGAGAAGCGGAATATTTGGATAATCATGGCATGACGTTTCATGACAGAAAGCTACTGCAGCCAGGAGATCTGATCTTTCGGACGAGTTCTGTGACAAATAAGACATGCCATCTGAAAGATGGACGGACAACACTGGTCGGACATGTGGAGATATATATCGGGAATGGGATGATGATCCATGCTTCCGGGGGACGAAGGGGTGTGGTGAAGGAAAGAGCAAAGTATTCGAATCTGAGTATTGGAGAGTTGTATGGGAGGCCTGTTAAAAAACAGTAGGTATCCAAATATAAGGTACTGAACAATGAGATTTTCTAACAAATAATAATGGAAAAAGATTTGATTTAAGCGCATCAAAATAAATTAAAGTAAAGATTTGATCAGTTAAATAGAGAAAAATAAAAAATGAGAGTGAGTCGCTCTTGAGGTATAATAGTTTCGACCAAAAAACAAGACCGAAGGAGGACCACTCTCATGGATATTGTAGCATTATTGGAAGAATTAGTGAATGG
>AUXO012228231.1_pt1 | contig 22815 bp, 9 predicted proteins | sample 768731 | NCBI WGS metagenome assembly AUXO01 (sample SAMN02715735, study PRJNA202380) | gut metagenome | biome: sheep rumen | host: Ovis aries | place: New Zealand: Palmerston North | reverse complement strand
GTCTTAGTTAAAAACAGCGATGCTTTCAAAGAAACCCTCTGTCACCGTCGCAAAACTCTCTCTGCGAACGGATTGAAGATTCATTTTGAGAACAGCACTTTCACAAAAGATGTGCTGCTCAAGGAGATCTATCATAATGGAGCTATTGTCTGCCTTTATCGAATAGAAACTACTCAGGGCGAAACGGCAGGCTTCTATAACACACAGACAAAGCAGTTTGTTTCGATGTTCACGCATACAGAAGAACAGACTACTTTGTTAGGGAACTATATTGAAAACGCGATTTTATGGTGCTATGCTGCATTTGTAGGATCAACACAAGTATTCTACCAACCTCAGAGTCCTATAACGAGTATCTCAGCGATCCGACGGCAGAGATCACATTCACTTCGATCGGCGGCAAGCTGAGAGTTCCGACCGAAACTAAGCATATCCGTACCATAGCCGACGATGACCGATACGAAACTGAGGTCAAGCATATAAGCGGATATATCCGCAAATTACCGGACGGGCAGAAAGCATCTGAAAGAGCAGTAACGCTTGCTCAGTCGCTCGGCTATGACTTGGCAGATAACGAGACTTACGTTCAGCCGTTTGAAAGATCAAGCTGGATAATCAGCAAAAAAAGCTGAATTTGCATTTTTGTAACAAGAGGGCTTTTGCTGCAAGCAGAAGCCCTCTTGTTATCATTGTATAAGCATCAGTTATTTAATATCTTGAAGTCTGCGTAAGCATTCAGACTTCTCTTCAACAGATAGAGCCGCGTATAATTCGATAATACCGTTGATTTTTTGAGTCTTAATCTTTTCTGTGATTGCAGAAGAAAGCATTGTTATATCTTCTAAGTCCTTTTCTGTTAAGAACTCAGGAAGTTCGGTCATTGTTCCTTGCCACTGGACACACTGTGATACCGTCATTGTTTCAATCGAATCACGTATATTTTGAATATTCTTTCTAAGCCATTCATTTCGTTTTTGAGCCTGAATATCTTTTAGCGAAAGGATATATTCCGTCATGTACCGATCACATACAGTACCTTTCCATTTGTTGTTGTATTCTTCTTCAAGACTTTCAATTATCGAATTATCAGCTTGAATTATGCTTTTTTTGACTTTGATGAACTCTTCAATAAGATTCAGCGTATTTGTTAAAGCAATCACGGTCTTTTCATCAGGGTTAAGACGAATAGCTTTAGAGATATGCTCGGACAGAAGGGCATAACTCTCAGTTGGCTCTTCAATTTCTTTTAGAATCTGCTGTATTTGTTTGTCGAGCTGAGATTTCTGATTCTTAACCTTCTCCTGAGCTTCGTGGAGGTTGCGAACGAATTCTTCCCTTACTGAACTCACCATATCATTTGCAGCATTGAATGTGTCAAGCCAGCCGGAAAGCTGTGCTGAGGTTTCCTCACACTTTGGGAAATCGAATGTATGAACGGAATTATCAATAGCAGATATGAACCGACGAGCATCTGCTATAGTAGAAGCGTATTTCTGTTCAAGTTCTGCTTCTTGTAAAACCACATCAATACGTGCTTTCAGTATGCTTGCATACTCCTTCTTTCCGAGTTCCTGAAGCTTTTTGGCGGTCTGCTGATATTTCTTCTTAAATTCACTTGACTGCGAATAAGCACATTTCAGCTTTGAAACAAACGGAGAGAAGTTCTCATCAAGCGTCTTTGATGCCTCAGACAGTAATTTTTCTACACGCGCAACATAAGTTGGACCGTACAGGAATTCTGAGTATTCTTCTATCTTGCTGTCAACTTCCGGTTTCTCGACGTTTGTGAGCACTGAAACAATCTGGAACAGGCTGAAAGTGTTTCTGCACTGCTCTAAAGCGTTTTCTGCTTTTGTTAAGAAACCGTATTTTGAAGTGTTGTAATTAACACCCTGTTGAAGTTTCATTTCGCAGGCAGCTATTTCGCCTTTTATGGCATCAGTGTTTTCAGAAGCTTCTACAAGTGCCTTTAGCTGTTTTGAGTACTCTGAGCATCTTTCAGTATATACAAGTTGCTGTATGTCTTTTATTAGATCGGTTAGTGCTTCATCGTCTGTTTGTGTTTTAAGTACAACACGGAGCTTCATCAGATTTTCAAGCATCTTTCTGTCGCTTTGTAGAAAGGTGTCAATGAACTGTTGCTTAGTCATCAGGACTGTTCCATCAAATATGCTTATTTTCTTGCTGTTCAGCGAAAGGACATAAATGATAAATAAGAAGAGCGAATAATAGTTCAGACCGTATGGTGCAGAACGGTAGTATCCAAACAACTGACCTATGGTATGTTGACTATCAGCGGAGAATTTTTCCATTACTTCCTGATAGATTTTCTTTACTTTGGCGTTTCTCGGTTCGCAAAGATTATAATTAGCATCAAAAACCTGCCATGAAGTGGATGGTGTCTGAGTATGCAATGCGGTAACAATACGCCGTTTCTCTGTTGGATCAAGCCCCTGATAAGATTGTTTGTTGCACATCGTACCTGTGAACATACTACGGCACATGGAAAGAAGCGTCTTTTTAGCTGTAGGGGTAGCTTTCTTTTCAAACTCCGTGAAAGAGAATGGTATTGTATTAGGATAGCATTTTTTGAACTTATCATAGCAATGCTGGTTGATTCTGCCGTTCAGCGTTTCAATGCCATTTTCAGTAAGTATCTTCTTTTCGCCGGTCATACGAGTAAACTCTGATGAAATCGCTCGTATTATCGCACGACTCTCTTTTCCAAGAAATCGAGCATACATTTCTTTTTCGGATTCTGTGAATTTGCGATATACCGCACGGCGTTTCAGATGCCCAAACCACTTTTCATCATCATCAAACAGTAGACAGAAAACAATCGGTAACTTATGTAGCTCCAAAGTCTTGATTAGCTTCGTGACAATAGGAATATCTCTTTCCGATGTTTTGCCGCAGTACAGGTATACAAGAATGCCACGATACATCTCACCGTCAGTCGCATCCTTAACTTTTGCCATAAGAGAACGGCAGTACATTTCATTTATCTTAGAAATATTGATAAGTATCTGGTTATATTGCCACTCCGGTGAGGATATACTATTTTCTTGACTGAAAGCAGTTGATACAGGAACATTCAGCCTCAATTCGTTTGAGAGTTCCTCGTCCATCTCATCTATCGGATCATAGCCACGGAGCATAGTCATCTTCTTCATTATGCAAATGGTGTACTCCTGTTTGCCATGAGCTTCTGCGTTAAGGTCAAAACGATTGGCTTCTGTATCATATGTGATAACACAGTATTCATTTTCAAGTCCAGCAACAGCAGTATTTGTATCTTCTTCGTTTAGTCCGGAGCATAGTTTCAAACAGCTGAGAGCGCTGTTACGATCGTAGAATTTAAACTTAAGGATACTGCATATCAGTATAGCACGAAGCACTTTAACAGCATTTTCTGTTATCTTGCCATCGAGTTTTGTAATAATAGTCTGATATGTAAGACAATTCTGACTTGCCACGAAGCCTTTTTCCTCAGAACTGAGCATTTCATCAAACAGACTTGTACCGATAATATCTACTGGATAAATATAAGGAAGCCATCTTCCACTTACTTCATTATTCTGGATAGCTTCAAACATTTCGGCAGTATAGGCAATAGTAGAACGTTGCTGCATCCATGACGAAGTATTTGCCAGAAACCATACTGTAATAGGATGAATCGGATAGCAACCCTTAGCGATTACATCAAAATACATCCTCTGATTAACCCAAACGGCTCTTTTGTTGATCTCCGGAGCTGCCCAATTGCATAGATTCATAAAAGTGTTTTTATGAAAATGAGCATAAACGTCATCTATGTTCCTTGTAACTATCCGTTCAAACGCACTCTCGTCTTTCTTTTCAATCAGATTGGCAAGTATTGTTTCAAAATTCGATGACAAATAGAATTTTTCGCTATTCTCATATCTTCCGACATATCGGGAGATATTTGAGCCGGCATTTTCTACTCGTCTTATGTATGAGTTCAGATCGTTCTGAATGAATGCATCAAAAACTATTCTGCCCTCGGCATTCTGAACTGCTTCAAATATCTGCTGTAATGATGAATCGCCGGCAACACGGGGATTATTGGCTGTGAACTCTATGTATCTTCCAAATTCGTCAAATAGAATGTAGATACGATCAAATACAGGGGTTTCGATGCAATATTTCTTTACAAGTAGAGTCAGTACATCAGCGGCAGATACATCTGATTCAGCATGAATATATGTACCCATGAATTCTTTGTATACTTCATTAACAGCGTTGAATACAGCCTTGTCAGCGTTTTCGAGAGCCTCACATATTGCTTCAGGTGTTACCGAACCACTCAGACTGGTATTGGCGAGATAATACTTATACCGTTCTTTATGTGTTTCAAAAGTGTTATTGCAGAAACTAATAGCTTGCTTGTACTGTGTAGTAAGCTCATCGAATATATCAGCAGACAGGTTGTGTTGTGCAAGGGCTTTCTTAGCAGTAGCCAGAACTTCACTATTAAGGTTGAAGTCACGCATACCATTAAGAACAATAACAAGATTCTTATGAAGATCTGTTCTGATTTCTTCGCCTATCTGTCTATCAGCAGCGGAGATGTTTTTCAGAACCAACTGACGGAGTTCTTCGTCATGACCTGAGAGAAGAGAAGCAAGTGCTACTGACAAATGAGATTTACCGGTTCCGTATCCGGCAATCGTCATACAGAAGCGGTTGCTTTCTGTTTCAGAAGCCCTTTTTGCAAGCTTCATCGCATAGGTTGCCGTATCATTTAATTTGTAACTTGTATTCTGCCATTCCTGCTGGTTGACACCATGATACTTCGGTCCATGAAAAACATAGCTATCTGCTATTGCACTTACCTTGTCAGCATCATAAAACCAGTTAGCCTGAACAGCACCGCCGAAATACTTGTCCTTATTAAATTTCAGTATATCTCTTATCTGCATTGTATCACCTTAATTCAATAATTCGTATAGGTGCGGAAGAACATCAGCTGCGTCCGCATTTTTAATAACAGTATACGGAACAAGCTGTTTGTTCAGTCTGATCAACTGTTTTCCTTCCATTTGTTCAAGAGCAAACAGCATTTCGTCTTCATCAAAGCCGAAGCGCTTGTTCCATTTCATATCTATTATCTGATCTGCTGTGATTTCCTGAGCTTCAGGATATTTTTTGTCCCATGAACTGAAAAGAGCATAAGCATAAACGTAAAGTCTCTCATCCTTATAATATGAGCTGTTTATGCGGATACCCTCAGAAAAATCGAGGAGATCAAGTAGAGCGAAAAATCCGTCACCACTGTATGACTTTCTGAGCGCGCCGAGATCTGCCTTTACCATAAAAAAGTCATTGTACCTCTTTTTCATAGCTTCTTCGCTCATGGTTTCATCAAGCATTAACGGTAATCCGCTGTATATGAATGACCAGAGATAAGCTCCCGTATCTTCATTGCACATATTATAATGACAAATCAATCTTGAAATGTCCTCAAACAGATATTTATCGTTTTCGAGAACGGTTTTGCCGAGTTCGGTCAATTCAAGTGTATGCTTTCCCTTTGAAAGAGAGTGTGTTGTCAGCCCCATATACTGTGCATACAGTATATGGGGAACAACCTTACCACTTGTTTTTCCGGTCGGAATCCCTGTTTCTTCACTAATCTCTTCCTTTGAGCCTGTATAACAGGACTTTGCAAGTTCCATTATTTTAGTGATATAGGAATCCTGTGGGGAAAAGGTCTTGTGAAAATTTACGCTGTCATAAGAAAAAGTAGTTTCATTCATTATCCAGTCTCTCCTGCATACTTGGAACTTTGATAACCTTCGGAGGATATACTGTCCATTTTTCGTTCTTAATCATACTTCCGGAAGTGACACATTCTCCCTTTCTGAGCTTTTTAAGACGGGCTGCCCAATCTTTCTTGCCCTGTGGTGTTGTATCAAGGTTCTTGGCTACAGTATCTACTCCGTCATCAGGAGGACAGAAGTACAGCTTCTGACCTGACTGCTGTAATCTCTGTATCTCATCATCGGATAACTGTGGCTTCATGAACTGAGTTGCATACCAGCCTGAAATACCGAACTTTCTGCCTTCTGTAAGTATCTTTGCACTCGGAGACTTCTCACCGTGATCAAGGTTCTGTGCTTCGTCCATTACAAGAATGAACGGCTTGGTTTCGTCTCCGGTTTTACTGCAAAAGCTCCATATATCCCACAACATAAGCTCTGTCAGTAGAACTTGAACGTCTCTGCCGTATCCAGCAAGCTGCATGACATATACAGTACCTTTTTCTGAATCTCTTATTGCTTCCCAACCAAAGTTATCATCAGCTGCGAATGGGTTCATATCAATAAAGGGCTGTATTTTGCTTAATACGGTTTTCGAGTAGTTGTTATCGAGGGATTCCAGTTCAGAAGCAAGGAGCTGGAAGCTCATATTGTCCCCATAAGTTCTAAGACCGTTCAGTACTGCTGAATACACGGCACTCTTCTGCTGATCTCCGAACTTATATACACTTGTCATTATTTCAGCTATTTTACTTGCAACATCAATATCCTCTTCAGGTACAAAGATATCCTCGTCAATTTGAATATCGCCTTTTTTGAAAGGATTGATAGGTATCTTAACAGCTTTGACAACTCTCTGTTCAATTTTGTCAGCCAGTTCCTGCTTGAAAACTGGATCGAGCTTACTGTTGGTAAATCCACCTGTATAGTCAAAGACAACCGAGGATATACCCTGACGGGCAGCGCTCATAAGCAACCCTTGAATACAGTAAGTCTTACCGCAACCAGAGTTACCGTTTATAAGCAGATGGCGATTGTTCAGGCTCTTGTTTCCGAATTCCCAGTAAATCTTTTCGCCATTTTTCATATCGCTTCCGAGCCAAATACGGACATTGGCAATAGTTTTCTTTTCAGTGGCTTCATCAGATATGCTTGGAGTATCACTATCTTCTGTGGATGTAATCGTAGGTTCAGTTTGGGGTGTATTGTTGCTATCTGGTGTTGTGGAATCAGAGCTTTCTGTAGAAATAGATATATTTGTATTGTCTGAAACTTCAGGATTAACCGGTTCTTCTACATCGCCGGAGGAAGAAGTATTCGGGGGTTCATGATTGTCGCCGGCGCCTGCGAAGATGATGCCAGTTGAGGTTTCCGTTTCTTCTGCGTACTCTTCTTCCTCTTCATCAGAATTAGTGTGTTGGTCAATCTCGATATATTCAATGGTTTCACCATCATCACGAGGAAGAAGCATTTTCTGAATGGAGGTCTGACCATAGGTGCGTATGTTTATGTCGAATGTGTCATCATTATTCTGTTCTGTTTTGTCATCGTCACCTTTGAGGTCAAAGGCAAACACTTCACCCTGCCAGTGTATATTGAATTCACCGCTCAAAATATTGTATATTTTGGAATTGATAGCTGTATACTTAGGATCGTTGTCATCAAGGCTGAGCTTTGAGAACACAATAGCACGGTAAAGCTGCGTAAACCAATATCTTCTATCAATACCATTATTATGTTCGTTCCAATATTGTGAGAAAGAACTCATTGCAGCTGATACCTGCCCAAATGCTTCATCATAATATCCTTCAACATTCACGCTCATCTTGCATTCGATAATCTTTACCGAAACATCAAGAGGCTTGCCTGTATCGGCAATATCATCATTGTTTGGTATTTCAATCAGCATAAAGTCAGGGCGTGTCTCATTGTTCTTGAACCAGTGCTGATAATTGTCAAGGTTTATTAGACTTCTCAGTACATACTTGCCGTTATCAGGCTGATCTATACCGAGAATCTTGACTGTTAGTGCATATGCAAGGAAGTTATGTATTTCATAATCATAGGGGTTGAGCGCTTTCAGTATTCTGCTTCCATCAAAAGATTCAGTAAGATTGACACAGTATTCAGCAGAAGTCTCTGCTCTTGTCATACTCCAGTTTGTAAACTTACCAATGAGACGCTGCTTGAGCATCGCCTTTATATCTTCAAGCAGGTCATAACGTGCAGACACAGTTACGTTATATTCTCCAAAACAGCCTTCACCGGTTGTAAAGCCGATAATTCTCCTGTTATCATCAGCGTTCAGAAGTTCTTTGTCGATAGCTCTGTCCTCACATACTACCCATCGACAGCAATCATGAGCTATTTTCAGAAGTGAGTTCTGTTTGCTTTGAAGTTCAAGCACTTGCATAACCTTATACTGTGAATCAACAGCATTCGGCTGCATTACTTTATTTGTAAGCTGTGTATATGCTTTCGATACAATGAACTGAAGCTGAGAAATGTTTACTTTTCTTTTATAATCGTGTGAAGATGAAATAGTATCCGGTATAAAAGTCATCGGGAATTGACAATTCACCTGATATTCAAGCTCTTGCTTGTCACTGGAGAGATACTGATCGAACTGAACAGTTTCGGTCTGAAGGATATCATATATAAAGCAGATGTCCTGGTTATGAAGCAGTCCTGGCAATTCGTTTTCAAACTTGTCACGGGAAATATATTGTAAATAGGTCTTGAGAGTTACAGTACGCTCTTTGTTCATGTAGTTGTTTAGCCAGTATTTCAGATAACCACTAACATTCTTTGAGCCACCGAAGCATATCACTTTCAGATGTATGGTAGCATTGACCTTTTTCTTTTCAAGCTCATTGGTTACTTTATTGATTCCTTCAACCACATATTGTATCTCGGTCGGAGAAACAAAAGCGACATTCAGACCGTCTATCCTGGACGGGAAAGTACGAACATAATTCATTATGTGGTGAAGAATGATGTTTGACTGTTCGGAAACATCAGCATTACTGTCGTTTTCCTCCGGAATCAATTCAATGTTGCTGATATAGTTCTTTTTGTTTTCCCCGTAATAAATGGCATAGAATCCCCATACATTCTTACAGATCAGTTTGTCGCTTCCACACGGTATCATATCCACGCCTTGTGTAATAGCAGCAAGCTTGCCGAAATCTCTAAATTTACTCTCAATTTCGGAGAATTTGAGTACTTCAAGGTAGTTTATAAGATCACGGAAGCTGAAAATGATATAGTCATTCCTCGCAAGGATCTTTTCAAGCATTGCCGGATTATACGCAGGCACAATAACTTCCGATGACTTGGCACTATCAAGGAAATCAGAGTCAGAAATGATATTGAAGATATTTAGAATATAGCCTATCTTGTTCTGGACAGCACTTGTATACCCTGAATAATTCTTCGTTATGTTTTCAAGTAAGTCTGTATAGTTAGTTATCAGTTCATTCATGGATTCAATTGAACTGAAAAAGCCCTTTTCGAGTACATCCTCAGTCCATTTTGAGAATGACTGATGAAGCAGGGCAAACTCATTAGCAAAGCATTCCTTAAAGGTCTTATTTACAGCACTTGAATAGTTTGAAAGAATCTTGCAACGGATACTTTCAAGCTTTATGAAAAACTCATCTTCACATTCGCTTGCAATAAGCTCGTCCATATTACTACAAGTGGTAAGGAGAGGCGCTTCCGGAGAAATACCATTCTGTTCATTAGTACAGAGATGTCTAAGAAGTGAGAAAGCGTTTTTCCAGTTAGCATAAGGAGAAAAGCTCCACTTCACCTCAGTTTTTTTCTTTTCGTCGTCGGATTCTCCAACATTAAGTATCTCAAACTTGATCTCGGAGTCTACGCCCCACTTATTGATGGTTTTTAACTTTGATTTAATATAATCAAGGTTATCAGTGAGAAATGGATCGGTATCATCACAGTAACGGACGCTAATATTGGAATTTACAAGTCCCTTATCTTTGATATAGTCAAGCATACCGCCCATATAAGTACAGATGTTGTCGAAATGTGTACTGAGTGATGTATCATCATCGTCATCATCGGAGGAAGTACAGTTTGATAAGCGGATAGCTGTAACGGTGATCTCGGTTGTAAGCGGATCATGATTGAATCTTTCTCTGAACCGTAGCCATGAATAAATTAGCATTTCAAGGTAAACCGTAAGAGGTTCGCCCTTGACTTTATATACCTTTTCTTTTGGCGGCTTCGGCTCATCATCAATGGCGAGGTCAAGTATATTTGATACGATTCCGAAATCAGTCGCCATAAACTTTCGACGGTTTTCGTTAATTCTCTTATTATCAATGAATTCTGCCAGCGAAGAACGAAACTCTGAAAAAGAGCTAAACCCTTCAAACGGAGCTGTTTCGTCGATTCCGTTATCTTCTGCAAATTTATCAAGTTTTTTGCTTAGGCTTGATCTTTTGGCAGAGCTGATGGTTAAAGCATTGTTTATAAACTGGTATGCGCTTGAAATGTATTTCAAAGGCTTCTTGGTAGGCTTTTTGACGTATGTTCTGATAGATGGAATGCCCCAAAACTGTTGCAAAGAACCGTAAATGTGTTCAACAAGCCCGTCAAGGGTATCTATATCATGGTTGTCAAGATCATCGACAAACCTGCTGAGTTGCATAGCATCAATGTTGATATGGCGGAAAAGGTCTTTGTAAACATTGTTAATGCAGTTGCAACTCTTTTCTGTGTCAGAACTAAAATCACTCAGCAAATCGGTGAACCATATACTGAAATCCTTTTTAAGGCGTTCAACTATATCATTCATCGAGATATGAGTAAAGTCTTTCAAACTTCCTCTGTCAAGTGCTGTTTCAGCACCCATTAGCAGAAACAGTGTTGTACCGGCAACAGAAGCTGCAGCTTGATTGCGGAAGAAAGTCAGTGGTTCATTTTTTGCATAACCGTTATCACAGAGATACTCAAGAGCGGGTATCCATTCCGGCTTATTCTTTTCCATAAAGAATGTATATTTACTGTATTCAAGATTTGAGATGAATCTCAGCCCACTTTTGGATGAAAAGTGCTTACATATCTCCATATATATTACCGGAGTATCGAAGTCCTCCAGTTTGAGCAGATAGGTTCTATCTGGAACTTTCATCTGATTATCGATCATGTTGATAATCTCGTTTATCAGCTTTTTCAACTTAATCTGCCTCACTTTCATACGGGTTTTCTACTATTGACGTCGCATCAGAAAGGTCACGCAGGAACCCACAGTTTTTGAGTTTCTGAGCAAAGTCAGACTTGTTCATTTGTAGGAACGTCACATTTGACTGATATGGAGCTTTACACTCAGAAACAGCTCTTGCGTAGTGTTCTGCCGAGATTACTATTTCAAAATGCTCATAAAGCATATCAAGAAAATTATCAAATGTTACTTTTTTACCGACAGGTATAAGCGACATTACAAGGAATTTCAGTATCTCTTCCGGAAGTGTAAAACGCATATCCGATCCAGTCATGGGTATTATCATACCCATGTTCTTACCAAGTTTTCTTATAACCTTTATGGTGTCGTCGGACGCACTTTTTCTCCTCTTGTTAATCTTTTCTTCGTCGTCATAAGGATAGAAATATGCTATGCCTTTGTCGATGTATTTGGTAAAACTTTCTTCATTCAGAGAGAAACAGTGGTGAGCCAGTTTTTTGACTTCTTGATGTTCTTTCTTTCCTGGCTCACAGGTATCTATAAGCCAAATTGAGCCATTTGTTTCACTTCCTCTTGCGGCAATGGTGAGCATCATACGGAAAATCTGTATCACTATACCATAGGAGAGCAGATCGAGTTTCTCCATTGGTTGAATACGGTTGTCCAGGAAAGTGATAAGCTCAGATATTGTGTACTTGTCCCTATACTGATAATCGAGAGGTATAGCCTTCATGGTTTTCTTGACGGCAGGTTTATCTGTATCACGATCATAGAAATCCATTTCATCTTCCCATTTTTGCTGTATGTATTTACTTATCGTACTAAGCTGAGGAATTCCTGAAAGCATTCTCTTTATCTGATTTTCAAGAAGCTCTTTTTTACCACTTTCAGCATTATTGAGAGCGTGAAGAAGATGAAGGTAATAAATCTCTCCGCCTCTTGCCATATATGTATAGCTGTTGAAATCAAAGGAATTATCGGTAGATACACTATCTATTGAAGCTCTTTCTCTGTATCCTTTTCTCGCAAGTGACTCAGGGAACAAAACTTCAGGACATACCGGCAACAGATTCTTGTTGAACCATGAACGCCCTGCATTTTCTATGCTGAATCCGTAAAGAATATTCTGCAAAACGAAAATAGCTTCCTTATCTTCAAGCTGAGTAGCTTCCTGCTCAATACTTTCTGACATTATCTTTACACATTTTTTATATGCTTCATCATCTATTGGAGACTTTGTATCAAGACGGCTGTTATCAAAAAAGATGAAACGCTTCAGTCCCATATTAGAAATAGGAGTGTATTCGATCATATGGTCTTTTACTTTATCATTTATAATAAACATTTCATCAGTAGGTTGAGAATCAGCATCAACGAGACGCTTTTTTGCCATAGCAATCTGTAAAAATTCTGCCAGATATTCGTAACGTGTTTGCTGAGGCTTTATTCTGTGTCCGAACAGTAAACTCTGTATAGAGCAGTCATTAGCATCAGGTGTCAGAGCACCCTGCGGAAATAATTCATAAAGCATACGAACACCTTCTTTCAGTTATCTTCTATAACAAGATTATCTTCAACAATAATTTTTAGCTCGATAGGCTTATCGGTGTTATTGACTATAACAGAGATTTCGCCTTCATCAGCCTCATCTTCAGACAGCTTTTTCAGCATGGCTTTCAATTTAGATAATCCGTGTGTAAGAGAGGGATTTGAGATAGTTGAGATCATCCCGTTAGCTATCTCACCAAAATAAATAACCATAGGCAGGGAGAGCTTAAATGTAATATCAGAACCAAGTTGAAGATCGACTTCTTGTTTAGAACTACTATCCTCAAAATCAGTAGAAAATGGTGTTCCTTTGACCTTGAAATTTGTCTTTTTGAAACTGCCAGTTGTTATCATGACACTCTGGAAATAGTCGTCGTTTCTTTTGATCGTTAATGGAATATCCCTTGCCATTTTTGACGAAGTTCCTGTCATTTCAAGATACAGTGCATCTGTTATCGTGCTGCGAAGGTCATTGATGAGCTTACTCGAAACTTCGCCATTCTGTATCCTGATGTATGTATTATATCCAACACCGAACAATTCATCGTAAAGGGGAAGATACTTGTTATCCTGCGGATTGTTCTTTGGATCTCCAAAGAAAATGAATACACGTCTTATTGCTCTACGATACTCAAAATCATTGGTGTTAAACTCATTGTCTTTATCATCTATGTTCAAATGACGTTTTGCAAACATTCTGTGCTGTTCACTTACAAGCTTTCCAATTTCTGCCGGAATATCTGAAAAATCACCGGTCACAAAGAGCTTATAGTCAACGTCAAGACCTCTGGTATCGAGTTTCAGTTCTTTTGCATAAGCGATACCCTGAATTTGATCCGCATTGTCAATCTCTTCAATTCCCTTATAACCAAAGAAAAGATTGGAGAAAAGATATCTGAACTTAACAGAATCCTTATAGCTTGCTTTTATATCATTGCAGGTGAGATTACCTGTCAAGGCAAAACTGAGCTGAGATAGAATCTGACGTATCGTCATACGCTTATCGTTCTCGTAAAGATAACGATAGAATGCTTCGACTGCTGAAGTTACTCTGTCCTGATACTTTCTTATCTGATTTACATTAAAGAATATCGGACATTTGTTGCATTTGGGGCAAGCTTCACAATCTTTCCAGAGTTCTGCTGAGAGCAGCTTGCTCATGATGTCTCTTGCAAAGCTGACATTATCGACTCTTGCCATGTTTATCATCAGGAATTGACAATCACCGACAAAAATCATTTCATTTCTATTCTCATCGAGTTGATCAAGAAGCCGTGTTTGAAGAGCTATCTTCTCACTCTCATCAAAAGCGATGCCTTGAGCTTTGCACTGCTCTTCTCTTATAAGTTCAAGACATTTGAGGAGCGGCCCTGTATTGGAGATTATTATAGAGGATTTGTTATTATTAGGTGCATCAAGTGCTTTCCGACAAAAAGCGATCTGCTTATCATCCGGAAGTTCACTCATGTCCTTGACTGCATAGAGATTGATACTTCCGTTATCATACTCCTTTTCAGGTTCAAGGGAAGAGTTTTCGTCAAGGAAACCGAGCTCCTGCAAGATCTGAACAAGAATGCTGGTTTTACCGTCACCGGCATGACCTGTAAGAACAACAGCAAGATGCTCGCCTGAACTAATACGTTTAGACAAGTATTTACCGAGATTTCTTTCTATCTGTATCTTTCTGAAAAAAGGCGAATTAACCTGTGATTCTGCAAGAGCAGCTATAGTATCACTGCTTGCATTATTCATCGAGTTCAGATAATCAACAAATGGATTCATCAGCTATCCCTCCTAATCCAATTCTCTTAATGCATTTATCAGAGAATCTATATCATCTTTCGTATTAAAATAGCCTATACTTATGCGGACAGTACCTCCGTTATCCTCAGTGCCGATAAGACTATGCACATACGGAGCACAGTGGTATCCGCTCCTTACAGCTATATCAAAATCATTATCAAGTATTTCTGCAAGTTCTTCTGGACGATAGTCACAGTGCGTAATTGAAATAATTGAAATATGGTTTTCTCTATGTTCCGGCAAGTATAGTGTAACAGAAGAAAGCTCTTCGAGTTTTTCAACAGCATAATCTGTCAGTTCTTTTTTATGTGCGTATATGGTTTTTACGCCTATATTACTTATCCATGAAAGAGAAGCATTCAGCGCAGAAACAGATACAATATCATGACTTGCTGGTTCATAAAGATCGGGCATTTGCTCTGGCATATCAAGATTGAGCGAATCTGAACCAGTGCCTCCCGTCAGAAATGTTTTCAGCTTAACACTGCTGTTATATATAAATCCGCCTGTACCAAAGCTCCCATAGAGATTCTTGTGTCCGGCAAATACGATAAAATCAGTTCTCTGCAATGAAAGATCAATAGGGACAAGTCCAAGCGACTGTGAAGCGTCAAGTATGTTTACCGCTCCGTATTCAGCGGAAGCATTGAATATCACATCAATCGGTAAAACATTGCCTGTGACGTTGCTTATATGGTTTACAATAACAACATCTGGATGCTTAACAATGAACTTGTTTTGCATGGTTTCGACATCAAGTTCCTGAGTTTTCTTGTCAAAGGGAATCATCTCAATACTGAATCCGTAAATGTCTGCAAGTTTTTTAAGAGGACGTGCAACAGCATTATGCTCAAACGGAGTAATATATATAGTGGTATTTGGAGTGTATTCAAGTCCGTTCAGAACAATGTTCATTGCAATAGTTGCAGACGGAGATAGTATTACATTGTTCTCATTGCTTATGTTCACAAGCTTTGCAAGTGCAACTCTTGTGCTGCGGATAATTTCCGAAGCCTGCCTTGCAGTCCTGTATGTTCCTCGTCCGGCATTTACAGCATAGTTTCTCTGACATTCATTAACTGCTGTATATACGATTTCCGGCTTCGGATAAGTTGTAGCTGCATTGTCAAAGTAAATCATTACGCACTTCCTAAATATTATTTTGCGCACCTCTTTATACTTTGATTGTTGCGTGCGCTTTACAACTGTTCCAGTTCTTTTTTCAGAAGTTTCAGAAGAACTGCAACACGCTCTTTGGCGGTGATTGCTTCTCCGTATTCTTCAAGGTGTGACTCAATATTGTTCATAGCTGTTTCAGCAATTCCTGAGATTTCAGTATTAGTGATGTTGTTTTCGTAAACCTTTCCGCCGTATTCGAGCGAAAGGGTGATCGTGCTGTCTTTATCAGTATCGACTTCTTCCATAGTAAAGCTTTCTACGGTATCAATATATGATTTTATATCGGTCAAAAATGTTGTAACGAGCTGATCGTTCCAGTCTTCTATAGCAAGCATGGTCACACACTTTGCAAGTTCGGAAATAACGTCATTATCATCAAATGATGCATTTTCCTTAATGAAGTGAAGAAATCCGTTGATTTCAGAAGAGAAAATATGCGTTCTCGTGGTTTCCTGTAAGGAGTTATACCAGTCCTGCATTATTGAAGACAAACTGCCTTTTATGGTTCTGTCGAATATACGTTTTGCCTTGTCAACAAGATATGACTTTGTTTTAGTAATAAAAGAATTATATTCCTCGGCAAAAGCACGAATACTATCGAGTGTATGTACATAATCATTCTCACTGTCAAAATACTTAGGAATATCTATGAATAAGAAAGCGTGAGGGTTAATATCATACTGCAAGAGCTGTGCTTTGAATTTCAGCATTTTCTGCTGAACAGGTGTCGGTGCTTCATCATTGTAACTCATCGTATGGTCTCTGGTAAACTTAGACAATCCTCTGAACCATGTCTGAAGAAGTTCGGATACAAATGCACACTTGTTATTTACAGTTGAGGGATCGACCTGAGAGAAAATTGAGATGATACCCTCAAGATACGTTTCCTTTTCCTGTGTTCCTTTTTCTACATAAAGGGTATAGTTTTCAGGATCGACTTCTATCTGTGACAAGGTATCACCATTTATCGGAATCTCTTTTCCCTTGAATGACAGTACGACAGCATCCTGGTTCTTACGCAAACACCAAGCAAGATATACTGGAATAGTTCCTTTTTTCATGCCATAAGGTGAATTGCAAAGGGTTCTGTAAATGATGTCAAACGAAGCTGGTTCGTTTTCTGCTTCTTTTATTGAAGTGTTTATAGCGTTTATTATTGCATTAAGACATTTATCATCAGAAGAATTGCTATTGCTCAGCTGTTTTACCATTATTGCTGAGCGAAGAATGCTGACTTCCGGACCATAACCCTCCATTATCGGAATTTCGTCCGTATGTGACAGTATCCAGTCAATCGTTTTAGCTCTTGCCTTGCGAATCTGAGCAGAAAGCCTGTTTTTGTTGATCATCTCGTTGTTGATGTCAGGCGTGGCAGGATATACACGATCGCAGATATTTGAAAGTTCACGATTTAATAGAAGCGGCTTTGTTATTTCGTCAAGGCATTGTTCTGAATTATAATAAGCTGCGACCGGATTGGACGGAGAGTAGAGTTGATCTGCAATCTCTCTTATGGTTTTGAACAGATCATATTTATATACAGCGAGTTCTTCTCTGAAATGATCGTCTGTGTCCGTATTCTGTTTTTCAAGGAGACACGCAGCTTGGTATTCGTTTAATAGATCATTATGCTTCCATACTTCCGTTACGCATACCACTACGCTTTCATCAAGACCGAGTTTGTGTAAGTGATCAGCGATATTATGTGTGTCATCTTCACTATCGGAAATAAGATAAATCAATAATCCGTCAGCAGTGCCTTTCAACTCATTAAAATCGCCGGTGTATTTCCAGAAATCAGAAGCCTCCATAAATTCTGTTACAAAGTAACGCTGAATGTGCATCTTTGCGTTGTGCTGCCTCGGAAGTATGAACGGAGTTGAATATGCTTCTTTAAGTGTGTGCGGACGGTCAAGTTTTACAAGACCTTGTTCGATAAGGTTTTGTATATTCTTCTTTATATCAACACCGTTGGCGGTCAAAAACTCATAGATACCGTCTCTACGCCTTGTTATGATGTGAAGTGAAGCAAGGGAATCAACGGTATTGCGATAAATATCATCACTATAATTCGATGCTGCTTTAAGGTTTATGTCTGTCGCTTCAAATACATCGCTTGAAATGATCTTACAAACAGCGAGTATTTTGACTAACTTTATCTGCTCTTCGTTTTCACATTTTCTAATTGCTGACTGTGTTTTCGCCCAAATACTGTGTATTTTCGGATTAAACACTTCGACACGAAAAAGCTCAGCAAAATAATCGTAAATCCATTCAGGAGTTAGCAGAGCACATTCTTTTTTGATAGGATACTGAGCTAAGAAGCTCTGAAAAGAGTGCTCTTCTGATTGAGAGAGAAATGTGAACAGGGTTCTTTCGTTTTGTCCGACAAGTTCACTGATATGGATAAGTGCGAATACGCTTAACGGATGTATAGGAAAGCACTTCTTCTCAAGTATCTCTGTATACATTGTGTCAGATAGTTCACTGAAAATGCCTGTCATCTGACAGAGCTGTGTAACGCTTGAAAGATCATCTTTATGCTTGTTGTAAAACTTCTCGAACTGATCACCATGAGTTATTGCATTAGATACAAGCTCGTAGGATTGCTCAGATGAAGCTATAAAGTATACTTTTTTGAATCTACCGTCAACCGTTCTGAAACTGTCGCTTTGTGAATAATCGAGTATTTCTTTGTGCGTTATGCAACATAGGTGCATTTTATTGCTGCGTACAGCCATTTCTGCGAAATCCTGAATCAGTTTAAGGTTCTGCATATTTGCCATTGCAGCTGATGATTCAAGGAATTTGCTGAATTCATCGAATATTATATATACACCGCCGAAAGATTTCTGCTCTATCAATGCATCACAAACCTGTTCGTACATTTTGACAACGTCAGTATTCTGCAATGGGTTAAAGCTTGCGCCATTGCTTACTACGGGGTAAATCTCGCAAAATGTCTGATAAGCAGAAGCGGAGCATTTATTGAGCTGATCCTTAAAGTCTGAAAGCTTTATTTTTCTGATATGAAGCTCTTTTTTGAACAGCTTTATCGCATTTTCAAAATCTTTTTCCCAAGTTTTTATCATTCTGAGGGCAGAATCAAAGTATGTTTCCGGGAAAAAATCGTTCAGATCATTTCTTTCGAGTGCTTCACGCAGCGCAATAATAAATGACTGATTGATGTCAGTGTGATTGCTGTTTATTATTATAGGAAGATAAGGCTTGTTCTTACCATGAAAAACATTTAGCAGCTCACCAACCAAGCTGTCAGCAGCAGAGAGTTTATGTGTCAAATCAGCAATTACAGGTCTATCAGCAGAATGAGACAGTATAGCAGAAAGAACAAGAAGGAGGTGTGACTTACCACGTCCGTAAGGACCAATCAGCACAGTTGCATTATCTTCATTGTTATTATCACTGCAAACAGCATTAAGATAACGTTTGAGTATGGAGAGCGATTGTGTAGTCGGAATGTATCCTCTTAATTTATCTTCTTTATTCAGGTCATACTGCAAATTTACAGAGGTCTGGAAATTATTATCAGCGCCAATAAATTTGTTGTACTTCATTCATCACACCTCTGTTTCGCTTTGCGTATAGTATATTTCGAGTATTTCGGCGGGTGAAAGTTTTTTACTGATATATACCATATCAAGCCCCGCTGTTCTGTTCAACTCAATGAAACCTTCCTGACGTAATCTGTCAAGGTATTCGTTTATCATGTTTCTGTCAAGGTTGAATATTTTGCCAACATTATTATCTTGGGTAAGCAGCGTATCAATATCGACACTTATCTTATCATCCGGAAGATTTACCGTCATAACATATAAAACAGCAAGTCTGTCAAGTTTGCTGTAAAGCGGTCGAGTCTTCATATAGCTACTTCTTTCCGAACCTCTGGCAATAAGTCCTAACTCGGAAAATGGAGAGGTTAAGTTCTCTTCCGGATCAGTGACAGTTTCTTCTGATGACGTATACATTTTCAGCAACACACCACAATCAGTGTCGATTGAATTATATAGACTGTTTCCCTTATCATAGATCTTGTTGCATTCATCTACAAGCTTGTCAACCATCGCATTCTTTGTGAAGTCAGTAACATTAAACCGATTGAAGAACAAGCTCCACACGGTATTGAACTCAATATCTGCTGTGATGTAGTAATGAATAATCCATAACGTGAAAATATCCTCAAAGTACGGATCGTGCTTTTTTACGACTTCACCGAAATACTGTGTTGGCACAAGACTGTGCTTGGCATTCTTTTCTCTCTTTTCTTCGACAAGATGAGAAGCAAGAAGCCAATATTTTATGGACTTTACCATTTTGCTGCCGACTCCGAGATTGTCCATGGCTGTTTCCTCGGAAAAGACATACTTGTTATCTTCAAGCGCAAAAAGACCTTTAGCAAGCCAACCCTCACGTATACTAAAGGACTCATTGCCTTTTATCTTGTATTTCAATTCATTAGTACTCATTTTCCTTTATAGTCCTTTCCTCTTGGAAGTAAGACACGACGCATATAACAGCCGCCCTGATAGTGTGTGATACATTCAGTGCATCGTACACATTTGTTGCTGTCGATACGGTAAATATAATCGCTGATAGTATCCGGAACCTTTTCAAGTGTTATAGCTCCATGTTTGCAGGCAGTCTCGCAAGCGTGACAACCGGTACATAGCTGGAATTTTGTGATCTGTGATTTGAATTTCAGTTCTATTTCAACGGTCTTGGTTCTTTTAGCAATCGGTCTTTTAAGAATTGTAATTCTCAGATTATTCGATCCGATTCGTCCTTGCAGTTTCAATAAGGGTTCATTGGTTTTGAAGTCAAGTACAAATACTTCTCCTAACCGCTTGTTTCCCATATCAAAGTTGAGTATCCCGAACGGTTTGAAAAATTCATATAGTTGTTCAGTAATCGGTTTGTTCAGTTCGTAGTTGAAACTGCTCTCGTCTGTTGCACATGGTTTGAATTCGATTGCAACATTCTTACTTCGATCAATACCTGCACCTCCAGATCTTGCTTTCCAGCCGCCGTTAATCACATACTCCATAGGATCGGTCTTGCCCATTTTAACAGCGAAATCATAGATTGTTTTTGTGAACCTATCGTTCAGTTCAGGGTAGTAAACGGATAGTAGGAACTGAGACCATCGACTATTATTAGGACAGCACCAACAGCCCACTCGTGAATAACCAAGACGGTAAGCACCGTTGAAGTCTATTCCAGTAGATAAAATATAAAGCCAAATATCATAATCAAGCCAGTCAATGATAGGGGAAGTGACTTTCTGTTTACTGATTTTAGGGCTGTCTTCCTCACGGTTGTAGTTGCTTCTGCTTTTTGACTCGTTTCTTCTGATGCCATAGAAAGTACGGATAGTTTTCTTGTTTTTGAAAGTACTGTCAATTCGCTTACTGATAAATCCGGTTTTGAAGATTGTGCAGCACCAGCGAAGCATTCTGCTTGGCGGCCCGAATTCCTTACATAGCTCAAAGAAATCCTGCTGGTCATTCCTTGATGTAAGCATAGGTGTTTTACGGTTTTCTTGTTTGAAACGCTTGACGTATTCAATAGTGTCTGGAAGTTCGAGCGTGGTATCCCCGAAAATATGTATAATGCTCGGATTGCTCAGAGCTGTTCTAACTAAATGACTGGTAACGGTAGAGTCCTTTCCTCCTGAGAAAGAAACGAACATAGATGTTGGATCGTAACCTACAGAAGCTTTTACAATATAGCTCATAGCTTCCGATGCAATATCATCATATCTAATCTTGTTGGCTTCAATAAACACCTTAATATTTTCATCAAAGAAATCATAGGTATTTTCAGTTTCATGTTCTGAAATCATTTTCCGGATCTTCTCCGGATCTTCTCCTGTAAGGCTTTCGATACTAAATTTTATCTTTTTTCCATCAACATAATAGATGCTATTTGAATTCCATACAGAGCAGTGATGATATTTCATCGGCTCACCTAACACAGATTCAATGAGAAGACGCTCTTCTGGAAAAACCGGACGTGCATCAGTAGCGAAATAAAAACCTTTATTTCCACATTTAGGGCATACTTCATGATAAATCGGCACATTACACTTCTTGCACCAATATAATTTGGAGGATAAAGACGTTCTGCTTCCACAAATATCACATTCTGATTTAGATGTGATAATGTTGCATTTTTTGCACAGGTACTTAATCATCCTTCTCCCTCCTTTATGGTAGTTTTGCACATATTTTTGTGTGAAAAAATACGTTTAGATATAATAATTATACCACTTTGCTGCTAAATCGTCAAGGGAAATCGAGAATATTTCCCTTAATTTTACTATACTTATCTTCGCAGCATGATGGACTATGATACGATGAACCCGACAAAAAGGCGGAGGACTTCAATTTCCTCCGCCTTCTTTATAAGCCCCACTGGGTCTAAAGTTGATTATTCAATTCCTTGCTTCTTGTCCTGTCCCTGTGCCTTGCCCTTTTTCGGCTTTTTAGCGATTCGCATAGCCTCACGTTTCATCTTCGCTCTCTCAAAGTAGCAAGTCTTTTCACGCTTCGGAGCATTTTTCTTTGCTTCGATAGCAGCCTGATTCAGCTCATCGGTCAGGACTTTCAGCCTTTCCTCCTTGCTGTCAAGCTCCTCCTGCTGAGGAAACGGCTCTGCTACGATCTTCTGAGCTTCTTCATGATCGAGCCTGAGCTTTGCAAGGTCAGCCTGAGTGCGTTCAATCCTGCCGTCAATGTTATAGAGGGCAGACTCAAGGCGGTTCAGGTTATGGGCAAAACTCTCGATCAGCTTTGTGGTATGCGAAGCGGCACCACGCAGACAAGCCGTTGTACCGCCACCCATAAGGTTGCTGTTGATCGTCACAGAAAGCTCAAAGCCCTGGAACGAGCCGACCTTAACAGGCGTATCAGCGTACTTGATAGTCAGTACTGCTTCTTCAAGAGCCTTAGCCGCTTCTTTTCTGTCGGCGTATTCTGTCTCACCGATGGTGATCTTGAATACGGGAAGTTTACGTTCAGGATCAATCGGGAGCTTACGGAGTGCTTCACGGTCTGTATGAAGATTATCGAGAATTGTTGTAAGACGCTGTTCCTGTTCAGGGTAACGACCGATCCTGTCTTCCATTTCAAAAAACGTGTTTCTATGCTCTGCTGCGAGTACCCTCAGTTCCTTCACATCGTTTTCAAGCATCAGCTTTTCCTTGATACGCTTATCTCCGGTACAGAGTGCCTTGATCTCGGAATAAGTGAGTGCCTGCTGGTCCACATCTTCGCA
>AUXO014879495.1_pt1 | contig 22830 bp, 21 predicted proteins | sample 768731 | NCBI WGS metagenome assembly AUXO01 (sample SAMN02715735, study PRJNA202380) | gut metagenome | biome: sheep rumen | host: Ovis aries | place: New Zealand: Palmerston North | reverse complement strand
AACTTTCATTCCGGTACCTGTATAATATATGGTGGCTGGTTCGGCATCTTCAACGTACTGTCTTGATTGTTTTTCAACATCTCCAACACATGACTCTCTCTGCATTTCTCCGTCAGCTGACTGCTACTCGACAATGCCTTGTGCTTGGCGTCTTTCAGTTCTTTGTTTAAACGGTCGATTTCCAGCAGGTCTTTTTGTACGCTATAGCGATTAGAGATATACAGGATGACGAAGAATACGATTAGCACAATCAGCCAAATCTGACTTTTAATGACGTTGCCAGTAAGAATGTCGCCACCTAGAATTTTCCTTAATGTGAAAGAGGCAGAGGATGGTTGTTCGTCCTCGCGTGCTTGTTCTTGAATGGCTTCCTTCAGTGTTTCGGCAACATTGTCCTGTCCGTTGTCAGCTACGTTTTTTTCTTGCTCGCCAGTTTCCTCTCCCTTTTCCTCTGGAAATTGTTTCTTATCCTTCGGAGTCACTTTGTTGTCAGCCGCCACAACGTCTTCGCCTTTCTCGTTGTCTCTTTTGGTATTCTTCTCGTCGCTCATGCTCTTGTCCCTTTTCTTGTGATGATACTCAGCTTATCTGGTTGCTTGTTTTTCTGCTATTCTCAGTTTTGCACTTCTACTTCTCGGGTTGCGCTCTAATTCTTGCTCATTGGGTGTAATCACTTTCCCTATCATGTTCAAAGGCGCATCGGTGCGCCCGAAGAAGTCTTGTATGACCTTGCCCTCTGCATTGCCAGTCCTCATCATGTTCTTCACGATGCGGTCTTCCAGCGAGTGGTAGGTGATGACGACCAGTCTTCCACCCGGTTTCAGTAGTTCCGTAGCGCCAGCCAGCATCTCTTTCAATGCCGCCATTTCATCATTCACTTCGATGCGCAATGCCTGGAACAACTTTGCCGTTTCTTTTTTTTCGCGTTCTTGTCGCAACAGGGGAGCAACAGCTTCGGTCAGTTCTCCCGTCGTCAGTATGGGTTGTTGGGTGCGCTTTTTCATGATGGCAGCAGCAATACGGCGTGCGTTTCTCAGTTCTCCATAGAAGTAGAGTATGTCAGCCAGTTGTTCTTCGCTATAGCCGTTGACAATGTCGGCAGCCGTCCGTCCTGCTCGTTTGTTCATTCGCATGTCCAGTGGCGCATCGAAACGGAAAGAGAAACCGCGGCTCTCGTCGTCGAAATGGTGACTGGAAACGCCGAGGTCTGCCAATAAACCGTTTATTTGTTCTACACCATAATAGCGCATCCAGTTTTTCAAGTATCGGAAATTGGAACGAACAAAAGTAAACACTTTACTCTCGTCCTTTGATCCTTGTCCTTCAACTCTCAGCCCTAAGCCGTTTCTTTCAGCGTCGGCATCTTGGTCGAAACCAAAAAGACGACCGGCTCCTCTCAACCGTGAAAGGATTTCTTTGCTGTGGCCACCGCCACCGAAAGTGACATCAACATAGATGCCTCCAGGTTTAACGTCAAGTCCGTCAATGCTCTCCTTTAAGAGCACTGGAATATGGTATGTACCAGCGGTCGTCGTCATGGTAAGTGTGCCCTTAGGTTATGTGTTTTCCTCACCGCTCATAAGTTCTTCCAGTTGCTTAGAGAACTCCTGAGCTTCCATTATAGGCAGTTTCCCCTCGTCGTTACTCCAAATCTCAATGGTGTCATCCATGCCGATGAACTTGATGTCCTGCACGATATTTGCCATTTTCAGGTAGCGTTTCGGTATCAGGAACCTACCATTGCCATCCAACGAGATCACTTCAACGTCAGAGACAAACTGGCGGAAGACTTGCCTGTGGGCAGCATTCCAACGGTTGAGTCTTTTCTTCAACGAGTCCAACTGCTCGTTCCACACGGATTCAGGGTAAAGGACAAGACACGATTGGTGAATGTCCTTTCGCATCACCAGTGTTTCCTCGCCCGATGCACTCAGCACCTTGCGGAAAACTGCCGGCAGGAAAGCGCGTCCTTTGGCATCAGTCTTGGCTTCTATATTTCCTATAAATCGCATGCGTACAGCTTTATATTTTTGAATTCGGCTTCAAAGTTACAAACATTTTCCCCACTTTCCACCACTTTCCACCACAAAAGTGTCTTTTTCTGCCGTTTTTAAAATCATTTAACGATTAGCGTCTCCTGTGTTTCTATTCTCTATGTTCCCTTTGCTGAGTTTATGTTCTTCAAGACTCCCCGATAAAAAAGTGTTTTTTTGAATATTTTTGTAGGAAAAGCGAATGTTATTAAAAAGAAATCGCTAATTTTGCACGTTGATAGTAATTTTGTGCATATGCAGAAGACCATAGACTTAGATGCCATACTGAAGAGTAAGATGGGTAACAAGGCACGTTATGTGCCTGGTTTTCTAGTGTCGTGGCTTAAAAAGACAGTGCACCAAGACCGCGTGAACAAGTTTCTTTGGGAGAGCCGCCACCTCACGGGTACAGAATGGTTGGAAGAATGTGTGCGCTATTTGGATATGACGCTCGTAGTAGAAGGCAGGGAGAACCTTCCCGACCCTAACGACGGCAAACGTTATACTTTTGTTTCCAACCATCCGCTCGGCGGAGCCGATGGCGTTGCGCTTGGTGCCATCATTGGTCGCCATTACGACTCTAAGTTCCGCTATCTTGTTAACGACCTGCTGATGAACCTTCCCGGACTGGCACCATTGTGTATCGGTATCAACAAGACGGGTAAGCAGGGACGCAGCTTCCCAGCTATGGTAGAAGCAGGTTTTCAGAGTGACAACCACATGCTGATGTTCCCTGCCGGGCTCTGTTCGCGTAAGATCAATGGTGAGATTCACGACTTACCTTGGAAAAAGACCTTCATCTCAAAGAGTGTGGAGTACCATCGCGATGTCGTCCCCATCCATTTCAGCGGTCGGAACTCCGATTTCTTCTATAATTTGGCAAACCTGTGCAAGCGATTGCACATCAAGTTCAATATAGCGATGCTCTTTCTCGTCGATGAAATGTATAAGAACGTACACAAAACTTTTCATGTTACCATTGGCAAGCCTATCCCCTGGCAAACGTTCGACAAATCAAAATCTCCGATGGAATGGGCACAATTTGTACAAGACCACGTTTATAAATTGAGTGCTGAATAACAACAAATCTATTATGTCTATTGAGAAAATGGAACAAGGGGCTCCCATCATCCCACCCGTTGACCGAGCATTGCTCAAGAGGGAACTGACTCCCGACAAGCAGCTTCGTATGACTAACAAAAGTCATAACGAAATTTATATTGTGACCTATCACAATGCGCCCAATACGTTGCGTGAGATAGGTCGCCTGCGTGAGATAGCCTTTCGCGAGGCAGGTGGCGGAACGGGTAAGGAACTTGATCTCGATGAGTTCGATACCTGTGAGAACTGCTACAAACAACTTATTGTGTGGAACCCCGAAGCCCAAGAAATTATAGGTGGCTATCGCTACCAATATGGCACAGACTGGGAACTCGATGAAAACCATCAGCCCAAGCTTGCCACCAGTCACATGTTCCATTTTTCCGAGAAGTTTATTAAAGAATATATGCCCTATACTGTTGAGTTAGGGCGCTCGTTCGTCTCTTTGGAATACCAAAATGTGCGCAAGAACACTAAGAGCATTTTCGCACTCGATAACCTTTGGGACGGACTCGGAGCTCTCACCGTCCTCAATCCGCAAGTGCGCTATTTCTTCGGTAAGATGACCATGTATCCTTCCTACATCCGCCGAGGACGTGACATGATACTCTATTTCTTAAAGAAGCATTTCGATGACAAAGACAATCTCATCACACCGATGAAACCGTTGAAAATAGAAGAAGACCCCGCAGAATTGGCTCGTCTCTTCTGTGAAACTGATTTCCGTAAAGACTATCTGATTCTAAATCGCGAGATACGCGCACTCGGTTATAACATCCCCCCGCTGGTGAATGCCTATATGAATCTGTCGCCCACGATGAAGCTTTTTGGAACAGCCATCAACTACGGCTTCGGCGATGTGGAAGAGACCGGCATCCTCATTGCAATCGACGAAATCCTTGAAGAGAAACGCGTCCGCCACATCGACTCCTTCGTTGAACAACATCCAGAAGCCTTCAAGATTACCAGTGGGGCCAACAAAGTAATCTATAAGGAAAAAGACGTAAACGTATAGTGGAATCCGCTAGCTCACGTCCGGTTCGAAAAGCTTTTTTCGGGTAAGGCTTAATTGAAAAGCAACTACGGCTCTTTTGGAGCCCAAGCACAGCTCTTTTGCCTTCCAATTACGGCTTACTTGATATTGGTGGGCTTTGTTGTAAAGATTAACGAAAATGTCGAGTCGATGAATATATAAACTCCATACTGTTTTCAGCATGGGGTTCTTTTCATCATGTAAATCACGCGCTTCAACACCCACAGACATTGTTTCGTCAAAAGCATGTTGGAAAGCTTGGATGATTAATGGCGTCCTAGACGCCGTTAGACGGTATTTTAGAGCACAGGTAGGGAAATCCCATTGATTTTTTGGTAAATATCCAAAGAATAGACATCGGTCATGCCGCTGATATAGTCGATGACTGCCATGATGCGGGTTTCAAGGTCTGGACTTTGAATGTCGTATTGTGACGAAAAACGGCGGATAAGCTGTTGGGAATGGAACTTATCCGGGTGGACGGCAGCTTCAACCAAGTCTTGCATCAACGTTTCCATGATCTTGTAACCGCTGAGTTCTACATCAAGAACGATTTTGCTATTATAGATTTTCTGTGTCGAAATAGTTGTGCAACGCTTGTAGGCATCGTGCTGAAGGGGTGAGATGTGGTCGATGAGCGAACCTTCGAAGGTGCCGTTGAGGATGGATTCTTCGTTTTCTACAAACGTCTTGACGCACTCGTTTTCTAATTTTCCGATGGCGCAAGCTCGCATATAGACCACTTTCTCGTTCTCGTCAGTAACGCCTTCATCATGTACGCGTTGGCAGATGTGCCGGCGAGTGTTTGAATCGAAAAACCCCAGTAATAAATCCTCGGTTTCATCGAACGAAAGCAGTTTTAGTTTGTGCGCATCTTCAATATCCATTATCTCGTAGCAGATATCGTCGGCTGCTTCAACGAGATAGACCAACGGATGACGGCAGAAAACGGAGTCTCCAAAGGAAAGAATGCCCAATTCTTCAGCTATCTGTTGGTAAATGGATTCTTCTGAGAGAAAGAATCCGAATTTCCCTTTTTTGCCCGCCATTGATGAACAGCGTGGATATTTTACGATGCTTGCCAACGTACTGTAGGTCATCACAAACCCACCGTCGCGTCGTCCTTTAAAACGGTGGGTCAGCAAACGGAAGGCATTGGCATTGCCTTCAAAATGGGTGATGTCGTCCCAGAATCGTTGTGACAGTTGCTTCTTGAGGTAAGCGCCAGGACCTTCGGTAAAATAAGCCTGAATAGCTTTTTCTCCACTGTGACCAAATGGCGGATTTCCCATATCGTGTGCCAAGCAAGCGGCAGAGACGATGGTGCCTATCTCTTCGAAAAGAGTCTCGTTCAGTTCGGGGTGGCGCTGTTTGAGGATATGTGCGACATCGTCGCCTAGCGAGCGTCCCACACTCGATACCTCCAAGGAATGGGTAAGTCTGTTGTGTACGAAGATGCTGCCAGGTAGCGGAAACACCTGTGTTTTGTTTTGGAGGCGGCGGAAAGGAGCCGAGAAAATCAGCCGGTCGTAGTCACGCCGAAACTCCGAACGGTCGTCGTGGCGCTCAGCGTGTTTGATTTCCTGTCCGAGTCGCTTGTTGGAAATAAGTTGTTGCCAGTTCATGGGCGCAAAGGTATGAAAAATATGTGTACTCTCGCTCGAGAAAGCAAAGAAAAACAAGTTTTCCTTTTGCTTTTTCCTCGCTTATTCGTACCTTTGCACATTATTTTATAAGAGCAAGGAGAAAAAGATGAAGATTCAAGTAGTCAATAAGGGTCACCAACCTTTACCGGCTTACGCCACTAAACAGAGTGCTGGCATGGATTTGCGTGCCAATATCGATGAACCTATTGTGTTGCATCCGATGGAGCGTAGGCTCATCCCTACAGGTTTACACATTGCTCTGCCTGAAGGTTATGAGGCTCAGGTTCGTCCACGTAGTGGTTTGGCGTTGAAAAAAGGTATTACAGTGCTCAATTCTCCTGGGACCATCGATGCCGACTATCGTGGCGAGGTGGGTGTATTGCTCATCAATCTTTCTCAAGAAGATTTTGTCATTAACGATGGTGAGCGTGTTGCCCAGATGGTCATTGCCCGTCATGAGCAGGGAGAGTTTGTTGAGGTGGAAGTCCTTGACGAAACCGAACGTGGTGAAGGCGGTTACGGACACACAGGCGTGGTATAGCGCGTACGCTAATTGACAATTCACAATTCTTTGGAAGCAAAGCGACTTTGTCGGTTTCTTACTCTGGCAAGTGCTTCGCGATTAGATAATTCACAAATGATAAAGAGGATACTGATAGGATTGATGTTGGTAGTGTCGGGGCTGACGGCTCAGGCGCAACAGTCGCCCTATAACTATTTCTTTCTTGAGGCGATTTGCCAGCAGGGACAAGGCAACTATGCAGCAGCTTTCGACTTGCTGCAGTTGGCAAAGGTGCTTAATCCAGAGGCTCCGGAGGTATGGTTTCAGTTGTCAGGCTATTATTCTGACTTGAAAGACGATGACCATACTCGTGAATGTTTGGAACGAGCTGCAGCCTTGTCGCCAGAGAATGACACATACCAGGAACGATTGGCGCAGTTCCTGATTACTCAGCGTGAATTCGACAAGGCGATAGAGGCTTACGAACGGCTGTATGCTGCCCATCGCAACCGTGACGACGTGCTGCAGTTGCTTTTTCGCCTGTATGGGGTGAAGAACGACTATGAGAAAATGATTGGGGCGTTGGACAGAATGGAAACCCTTGAGGGTTCCAGCGAGCAGTTGACGCTGACAAAAATGCAGATTTATGAGCAGCAAGGAGAAAAGTCAAAAGTTCTCAAGGAGTTGCGTGCATTGGTTGACCATCATCCTAACGATCTGAACTATCGTGTCATGTTAGGCAACTGGCTTTTGCAGAACGACAGACCGGAGGATGCATTGAAGGAATACAAGAAGGTGCTTCATGAAGAACCTGACAACGAACTGGCGCAAATGTCAATGCTCGACTATTACCATGCAAAAGAACAGCAGGATAAGGCTGACGAACTTTTGGTGAAGCTGTTGAAAAGCAAGAAAACGGAATCTTCGACCAAGCTCACACTGATGAGACAGGTGATAGAAGAGAATCCCGAAGATAGCGTAAAGGTGCTGCAACTCTTCGATGAGGTGTTGGCACAACCTCAGCAAAATGGCGATGTCGCCATGCTGAAGGCTGCATATATGTCCCTCAAGAAGATGCCCCAAGATGAGGTGAACGCCGTTTTGGAGCGTGTTTTGGAGATAGAACCCGACAACGTCCGTGCTCGCTATATGCTGATTGAGAGCACATGGGATAGTAAAGACTACGACAAGGTGATTGCCTATTGCCGTCCCGCACAACAATACAACCCCGACGAAATGCTGTTCTATTATTTCCAAGGATTAGCACATTTCCAAAAACAGGAGCAGGACGCGGCTTTGGAAACTTTTCAGAAAGGAGTCAGCCAAATCAATCAGGATAGTAATCCTGAGATTGTCAGCGACTTTTATGCCATCATGGGCGACATCCTGCATGAGAAAGGGCGGGACGCAGAGTGCTTTGCCGCTTATGACAGCTGTCTGCAATGGAAACCTGATAACATTGGATGTCTGAACAATTATGCCTATTATCTCAGCGTTAAAGGTAAAGATTTGTCTAAGGCAGAACAAATGAGTTACAAGACTATCAAGGCAGAACCGGAAAGCGCTACTTATCTTGATACTTATGCATGGATATTATTCCAGCAGGGGCGCTATGAGGAGGCGAAAATATATATTGATCAAGCCCTCAAGAATGATACTACAGCAGATAATGTCATTGTAGAGCATGCCGGCGACATCTATGCCATGACGGGTGACTTGGAGAAGGCTCTTGAATACTGGCAACATGTTGCAGCTAGAGGTAACGACAGCGCTGTTTTGCAACGGAAAATTCAACTTAAGAAGTATATCAAAGAATGAAAAGAATAGTTTACATATTTCTTTGTGCAGCCGTCTTGGCTGCTTGTGGAACAAAAAAAGGGGTGGTGAAAGATCCGAAAACGCCGACGATCATTGCTAATGGCGAACAGGGACAAGAGCAGGAGAAGTTGCGCTTTGTACAAAAGGTTTCCGATCAGGCTTTGTACCAGCAAAACGTAGTCTCGAAGATGACTTTCACAATGAATACCGGGAAAAAGAAAATTTCTGTTCCTGCTTCGCTCCACATGCGCAAGGACGATGTCATCCGTATCCAACTGTTTGTGCCCATCATTGGAACGGAAGTTGGACGACTGGAGTTTACAAAAGACTATGTGCTCATCATCGACCGATTGCATAAACAGTATATCAAGGCAGACTATAGCAAAATCGATTTCCTTCAAAATCGTGGAGTCGGATTCTACGTTCTGCAAGCACTCTTCTGGAATCAGTTGTTCATACCTGGAACCAAGAAGGTGGGAGAAGAGCAGTTGTCGCAATATGATGTGGATTTGAAGTTTGCAGGTACGACGCTCCCTGTTTTGCTTCGTCAGCGCAAAATGTTATTTAGCTGGGCTGCAGATAAATCATCGGCACTCATCAAAGAAACGACTATCACCTATGCAGAAAACACACCAGAAGCAGCATCGCTCACATGGACGTATGACGAATTCCGTGCCTTTGGATCGAAGCAATACCCTCACCGGCAGGAACTCCACCTGAAAGCGGTGGCAAACAAACAGCAGAAGGATGTCAAGGTTACTTTTGATATGAATGGGGTGAGTGCAGACAAAGACTGGGAATCGCGTACTACTGTCAGCGATAGGTATAAAGCTGTTGACGTGAAAGATATCCTTAAAACATTATTACAATGACAAGAATACTCATCATCATCGCTTTTCTGCTGTCTGTGCTTCCCGTGAGTGCACAGCAGAAACGGCATTATACAACGAAGAAATCCGCCGCAGTCCTTCCTGCGTCCAAGCAAACAAAAGCCACCCAACAAAAAGGAACTCGTTCCTATCAGCAAACGGGAAAACGTTCTAGTTCCAAGAGGAGGGGTAAAGTCGTCAAAGGTAAGAACGGCAAGATAACCTACGAAACGACCGAGGAAATTCGTGGTTTGCAGAAACAACGGTCGCAGATTCAGGCAGAAATCAATAGCAAGGAAAAAGAACTGAAAGCCAAGGAGAGTGATGTAAGGCAGCGACTGAATAATCTGGTACAAATTAATACAGAGATAGACCAACATCAGAAATCTATCGACACCATTCAGCGCGACATCCGACACCTTGATGGTAATATCAATATTCTGAATGCTCAGTTGGCAGAACTGCAAAAACAATTGGACGATCGTAAAGCAAAATTTATTGAGTCTATGCGTTATATGGCACGGCATCGTAGCATACAGGATAAAATTATGTTTATCTTCAGTGCCAAAAGTCTGACGCAGATGTATCGTCGCTTGCGTTTCGTGCGTCAATATGCCACCTTCCAGCGTGCTCAAGGAAAGTTGGTGCAGGAGAAGCAGCAGCAAGTGAATGCAAAAAACCAACAATTGCAAGGTGTTCGCCATACGAAGAACACCTTGTTGAACAAAGACCAGCGTGTTAAGGCTGAATTGCAGGGTAAGCATGCGGAGCAGCAAAAGGTGGTGGAATCGCTGAAGGCTGAGCAGAAGACGCTTCAGGATGTGTTGGTACAGCAACGTCAGAAACAAGCTGCGTTGAATGCACAGATTGATAAGCTCATCGCCATAGAGATAAGGAAAGCTCGTGAACGTGCTGTTGCCGAAGCCAAAGCGCGTGCTGCTGCTGAGGCTGCAGCACGAAAGAAACGTGCCGAAGAGGCTGCTCGAAAGAAAGCTGCTGCTGAGGCTGCAGCCCGTGAAAATGCTCGCCGCATAGCAGAAGCTAAGGCTCGAGAAGAAAAGGCGAAAGCCGAGGCTCGCGCAGCGGCTGAAGCTGCCCGTAAGGCGCGTGCAGAAGAGCGTGCAGCAGCAGCTGCCGAGTCACAGCGTCGTGCAGCAGCCGCTGCCGAAGCTCAACGCCGTGCCGAACAGGCTGCCCGTGAGGCTGAGTCAGCTCGTTTGGCAGCCGAACGCAAGGCTGATGTTGACCGAAAACGAGCAGAGGAAGAGCGTAAGCGTGAGGAACGAGAAGAACATTCAGCAGAAACAGAGTCTTTCAGCAGTGCCGACCGTGCTCTCAGTGGTAGCTTTGCTAACAACAAGGGGCGTTTGCCCATGCCGATGGCAGGACGTATTGTCAGCCGCTACGGACAATATAGTGTAGAGGGGCTTCACAACGTACATTTATCAAACAATGGAATTAACATAAAAGGCTCTCCCGGTGCCACCGTGCGTTGTGTTTTTACCGGTGAAGTCAGCGCTGTCTTCGGATTCAGTGGTACAAGCGTCGTCATGGTGCGCCACGGTGCCTATATCTCAGTATATTGTAACTTGACAAACGTTCATGTAGGCAAGGGGCAAAAGGTGTCAGCGCGTCAATCTCTCGGTACTGTCGGCAACGATGGAATCCTTCAGTTCCAGTTGCGTAAGGAAACGGCTAAACTCAATCCAGAGGCATGGTTGGGACGTTAATTAAGAAGGTTTCAGGGGCAGTGGTTAGTCCTATTCGGAATAATGCGCGGTTCTTTTTCTTCATGTACTTATTGGGTATCGTTTGCAGCTATGTGGTGATGCCCAATCATCGTGGTGCGAAGGTTTATGACAACCTGTGGTTAGAACTGTTGCTGGATACATATGTGGTGTGTGTGCTGTTGTGTATCTTCCCGAAAAATATTAGACAATGGATTCGGGTTGTCTTTGCCGTTGTGACGTATGTGGTGGTGTTGGCTGATGTCTTTTGTTTTGTTCGCTTCGGTGCCACGTTGAATCCCACCATGTTGTTACTGGCAGGTGAAACAACAGGAAAAGAGGCATCAGAGTTCTTCAGTTCCTATCTTTCTAGCGATCTCTTTTTTTCTGGTTGCGGATGGGTACTGCTGATTGCCACAATGCACGCTTGCGTAGCTTTGGGCTTGTGGCATAAATTAACCAAGTCGTTTGGTTTATTGATGAAACGTCATCTGCCATCCCTTACATCTCGTCTATCATCTCTCCCTTCCAGTCTTGTCACTATCATACCTTATCTCTTGTCCATAGTCTTGGTTGCACTCCTTATCTGGGCAGTCTTGGCTACGTGGCGCAACAAAGTGCTGATGGTAGAAATGTTTGAGAAGGAAAATATAGGACAAGTAGAGCACGAACTGACAAAGAAGGAGCATGCGGAGTTCTATTTGCCGTTGTATCGTCTTGTCTTCAGTATGTTCTCCAACCAACTGACTGACGAACAGGTGGAAAAGTTGATTGCAGCCAAGGACAAGGTACGGGTAGATAGTTGTTCGTATAGAAGTCCGCACATCGTGCTGATTATTGGTGAGAGCTATAACAAGCATCATTCGCAACTCTATGGATACAAGAAACCTACGGCACCACGGCAAGTGGCACGACGACGAACGGGACGATTGGTTTCCTTTTCCGATGTTGTTGCACCTTGGAACTTGACGAGTTATGTCTTTAAGAATATGTTCTCCATGCATGTGGTGGGTCAGAAAGGTGAGTGGTGCGACTATCCTCTCTTTCCTGAAATATTCCGTAAGGCAGGCTATCATGTTACTTTTTTGACCAATCAGTTCTTGCCTAAGGCAAAAGAAGCAGTATTTGATTTCTCAGGTGGTTTCTTCCTGAACGATCCAGAACTGAGTGCTGCACAGTTTGACACTCGGAACACCAGTGTTCATATATTGGATGAGGGACTTTTGGAAGACTATGATGAACTGAAAGAGATGAGTCGTAGGGAGAAGGAGAGTAAGCCGCAGTTGACAATCTTCCATCTGATGGGTCAGCACGTGAACTACAACCAACGCTATCCTAAGTGCCAACGGAAATGGACAGGTGATGACTACGAGCGCCCAGACCTGACACCCAAGAAACGCGACATCTTGTCGCATTATGATAATGCCACACTTTACAACGACTCTATCGTTGATCAGATTCTGAGGCGGTTTGAACACGAGGATGTTATAGCCATCTACCTCTCTGATCACGGTGAAGAATGCTTCGATGACGGTTTCAAATATCACGGACGTGACCATAGTGCTGAGATAACACCCAGGTTGGCACATCAGGAGTTTGACGTTCCTTTCTGGGTATGGTGCTCACGCAAGTATGTTAACCATCATCCTGCTATATTCAAAGAGGTGGTTAGGGCGAAAGACCGTCCGCTGATGACCGATGCACTACCTCATTTGCTGTTGTATCTTGCCGGTATCGAAACGAAAGACTATCACGAGGAGTATAATGTGTTGTCGCCGAAGTATGACCATCAGCGTAAACGCATTATCAAGGCAACAGTGGACTATAATAAATTGATAACTGGCAATTGACAATTTTTGTGCCGCTTTAATATGCAAGCGCTTTGCTTTAGTAAGTGCTTAGCGGAGGTCTCTGCAAGCGAGCAAACTCGAAACATAATTGATGAAAGACGGAATATTGACACGGACAGAATGTAATGCTTTGCGAGGAATAGCTATTATAGGCATCTTCTTGCATAACTATTGTCATTGGCTACCTGGTATTGTCAGGGAGAACGAATACCAGTTTTTTCAGAAGAATGTCGATGGGCTGAATGGAGTGCTGACGCACCCAGACGGGTTGTTGCCGATACATTTGTTGTCGTTCTTCGGTCATTATGGAGTGCCGCTGTTTCTCTTTCTGAGTGCTTACGGTTTAGTTCGGAAGTACGAAAAGGCGCAACCTTATATTACACCAGGAAACGTGAAAGATTTGCCTCTTGCATGGCGATTCATACGTGAACATTTTGCAAAACTTTTTAAGATGATGTTCTTCGGTTACATACTTTTCCTCATGGTGGATACTATCTTGCCGAAGGGACACCACTATCACTGGCTTGACATCATTGCTCAGTTGGGTATGTTTAATAATGTGCTCCCCAACCCCGACCATATTATCTGGCCTGGTCCCTATTGGTTCTTCGGACTGATGTTGCAGTTGTATGTTGTCTATCGTTTGTTGTTGTATCGTCGTCATTGGGGATGGACAGTGGCGTTGATGGCAATTTGTACATTAGCTCAACTGTTGTTTGCGCCAGAGAGTGAGGAACTGAACCGATATCGCTATAACTTTATGGGTGGAATGTTGCCGTTTGGACTCGGTCTGCTCTACGGAAGAATGCCAAAATCTTTGCCTCAAAGCTACAATTGGTTGTTTTTCATCATCTCGCTGTTACTTATCTATACTGAAGGGCAGACGTTCTGGGGGTGGTTGTTGGTGCCGTTGTTTGTTTGTTCAGCTGGTTTCACATTGGTGAAAGTGCTGCCCGTGTGGTTACTAAAGTTCATGGAGTGGATGGGGGGTATTTCGGCAGCTCTCTTCGTCTGTCATCCTGTGGCTCGCCGTGTCTTCATCGGATTGTCTTATCGTGGCGATATGCTGGAAGGATTGTTGCTCTACATCTTGTCGGCAATTGCCTTGGCATTATTATATAAAAGAGTAATAAAGTAATTAGGAGTAATAACATCGTTTATCTTTCAGACGAACAAGAAGAAAAGGAAGTAGATGAATAGAAAAGAATATGAGTAGAAGAGAAATAGCTTTGGAAAAGATAAGTCGCTATCGTGGTGAACTGATGGGGGCTGCAATGCTCTTTATTGTCTTTTTTCATGTGGGATTGCCGCGCACAGACATGTTTTTCGGTTTGCGCCGTATGGGTAATGTCGGCGTGGATATGTTCCTTTTCCTCAGTGGAATGGGTTTGTGGTTCTCCTGGATGAAGAATAGTCAGTCCTTACCTTCTGGTTCTCATCCTTCCTTTATTAGCTTTTACAAGCGTCGCTTCCTGCGTATCTATCCTGCCTGGTTGTTGGTTGCTAGTGTTTTCTATATCTCCAAATACTTGGAAGGACCTCGGTATAGTGCCAATATCGTGGACTTAATCGGTGACATTACCTTGAATTGGGATTTCTGGTTGCATGACGAACTGACGTTTTGGTATATTCCTGCAACAATGATGCTTTATATATTTGCTCCGTTCTATATGGAATTGGTAAGGCGTCATCCTGTATTCCGCTGGTTGCCGGTGGCAATGGTAATGTGGTGTGTTATCGTCCAATATGTATTACCTATCCATCAGGCGGTAGGACATATCGAAATATTTTGGAGTCGCGTACCTATTTTCTTCATCGGTGTCAATATGGGTGAGTGGATTCGCCAAAAGAAGACCATTGACGGCAGTGCTATTTGGCTGATTTTATGGTTGTTTGTTATGTCGCTGGCAGCCTGTATCTATTTGGAACAGATGCGTCATGGTAAGTTCCCGCTCTTTCTCGAGCGTATGCTATATATCCCGATGACGGTTTCAGGATTGTTGCTGCTTTGCGAACTGTTTAGTCTTGTTCCGCAGTGGGTGAGAAGGTCGTTGACCTTTGTTGGCACCATTAGCCTGGAAATGTATCTGTTGCATGTGCAGTTTGTTTTGCTCTATATCGAGAAATGGGGATGGAGCTATTGGCCAAAGGTGTTGGTTTGTCTTGCTTTATCGCTACCATTAGCATGGGTGTTACACAAAATGATAGAATTCTTGATTAAACCGATTGAAAAGAGAATGAAATGAAAGAGATATTGAAACTGATAAGACCTCAGCAGTGGGTAAAGAATTTATTTGTCTTTATTCCTGCCTTCTTTGGTGGCGGACTTTTAGATGCAGATCGTATGCTGTCAGCATTGCTGACATTTTTTTCTTTCAGTTTTGCCGCTTCTTCCATCTATTGCCTGAACGACATTGCTGACTTGGAAGCCGATCGCAAGCATCCCGTGAAGTGTCATCGTCCGATAGCATCGGGAGCAGTCAGTGTAGCACAAGCCTATAGTTTGATGGCTTTGTTCTTTTTCTTGTCCATGGCTGTGGCATTATTGTTTTTTATCCCTCATTTTTCATCTTTCATCTTTCTTTCGAGTTCTGCCCGCTTCGCTAGCGAAGAACCTTCCTACTTTATCTTTGTCATTCTTTTCTATTGGTTGCTCAATATAGCCTATTGCCTGTGGTTGAAACATTATGCCATTATCGACGTGTGTGTGGTAGCCTTCGGCTTTGTCCTGCGTATTCTTGCCGGTGGAGCAGCAACGGCTATCGTACTGAGTAAGTGGTTGGTATTGATGACGTTCTTGCTGACATTATTCTTGTCGTTTGCTAAGCGACGTGATGACGTGTTGCGTATGGAGGCAACGGGTGAAGCACCACGACGCAATACCAGCCGATACAATCTGACGTTTATCAACCAGGCAATTACCATTACAGCCAGTGTAATGCTGGTTTGCTATATCATGTACACGGTTTCACCGGAAGTAGTAGCGCGTTTCCATACCGATTATCTCTATCTTACGACAATTTTCGTTTTAGTGGGATTGTTGCGCTATATCCAATTGGCAGTTGTCGATCAGCAGAGTGGAGACCCGACGAAGGTCATCTGGCGTGACCGTTTTACTCAATGTGTCGTAGTGGCATGGGGGTTGAGTTTCCTCTTGCTCATTTATCTAGTATAAGATGAAGAAGAAAGTATATGCATTCGACTTCGACGGCACGCTGACCACGAAGGACACGTTGCTGGAGTTCATCCGTTATGCCTGCGGAAAGAGGAGGCTGTGGATGGGATTGTTGCTCTTTTCGCCATTGTTGGTACTGATGAAATTACATCTTTATCCGAACTGGAAGGTAAAGCAACTGTTTTTTGCCCATTACTTTCGTGGAATGGATATAGAAAGATTTGATGACCTGTGCCGTCGTTTTGCTATAGATAATAACCATTTGTTGCGTAAAAACGGTATTGCTGTTATTTGGAAAGCCGTGTCAGAAAGTTCACAGGTGATTATTGTCAGTGCCAGTATCGAAAACTGGGTACGTCCGTTCTTTCTACAGTTTGGTAATGAGGTACAGGTAGCATGTACGAAAATCGATGTCCGTCACGAACGGGTGACGGGAAAGTTTCTGACTAAGAACTGTTATGGTCAAGAGAAGGTGAAGCGCATAGACCGTGCCTTTCCACATCGTAAGACTTACGAACTGATTGCATTTGGCGACAGCAAGGGCGACAAGAAGATGCTGGAGTATGCTGACCGCAGTTATTATAAACCTTTTAGAGCTGTTTCGGAGGTGTATGTATGAAACAGAACTTAACAAGAAAAAGTTTTTTGTCGTGGAGGCTCTTCACGATCAATCGTGAAGAGCGGTGGGTTGCTCTGACAGCATTGGTGTTCTTCGTAGCATTGAATGCGTTGACAATAGCTCGCTATTATGAGCAATTCTCTCCACCGACGGATGATTATTGGACCTTGTTCATTTTTGGTTTCAAGGTTTCAGGTTTTGACCCCATCACTTATTATGTTGTCTCGGATTGGGAAGCGCGTTACAATGTTTATCGTCATCCGCTGTTATCGTTCTATATGTATCTTCCATATTTGCTGAACAAAGGGCTGATGTGGCTGACGGGTATTAACTGTGTCCAGTTTGTGGTAGGTCTCATCTTAGTGTTTAGTGGTTTCTATTCGTTCATTTTTTTGTATAGGATACTTAGGGAGATGGTGGATTTGCGCCACAGTGACGCTTTCCTGTTGACAGGATTGTTCTTTTCCTTTGCCTTCATCATGTTGTCTGCAATGGTTCCCGACCATTTTGTCATATCACTCATGCTATTGTTGCTGACCATGTATGTAACAGGAAAGCACATGAAGGAACGAAAAGAGATGACGATTTGGACGACGATAGTTCTTTTTGTCGCTACGGCAGGAGTGTCGTTGAATAATGGTCTGAAGATTTTCATGGCATCGTGGTTTGCCAATGGTAAACGTTTCTTTATGCCGAAACATCTTTTCTTAGCAGTCATCCTGCCTGCTGCTCTCATGTGGGGCTTTTGTCGATTTGAATATCGCCAGTTTGTATGGGAGAAAGAACAGGCTCGCCATGCTTTGAAAGCACAAAAGCAGAAGACTGCAGCGCAAAAGACAAAGGTCATGGAGTCAAAACCGACATCGACGGCAAAGAAAGACACGACCTCCCACAAACCTGTTCCTGTCTCGAAGCCGACAAAAAAAAGGCAAATCCAGGGTGCTCCGCTGATGGGTGGCGAGTTCATGCGTTGGACAGATATCACCACGTCGCGCTGGGGTTCTGTCGTGGAGAATCTTTTCGGCGAATCTATCCAGTTGCATACTGACTACTTGTTGCAGGACGTTTTCCGGTCACGCCCCATGATAGTACCCTATCGCTATGTCTTTCCCTATATCATAGAAGGCATCATCGTCTTGCTCTTCCTTACAGGTATCTGGATGGGCCGTCACAGTCGTTTCCTGTGGTTGGCGCTGTCGTGGTTTTGGTTGGATGTGGCTCTTCATATCGGTTTGGGTTTCGGCATTAACGAAGTGTATATCATGTCGGCCCACTGGATGTTCATCATCCCGATAGCGATGGGATTCTTCGTGAAACGGCTGCACCGCAGCATGCTCCCCTACGTCCGCGCCTTCTTCGTGCTGCTGATCGCATACTTATTGATTTATAACGGATGGCTGATAGGAAGGTATTTAACAGTATGATGATGCGTCTGAATCGTGAAGAGTGGATGATAGGCGGGATGCTTCTCCTGATGACAGGGGTGTTCCAGTATCTGCTGATTGCCAAGTTCTTGGTGCTATTTGCACCGTATAGCGATGCCAACTGGAACATTTTCATGCGCAACTTCCACATGTCCGGCTTCGATCCGTATGCTTATACGCTGGTGGCAGAGGGGGTGTCCAACTACGATACCTTCCGGCATCCGTTGTTACCTCTGCTGCTTTATCCGTTATACGGCATCAACCTGTTGCTGGGTATGCTGACAGATGTCAACTGCGCACAGTTTGTCGTGGGTGCGCTGATGTCGGTATGCACGTTCTTCTCGGCGGTGTTCCTCTATCGCATCCTGCGTGGTCAGGTGGGAATTGACAAGTGGTTGGCAGCTCTGCTTGTCGTTTTTTTCTTCGGATTTGCGTATATCTTGTTGGCAGCATTCCTTCCCGACCACTTCGGTTTGTCGCTCTGTTGCCTGCTGCTGGTACTGAGCAGGGCTGGCGAGAAGATGAAAAACGGAAGCAAGTTCAGCACGAAGGAAGCCTTCTTCCTGACGTTGCTGACGGCAGGAGTGACCTTGACGAATGGCATCATCGTCGTTTTGGCGGTTTGGATAACAAACGGAAGACCTTTCCTGACGCTCAGGAACATCCTGTTGACAAGCGTGCTGCCGTTTGTTCTGTTGATCATGGTAGCTGCAGCCACCGACTTCGCCCTGTCACAAGGCGTCTACCTGCCGGAAAATCCTGTCAATCATCAGTTGGAGTCAACGGAGGTGGGTGCCTCGCGGTGGAAGATTGTCGTAGAAAACTTCTTCGGTGAGTCGATACAGTTGCACAGGAAACAGATCTTGCGCGATGTGCTGGTCAACAGACCGGTCATCGTCACCTACAGCTGGGAGATACAATATGTGGTGGAAGCCATCATCGTAGTCCTGTTTCTGGCAGGCATCTGGTGCGGAAGGCGCTCTTTGCTGATGTGGCTGTGCATGGCTTGCTTCGCATTCACCATATTGCTACACCTCGCCGTAGCGTTCGGCATCAACGAAGTGTATATCATGGCAGCTCATTGGGCGTATGTCATCCCCATTGCCATCGCTTTCCTGTGGACAAAGACCAAGAAGGTTTGGCTGTACATCACCACCCTTTTGGTTTTTTCCATCACCATCTACCTATGGTGGTATCACGGCGTACTGCTCTACAACTATCTTACCTGGTCGCTAAGGATGTAAAAAACAGTAAAAAAAAGAATGAAACAAAACTATAATAAGAATAATAGCAGGTATTGCTTTAGTTCTTCAAATAAAGCCCGGCACCCCAAATTGGCTGATAAAAAACAGCAGTTCAACAGTTTGGATTTTGCAAAATTTGTAGCAGCACTTTTCGTTGTAGCCATTCATAGTCAGCCTTTTTCGGGGCTTGTCAATGATATTGTCATAAATGTATTAGCTCGTATCGCAGTGCCTTTCTTTTTTCTGGTAAGTTCATTCTTCTTCTTCCGTCGCAATCCAGATAAAGAACAGCTATATCATTATATTAAACGCCTTCTTTTGTTGTATGCGTTTTGGTTTTGCATAGAGTTTCCTATTACTTTCTTACATCTTTTTATAGAGCCTGATCGTCCTATATTCATTAGTCTGCTTATCTTGGTTCGCAACTTTCTGTTCAGTTCAACCTTTCAAGGGTCGTGGTTTATCATAGCTCTTATTGAGGGAGTTTCCTTGGTTTGGTGGATTTCCAGACGGTTGTCTAATCGTTCTTTAGTGGTTGTTGGAGTGGTTATCTTCTTTGGGATATTGATTCAAACAACCTATTTCTCATTACTCCCTCTTGGATTCCAAAGAGTTTTCTCTTTCTTTCGACAAGCAATCGGACCTGTCGAACTAAGTTTCTTTTCTGGATTCTTATTTATTGTGATTGGAAAAATAATAGGCGATAATGAACAAGAGCTATACTCTCTCTCAAAGAAAAAGATATCTTTATGCCTCATTATATGCTTATTGCTTTCTGTAACTGAAGTATTATGGATTAAATATATTGTAGGTGGAAGTATAAGTAATGATGTTTACTTCATGCTGGTTCCACTTACTCCATTATTGTTTACTTTTATCATTCAATTTCAATTAGAATGGTCGATTGATTATATCAAGTGGAGAAACTATAGCACTTTGTTTTTCTTTTCTCACTTTATTTTCGTTTTTATTTTTGTCATCATCAACAAACATGTATTGCCTATTCCCCCTCTCTTGAAATATGTGTTAGTTCTTTTTTGCTGTTTCTTTACAAGTTCGTTCATTCGAAGATTGTCTAAAAGCAACAAGTTCTCCTGGTTGCGTTATAGCTTTTAGCTAAGCTGCTGTGTTTCCATCGGAACCTTCACAGATGCTAACTATAAAATTGGAGGATTATGAATGTTTACTTTTTCCTAACCATTTAATCATTCTTCGTCTTATAGATTGGCCGATAAAGCTGAAGTTGCCTTCCTTGATGTTCAGCCATAGCTCTTCTAACGAGCGTCCTATCTTGATCCAAGGGTGTCCCCATGCGTTGGTTTTGTAGAGTCTTTCTTTATAGGCAACATGATCTATCACATATTTCGGATGCCTCAAAGGAAAATCTATTTCAAAACGCTTCATGGTAAATATGCGGCGAAGTCCCTTTGGAGTTGTCTTTATACTTCCTGCATAGTGGGTTGACTCTGCCGTTAGTCCCATGTTATTTATCAGGTTCTTAGTAGGCATGATGGCAAGTCCGTTGTTGAGCATCATACTTGCCCAAAAGATACTTTCATAATACTCTTTTCCAGAAGCTTTATGGTCATAACACATCTTCATGAAGGACGGGTTTTGCTTGCGCTGCCTGACATATTCACGAAGTTGCTTCATGGTAGTATTATCGTCAAGGAAGGTATATTGTCCATCCCAAAGATCAATTACTCTGCGCCATGATGCCCATCCCCAGATAGAACATGTCTGCGTAAAAAAGTAGTCTTCGGCAACATCAGGTGTCACTTCGTCTGTATTAAAGCCCGATATCATCATGATTCGCTCGTCGTTTTCATATCGGTCGAGCATCTCTTTGCAAAAAGGAAAGAATGATTGCGAGGGGACATCATCGTCTTCAAGCACAATACACTTGTCTACAATAGAGAAAGCCCACTTCTGAGACAAGTATTCCGATGGGTCGCAACCTTGGTTCTTATCCTGGTAGTTGCGGTGGACTTCGCATTCCCAGTCTATTGCTTCGTCGCTGACAATAGCACGGCAAGCCTCTATGCCTGCCATGTCCCGATCGCCACGAGGACCGTCCTGATAGAGGAACAACTTAGAGGGGCGTGCTTTCTTTACTTCTTCAAAGACTTGTTGAAAAGGATCTGGGCGGTTGAAGAAGAGCATTAGTACGGCGATATCAGTTTTGTATGGGTGCTTTTTCATATATAAAGAGGTGTTATTTTTTGAATTTTGATAGGATGAAGTTGCTGCATTCTTCCATGATCTTGGCATGTGCGAGTCTTAAAACAAGGTAGTATATTGCGGCAGCCATGGCGACACGTGCCAAAAGGAGCAGTAGCAGGTTTGAGAAAGATACCGTTGCGAAGTAGGTGAGTATCATGGTGCCTGCTGCAATAACAGCGAAAGGCATCAAATCTTTCAGTAACATCAACAGGTTGTAGCCTGTTTGTTTCCAGACAAAAGAGTGCCAGACAAACATCCAAAGAATGTTCAACGCAGTATAGACGATAACCATTGTGCGTATGCCGTAGGGATAGAGGCAGAACATCAGGATGATTTCGCAGATACCAAGGCAAAGCGTGGAATAAAGATAAATGTCTGAGCGTCCTTTGCTGATAATCAAGTTAGAAAGAAGCGTACTGATAGGTGTTAGAGCACCACCGATACAAAGAATCTGTAATAATGTTGCACTGAACAACCATTTCTCTGTTATCGTGATGACGATGAATTCGTGAGCGACCAAAGCAAAGCCGAAGAGCAGAGGGAAGGAAAGGAAGGCTGTGAACCTGACGAGCTTGCGCAAGGCACGAAGTTGTCGCTCACGGTCCTCGTTTAAATCAACAAAAACAGGCTGAGCTACCGTTTGAACCATACTCTGTAACAGGTATGATGCCTTGTTGTTCCATTGGTAAGCTTGGTTATAGTTGCCTGCATCCTTCGGAGTATAATAGCGACCAAGAAGAATGTTCAGGATATTGTTGTTGACTTGTGTGATGATGGCTGTAAACATGATTTTACAGCTGAACCGGAACATCTGGCGGGCGGGAGTGAAGTTCCAGTGCAGGGATGGGCGCCAGTCGGAATAGTACCAATACATCAGGGTACAACAGAGGATGTATAGGTTGGATTGGGTAGCTAACGACCAGTAGGTGAACCCCATCAATGCCATGGTGATGCCAACACCATTGGAGATGACCATTGCTGTTATGATGCTTTTTGCCTGTTGCTTGGTACGCAGGTTTTTGAACAGGTATGCCGATTGTGCCATACCGAAACTGGAGAATATGCATCCTAAGAAAGCATAGCGACATAAAGGCACGAGGTCTGGCGTGTGGTAATACTCGGCTATTAGCGGCGCAGTGAAGAAAAGTAATAGATAAAGACAGAAACTGACGAGAATGTTAAACCAAAACACCGAGTTGTAGTCTTGATGAGTAGGGCTCGGCAAGTTGGACAATGCCACTTTAAACCCGCTGTTTTGCAATTCTGTAGCAATAACAGAGAAAATGGTAATCATGGCAATCATACCATAATCTGACGGTGAGAGGATGCGACCTAGCACGATACCTGCCAGCAAACCGATAAGTTGCTGAGCACCGCTGCTGAATCCTCCCCAAAACAGTCCTTTTGCCGTTTTCTCTTTTAGTGTATCACTCATAGCTTGGGGACAAAGGTACGAAATTCTTTATACATTGAACTTTAAACTTCAAACTTTTATTATCTTTGCAGCCGCATGAGAAAAGCATTAAGCATATTTGGCATCAAACGTGAGGAACGGTGGTTGGCTTT
>AUXO016350024.1_pt1 | contig 22834 bp, 19 predicted proteins | sample 768731 | NCBI WGS metagenome assembly AUXO01 (sample SAMN02715735, study PRJNA202380) | gut metagenome | biome: sheep rumen | host: Ovis aries | place: New Zealand: Palmerston North | reverse complement strand
CTCGAACCCAAGACCCCAACATTAAAAGTGTTGTGCTCTACCAGCTGAGCTAGCGGATCGACCTTGTTTTTTCGTTTGCGGGTACAAAAGTACTGCTTTTGATTAAATAACCCAAATAATTTTTAATCTTTTTTTATGTCAGTTGTTTCTTTTTTTATTTCTTTTACCACATAACGCTTGTAATATGAGATGATTAACGTGGTTATTGGCAAGGCGACAATCATGCCGATAATTCCTAAGAGATAGCCCCAGATAGACAATGAGAGTAGAATGAGGAAGGGTGGCAGCGACATGGCCTTGCCCATTATCTTTGGTGTGAGTACAAGATCCTGAATGGCTTGCACGATGAGGAAGACTGCCAATGTCATGGTTAGTATCAGCCAGAAGTTTCCACCAGTATCTACTGCTTTCATCAGGCTCAGCAAGACGGCTGGGATAAGTCCCAAAGCGTGCAGGTAGGGTACAAGGCTCATTATGCCTATGGCGATGCCGAGAGGAATAGCCAGCGGCAGACCGATAATCATGAATCCGATGCAGAAGAGGATACCGACGCAGAGGCTTATCAGGGCTTGCCCGCGGAAGTAGCTGTTCATGCCTTTACTCAAATCGCCCAGCAGGCTGGCGACAAATCCGCGTTGCTTGTCTGGTATGGCCTGGATGAAGCCGTTGTACAGTTTCTCGTAATCCACCAGGATGAAAAAGAAATAGAGTAATCCTATCAAAGACCCGATGATGGTCAGTATGATGTTGGCCGTCTGGTAAATGACATTCCATATTCTCGGTGCGACCTCTTTGACTGCCTTGATGATGTTTTCTTGGTTCAGGTACTGTTCCAGTTGTAGTTTGTGAGCGTTTTTCTCGACAAATTGCTGCACTTGCTGGGGTATGCTTTCGTTGTCGGCGGCACCATTCTTGACAAATCGTGTGACTACTTCCTTAAACTGTTCAATTTCGTGATTGACGGAAGGCATGCAGACAGCAACCAGTCCGTAGACGAGTCCGGTGATGACGACAAGGGTTGCGACAATTGCCAGAATGCGGTAGTGAAAATGCAGTTTGTCCTGAAAAAACTTTACGACGGGAAACAGCAGGTATGCTAAAAACCATGCAACGAAAAAAGGCACAAGAACCTTGTTAAGATAACTGATGACGGCAATGGCAAGTCCTATTCCAAGTAAGACGAGAAGACCGCGCACAAAACGATCAAATGTTATTTCTTTCTCTAACATACAAAAAAACGTATAGCATTTAGTTTCGGCAAAGGTAATAAAATATTGTAGTTTGACGAAATGTAGGCATTGATTTTAACAGGTCAATATTTATTCGTAACTTTGCGTACTTATGTTATATATTGTACCCACTCCGGTTGGAAATCTGGAAGATATTACCCTCCGGGCACTGAGAGTGCTCAAGGAGGCTGATTTAATCCTGGCGGAAGACACCAGGACATCCAGAGTGCTGCTCAACCACTATGATATCCATAATCAGTTGGAATCATATCATAAATATAATGAGCATGGCAAATTGGAAAGTGTAGCCAACCGCTTGCGCGGTGGCGAGTCGGTAGCGCTGATAAGCGACGCGGGGACGCCGGGTATCAGTGACCCGGGTTTCCTCATTGTGAGGGAATGTGTCAGACTGGGTATAGACGTGCAGTGCCTGCCGGGTGCTACGGCTGTCATACCGGCGTTGGTCGCATCGGGCATACCTTGCGACAGGTTCGTGTTTGAAGGTTTCCTGCCGCAGAAAAAAGGACGGACATCACGCATAGCCACCCTAAGTGAAGAGACGCGGACGATGGTTTTCTATGAGTCGCCATATCGCATCGTGAAAGCGCTGACACAGCTGGCAGAGGTTATGGGTATGGACAGACACGTGGCGGTATGTCGTGAAATCTCCAAAATACACGAAGAGTGTGTAAGGGGTACGCTGGCGGAAGCCATTGCTCACTTTACGGCACATGAGCCGCGCGGAGAATTTGTTATTGTTCTGGCAGGTAAGCCGGAAAAATAAATTCAGAGGTTACAAATACAGAGATAAAGGATATGAAAAAAATATTGCGAAAGATGAAGAAAATTGTTTTGATATTAATAAGTGTAATAGCAGTGACTGCATGCACCGACGGACTGAAACAGCAGGAGAAACGTGCAGATGTTGTACGTGACTCCCTGATGCAAGTCATCAACCAAAAGGATGCTGAACTCAACGATATCATGGGAACTTTTAATGATATCCAAGAGGGGTTCCGCGAGATTAACCTGGCTCAAGGTCGGGTCAACCTGAGTGCGCCCGGTTCCGAAAAGATGGCAAAAGAAGACATTATGGAGAATATCACATTCATCCAACGCACTATGCAACTCAATAGAGAGCGCATAGCACGCTTGCAGCAGCAATTAAAGACAAGCTCCATCAATGCAGACAAACTCAAATCGACAATAGATGAATTGTCCCGTCAGATGGAAGAAAAAGAAAAGCAGATTCAAGAATTGGAAGCGCAGCTGAAGGCCAAAGACATACAAATTGAAGAGCAAACCAAGACGATTAAGGACTTGAATACAAACGTGGCAGAACTTACTGCATCCAACGAACAGAAAACACAGTCGGTAAACCGTCAGGACAGAGAATTGCACACTGCATGGTATGTGTTCGGCACGAAGAAGGAACTGAAAGAACAGGGTATCGTAAAGAGCAGTCAGGTACTGAGGGATTCTGACTTCAACAAAGACTATTTTACGAAAATAGACACCCGTGTGGTGAAATCAATTAAACTCTATTCCAAGAGTGCTTCTCTGCTGACTTCACATCCGGCAGACTCGTATGTTTTGGAACGTGATGCACAAAAACAATATACGCTATATATCAAAAATCCGGATGTTTTCTGGAGTGTCAGTAAGTATTTAGTTATCCAAGTTAAATAAATGATAAGAATGAACAGACTACTCTTTATTTTTCTGCTTCTGCCGGTTGTGGTGTTCGCCCAGCAGACTGTAACGTATGAAGGTTTACCCATAGGTAAGACCAATACATTAAAGGTGACGCAAATAGGTTATCTGGATACGAGTTTCAAGTCCAGCTTTCAGGGTATGGAGATTTATAAAAAATACCTTTTAAGCCTGCAGCATTGCGGTATGGCGACAATGTATAAGACGAACGGCAAGACAATCAAAAAGATAGGACGTTTCAAGTTAGGCTCCTTTGACGACCAGCCGAAAACGGCCAACCATGCAAACGTGGCGAGCTTCAGTAAGCAGTTTCTGAACAAGGGAGATAAACTGCCGTTGGTATACGTTACTCGTTGCAACGCAAGCAACTATGGCAAGGGTATGCAGCAAGTCCTTTTTGTTGAACATGTGGACCCTGTCAAGATGACGTCGGAATGTGTGCAGACCATCAGCTTTGATGACCGGACTTTAACGACACTGCACACGACCCAGTGGTGCGTGGATGTGGAGAATGGCATGTTGTACGGATTGAGCAATTCAAAGGAGAAAAGCGGTAACCGCCACCAGATTGTTAAATTCAGATTACCCGCATACAACGGACCGCAAGACAGCATCGTAATATTGAGAGATGAAGATGTCCTTGAAAGGTATTTCATGGAAGATTACTACAAGAAACCCGATTGGCAACCTGTAATTCAAGGTATGTTTATCCGTGACAACCTGCTCTATCTGCCTTGGGGTGTCGGTAGTAAAAGCAATCCGTCGGTACTATACATCTGGGATTTGAAAAACCGTGTTATGCGCAATGCCATTAATCTTCAGAAAGAGATTCCTCACGAGATGGAAGACTGCGCGTTTTATGATAAGAACAATTTAATTATTCAGGTGCAGAAAAGGCTTTACAGGATTACGTTTAAATGAAAGAGTTCGTTATTTCTGAAGTAAAAGCGGAGACTGCCATTCTTGTTGGACTGATTACCCAAGAGCAGAACGAGGCTAAGACCAAAGAGTATCTTGATGAATTGGAATTCCTCGCCGATACTGCTGGAGCTGTGACTGTTAAGCGTTTTACGCAGAAGGTCAACGGGCCGAGCCAGACGACATATGTGGGAAAAGGCAAATTGGAAGAAATAAGAGACTTCATCAAGGCTGAGGAAGAGGCAGAGCGTGAAATCGGAATGGTTATATTTGATGACGAACTTTCTGCCAAACAGATACGCAATATTGAAGCAGAACTAAAGGTAAAAATACTTGACCGCACGACTCTGATACTGGATATCTTTGCGATGAGGGCGCAGACGGCTAATGCGAAGACGCAGGTTGAACTGGCCCAATACCGCTATATGCTGCCTCGTCTGCAACGTTTGTGGACTCACTTGGAACGGCAGGGTGGCGGCTCCGGTTCGGGTGGAGGAAAGGGAAGCGTGGGATTGCGTGGTCCGGGTGAGACACAGTTGGAAATGGACAGGCGTATTATCTTGCACCGCATTACCTTGCTCAAGCAACGTTTGGCAGAAATAGACAAACAAAAGACAACACAGCGCCAGAACAGAGGGAGGCTTATCCGTGTGGCACTTGTAGGCTATACCAACGTGGGCAAATCCACGTTGATGAATCTTCTGGCAAAGAGTGACGTGTTTGCAGAAAACAAACTATTTGCAACGCTTGATACGACTGTGCGTAAGATGACTATCGAAAACCTGCCGTTCTTGCTTAGTGATACTGTCGGATTTATACGCAAACTGCCAACGGATTTGGTTGACTCCTTTAAAAGCACGTTAGATGAGGTGCGCGAGGCTGATTTGTTGTTGCATGTGGTGGATATCTCGCATCCAGACTTCGAAGAACAACTGCAGGTTGTGGAGAAGACACTGGCAGATATAGGCGCAGGCTCAAAACCGAGCATGATTATTTTTAATAAGATAGACGCGTATACCTATGTCCAAAAAGACGCGGATGACTTGACGCAGCGCACGAGAGAGAACTGGACTTTAGAGGAAATGGAAGAGACCTGGATGGCTAAGTTGAATAACGACTGCGTGTTTGTCTCGGCAAAGCAAAAGACCAATATTGAACAGATACGCAAGGTTTTATATCAGCGTGTGCGCCAGTTGCATGTGCAGAAATACCCATACAATGACTTCTTATACCAAGATTATGAATAGTTATAGGCATCTGACACAGGTAGAGATTGACACACTGGAAAAAAACGGTTGCTGGGCTGAGGACTGGCAACGTGTTATGGTTGCGCAAGATTTTTCGCCCTACAATTTCCATCGTGTGGTCTTCTATGGTGACATCATCTTGGGTAAATTTGACAAGCAAGTAGAAGTCAGCCTCGGATTTATGAAACATTCCGGTATTAATGACGCTACGCTTCGCAATACTTCTGTTGGCAATGACTGCCTGATTGAAAAGGTCGGAAATTTTATCAACAACTATGTCATCGGCGACGACTGTTACATATCAAATATATGTACACTTGAGACAACCGATAATGCCACTTACGGCGAGGGTTCCACGATTTCTGTCCTTAATGAGATGGGCAAGGGTAATGTCACTCTCTTCTGTGCATTAAACTCTCAGATGGCAGCGTTTATGATGAAACATGCATCAGATACAATCTTTTGGAATCGCATCCAACACTTGATTAAAGTTGAATTGCAGTCAACACACGTTAAACGAGGTATTATAGGCAACAATGTGAGAATAATTAATACCAAAGCCATCATTAATGCCGTCATCAAGGGAGATTGCGAAATCAATGGTGTTTCGCGATTGTCAGAATGCACAATAATGAGTTCCAAGGATGCTCCGGTTTATATCGGCACGGGTGTTATCTGTGAGAATAGCATCATCTGCGACGGATGTGATATTAACAATTCTGTGAAGATGCAAAATTGTTTCGTCGGGGAAGCTTGTCAGATTACAAACGGTTTTACTGCCGAGTCGAGTGTTTTCTTTGCTAACAGCTACATGGCAAATGGTGAGGCATGTGCAACATTTTGCGGTCCGTTCTCAACAAGTCACCACAAGTCAAGTTTGCTTATAGGCGGAGAATTTTCTTTCTACAACGCAGGTTCTTGCACAAATTTCTCAAATCATGCGTATAAGATGGGCCCGATGCATTTTGGTACTTTGGAGCGGGGCTCCAAGACGGCAAGTGGTGCCTATATACTAATGCCGGCTACGATAGGTGCCTTCTCTGTATGTTTCGGTAAGTTGATGCACCATCCGGATACCCGTAATTTGCCTTTCTCCTATCTGATTTCGTATAATGACAACTGCTATTTGGTGCCGGGACGTAACATAACGACTGTGGGCCTCTATCGTGATATCAAAAAATGGCCCAAGCGTGACAGGCGGGCGCCTCATTCCAGAAAGTCTATCATCAATTTTGATTGGCTGTCGCCTTTTACCGTTGGCGAGATTATTGAAGGCAAGAAAATCTTGGAACAGTTGCGCCAGGCTTCTGGTGACAATGTGTCAACATACAATTTCCACGAATATGTCATCAATGCATCTTCATTACGCAAAGGATTGAAATATTATGACATTGCTTTGCGGGTTTATATGGGTGCAGTGTTGAAAAGGGCTTTGAAGGATGGTTATTGCAGTCAGCCGGCCTGTAGTGTCGGCACGGGAAGATGGATAGACTTGTCAGGACTCCTCTTGCCGGAAAGCGAAGCGAAACGTTTGTTAAATGACATCAAGGATGGTGCTATAGATAATATCCAAGATGTGCTCGAGCGTTTCAGTGACATCAATGAACATTATGCGGAATACCGCTGGTCGTGGACATACAGGATGATTTTGGACTATTACGGCAGCAATGAACTGACGGATGAATTATGTGAGCGAATTCACGAGGATTATGTTTCTGCACGCAGGGCGTGGATTGCCGAAATCCGTAAGGATGCTGAAAAAGAATATGCTATGGGGGATGTCGAGCCAGACGTGTTGGCTGATTTTGCTTCCATGCTTGACCATGAAATTGATTTTGAAAATTGATATTTTAAATATATAAACTAAAGATATGGCAAATCCGGAATTTAAGTATGCGCCAATGTTTCAACTTGGCGAAGACAAGACCGAGTATCGTCTCCTGACTAAGGAGGGCGTCAGTGTCGGTGAGTTTGAGGGTAAGAAAATCCTCAAGGTTAGTAAGGAGGCTTTGACTCTGCTGTCGCAGCAGTGCTTCCATGATGTTGAGTTTATGTTGCGCCGCGAGCACAATCTCCAGGTGGCAAAAATACTCCATGACCCAGAGGCAAGCGAGAACGACAAATATGTTGCATTGCAATTTCTGCGCAATGCCGAAACTGCTGTCAAAGGCATCCTTCCGTTCTGTCAGGATACGGGCACAGCCATTATTCACGGCGAAAAAGGACAGCAGGTCTGGACAGGTTTTGAGGATGAAGAGGCTTTGAGCAGAGGCGTATTCAATACTTATACGCAAGACAATCTCCGTTATTCCCAGAACGCTCCCATGAATATGTATGACGAAGTCAATACAAGGTGCAACCTGCCTGCACAGATTGATATCGAGGCTGTTGAAGGTGCTGAGTACCGCTTCGTCATGGTGGCAAAGGGAGGCGGCTCTGCCAATAAGACATATTTCTATCCCATGACCAAGGCCACAATACAAAACGAGGGCACTTTATTGCCGTTCCTTGTTGAGGAGATGAAGCATCTGGGCACAGCGGCTTGTCCTCCTTATCATATTGCATTTGTCATAGGTGGCACAAGCGCAGAGAAGAATCTGCTGACGGTTAAACTGGCCTCCATCAAGTATTATGACAGTCTGCCGACAACGGGCGACGAGACAGGCCGCGCCTTCCGTGACATTGATTTGGAAGAGAAATTGTTGAAGGAAGCGCAGAAGATAGGCCTTGGCGCACAATTTGGAGGCAAATATCTTGCTCACGACATCCGTGTCATTCGTCTGCCCCGTCATGGCGCCAGTTGCCCTATCGGTATGGGTGTCAGTTGTTCGGCAGACCGCAATATTAAGGCAAAAATCAATGAGGACGGTATCTGGATTGAGAAGATGGATGATAACCCTACAGAACTTATCCCTGAGGCATTGCGCAATCCCGGTGAGGGTCCTAAAGGTATAGAGATAGATTTGGACAAAGGCATAGACGCTGTCCGTGCCGAATTGACAAAATATCCTGTCAGCACACGTGTCAACCTGAAGGGTACCATTATTGTGGCACGCGATATCGCCCATGCCAAGTTGAAGGCCCGTCTGGATGCCGGAGAGGGTATGCCTGATTATTTCAAGAATCATCCTATTCTGTATGCCGGTCCTGCAAAGACCCCCGAGGGTTATCCTTGCGGTTCCATGGGACCGACCACGGCAAACCGTATGGATCCATATGTGGATGAGTTCCAGGACAATGGGGCAAGTCTCGTGATGATTGCCAAGGGCAACCGCACTCAGCAGGTTACTGATGCCTGCAAGAAGCATGGCGGTTTTTATCTCGGCACTATCGGCGGTGTGGCAGCGGTATTGTCACAGAGTTCTATTAAGAGCATTGAATGTGTTGAATATCCAGAGCTGGGTATGGAGGCAATATGGAAAATTGTTGTTGAGGACTTCCCTGCCTTCATTCTGGTGGACGATAAAGGCAATGACTTTTTCAAGCAGCTCAAGCCTTGGTGTCCGCAATGCTCTAAGTAAAAAAAGCCTTCCGACAAGAAAGCAATTGTATATTGAGACGCTGCGACAGTGGCGTCTCAATTATTTTTGTGCCGTGATATAATCGTTTTTTCTTCCCTTTGCTGAAATTCCTTTTTAGTATAGGGTAGAAATGTCGCTTTTTCTGCCGATACGATTTTCGTTCCATCGGGTGGAACGTAAATTCTACAGGATGGAATGTATGTTCCATTGTTCGGAACTTACGTTCTGTGGGATGGAATGATAAAAGTGTCGTGACGGTTTGTTTGTTTCTTCCAGTATAATGCTAATCAGAAAGCCTGTAGCGGCCGACTCCCTTCCGCCACTCGCGGGCTCTCACATTGATGTTCTTCTGCAGACATTCGCTGTAAAGCCATGGCTCGCAGCTGTGGATATCGCCCACGTTGATGATGCCGCGGTAAGGCTTGTACTCTGATGCGCTGTAGCCTGTGGCCACGAGAACGTGATGCTTTGGCGACAAGGTAATGGTGATGGTGTCATGCAGTCTGGCCGGTGTGGCATCGGTGTACCAGTTTACGGGGTTGATACATATGGACGAGCTGGCGATAAGGGGCTTGACATATTTCACGTCTTTCACTGTGTTGTAACAGATGGTGACTCCCGTGTCCTTTTCACCTTTGGCAGGGAGAATGTGACTGCACTGCGCCATGTCGTCATCGGTCACTTTATAGCCCAAAACATAGGCTGCAGCCATCTGGCTGTATGTCGCGTCACTCATGTGCTTCAACAGTTCTACAACAGCCATGCCACCTTGACTGAATCCAGCGATTATAAACGGGCGCAGAGTGTCGCGCTGTGCCTGAAAGCGATCAAAGGCATCACATACGTCGGCCATGGCCAGACGAGTGCGCTGCTGGATAGTGTCTTCATTCTGAGTCACCCATGCGTCGATAGTGGTATGCCGGTAGTAAGGTGCATAAAATCGGTTTCCCGGAGCCATATAGCTGGCTATGCGGTTGATTTCCGTCGCCATTCGTTGGCGGTGCCCGGGATTCCATACATCGGCATAGTGGCAGAGGTGTCCGTCATCCGTTGTCCAGTCTTTTTCCCAAGTCGAGACGACATAGAAAATATCTGCCCCTGTACATTCCGTGTCCATGTCCATGGTTATCCACATCGTCGTGTCGGCATAGTCGGGCGCCTGTGGGATGTATACTGTCGTGTCGGCCGATGCCGGCGGATTCATGCCTTTGCCGGTACATGAGGTCATGGCACAGATACCTATGATGATGGCGGCAAACAGCCCCAATAATTTACGTTGTTTCATGCATCGCATAATGAAATACTCTTATATACATATGGATTGCAATTGTAAAATTACGCATTTGTCGTGACAAAACATACATCTGCGCCGTAAATCATACCGATAGTCGCATAATGGTCAGTCACCATATCAGATTCATTCATAGGAATACATCAAGTCGTTTTCAGTATTTTTATTTATCTTTGCATTTAAATAAAGAAAATAATTATGTTTGAAAACCTATCCGACAGGCTTGAACGTTCGTTTAAGATATTAAAAGGTGAAGGTAAAATCACCGACATTAATGTAGCGGAAACGCTGAAAGACATCCGTCGCGCATTGTTAGACGCCGATGTCAACTATAAAGTTGCAAAATCATTTACAGACAGGGTTAAAGAAAAGGCGATGGGACAAAACGTCCTCACGGCCGTCAAGCCAGGGCAGTTGCTTGTTAAGATTGTCCACGATGAGTTGGTGGAGCTCATGGGTAGCACTGCGGCTGATCTTAAATTAGAAAACAGGCCTGCTGTTATCTTGATGAGCGGTCTGCAAGGTTCGGGTAAGACGACCTTCAGCGGCAAACTTGCAAACTGGCAAAAGACGCAGAAGCACCGCAATCCGCTCTTGGTGGCTTGTGACGTGTATCGTCCTGCTGCTATCAACCAATTACAGGTTGTGGGCGAGAGTGTCGGTGTTCCGGTATACACCGAGCCGGGGAACATGAATCCTGTTGAAATAGCCAGAAATGCCGTTAAAGAGGCCAAGCAGAAGGATTACAACCTTGTCATTATAGATACCGCCGGTCGTCTTGCTGTTGACGAGCAGATGATGAATGAGATTTCCGCTTTGAAGGAGGCCCTTCATCCTGATGAGACGCTGTTTGTCGTTGACTCCATGACGGGTCAGGATGCAGTCAATACGGCTAAGGAGTTTAATGACCGTCTGGATTTCAGCGGCATTGTCCTGACAAAGCTTGACGGTGATACCCGAGGCGGAGCGGCGCTCTCCATACGCACTGTTGTGGATAAGCCGATTAAGTTTATCGGTACGGGTGAGAAGATGGAGGCGTTGGATGTATTCTACCCCGACCGCATGGCAAACCGCATACTCGGTATGGGCGATGTGGTCAGTCTTGTGGAGAGAGCGCAGGCTGTATATGACGAAAAAGAAGCCAGCAGGCTGCAGAAACGCATCGCCAAGAACAAGTTTGACTTCAATGACTTTCTGAATCAGATTCATCAAATCAAAAAGATGGGCAATATCAAGGAATTGGCGGCGATGATACCAGGCGTGGGTAAGGCTGTCAAAGATATGGACATTGATGACAATGCTTTCAAGAGTGTGGAGGCTATCATCTACTCCATGACACCTTTTGAGAGATCTAATCCTGCAATGATTAACACCAGTCGCAAGATGCGTATCGCCAAAGGCTCTGGTACAACGCTGCAGGAAGTGAACCGTCTCATCAAACAATTTGAGCAGACGCGCAAGATGATGAAGATGATGAGTGACAAACGTTTTTCTGCGGCGATGAAGAATATGCAAGGTAATATGCCCGGTGGCATGCCAAAATAAAGAAAGAACATGATACTTATTGACGGAACGGCGACAGCGGTGACTATCAAGGAAGAGATAGCGCAACGTGTCAGACAAATACTTGCTGACGGAGGAAGGCGTCCGCATCTGGCGGCGATATTGGTCGGCCATGATGGTGGCAGTGAAACGTATGTTGCCAATAAAGTCAAGGCGTGTGAAGTTTGCGGCTTCCAATCGACGTTAATCAGATACGAGGCTGACGTCACAGAGCAGGAACTGATAGACAAAGTCATTGAACTCAACAACGATGACTCTATAGACGGCTTTATTGTACAGTTGCCGTTGCCCCGACATATTGATGAACAGAAAATAATAGAGGCCATTGACTACCGTAAGGATGTAGACGGTTTTACCCCTGTCAATGTGGGAAGGATGGCGATAGGTTTGCCCTGTTTTATATCAGCGACCCCAAAAGGTATCATGGAACTGCTGAAACGCTATCACATTCAGACGAGTGGAAAACACTGTGTTATAATAGGCAGAAGTAATATCGTAGGAAAGCCGATGGCGCAGTTGATGCTACAGAAAATATATGGTGACAGTACTGTGACAATCTGCCACAGTCATACGGAGAACCTGAAAGAAATATGCCGTACTGCAGATATACTTATTGCCGCAATAGGCCGTCCGGCTTTTGTCACTGCAGATATGGTCAAACCTGGTGCCACGGTGATAGATGTCGGCACGACGCGAGTCCCCGATGCTACGCGCAAAAGCGGGTTCCGGCTGCAAGGTGATGTGGACTTTGAGCATGTGGCACCCTTGTGCAGTCACATAACCCCTGTCCCGGGTGGAGTGGGGCCGATGACCATCAGTATGCTGATGCAAAATACACTGCTTGCCGTAGAAAAGAACTGGTAGCACACCATTAAACATATATCAAATATGAAAGTTGTATTACTTGCCGGAGGTTTCGGTACACGCATTTCAGAAGAATCGGCATTTATGCCCAAACCAATGATTAAGATAGGCGGTATGCCTATTCTTTGGCATATAATGAAAGAGTATTCCTTTTACGGCCATAATGAATTTATCATTTGCGCCGGCTATAAACAGGAATATATCAAGGAATGGTTTGCCAATTATTTCCTTCACAACAGTGACGTCAGTTTCGATTTCCGTCAGGGCAGAAACGAAATGACAGTGCATCACAGTCACTTGGAGCCTTGGAAGGTAACCGTAGTGGATACAGGTTACAATACAATGACTGGCGGGCGTATCAAACGGGTACAGGAGTATGTAGGCAAGGAAACCTTTATGATGACTTATGGTGACGGTGTGTGCGATGTAGACATCAACAAACTCGTTGCTTTTCATCAATCACACGGCAAAATCGCAACGCTGACAGCCGTCAAGATGGCGCAGGAAAAAGGCGTACTCAATATTGGCGGTGACAATGCGGTAAAGTCATTCCGTGAGAAGAATATCAATGACGGTACACCTATCAATGCTGGTTATATGGTACTTGAACCGGCTATTTTTGACTATCTCAAAGATGATGATACTGTGTTTGAAAAGCAACCCCTTGTTGAACTTGCGGAAAAGGGCGAATTGATGTCATATATCCACACTGGTTATTGGCAGTGCATGGATAATATCCGTGAAAAAAATATGCTGGAGAAACTTCTTGCTGAAGGCAACGCGCCTTGGAAGAAGTGGTAATTTATCATCAAAAAGTTTATGAAAGCTTTTGTTACTGGTGCCAGTGGCTTCGTAGGCTCTTATTTGGTCAAGGTTCTCATCGATGAAGGACATGAGGTGCTGTGTCTGAAAAGACCCTCTTCCAATCTTTCCAAATTAGATGACTATGTCAGCAAGGTCAGATGGGTGGATAATACGGATAACTGGAAAGAATCTCTTGTCGCATTTCAGCCTGACATAATCTATCACCTCGCCTGGGATGGCGTAACGGCTAAGGAGCGTTCTGTATGGCAAAAGCAAATAGGCAATATTATCTTCCAACAGGAATTGCTGGATGCAACTCTCGCCGCGGGTAGCAAGAAATATGTAGGTATCGGCTCTCAGGCAGAATATGGCAATTTTAAAAACAAAATTGACGAGTCATATCCAGTTTGTCCTATGTCTGCATATGCCGCTGCCAAGGTTGCGGCATTGGATATTGTGAGAGCGTTTTGCGAGATAAATCAGATAGAATGGTATTGGTTCCGTCTTTTCCCTCTCTTTGGCCCGCATGAGTCGGATCAGTGGCTTATTCCCAGTCTTATCAAGAACATCTTTACGCAAGAGTCAATGGATTTCACTCCAGGAGAACAGAAACTGCCGTATCTATATGTCGGTGAATGTGCCAAGGCTATCAAGGCGGCGATTACAGCTGACGGACACAGTGGTGTGTATAATATATGTTCTGACAATCCCTTAGCCTTGAAGGAACTTGTTGCCCGTATTCGTGATAAAGTGAGGCCTGACTTCAAACTGAATTTTGGAGCTTTTCCTTACCGCTATGGGCAATCTATGTATATGGAAGGCGACACAACTGCTTTGAGAAGAAATATTTACAATATTGTTACTTCCGATTTTGAGCAAAGACTTTCAGAAACTATTGATTATTATATCAGAAAATATTCAAATAATCCTTCAGAATGAAAAGAAGAGATTTTCTGGGCAGTATACTCGCCCTTAGTGCGCAAGGATTGATGCTGAAAGCAGCAACGCCCAATCCGCAAGAGATGAAAATGGATATGCCACGTCTTGCTTCCCGAAAGAAAGCAAAGTTTGATGACAATCTGGTAGTGTTTATTTCAGACTTGCACACGCGTGACAGTGGTCCCGAACCAATACGTCAGAGACGTGCGTTTGAAGACATCCTGAAGATGAATCCGCTCCCACGGAACATCATAGCACTGGGTGACCTGGCGCATCTTTACGGCTATAAAGAGAATTATTTGCTCTTGAAAGAGAATATTAAGCGTATAGAAGACGCCGGTATCAATTTAACGCTTGGATTAGGTAATCACGACCGTCGTGAGAATTATAGTGAAGTGTTTCCGCAATATGCTGCACGGACACTCGTCCCAGGCAATATGGTCTTCAAAGTAGAGACACCGCACGCTGACTTTATTATCTTAGACTCGTTAAACGAGACGGAGGATACTCATAAATGGAATGATGCCGGCATCATCAGCGATGCGCAGACCAAATGGTTGACAGAGGAGGTAAAGAATTACAAAAAACCCTTCTTCGTGTGTTTGCACCATCCGATTAAAGATGCGGTGAACCTGAAGATGAGGATGCTGATGGATTCCCCTTGCTGTGGCTATATTTATGGCCATCTGCATCGTTGGATTGACGATTGGGTGCGTCGCGAATTCCATAATACACGTATCATTCCGACGCTTTGTGTTCCATCTTTATCAAACTGGGGCGACATAGGATATGTCGTTATGCGCTTGCATGAAGACCATGCTGAGGCAGAGCTCAAGGAATATGAGTTCTTCTTCCCTCCCAAGGATCCTGGGATAAAGCCGGTTGATCATAAACCTTTATGGGATTATATCGCAGCTGACCATAACGGACAAAAGTATCATTTCGTTTATGAACCTTAGTACAATGATTTAATATACTAATTGCATAATTCATGATGGATCGTAGAGACTTTATCAAGACTTCTGCCGCTGTGGCGGGTTTGGCGTGGCTCGGTGATTGGGAAAAGGCTTTCGCCATAGGCAGACAAGATAAAAACGTAGGAAAAGCATGGAAGGGATGGAAAAAAGGACAGTTCCAAGTACATTTCATCTATACAGGTGTGTCGGAGTCGATGTTTTACATTTTCCCGGATGGGACAACCATGTTGTTGGACTGCGGTGATCATAATGCCATAGGCAGAGGTAGTAAAGCTGTACCGATTCTTCCGTCACCTGATTTACATGCTGGCGAGTGGATTAGTCGTTATGTAAAGAGAGTCAACCCTTCTAAGACTAAGGTGGACTATATGATGCTTTCCCATTACCATAGCGATCATGGCGGGTGTGAGACATTTTCGGCTTCTGTCACCGAGCGTAATGGTACGCCATACCATCTTAGCGGCTTTTCACAGGCAGCCCAATGGCTGACATTCGGCAAGGCAATAGACCGTTGCTGGCCTGACTACAATGATCCGATTCCTCTTGTAGATGACGGGTCAAGAGTGGTTGCCCATATGAAGAAGTTCTATGCTGAAATGCAGAGACAAGGTATGAAGATTGAAAAGTTTCGGCTCGGAGAGACTAATCAGATAGCTTTGATACATCATCCTGACAAATATAAGAATTTTACTGTCCGGAATATCAGCGCAAACGGTCGTGTATGCGGTCCAGACGGGAAAATCATTGACATTTATAAGGATTATATAGCGAGCCAACATCCTAAGAAGCTCAACGAAAACGGTATGAGCCTCGGTATGATTTTCCAATATGGCGATTTCCGCTTCTATACTGCCGGAGATTTCTCCGACAGACTTAAACAAAGTGACGGGACTAAAAAGGAGATAGAAGATTTTATGGCTGATGTTTGCGGCAATGCACATGTGGCTAAGCTCAACCATCATGGTCATTACTCTATGCCGACCAAGCTTGTTGCGGCATTGCGGTCACAGGTATATGTCAGTTGTGTATGGGATCAACTTCACAATGTAGACCCCGTTATGGCTCGTCTCTCCGATCAGAGCATTTATCCAGGTGAGCGCGTAATATGTCCGGGAATTATGCCTCGTGAGCGTCGCGAAGTGGACAAAGGAAAAGATTGGATGAACAATGTTCCTAAAACAACATACGAAGGCTGTCACATCATTCTTAACGTAGAGCCTAACGGAAAGGATTACACTATTAATCTTCTTTCAGCAAAGGACGAGGCTATGACAGTAGAGAGTGTGTTGCATTTCAAGGCAACACGACTTGATTAGCACATGCTGTTATCAGTCTATACGCAGTCCTAACTGACTGTTTAATGCTTCTAAAGCCGGATTTTCTTTTAGCATCTGCTTGAAGAGCTTATTCGGATTATACAACACTTTTTGTTGCTCCTCTTCCTGCATTGCAAAACCGACAGAGATATTGCGGTTGCCGAGAGCTTTCTGAAGATATGCCTCAATTTGAGGTATAATAGGCTTCATATATTCTATAATATCTTTGCTGCCGACGTTAATTGCAACTTTATTATCTTTTTCCAAACTGAGTGTCATACCTTGCATTCTGCCTTGCAGATCTTTATGCTCTTGGGGAAGATTGCTTGCAAACAGTATCCATTGTGTGTTTAAATCTGCTTCGGTAAATGGCGTGTCTCCAATTTCTTCTTTGGTTTCTGTCGGGGTATCTGTATGGGTTGTGTCGGTAATGTCTTCAGTCTTTTCCGGCTGAGGCGGTTGTGGCGCAGATTGATTAGTTGCGTTGTCCAATGCGTCATTGATGGATATTGACCCTAATTTCTTTAGGATTAAAGACGGGTCTATTTGTCCGGCGTTAATGCTTTTCTTGACAGGGTTAGCTTTCGCTGTTTTTTCAGGAGCTTCTGGCGTAGCCGTCTTTGTTGCGGGGCTTGGCGCAGAAGGCGTGGATACAGTCTTTATGTTTTTGTTAGTCTCTTTGAATAGGGGTTTTATCTTCTTTGCAGGGCGAAGCCCCGCGCTGTCGTCATCGCTATTATCCGCAACGTCTATTTGTGTGATTTCTATCAAAGTTATTTCCACGGAAAGACGTTTGTTGTACGAAAACTTGTATTCATTACCGCAGCGGTCACATAGACGGATGGCTTTGTATAAAAATGATGCCGGACACTTTTGTGCCTGTTCGCTGTAACGGGTGCGTACATCATTGGAAACGTCCAGCAAAGATATCGTCTCTTGATGTTTGCTGACCAGCACATCCCGCAGATGAGAGGCCAGACCTGCGATAAACACACCTCCGTCAAAACCTTTGGTAACGACATCGTTAAACAACAACATTACATTTGTGACATCGTGTTGTAAGACATAGTCTGTCATCTTGAAGTAATAATCATAATCCAAGACATTAAGACACCGAAGGACACTTTCATGTGTGATTTTTCCACCCGAGAAACTTGTCACCTGGTCAAAGATAGACAGGGAGTCGCGCATGCCGCCGTCGGCTTTTTGTGCGATGACATTCAATGCCGCATCTTCATATTCTATACCTTCTTTCTCTGCCACCATCTTGAGCTCCGTAAGGATATTTTCTATTTCCATACGGTTGAAGTCAAATATCTGGCAGCGGCTCAATATTGTTGGTATAATCTTTTGTTTCTCAGTTGTAGCCAAAATGAAAATCACATACGAAGGCGGTTCTTCCAGTGTTTTCAGCAATGCGTTAGAGGCGCTTTGCGAGAGCATGTGTACCTCGTCAAGGATGATTACCTTATATTTTCCCAGTTGAGGCGGAATGCGCACTTGGTCAATAATAGCACGAATATCTTCTACGGAGTTGTTGGCGGCGGCATTGAGTTCCTGAACATTTACGCTGCGTCCGTCGTCAAACGATTTGCAGCTTTCACATTCGTTGCAAGCCTCTCCGTCTTCTTTTGGGTTGAGGCAATTGATTGCCTTTGCAAAAATGCGGGCACATGTTGTTTTGCCGACACCCCGCGGACCGCAAAAGAGATATGCTCCCGCTAACTTGTGATTAACAATCGCCCGTTTCAGTGTGTTGGCGATAGCTTGTTGTCCTATCACGTCATCAAAATGACGAGGGCGGTACTTCCGCGCAGATACTATAAAGTCATCCATCTTTAACTGAGAATATATTTACAAAGATAGTAAATTTACGTTGAGTACACTTTATATGTGGGTCAAATAAATTTGTTATGCCAACAAAAAAGGACTTCATACGTGAAGTCCTTTTTTGTGTGTTTATTTCAATCCGCGTCCTTTTAGCAATGCGTCCGGGTTCGGGTCAGCTCCTCTGAAGGCACGATAGAGTTCCATTGGGTCTTCGCCGCCGCCTTTCTCAAGAATGTTGGTACGGAACCTGCGGCCTATTTCCTCATTCATTACATTGCCACTCTCCTTATATGCTTCAAAAGCGTCAGCATCCAGTACCTCGGCCCACAGGTAGCTGTAGTATCCTGCCGCATAACCGCCGGAGAAGATATGGTTGAAGTATGTTCCTCTGTAACGGAAAGCTATTTCCGGTATCAGGCCCAGTTTGTCTGCAACAGATTGCTCAAAGGCGTTCGCCTCAAAGTTAGTGTAGTTGTTCTGCATGTGGTATTCCAAATCCAGCAAAGAGGCTGCAACCAATTCTGTTGTTTCAAAACCTGTGTTGAATGAAGACGCTGCCTGCATTTTTGTGATGAGTGAATCGGGTATTACTTCGCCTGTCTTATAGTGGAAGGCAAATTGTTTCATCACTTCTGGCTCGACAGCCCAGTGCTCAAGCACTTGTGACGGTAATTCGACAAAGTCGCGTGCAACGCTCGTTCCGCTCACAGAAGGATATTTGCATTTGGTCAGGAATCCGTGAGTGGCGTGTCCGAACTCATGGAACAGTGTGCGTGCCTCGTCAATGTTCAGTAGTGAAGGCATGTCGCCTGTCGGTGGCGTGAAGTTGCACACATTGACAATCATGGGGTCTTGGTCTAATGTTCCGACATGTCCTGCCTCATATATGTTGTTCATCCATGCGCCGGCGCGCTTGGTTTCACGCGGGAAGTAGTCGGTGTAGTATAATGCCAGATGTTTTCCGTCGCTGTCAAGTACCTCAAAGCAACTTACTTCAGGATGGTATACGTCAGGCATTTGGCTCTTCACCTCATTGTCTTTGGCAATGGTGCCTGCCAGGCGCAGCGGTTTGAATGTCACGCCGTACAATTTGTTGGCTACCATGAAGACGCCTTTACGGACGTTCTCCAATGAGAAATAGGGCTTGATTTGAGCCTCGTCAAATGCGAATCGCTGTTGGCGCAGTTTTTCTGCGTAATACCACCAGTCCCAAGCCTCCAGCTTGCCTTCCACTCCGCTTTCGTTCATCAGTTTCTGCAGGTCATCGCGCTCTTTCTTTGCCTGTTCTATGGCAGGTTTCCATATTTTCATCAGCATATCATAGGCTGCCTCAGGAGTCTTTGCCATTTTGTCTTCCAACTGATATTCGGCAAAATTGTTGAAACCAAACAGTTTGGCTATTTGTAAGCGCAACTCAAGGATTTTCTTGATGACGGCTTTGTTGTCGTTGTTGTTATTGTTGTTGCCACGATGTGTGTATGCCAGATACATTTGCTTGCGCAGTTCCCTGTTATCGGCATATTTCAGGAAAGGCTCCCATGATGGTTTCTGCAATGTGAACAGCCATCCTTTTTTGCCTGCGGCCTCAGCGCGCTCCTGTGCTGCGCTCATAACGTCGTCGGGTAGTCCTGCCAAGTCTTTCTTGTCGGTTATCAGCAAGGTGAAGGCATTTGTCTCTGCAAGAGAGTTTTCGCCAAACTGTATTGTTGCTAACGATAGCTCTTTGTTAAGTTCTACGAGTTTTTTCTTCTGGGCATCGTCCAGCAGAGCACCGCCGCGCACGAACATACGATAGTATTTGTCCAATACCATTTCTTGCTCGCGTGTCAGATTCAGATTGGCCTTATTGTCATACAGGGCTTTGACTCTTTGGAAGAGCTTTTCATTCTGTGTCATGTATGCACTGTGATCTGTTTCCATAGTGGAGACTTTTTTCTCTGTTTCCCGCATGATGTCGTCGGCGTCTGTTTCGTTGACGTTGTAGAATATGCCGGAGACTTTGCTCAGTAGTTTGCCTGACGATTCCAATGCGTCAATCACGTTGGCGTATGTCGGCTCCTCTGTATTGTTGGCAATCTCGTCAAATTCAGCCTTCTGCTGTTTGAAGGCCTCTTCAAAAGCGGGAAGGTAGTCAGTGGATTTAATCTGCGAGAATTCTGGCGCGCCGAAAGGTGCTGTTGACTCTGTCAATAATGGGTTTTCTCGTTGAGAGCAAGCTGTAAAAGCCAATGTTGCCATAAGCAATGCAAGAAGTTTTTTCATATGGTCTTTATATAAATGTGTTTCTTACCAGAATTTGTTGTACTTTGGGCTGTACACATAGCCGCCTGAAGCCATAATCGTGCATAGTTTCTTCTTGTCTATGTCTAATGCGTCGCACAAATCGTCCAGTGTGGCATATTGGTCACGAAGCTTGAGGTTGATGAAACTCAACAACATGTTAGGGTCTTGAGGTAGTTCTGTCATGATTTTTTAGATTTTGTGTGTATTTTATATATTTGTTTACGTATTTTGTCAATGTTGTCTACAATGAGATAATACTCGTATTCGACAACGGAATTTTTCATCATTACCTGTGTTCTTGTCGGTGCAATGTAGGATGTCTCGGCATCGGCTGACTCACCTTGTCTGCTTGAGCCTGCTCTGCCTGCCAGAAAGCCTGTTGCGCTCGGACTGTATACACCCATACCCCAGCCGCTGTCATCTACAAATGCCATCCATTTTTCCGTGACATGGTTATAGACTCCCCAGAAGTGGTCAGGGTCGCCGACAATGATTTCGTGTACCTCTGTGGTATCTATTTCCTCGTTGGTAAACGGCGCGTCGCCAAAGTAACCGTATAGGCGGTTAAGCGAAGAGATGGGATACACCGCCGGTATCTCCTGCGAGTTATGTGTGCCTTCGCCGTAAATGGTGTCGGTGCGCTGGCATGTCAGTCTGTTTCTGACTTTGATAACCGTTCCCTCCAGCGTCGTCCATTGCTCCATCACAGCCTCTGCAGGCTTGTCCGTCATGTCCCATTGCATAGGGATACACTTGACATACAGCGTGTTTCCTTCCTTCTTGGAGTCTAATATGATGGCCGGATTGCCTTTGTGGTCGCCTACCTGAATGGGGTTCCACGACCAGGGTGACCACACTTTGGCCTGACCCTCTGGGCGCCGGTTTACGGATTTGCCTGCGTAATAGGACTGCTGGATATATCGCCCCAAGTCGTGGATGTTGACAATGTTCCGGTCTGCACCCGTCTTGGAGATGTAACATATTGCCCCGCCTCGCGTCAAGTCCTGACGCAAGCATATTTTTCCGTTTTTCAGTTCAAGATAGTTCTCTTTTGCTTCAAGCAAGGTGCTGATTGTGAAGAGAGCAAGCAGTAAAACAGATACGACTTTCATTTTGCAGGTCCAAATCTGAATGCAAAAATAGCAATAATTGGCATACTAAACCCTTTCCTGACTGTAATATTTATTGCTAACTTATTGATTTGCCGTGTTGTTTTTCAAAACTGTAATGTGAATGAATGTATGCTGCCAGGCACTTAAACCCAATATTTTTCAGATTCTTTTATAATGTCCACCTCCGCGCAAGGTGTGTCCTTGAGCATTTCATACAGTTTTGAGGCATACAGCACATCATGCAGTCCCAATCCGTAATTGTAGTCAATGATGCGCTGTGTCTCCGACTTCCTGCCAGGGTCCCTGCCGGCAAGCACCTCGCCTATTTCATTGTAATCTTTGTATTGGGGGAAATATTTGAAATTCTTGATGTGGTCCGTGTCATCACCGAACACCCTGTCAAAGGTCGTGTCGCAATTCTGTAATCCGCGCATATGGACGGGTATCACGGTCACACCCGGTTGGAATGTCTTCTCATCCTCTACCAGCAGGCCGTCCGCACTGGTGATGCAGCTGATAAATACATCCGCTGTCCGGGCTATCTCGTTGATGTCCTCAATAATATCAAACGTCACGTTGGTATAATCCGCAAAACGCTCTGCAAATAATTCCGCCTGATTTTTATACTTGAGCAACTTGACATGGAATTGCCGCTCCGGCTCAGCTTCCAGTATGCAGAGCAATGCGGCTCTCGCTGTGTTGCCGAGACCGATAAAACCATAAACGTGTGCATTTTTTTTGCGTAATGCCTTGGCGGAAACAGCAGCGACTGCTCCTGTGCGCATCGTGGTAATCCAGTCGCTGTCAAGCAATGCCAGCAACTCGCCGCTTTTGGCATTATACAACAGCATGTCGCTGCCCAGACTGGGCACAGAACCTTTGATGCGGTGAACTACTTTTACTCCGAAGTATTGCACCGTACTGTCGCCTGATTTTGGTGGCAGCAGGCAGGGCATGGAAGTAATAAAATCGGTGTCAGCCGGATGTACGCTTATCTTTGTGGGGAGTTGTGCGCTTTGTTTGAGTGAGAAACTTTCATAGATCCAGTCTACACATGTCTTTGGCGTGATGCTCAGTGACCTGATGGCTTGTTCTGATATGATTTTCATTTTGTCTTGACTTCAGCGGTTATGTTTTTATATATTATGACAAAATTATACAATTTATTTGTGAAGATGTTTCGGCGGCTTTGAAATTTTTATCGCGATACATGAAAACTTTTATCCT
>AUXO010057998.1_pt1 | contig 22835 bp, 21 predicted proteins | sample 768731 | NCBI WGS metagenome assembly AUXO01 (sample SAMN02715735, study PRJNA202380) | gut metagenome | biome: sheep rumen | host: Ovis aries | place: New Zealand: Palmerston North | reverse complement strand
ATCAACTATTTCATAGTACTCATCTATCGGTGTAACAACCAACAAATCTGTCTTCTCGCATTTATCATAAGGTCTAATAACATTGAAGTCCCTATATCGCTCAGCATTTTTGTCAATAATATAAGAAACCATCACTTCCGATTCCTCTATTTCTTTTAGAAAGTGCTTTCCCAAAAAACCTATTCCATATAGCGAAATACTTTTTATACCATTCCGCTTGAAGTAACTGACTATCGATTGCTTCTCTTCCTTAAGAATCATCCACTTATTCAACAAATAATAATGACTTTTATATTTTTTTAAAGCCATAGAATCGCTATCTGTGGTTTTACATGATACTTGTTTCTTTGATAATCGCTCTTTTTCCGAATGAGGAATATCTTTATATTCTTGTTTTGCCTCTTTGACAGCCTCTAAAAAAGAAAGCCCATATCTTTCGTCGGGTTCTAAATGCATTCCCTCTCCCCATTCGTTCCATGCATTGATAAACAAATACTCCTTGTTTCTAAGCTCGCTTAAATAAAACAGTCTTTTCAACTGTTCTTTAAACAAATACGGATCTGTATCTACTAATGCAAGTCCCTTTTCGCCCTTTCGAGGTGTTTCATCATATGAAACCAAGCCACACAAATAATCGTTTTCTGCTATTATTGCATCTTCTACAATTTCCTCACATGCATTCTCATATTTTTCAACTGATTTATCAACACCAATAGATGCATGTGTAGGTTGTTGTGCCAAATATCCATCAAAACCTTCTTGCCTAGTGTTCACACCGATAAAGTAGATAGACTCAATCCCATAACACCTCACCTTGCTATTCCAACATTCCTTCATTCTATTAAGACAATTTATATCATCCGGTTTATATATTATAAAAACAGGTCTTCCCTCAATACTTATATAACGTTTGTCTAAAAAAAAGGGTAGCAAATATTCGATATGTCGTTCCCATTCCTTAGCTCCTCCATAATCCTGCATCAACAAGACGCCATTAGAATCATCTTCCTCCCTTTCCATATTTACATTCCATGTGTTGCCACCAATCTCACTCCATGTTCTTATCCATGATTCATTAGCCCAAGAAAAACAGAATGGCATATCTATTTCTTTCCATTTGAGTAGATTCTCTGCAGGTTTTTCAAGAATCTTCTTCCCGTTCTTAAAATAATAATGATAAAAACACATTCCATCAATGGAATATTCTTTCATTATATCGGCCTGCCATTTCATTGTATCCTTGTCCATCAAATCATAATACTTCCCATCAAGTGGTACATGTGGTTGGTAATGTCCTTCAAATAGAGGTTTAGCATTTTTTACAGCTGTCCATTCAGTATACCCCTCACCCCACCACTTATCATTTTCATCTACCTGATGGAATTGAGGCAAATACATTGCTATTGTTTTCATAAAAATGCTCCTTTATGCTATATATAACAAATTATAAAATCCATGATTATTTAAACGTTTGGAAATAGATTCCCAATGTACCTTTCTAAGGGTTATAACAACTAGGGCATCTTTGGGAAGATCATCAGAATGAGACAGCGGGACAACAGGAATCCCATATATATACCGAGGATTAATATTGTCTTTTTCTGCAGACACTTCATCAGAAACAATATACGACAAGATTTCTTTTCCCAATCCATCTAAATAACGTGCAATTCTTTTTGCTTTGCTCTGCGCCCCATATACAATCACCTTTTCAGCATTAATAATACTCTTTTCATATTTAGAAAACTCATTGTCAGATTCTTCACCGAAAAGACTCATATATATTTCTGCTGCATCAATATCAAGATTTTTCAGTATTGGTAGTGGATTTTCACTACTCTTTAGTTTAGATTTTAACTCCAAAAAATGGCAATATATTTCATACAAATTTTTTGTATATGCTTTTATATATTTCTCCTCATTTTGAAATTCAAATCTTTTACTTAAAAAGTATTCATATTTCAAAAATGCACATGCAACACCATATTCAGGACTTACTCCCATGTGCCCAATAGAATTAGAATTATTATAATAAACAAAAACAGCCTTTGTTAATTGTCGCACTCTCGTCGCATGTAAATATATCTCCAAATTAAACATGCCATCCTCATAAACAGCTCCTTCAAAAAAACGTATCTCATACTGTTTTATAAAATCCAACTCAACAACACTAGCCAGTTTATCTGGAATACGCGGCGATCTTTTCATTTTTTCTTCGAAAAGCTCCTTGCCTGTATATACTCGTTCTTCATCGAAGTCCATTAGTTCATATTCAGCTGGATTTCTCGTAATAACGCCATCGCGTTCCCTTTTAAAAGAGAAAAAAATACAATCAACTCGATTATTTTTAATCTCTCGACACAAGAACCCTAGTGTATCATCTATTAGATAATCATCAGCATCAAGGAAAAAAAGGTACTCTCCTGTAGCATTATTAATTCCTATATTCCTCGCATGACTCGGTCCATAACTTTTTTCTTCTCTAAAAACCTGTATAAAATCGTATTTTTCATTGTATCGTTCCATAATTCCAAAAGTATTATCTGTTGAGCCATCATCAATTAAAACAATTTCTATCTCTGATTCGTTTTGTTCTATAATGCTTTGAATACAGCGCACAAGATGTTTTTCTTCGTTAAAAGCCGGCACAATAAAAGAAATCAGTTTTGACATATTAATTCTCCAATTCTTGTTCTATCTCTTTTATGTCTATATTCTTCCTATAAAAAAAACTAGGATCATATTCTTCCATTTTTTCAAATATCTTACTTACAGTCTTTATTCTCTTACTATCTTCTTCATATGTTGTTTTTTCCATATACAACCCATATAACCATGGACCCCAATCTTTTCCTATATTATCCAATTCATATCGATTCATATATAATCTCCTATCGTTGAAGAAAAAATCGTAAAATGGATAGTATTCATGATTGTAATATAAGTAGTGTATACAATAAAACTTATATAAGTCATCTTTCACCAACTGTGATTCGTCAAAATTATCTAAATTAAATATAACATCATCAAATTCTTCTTTTGTCTTTGGATTAATATTAAACTTAAACTGCATGCCGGGATTATTCCCCGCATTAATAACATTTATTCCAATTACAGGATACTCATGTCCGATAGACCCATATATTGTAAGCGCAAATTTTACACCTTCTTTTTTTAATTGATGCGGTGAAGTATTCTTATCAAGAATTTTTATACGCGAATATTTCCCCTTCAATTTTTCATATATTATTTCATCTAATCTTTGTGCATCGGGGTGCATTTTTAAATACCAATCGTAATCAGTTTTATTAGATAATTCTCCCAAATGATCAAGCCACGAAATATAATTATTATCAAAAAGCTGATGCCCCATCTGATACATTTCTTCCTCGAAAATATGAGGGCAAATCAATATTTTTATCCTTTCCGTTTCCTCTGTAATTACTTCATCCGAGACATAGGATTCCTTAAAAATAGATTCATTTAACCAATGCGGTATATCTTCTTCGCTCCCGCGAACTCTAGCATTCAAATGTTTCTTTGCCCATCTAACCCCAACGTCTTGTTCTATAATGCTTAATTCATTCCAAAATTTATCGTAGTATTCATATTCTTGAAACATATAATAATCAAATGACATTTTCCTAAATGCCTCTAAACTATACGCCTTTATACCCTCGGAAACAGCTATATCCCTTATGTAACTATCCCAATTCACGCCATCTCCTAATAAAACTTCTTTAACATCATTGTTTTCAAAGAACTTATACCAAAACACAATAAAACCAACTTGTTCTAAAAGCAATTTTTTCATAGTATCAGAATGTGGCTCTATATCCGGTGCCCTTAGCCTATTAATTGTCCTTATAATGCTATTTCCGAAACTTATGCCATATATTGTTATATTTAACCAATCCTCAAAGGTTTCAATTTCTTTCCACAAATTATCAGTAATTTTTTCCGTTTCCTTTAACATCTCGTAATCTAGCTTATATGGAATAATTCTTTCAACATTAATTGAATCATATATCTTCTTCATCGCCGTCGAAATGTTATTAACAGAATTACCAAATCGCATGTAACCTATAATAGACGCATTGTGTTTTGTTGCAAGATAGTTTGCGCACATTCCGTACACCGTAGGCGTCATATCACACTTATTATCACATGCAATTAATATTTTTTTTGATGATAGAGTTTTCATTCCACTATATAATTTCTTATTGTAATCTATGTATTTTTCTATTTCCTCACATACATGAAACAAACCTTGCTGATCCCAAACGAGAAAATCCTCTTCCTCTTTAAACCCTAGTTGATGAAGCTGTTCGCTCATCTCCTTCATATATCTCGCAGTAGTAATTATTATTACAGAATCCTTCTTTTCATACTCTTCTGGGCTAATTATTCTATTACCTTTGAATATTCCACCCGCTCGTCGATTGTCTAAAAATCCCTTTACATTTTCTATTGGGAACTCTTTTAATAATTTTGAAGCCTCTTGGCCAATTCCAAAGAGATAAACATCTTTATTTTTCACCTTTGCAATCAATTCTTCTGTTGTTACAAAACAATTATCGTTTTGTTGTGTCCTTATGTTCATTTATACCTTCCTAACTTTAGTCATACACAGATTCTTTTTCTTTGATAATCTCACTATCCTTCCTCCCATAGAGCCCAACCCCACAGTAAACATATTCATACTACGCACTCCTTCTTTTCGAAGACGATGTAAAACGAATGAAGAATAGTAGGATATTGCGTATTATTCCTCCCTGAGCATTATTTCAGCAATTTTAAAATCAAGTGAAGTATCAATATCTACGCTTCTTTCTTGCGGCATAATGTAAGCAAATGATCCCTCTCGATACAAGAATCTATCATTCTTAAACTCCGTTATTGAAACTATATATATAGCCCCGTTCGGTCTATATGTCTTACGCATATCTTGCCTACGAGAATCATTATTTTTTTCAATAAAACCAGCTAGGCTGCATGTATCATCTATATTCCCACACCATTCTATAGGATGCTCTAATTCTGTCATCGACACTACCGAAATTGCACTTCTTTCCTCGTACAATCTGTATGCATCTTTAATATCATCAGCAATCCTTAACGGAGATGTAGGTTGCAATAAACAAAACGTATCAAATTTTTTCCCTAGTGCTTCATAATTATGAAGAACTTCATCCACCATATCCCAAGAACTTGCCGTATCCGAAGATGTTTCATTACCACGCAAAAAAGGAACAGATGCTCCATATTTCTTCGCAATCTTTGCATATTTTTCTGAATCAGTAGAAACCATAACTTCATCAAAACATTCGCTTTTTAGCGCCACTTCAATTGTATAAGCTATAAGAGGCTTTCCACATATTTTTTTTATGTTTTTATCCGCAAGACCTTTAGAACCACTTCTAGCTGGTATAATTGCTATATTTTTCATCATTCATCTTAGATCAAAAAACTTCTTTTTTAAATCTATTTCTCCTTTCATCACAACCTCAAACACCTTATCAGCAATCCATTTCGCAGAATGACCATCTCCGTATGGACTAACCACATGCTTACACAATTCTTTATGTTCTTTGCTGAGTGCTTTATTTATTGCTTTAACAATTTCTTCTTTTGTTGTTCCACAATTAATAATGCTTTCTGATTGTAGCCTTCCTTTTTGTCTATCGCCAATATTTACAGTCGGAATACGGAATGCCGGTGTTTCAATGATTCCACTCGACGAATTGCCTATGACAAACTCCGAATACTTCATAAATGAAAGATATCTTCTAATACCAAGTGATGTATATACATGCATATTTTCTATTTCTTCCTCAGCTTCATCTAATAGTTTATTAATTTTTGCTCCACCTTGGTCTGCATTTGATTTTGTAACAATAAATTCCAGTTTGGGGAATAATTTAATTGCTTCTAAAAATTCTTTTATATCTACATCTATGCATCCAGTTTCCATTGTTGCCGGATGATATGTGCATAACGCATATGTACAATCTGGAAGGCCAACACTGTCAAGCGCTTCTTTTTTAGTCATATCTGAAACTCTCAATATGTTATCTATACTTGTCGACCCGTAATCAAAAACCCTTTTTGGATTCTCTCCTAATTGAATGACTCTTCTTTTGCTATCCTTATTTGTTACAAAATGAAGATAACTCATTTTAGTAATCGAATGTCTAATCCACTCATCCAATGCTCCTTCTGTCGTGTCTCCACCACACAAATGAAAAATGGGTGTTCTTGTATTTCCAGCTGCAATAGCAACGGATAACATCTCATATCTATCTCCCAATATAATTACAGTTTCATATTTTTCTCTCGAAAATACTTTGGTAAACTTAACTAGCGCCTCCGCTTGATTGTCTGATATGTCCTGCTCAGTTTCAGACTTAACCGAAATTGGAATTATATGGTCAATCCTGTCTCCTATCTCATTGACCGTCATACCATATTCATCACTAAGATGTGTACCTGTAACAATAAGTTCAACTTTAAAGTCATTACACTCCTGTTTCCTTAATCTAGCTATCAGTGGTGAAAGCAGACCGTATTCAGCTCTTGTTGCAGTTACAATTGCTATCTTCTTCATACCTCAATTAATTCATCCTCATAAAAATCTCGTATTGCCTTTGTTCCAATAATATCATTCCATCTCATAGGAGTGATGCCAGTTCCGGGTCTTTTTACAGTAAGATTATTCTCACTTAGAAGAGTACCTTTTTTTATATTAGTTTTAGCAACAATACTCTTTCTTGCCACAGAAATATTCTTTAATTCCGACATGGTGGGCTCTTTTTTATAAGAGCCAAACGCTTCTTCTGTATTACGAATACTTTTTACCATTTCAGTCAACTCATCAGGTGTTAAACTCGCTTTATGATCAGGTCCTTCCATTCTCTTATCCAAGGTAAAATGCTTTTCTATTATAGTCGCACCCATAGCAACTGCGGCAACCGGAATCTCAATTCCCATTGTATGGTCTGAATACCCTACTTCCAGTCCAAATGTATCTATCAAATTTTGCATTGCATTTAGATTAACGTCACAAAAAGGTGTCGGATACTCTGTATTACAATGCATTATTTTAACATTTGATGATCCATTTTCAGACAGCACATTTACAGCTTCAGCTATCTCAGTCATATTACACATTCCTGTTGAAAGAACCACGGGCTTTTTTGTCTTTGCTATCTTAACAAGATACGGATAATTAGTAATCTCTCCGGAAGGAATTTTCCAAAAGGGCATATCTATCGTATTTAAAAATTCGATACTATCCAAATCAAACGGAGTCGACAAAAAACATATACCTAATTCATCACAATATTTTTTTAATGAGATAAATTGTTCATATGATAGTTCAAGTTTCTTTAACATTTCTTTTTGACTGCCATTACCTGTTGTAGCCTCCTGATAAGGAGCTTTTTTTGCATTATTTGATGCAAGCTCATCCGTTTTATATGTCTGAAATTTTACACAGTCAACACCTGCTTTTTTTGCAGCTTCAATCATACTACAAGCAACTTCAAAGCTGCCATTATGGTTTACTCCTGCTTCTGCAATAATGTATACACTCATTTATTCCACTTCCTTGCAAGGATTTCCATATGCTTTAACACTATCTTTAACATCTTTTACAACAACACTTCCGGCACCAACCATGCTTTTTTCACCAACGGTTATTCCTTGTCTAATGACGCTTCCTGCTCCAATATGAGAATTATTACCAATCTTTACATTACCACAAAGAACTGCACCGGGACTTACATGCGCAAAATCGCCAATGTAACAATCATGCTCAACTATACATCCTGTATTAAAAATGGAACATACACCCGCATTTGTCCCAGCATTTATGACAGACTTTTTCCCAACAAAAACACCTTCTGCCATCTTAACCTCTTTAGCAATAACGGCCGTATCATCAACAATTGACGGAACATAAAAACCTATTTCCTTAACCATTCTATATAACTTCTGACGTAGAATTGCCGGTTCTACACTACCAACTGAAATAAACGCATCCGTCCAGCCATTTTTATGTAAATCAAATAAATCATTATCATCACCAATTACTCTAACCCCCATAGTATTCAAAGAACTATCGTAGTCCACTATAGCAACGTCAGAGTATATAGAAGACTCTAGAACGCAATCAAGAACTGATTTGCAATGACCTCCGCCACCAATCATTAATAGTTTTTTTCTTGTATCCATCAACTATTCTCCATAAAGCTTATGCCTCATTTTCTCTAGCTCAGATATCTGCCCCATATCCATCCAATCATTTTCGCTTACCGGAAAAACACCAACTTTTTTCCCCTTTTTTTTCTGCTTTTCCACGACATCCGGAAAGCCTATCTTTTCTCCAATAACCATATCATCAACAACTTCGGGTTCAACAATATATATACCCGTATTAGTCAAAAAAGACATTAATGGTTTTTCTTTTAATTCCTCGTATACACCATTTATACCCATTTCAACAACTCCGTACGGAATATTAATATTTTTGTATGCACATATCATTGTAATAACATTTTTATTCTCTTTATGATACTTCAGCACACTTTCATAATTTGCTGTTAAAAGAGCATCACAATTTGCAAAAACAAAAGTTGATGAAAAGACTCCTTTTAGCAGAGATAACCCTCCACCTGTACCAAGTGGTTCGGTTTCATCGTACCATGTAATATTATATTTACGCTCGTTGTCTGCAAAATAAGCTTTCATCAAATTTTTTTTATAATTCACAATAATATGAAAGTCGTTGCAGTTATATGACTGATACTCTTGCATAATGAGCTCAATAATAGGATATTCCCCTACAGGAATTAATGGTTTGGGCAGAATATTTGTATATGGTTCAAGCCTTGTACCCTTCCCACCTGCATTTATGACAACCGAAATATCAAGAGACGAACGCTGTTTTTTCTGAGTAGCGATATCGCCACAGTATAAATCAATAATCTTATTATTATCATCAACTATTGGCACCACAATATAGTTCCTATTATGATAAATACTTTTTGCATCTTCAAAAGACCTCGCGCATCTTGGATTCTTATTTGCCGCCTTTAGTGCGTTATCCATCATTTTGCCACCGGATAATAAATATCTTCTTATATCTCCGTCAGTAATGCAACCTAAAATGACATTATTATCATCTACTAAGAATAAAATGCCCGCCGAATTCTTATCTATTTGTTGCATTGTCTCAGAAAGAGTCTGTCGTGTATTTCCAAGTAAACTTTGATAATTATCCATTAGCTAAACTCCTAAGTAATTCTTTGACTTCATCCGATACGTATCTTATTTCCTCTTTAGTTATGCTTGTGCTACAGGGCAAGCTCAATATTCGCTCACTATAATACGGCGCTTTCTCAAGTTTATATGAATCAGAACTCATATATGGTTTTTGCTCATTTATAAGACCCCATATCGGTCTAGTCTGAATATTCTTCTTTTCAAGTTCCACAATTATCTCACGCATAGTATTATTAATTCGACTTCTATCAATACATAAACTATAAAACCAATGATTCGAGGAGATATCATCTCGAAATGGCATCAAATATGCCAATTCAAAGCCTTCAAATTCTTTAACATATTGCTTATAATTCTGTTGCTTTCTCTTTACAAAATCCGGAAGTTCTTCCAACTGTGCAACACCTAAAGCCGCTTGAAGATTAGTCATCCTATAGTTAAACCCAACCTCATCATGAATATAATAATGAGGATCAGTTTTAGCTTGAGTAGAGATAAATCTTAAATGATCAACAACTGGTGAATCCGTACTCGTAATAGCCCCACCACCACCTGTTGTAATTATCTTATTTCCATTAAAACTATAGCAACCAAAATCACCTATTGTGCCAGCTGCTTTTCCTTTATACTTTCCATCAGTATAAAATGTACCTAAGGCTTCGGTAGCATCTTCTATAACTTTTATATTATACTTCTCAGCAATAGGCATTATTCTTTCCATATCAGCCATATTACCAAAAACATGTACTATAATAATTGCCTTAACGATTTTGTCTTTGTATTTTAATTTTCCATCACTATAAATACACTCCTTTTCACAAAAGGAAGCTAGCTTATCAGGATCTATACAAAAACTATCATCGCAATCCATAAAAACAGGGGTCGCAAACTGGTATTTAACAGGATTAACTGCTGCTATAAATGTTAAAGTTGGAACGAGAACAACATCGTTCGGCTCTATTCCACTTTCTACCAAAGCCATATGCAAAGCTGATGTACCGCTCTGGCACGCCGCAACATTTTCAACCTTTAAATAATCAGCCATCATTTCTTCAAGCTTTGTAATGTACGCACCACCAGTTGAAACCCACCCTTGATCTAATGCATCATCAACGTATTTTCTTTCATTTCCCTCAAAATTTGGAATACACAAAGGAATAAAATTCATCTATACTCTCCTATATATTGTAATAATTTGGATTATCTAGGCTATTTATACGTCCACTTGTAACAGCTTCATATACTTCTTTTACACCATCAGGAACACGTCTTGTCACTTCATAACCCAACTCATTTTTTATTTTATCAAAATTAACGCGATAGCTTCGCAAATCCTTTCCTTTTTCTACATATTCAATTTTTAAATCAGGAACGAATTTTAAAACTTCATTTACTATCTCTTGCTTTTCATAGTTCTCACTTGAATCTCCAACATTATATATTTGTCCTCTTGACTTATCCTTTTTCTCAATCACAAGCTGAATAGCTCTTGTAATATCAACTACATGAGTATAAGGTCTTACAGAATGAGGAAGGAAAACTTCAAGATATTTATCTATTGCTCCAACAGCTGTAAACTCATTAACAGTCAAATCAAAACGCATTCTTGGACCAATGCCATAAACTGTAGCAAACCTTAAAATTGTCCAGTTTAATTCATTACCAACAGTATTCATCAAGTATTTTTCTATATCAACTTTTGATTGCGCATACAAGCCCAAAGGATGTAATTCACCATTTTCATCAGCCATTATTCCATCTGGTACCTGACCATAATTACTACAAGTTGTGGCAAATACCAATTTACCTGCTTTTCTTTCTTTCGCTGCATTTATGAGACGTTCACAACCTTCATAATTTGTTCTTCTAGCCTCATCCTCATACTTCTTACAAGCAGGTTCCCCCACAATCGCTGCTAAGCTCACTACAGTAGTTTCTTCATCAATTTCATTTTTATAATTATCAATGTCGTATATATCGCTTTGAATTAATTTAAAATGCGGATTTAGCATTGCACCCTCTATCGCACTTGCGCCAAATTTCAAAATATCGACACCTACAACATCGTATCCAGCATCAAGCATACGATATGTTAATGTAGACCCAATATATCCCGCTGCTCCAGTAATTAATATTTTCTTCATTTTTTTACCTCCAAATCTTTAAATATGAATTATTACAAAACTGTTGCTGATGAAATAATGCTTATTTCTATTTTTTCTTTGTTTTCATCTTCTTCAGTCATATTAATGACTTCCTCACCACATTTAATAGGAACATCAACTATGACATTTTGAAGTTTTTTTAATACTTCTTTGATACACTCCTTAGGAATTGATGTATTACTTCTTATAGGGAGAAGTTCTCCATTTTTCGTTTTAACAGTCGATGTAAGAATGCGTCTGGGCGCACTAAGCTCTTGAATTGCAAAGGTCTCTCCTTTATTGCAACTATTACCTTCAAATCCATCCTTCCTCTTTTTAATCTGACAGCCATTAGGGCAAAGAGTACAAGTTATTACTCCTTGAACCGGAAAGCCTTTTTTCATGGCAGTACTTCTTTTATTACTCCACTTTTTCATACTGTTACCATTTAAATAAGCTACCGCATTAAACCCTGCAACTTCTCCCTGCATAGATACAAAATCAGCCAAGTCCATTATTTCTCTAGAATTGCCACAAGAAAAAATACCGCTCACATTTGTATGCAAGTATTCATCCGTAATAACTCCATTCTTTTTTTTATCAATCTTTATTCCCGCTGTGTTAGCAACTTCATTTTCAGGTATTAAACCAACAGAAAGAATCAGAGAATCACATTTTAGTATTTTTTCTGTGCCAAAAATACTCGTGCCATTCTTTTCTATTTCAACAATTTCAACAGCCTCTACCCGTTTCTTCCCAACAATATTAGAAATCATATGACTACAATATAGTGGTATATCATACTCATATAGGCATTGCGAAACATTCCTCGCAAGACCAGCAGGTTCCGGAAGAACTTCAACGACCGCTTTAACATTGGCTCCTTCTAATGTCAGCCTTCTTGCCATAATCATTCCCACATCTCCGGAACCAAGTATTACAATATTTTTACCCGGCATTATATTTTGAACATTCACCAGATGTTGAGCAACACCTGCAGTGAATACACCGGCAGGTCGTGAACCGGGTATAGATATCATTCCTCGTGTCCTTTCCCTACACCCAGTTGCAAGAATGACTGATTTTGCCTTTATTTTGTCTATTCCACTAGGACAAATTGTTGTAATAATCTTTTCTGTTGAAACATCTATAACATGTTGATTAAGTAAAACCTTAACACCTAAGGCCTCTACTTCCCTTTTTGAATATTCAGCATACTCCGGTCCCGTTAATTGTTCCTTATACCTAACAAGTCCAAAACCATCATGAACACACTGATTAAGAATACCACCTGTTTTACTATTTCTTTCAACGACAACTACACTATTTGCTCCTGCTTCCTTAGCTCCTTTTGCTGCAGCAAGTCCACCCGGACCTGCCCCTATAACTAAAACATCACATTCTTCCATTACTTTATTCTCCCAGTAAACATTTCGCTACCAGAACTTCGATATTTGATATTTTCTGGTTCAAAACCATATTCATTTACAAGCATATCAACTATTTTTGACAAGCAATAACCACCATTACATCTACCGGTTGTAGCCCATGCGCGATATTTAATTGAAGTAATGCTTTTTGCTCCAAGCGGATTCTCAATCGCATCTCTTATCTCTTTTTTTGTAACCTTTTGGCATCTACATATTATCTCACCATATTCAGGATTCTCTTTAATTAAATCCATCTGCTCTTCCTCAGAGAGTTCTCGGAAACGTGTTTTTGAAATTCTTTTCCCGTCAAAATCATCATTTTTAATTAACGGATTATTTTTCATAATAATATCACAGACCATTTTTGCAATAGGCACAGATGCAGTCAATCCCGGAGATTCAATCCCTATTAAATTAATAAAGTTAGGACATCCTTCTTCATCTTTAATAACAAAATCTTGAAAACCTCCTTTATCCGGTGCAGCTTGTTTAGGGCGAATTCCGGCATAATTACCAATGACTAATCTTTTATCAATCAATGGTAAAATTGTCTTCGCTTCACTGAGTAACTTCTCCATGACATTAGATGTGCAAGCATAATCATCTTTATCCTCCAAGTATTCCGCACTCGGACCTATAATAATGTTTCCATCTATTGTCGGTGTAAGATGTACTCCCAATCCTCCTATACCAGGTTTTGGAACAGGATATACAGGCGTATCAAGAATGTCATCTGCTACTTTATCAAGAATAAAGTATTCTCCTTTACATGGATATATTTTGTATTTTTCTATACCAACCATTTCAGAAATCTTGTCTGCATATAAACCGGCACAATTAATCAAAACATCCGCTATGTACTGTGAGCCTGAGTCAGTATTAATAACAAATAATTCCCTAGAGTTGTCCGTTTTTCTTTCAATACCAATAACCTCTTCATCAAAGAAAAACTTTGCACCATTTGAGGCAGCATTTTCAGCTAAAGCAATGCAGTATGAAAACGGATCAAATATAGATGTGTGAGGCGAATACATACCTCCTATTCCTTCAACATTAGGAACTAGTCTTTTAAGTTCCTCGGCATCTATTAGTTTTAAATCCTTACAGCCGTTAGTTTCTCCTTGTTCAACAATATCACCTAATACTTTTAAATCTTCGTCATCATGTGCAACTAGTACTTTACCAGTATTCTTAAATGGCACATCAAGTTCAGTGCATATAGACTCAAATCCTTCATTCCCTTCTACACAGAGTCTCGCCATCAAACTTCCCGGTTTGTTATTAAAGCCAGCATGCACTACAGCAGAATTTCTACCACTTGTTCCAAATGCAACATCACTTTCTTTTTCTAATACGGTAATATTTACTTTAAAGCGAGATAATTCACGTGCAATTGCACAACCTATCGCACCCGCACCAATAATAACGATAGACAAACTATTGTTTTTATCCAATGTTAATTCTCCCAAACAGGATTCTTTAGCACCCATTTACCATAAAAGTCTTTCTCAAAAATGTCCCTGTTATAAAGATTATCAATTATACTCCAAAACTCACTTTCTGAATATCCACAAAATTCGCAGAAATCTCTTACACATAACGCATCTAGATTATCATCATTTTCTTTTACAAGTTTTTTAGCCTCATCACGCGTAAGCAGTCCATATCTAACCATTCTAGCAGAATAGTCCGTTGCAGCCGCATGCCCAAACTTTGGATACTTTAACCATGCATGTACAAGATATGCCCGACTATCAACTTGATCAAAATTCTCAACATGGTTGCTTCTAATCCATTCATGTGTCAAATCATGAAAACCATGTTTTCTTGCAAATTCATAGTTTTTGAAACTATTCCACTCAGTAAAATATGAGATGTAAATCGGATCCAGTTTATCCATATCTTCCTTCTTTGGAGCCCTGGTTAAATAAAGATCCTTAGACGACACACCAGTCTCATCAATCAATTCCTGCTCATCTATTCCCATAGCAACACCATTACTTAGTTGTTCTTTTGCAGAGTATGTCTCTTTTGCATCTGCACCACCATATTCATAGCTAACATTCTCTCCATAAACAAGCAATGGTGTATTAAACTTCTGAGCCATAATCAAAGGATATGTATATATTAAGCGGTCTATATACCAAGTTGGCTTGCCATATCTTTCAAACATATAACGCATCAATTTCTTTTGAGCTTTAATGTCAGGTTTTATGCTAATAATAGTACATCCAAATTCCTCTGAAATGTTTTTAAGATTATGAATACCTGCATCAGTCATTGGAAAATTATCTTCTACAGAAAACAAAATTGGATTCATCTTCATAACATTCTTCATAAGATGTACTTGATAATGCGAATCCTTTCCACCCGAAACAGCAATAGCACAATCCGGTCCATCGCCATTCATGCCTCTATATTTATCGCATAATTCCTCAAACTCTTTCCATCTAGTATCCCAGTCAATAGACTTCCTCTTTTCATATGCTTGACAAGCAGAACATACTCCATCCTCATTAAATGTAATTCCCGGTCTTGTGTTAGGCATAACACATTTTTTACAATACCTCATCTCTTTCATCCTCTTCTTTATTTTTTCATTTCTGTAATATTTAACTCCGTCTTCTGTCTAATTAATCAAACAGTGAATCAAATTTAACGCGAGGAAATCCTTCTAAATTTCCACTACGTGTTGCATTATAAATCCCAACATCATGTATGTCAGCATACTTTTTTGCCGACTCACAACCAGCCAACATTTCATCTACTGGCTTATAGGCGTCATCCTCATAAAATTCGGGTTCCTTAACGAATTCAGCGTGGTTTCTTTTGATGTCGGAATTGTCGACTATTATTCCATCCCATTTTTCATATCATCCGAAAATTAATATTCTCGTTCTTCGCCCTTTCTCTTTGTAATATCCTTTAAAAATAGCATATTCTCAGGTTTTTCTTTACAGTATTTTGTGTAAAGCCCTGTTTTATATTCGGCGAAAACCATTCAACGTTTTTAATTGTTTTTATGAACGCCAAGTCATCTTCTTCAAACATCTTAGACATAAACCTATCAATAATATGATATTTTTATTTTAACATAAAACAAGGGCTTACACACTAGGTGCAAGCCTATTTATTTCATATATTGCTCATTCCATAAGTAATCATAGATAATCCATAGCAAGTTCGTTTGCACCGAATGTATATACTTTAGTATGTATATCGGCATTTTCGAGATTTAATTTAGTATGATTATGTCTAATGTACTCTATTTCTTCCTCTCCATAACAACCTTTTAAACTCATTATTCTACAAGAATTGAGAACCTCATCATGGTTGCTTTTCATGATATTTTCAAATAGCATTTCCCCTCAAAGCAAGCTCATGTACACTAAGATTTAAACGCTTTCGCTCTCTCATAATCCTCTTTAAAGTCAATTTCAGCCCAGAATTTATCGGTTACATCCATGACCCTTATATGAAATGTATTTTTTTCTATTAATACCTGTATAGCTGCTTCAAAATACTCGGAGAAAGCTTTTTTCATCATCAGCTTTTTTGTTGCGATTTGGATGTCATTAATTACTTTCTTGTTTATTTTTGCGATTCCTATAAACTCTCCTACCGCTTCTTCTGGAATCATTTTCTTTGTTATCTGTATAACATTTTCCCCTTGCATTTTAACCTTCATTGCTTCATCATCGCATGGGCTCATATCAACAGGAAGAATAATATCCCCATCCGAATCAATTAATTCTTTCAATAGTGATTCCTCGCAAATCGTATCTGCGTGTAAATACATAAAATCATCATGTAAGCTATTCATTCCCATATAAAAAGAACCAATAACATTGGTCATCTCATAAAACGGATTATATACTATATGAATATCCTTATCATCTGAAAACATTTCTTCGAATTCTTCCGTCCTATAACCTGTCACGATAATTATGTCTTTAATTCCATTCTCACGAAGCATTCGCACATTTCGATCGATTAACTTCTCTCCATTAATTTCAAGAAAGCTCTTCGGATGACCATCAGTCAATTCCCCTATTCTACTTCCTTTTCCCGCTGCCATTATCATTGCTTGCATATTATCTCTCCCACGATTCCTCGTATATTTTTCTTATCACATTTTCTTCTGCCACTGCAGAATCGTTCTCGATACTGCCACTTACTTCTGATACCATCTTCCCTATTTCTTCAAATTGAATGCCTATATCTTTCATTCCTTTATATAATTCCATCTTCATTAACAATTCCTTTATGTCGGATATCCCTAATAATTGTTTTACTATATTTACTTTTTCAATCTCATATTTAGCTTCATATTTCAGCCACGTAGGATATATTATTGCCAGGCCTTCTCCATGGATACTACAACTATGAACACCCACGGGATATTGCATTCTATGAGGAAGTGCAGTACCAACATTTCCGAGATTAATTCCCATCACCATACTGCAATAACTCATAACATCTCTAGCAAATTTATTATTTAAGTCCGTAATAAGCTCTCGTATAGCCTTTCCCGCCTCTTTTATCACATATTCAGATAGCATCGCGGTAAACGGAGTCGATTTTCTAGACAGATAACTTTCTATTGCATGCGCCAACACATCAAATCCTGTCTCCATTGTAGTTTTAAATGGAATCGAATCCGTAAAAGCAGAATCAACAATCGCAATATCCGGATATAGCTTTTCACCCCTTAGGCCGCCTTTAATACCACGCTCTTCGTCATTAATAATTGCCGCTTTGCTAAGCTCACTTCCTGTTCCCGCAGTAGTCGGGATGGCTATCAGCGATAATCTGTTAGTCGGTTCTGTACCTTCACGAAATGTTTTAGTTATGCCTGTCTCCTTCATCACTGTCCCGGCAGATATTGCCTTTGCGGCATCAAGAGAACTTCCGCCTCCAAATCCTATAACACAATCAACATTTTCATTTCGTGCTATTTCTATTCCCTTTTCTATGTCTGACAATCTAGGATTAGCAGAGATTTCGTCAAATGTTACCACATCTCCAGATTTCTCCAATACATTAATCAGAGATTCCATATACCCAAGCCTATATAGTGATCCACCTGTCGTAACAATCATTATTCTTCCACTCAGAATATTCGTACTACTCTGAATTGTTTCAATCACGCTTTGTGTTATGTTTCTTCCATAATGCACCTTTGTAGGTACGTATAGTGAATAATTAATCATAGATTCTCTATCTTAATCTTTCTGTCTTTAATAACTTTATCAACTACTTCTGCTCGTCTTGGGAACAAATCCTTCAAGATATTATATGTTTCTTTATATAACTGATACATTTCCGAATACTTTTTATGATTTCTCATATTAGGCTTTATTATCATCCTAACTCTAGAGAATACATCTACAGATTCTTCAATGTTCTTATGTTCTCCACTACCAATACATACTATCATTGCGGCTCCGGTTGCCGTAGACTCAAATTCATCTAAGACGTAGATTTCTCTTCCTGTAATATCCGCTTTTATTTGAGCAATTAAGGGAACTCTTGCCAATCCACCTGATAGCCGGATCAGATTAACCTTTGCACCATTTCTTTCAATAGACTTTATCATATCAAGATCAATAAATCCTGTACTCTCGAACACAGCTCTTGTCATTTCTTTCCTAGTGTGCGTTCTTTCTAGTCCGAAGAATACACCCCTTGCATCATTGTCCCAGATAGGTGCTCTCTCACCCAAAAGATATGGCAAGAAAATCAATCCCCCGGCGCCAACATCGGCTTCTGTTGCATCCTTTTCCATCTGTTCATATGGGAGTTTTTCATTTCGGTAATAGCATTGCTTTACCCATTCTATTAGTCCACCTCCCATATTGTTGGAACCGCCAAGGATGTTTAACCCAATCTCTTTATATTTTTGTAATTGCATTCCATCAACACACACTTTAGGAGGATTAGCAGTTACCGTACGAAAAACTGTTACTGTTCCCGTGATATCGCAAGCCTCTCCATCATGAATTGCTCCACTTCCTATAAAAGAACAAATTGCATCATATGTGGAAACAACAACCTCTGTATTTATTGATAACCCTGTCTCTTTGGCAATGTTTTTACTAATGCCTCCTACTATTTCTCCTAAAGATACAACTTTGGGGAGTTTTTCTAGATCTAATCTCGCTTCATCTATTAATCCTTCAGGATAAGATTCATTGTCACAATCATAATGCCATTTCAATGCGTTAATATAATCTGTGACCACAACGCCACCTGTTAGCCTTGCTATTAAATAATCATTAGGCGACAAGAACCATCTTGTTTTTTCATATACTTCAGACAGATGATTCTTAACCCATAGCATCTTAGGAAGCATCATATGTGCATCCATTTTTAATCCTGTATCACAGAATATCTTCTTGTATGATGGCAATGATGACAATTCATCACTTTCTTTTACAGCACGCCTGTCCGAAACCATCATACAATTTGTAAGACAATTTAGGTCTTTATCCACTGCAACAAGACATGCCGAAGATGCTGTGACTGTAATGTAATCTATATCCTTCGCCGGAACTTTATCAAGAGTGTTTTTTATTACTTCACATCCCTTTTCCCACCATTCTTCCGGCTCCTGTGTCACCTGTTCCTCTTTTAGCGATGTTGTTAACGGTGTTGATGAGGTCGCGATTTTTTCCCCATCGGTGTCAAATATTATACTTCTGATACTTTTCATACCAAGATTAAGAACTAGGATTTTTTTCATTTTCACTCTCCTCGATTAAAGAATTATGCTTTATAACAAGTTCTATGATTTCGTTTTGAATCTCTTCTGATATACTTATCGGATTAAATCCATCTTTCTCAAACTTTTTCGCATCTTGGCAATTAGTTATTGCTCTTCTATACGCTAGTTTAACGTCAGTTGAAATGTTTATTTTTTTTACGTTTGTTATTTTTATTAGTTCATTAAACATATCTTTGGAAAGTCCTGTTCCGCCATGGACTACGAGAGGTATTTCTTTATACTTAGCGACCTTCCTTAATAATTCATAATCAAGGTTTATATCTCCGCTATACAATCCATGCTTGGTTCCAATGGCAACAGCAAGCATGTCGGCCTCTGTATTATCTATGAATCTACATACATCATCATAATCAGCGACCCCTTTACTACCAATAATCTGTCCTACTTCTGCTTCTACGAGTATATTTTCTTTGTGCGCTATCTCGCATACTTTATTAGTCATCAGAATATTATCGTCTAACAACTTATTAGATGCATCAATCATAACAGAGTCCCAGCCACATTCAATCGCCTGGTTTATTGATTCTATTTCCCTACTGTGATCTAGATTTAAGTATGCATTTATTCCTCTTTCTTCTGAATAATTATGTACGAATTCTGCGAACTGTTTTTGGGGTAGGTTTTGAAATGATTTCATAGATGTCTGTATTAATGCATCCCTTCCACCTTTATGGCAAGCATCGATAACTGCCTTTGCGCTTTCAAATGACCATACGTTATATGCAAAATATCTTGCTTTATGAATGTACCCATCTATCATCTTTTCATTTTCTCCATAATAAGCGTTGCTGTTCTTTCGCTTGATTTACCATCGAAACAGAGATGTATGCTTTCGTAGAATTCTTTTAATCTCTTCTTATATGAATCCTTATCGAACCCTATTATTTCTTCTCTTAGATCATCATTGTTTATTGCAACAGGAAACGGTAGTTTAGCCTTTGTCTTCTTAAATACGTCCTTTTCAAGAGGAATACTATTTCTGTTGTTCACGCTCATTTCCCAGAACATTCCACCACGAAACTCGACATATGAATCAATATCATCTGCATAAAGAAAAACTGGAATTCCGGCATAAGCCGCCTCGAAACAAGCACTCGAATAATCTGTAATGTACGCATCCACCCCCGCTAGCACTTCATACATATCATCCGATTGACTTTCGTCAAATATATGATTATCCATGTTTTGGTTCGAATTATTTTTAAAAGCATTTGCCAACTGAGGATGCACTCTCAGACAAATATACCATTCTCCTCCAAACTTCTTATGAAGTGTATCCCTTAAACCATCAAAATCGATTGACCATTCTTCTGAATACACAGTGCGTTTCCCATTTGACGCCCCTTCTCTAAATGTCGGCGCATACATAACGATTTTGGCATCTGATGGAATGTTATGCTTCTTGCGAAGATTCTCACGTGTAGCGCTTCTATCATTATAAAGTATATCGCATCGAGGTGCACCATATCTTAACAACGGTTCGTCATATAGCAATCCTTTTGGATACATTTCGTCACAAAAATCCGAATCACTTATCATATCATCAATCTGATCGGCATCAGCTTTGCTAACAAGATATGCCATCTTTGAGAAGCCATCTCCTCTCCACATTCCTACACGTTTTAAGCAAATGGTATAGTGATTCGTATTGAGATAATATTGTCCTTTTCTCTTTTTTGTACCATAGCGTGTTCTATAATTATCAATCCACACCTTCGAACGAGAAAGCCAGTACGCCCTTGACAAAAGAGTATTGGGAACTTTCCCAATATAACTTGGAAACTTCTTGTTCATATCATTTACAAACCAGACGAACTTGATGCTTGGATCCTTCTCATGAAGCTTCTGAACAACGTATTTCGGGTTACATCCGAATCCGCCCTTCCCTTCGAAAGTGCAGACACTGACCAGCTTCTTATCTATCGGAAATACTCGCATCATATAGAAGCATACACTATTTAGTTTTGCTTTTAGTTTTCTGTACTTAATATATATTGATTCTTTCATTGATACTTATTATAACATTATAAAGGAGCTACCGCACTAAATAATTAGTTGGTAGCTCCAGTTTTGTAATTCTTAATACCAATTAGCATTTTATAACATATTCATATAATTAGGATACTCACTCTTTGGTATACCCATAGATTCCATCGCTTTTTCCGCAGAACACTTAAGGTTCTTCATTAACGCTCTAATTGTAGCCATTCTTTCCTCTTTTATAGCTTTATTCTTTTCTTCTTCTATTTCCTCTTTCATTAAATCTCTTAAAGCATCACACATAGTATCTTCCTCCTTCACTCTATCATATATAGTCTTATTTGCAGATACACTTATCTGTAATATTGCATCTGCATTTTCTCTATCATCCTTTTCATTCATTAATGATGCTTTTTCAACAAAGTTTTTAGCGTCTTTCTCTGTCACATTATCCGATAGGATTCTAAGACTTATATGCTCTTCCGGCTCTAATTCTTTAGTTACGATAATCTGAATAGGTATCATAAGCTTATTAGACACATAATATACTCCAGAGTATGTTCTTGTTATATTATGTTCTAACTCTCGCAATCTTTTGAATAATTCTCTAGGATAACTTTCTCTTATAAAGGAAAGTGTCACTTCCTCTATCTTAATTTCATCTGCATATTTCCCTAGGGTCTTATAGAGACACGCGTATGACAACCCTTTATAAAATTGGTCAATTCCAAGCATGTCTTTGGGGCTCTTATATTCTATGATGTTATGTTTCCTAAAGATTTTGCCAATATCATTTTGTAATGACTTGTCACTATTCTTTTTGACAATAAGCATATCCATCGATAATGGTTTCTTACTAAGTTGATATTCTCTTAGATACTCTAATATCTCCTTATCTTCTCTAAACTCCAACTCCATGGCACCATAAAAGCCCATATGCCATTGCTTCTTCTTTTCAGTTTTATTCATAGGCATTTCCTCCTTCATTTCAATACAGGAGTTAATACGCCTATATATAACAACTCCTGCTTTTATTTATGTGGGGTAAATAAGCAGGAATTTCTGTTTGAATTAATAGATTGAACTTAGAATCTTATTAGATGTTTTTGAAATTATCTGCTTAAGACAATACTAACACTATAATGTTCTAAGTACAAGATATAATATTTAGTTTTCTGTACTTAATATATGTTGATTCTTTCATTGATA
>AUXO014598699.1_pt1 | contig 22843 bp, 20 predicted proteins | sample 768731 | NCBI WGS metagenome assembly AUXO01 (sample SAMN02715735, study PRJNA202380) | gut metagenome | biome: sheep rumen | host: Ovis aries | place: New Zealand: Palmerston North | reverse complement strand
ACAAGTGGCGTGACTACTCACAGCTTGACATCGATCCTGCCAAGACTCTCTATGAGAACATGAAAGAAGTGTCTAAGTGGGCACATGCCGATATGTTAGCTCGCAAGTGGAAGAAACCCGTTGACCGTGACGAGTGGTACATGAACCCACAGACTGTCAACGCCTACTACAATCCTACCACAAATGAAATCTGCTTCCCTGCAGGTATTCTTCAGTACCCCTTCTTTGATATGGAAGCCGACGACGCCTTCAACTATGGCGCCATCGGTGTGGTCATCGGTCACGAGATGTCACATGGTTTTGACGACCAGGGCCGCCAGTTCGACAAGGACGGAAATTTCCGCGACTGGTGGGCAGAAGGCGATGGTGACAAATATAACGAGCGTGCCCAGGTCATCAAGGACTTCTTCTCAGCCATCAAGGTGCTGCCCGATCTCAATGCCAACGGTGACCTCTGCTGTGGCGAGAACCTTGGCGACCACGGAGGCATCAAGTTTGCCTACACTGCCTTTAAGAATGCGACCAAGGACAACCCGCTGCCTGTGAAGAACGGCTTCACGCCTGAACAGCGCTTCTTCCTCTCTTATGCTGGTGTGTGGGCTGGCAACATCACAGAAGAGGCTATTCGCAACCTCACCACCAGCGATCCTCACTCCCTTGGACGTTGGCGTGTCAATGGTGCCCTTCCCCTCGTGGATGCGTGGTACGATGCATTTGGCATCACTGAGAGCGATCCTATGTTCGTACCCGCCGACAAGCGTGTGAAGATTTGGTAATGGCACAGAATCCTACATAGGAAGGAGTACCTTTCAGCCTTCATGTACAGCAGGCCCCGATGCTATCCGTGCATCGGGGCCTGTTTGTTGAAGTGATGCAGTCTTCCTTGCTCCCAGAGCCTCAAAATCGGTCTGAGTCACACCGAGGGTGGCGGTGTGACTCAGACCGACCATGCCGGTGTGACTCACACCGCCAAAGTGGTGCAAGAAGAGGGGAAAAAGAAAGGGACCATGCCGGTGCTTCGGCATAGTCCCTCAATAGATGAAATGTTGTCTCGTTTCTTATGAACAATTATTGGGATGACTTGGAAAAAGAAGAGAGAGGGTGGCGTTTCTGTCGCGGCCAGACTCATTGGAAATGGACACTTCCACTTTGGCGAGCACTTCGTTAAGGCGATTGTTCTTGTGCAGATAGGGCGTGGCATCGATGGTGAATGGGGTGTATCCGTATGCGTGCTGTCCTGCCTTCTGTCCGTTGATATCCACTTCTATATGTTGATAGACACCTTCAAAGTGGAGTTTCACCAGTTCTGCAGCAGGGGACTTGAGGGGGGCTTGCATTCTCCTTTGCCGCCTTGAAACCAGCCTTCGCCTGTGCTGGTGGCTCCAGTGGCAGGGTTGGAAGCGGTGTAGATGTCCCAATCGTGTGGTAAATCTACAGTGATGGTTTCCCCTTGTTGTGTGAACTGCCAGCTTCTATCAAATAGAGCTTTTGTGGCTGGTGAAGTTTTTTCCTGTGCCTGGATGGCCATAGCGCTTGTTAAGGCCCTGAGCAGAATAATTTTTCCTAAGCATGGTTTATAAATGTGATAGGTGTTCTGTTATTTTTAGTGGGTTAAGATTCTAGTGTAATCGTTATAGTCTTTCGAGTGAAAGGAAGAATGAATTGAAACAGTGCTTATCATTCTTCACTTTGCAGGGCTTACCAGACGCACACCATAGATCTCTCCGATTTGTTTGTGCGGCTTTGCTACGAACTTCACGCGAATCTGCTGTTTGCCTTTCAGCATGCTTGCAGGGATGCTGAATGTCTCGTATTTGAACTCAGAGATTCGATATTTGCCGGTGTTGTTGATGGAGGTGAGCAACTGGTCGTCGATGAAAATATCAAACTCATGACTCTTCCACTCGCCTACGCCCCAAAACTTCAGACGCAGCGAGAGGTCTGTGCGTCCTGCGGTCTGCATAAGGTAGCTAAAATAGTGCCCATTGCTGGCATCACGCCAGAACACGTCGTTGGTGTTGCCTGTTTGTGACTGGTCTGTCTCCAAACGGTGGTCGGTCTCGGGCTGCTGTTCACCGGGCTGCACTTTGTCTATGGTACGTGCTTCGAGGGCTTGGCGCTCTTGTTCTTCTTTTTCCAGTTGCTGGAGATAGCTCTTGTAGCTGCTTTCGGAGAGGGCAAGCCAATAAATCATGTAACGGGCATCGTGAATTTCGAAGAATGGTTGCAGTTCGTTGTGGATGGCATTCTCCATAGTGGTGCTGAGGGTGAAGTGCAGGGGCTTTCCTGCAACGGGCGTCAGTTGACTGGCAATAGCTTCAATGTCATTGTTGACAAGGATGGGCGCCTCGTTGATGGGGAGTTTTTTGCCTCCGGCATATTGTCCGAAACGGCTGTCGTCAGCGATAAGACCAGCCAAGTCCTCTGTGCCTGTCTTCATGCCGAGCAGAATGGGACCATGCATTAGGGCAATATACTGGGGTACATTGGGCAGATATTTCACACTGTTGTGCATAGGGAAGGTGATGTCAACGATGTCACCTGTCTTCCACTTGCGGTTGATAGTGACGTAGGAGGATGGACCTGTGATGATGTCAACAGGCTGGCCATTGACTTTCACTGAGAATTTGCCAGGACTTACCCAACCGGGATAGCGCACCAGCAGCGGGAATTCACCCTTGCCGCTGGTGATGGTGATGCGGCTTGTCTCAGCGTAGGGGAAGTTGGTCTCTTGACGCAAGGTGAGCCCTTTCTTTTTCCAGTTCAGTTCTGATGCCACGAAAAGGTTGACGTAGAGGGCGTTCTTCACGTGGGTATAGATGAACTGACCGTATTTGCCATGATTCTCCATGCCGGTGCCTACGCAACACCACATGGCCTCGTTGGGGGCGGAATAGTTGCGGTAGTGGCGCGGACGGGCAGGGGTGAAGTATACGTAGCCACCATGCTCGGGATGCTGTGACGAGAGGATATGGTTGAAGGTCGCCAGTTCGTAATAGTCTGCATAACGTGCTTCTGGATTACGTCGGTGCATGTCCTCAGTCAGTTTCAGCATGTTGTTGGTGTTACATGATTCGGGACCGTCGATGTCGTTGATGAAGTCTGTGCAAGCCTCTTTGCTCGGGAAGTGCTCACGGCGCGAGTTACCGCCAAAGGCTAACGAACGCTCACCTGTGACGATGTCCCAGAAGAAGTCAGCAGCATTGTGGTAACTCTCATCGCCAGAGAGCTCGCTGATGCGCTCGAAGCCCACCACCTTCGGCACTTGTGTGTTGGCATGCATGTTGTCAAGATTGTCCAGATGTTGTGACATCGGAATCAGCAATCGGCGGTGTGAGAAACGCTTTGCCGCTTCGAGGTATTTCTTGTCCTTCGTGATAGCGTAGGCATCCACCAGCACCTCGTTCATGCCACCGTGTTCGTTGCCTAGCATCTGCTCCATCTGCTCATCAGATAGTTCAGCAGTAAGATCAATCGCCCAGTCGCAAAAACCTAAGAAGAGTCGCTTGGCATCATCGTTGCCGCAGTAGAGCCATGCATCACGCAGGCCTGCATACATCTTATGGAGATTATAGAATGGTGCCCACGAACCAAAGTACACTCTGAAGTCTCCCTTCTTGAACGTGCTCCAGATTCGGTCGCTGTTGGGCATACCACCCACATAGCCTTTACCCCATTCTGGGTGGTTCATGGCATTGGCGTTGGCACAGAGTTGCAACTCGCCAATCATATACAGCATACGCATGCGGCACTCCTCGTTGCCTGCAGCGGCATTGAGCGCCATCGCCGTCAGGTAGTGGCCACCAACGTGTCCATCCAGTCCGTCCCAATTGGGATAGGCCTTGGCTCTCGGTGTCAGTCCTGCCTCCTTGAGATAGGGTGCCAGTAAACGATCACAATCGTATTGTAGCAGGGTCTTGATGTTCAGGTCACGTGCTTTCTTCAATGGACCATCCAATAGGGTTACATCACTGAGGGGAAACTCGTCGTGATACAGTTTCTCTTGTGCGTGGATCGCTGTCACGGCAGCGGCCATCAGCATTGTTGTCAGTATTCTTTTCATATTTCGTTGTTGTTATTTTGTTCTCTTGTGATGCCCCAAGGTTGGATAGTGGATCCTTTCTTATTTCTTGATTTTCAACACCGGCATGATGTTATTGGTGGGTTGGGGAAGAGTGATTATGAGTGCATCTTGGGTGCGCTGGAACTTCACTTTGCCATAGCCAAGCAACTCTACGCTCTTGATGGGTGAGGAAAAGTGTTCTGAACCTTCGGCAAGTGCTTTGATTGTGACTTGTTGGTTCTTAGGCCAGGCGAGTGGAGTGATATAGAGGTATTTTTCTGTTTGATTAAAGCGTATCTCATCAGCGCCTGCCTTGGTGTACTGTCCATCGTTGAACCCTTGGGCGTTGATTTTGATGTCGGCATTGGCAATAGGACCTTCACCGAAAATCTTCCAAGGACGGGTCTTCACGATGCTTTCGCTATTTATTTTCATCCATGCGCCAAACTCTTTCATGATTGCAAGCTCCTTCTCGTCAGGAGTTCCGTCGGCACGAAGAGGAACGGAAAGAAGCATGTTGCCGTTCTTGCTGACGATATCAACGAGCAACTTGGCGATGGTGTGAGCGTTCTTATAACCGTTACGTTCATAGATGTCTGTGTTGTAGTGCCAGTCACCGATGCAGTTGCAGCACTGCCAGGGACGTTCCATAATCTTATTGGGTGCACCACGCTCTACGTCCCATACGAGGGCATCTTTCATGTCCTCTTCCAGTATCTTGCCAAACACTACGGCCTGGTTCTTTCCTTTGTGGGTGGCTGCGCTGTGATTGTACATATGTGCTGCGATCTTCATGCCAGCGTCGCTGATGGGGTAGAAGGGCAGCACCGTCACATCGAAGTAGATAAGGTCTGGGTTGTAGCGATTGATGGCATCAAGCGTGCGGTTGTAGAAGTTTGTTACAAACTCTTGGCTTGGTAGGCAGGCCCCGTTGTTCCATCCCCATTGGTCATGGATGCTTCGTGCCTCCCATGTACGATCAGAAAAATCGTGGTTCTGCTGATACAGCTTCTGCGGGTCAAGTCCTTTCCACCACTTCTCTGTGCCATCTGGATTGAGCTTATAGCCGTCTTCCTTAGTTAGCCAGCCATCGTATTTTACGCCTCGTTTGTCTCCTTTGAGGTCGAAGCGGCGTGAGGGTTCGTACCATGTCCATGCATGGTCGGCATGGAAAGAGATGCCGAAAGGAAGACCTGCTTTCTTTGCTGCCTTTGCCCATCCGTCGAGTATGTCTTTCTTTGGGCCAATGTTCTTGGAGTTCCATTCTTGGTACTGGCTGTCCCAAAGGTCAAAGTTGTCGTGGTGATTGCCCAGGGCGAAGAAATATTGGGCGCCGCACTCCTCCTTGTAAAATTTTACGAGTTCATCGGGTGTCCAGTTCTCGGCCTTGAATAGTGGCAATATGTCTTTGAAACCTACTTCTGAAGGGTGTCCATAATGATTGCGATGATAGTTATACTGGTAATCTCCTTCAATATACATCTTGCGTGCCATCCAGTCACCGCTGCCCTCCACACATTGGGGTCCCCAATGTGCCCAGATTCCAAACTTTGCGTCGCGGAACCATTCGGGTACCTCGTAGGTTTTTAATGATTCCCAATCGGGCGTGAACTTTCCTGTAGCCATGGGCTCGTCGTTCTCTTGGACGGGAATTTGATAGGCCTGATGTTGTGCAGCCATGTGTGTGGCTGCCAGTGTCAGTGTAGCAAAAGTCAGTTGTTTGATAGTCATAGGGAAATTGTTAGTTGTGGCCTATAAGCGATAGGCCCTGTTGATTAATATGGGTCTTAATTAATATAGATAGAACATTCTTTCCATCATTTGCCACTTCTCATTGCTAGTGGCTTGTGCATTGCAGCCTTGAAACTTAGACACAAAGGCTTCCCATTCAGCTTGACGGGGCAAGGTGGCTAACTTCTGCATAGCTTTGTTCCAATCGAAGTCCTCAGGGGTATCGACTACCATTACGAGTCGAGTGCCGAGGATGTAGATTTCCATTTCAAGGATGCCTACGGCACGGATGCCGTCTCGTACCTCTTTCCAATGGTATTCTTTGGAGTGCCACTTGCGGTATTCGCGAATCATGTCTGGATCATCGTGTAAGTCTAATGTCTGCACGTAACGTTTGGTCTTCATCTTTTGTCTGTTGGAATGTATAAGAGGGTATGGCATTGTGGTCATATCCTCATTGTTTTTTATTTCCTTCTGATAGTTAGCGGAATGGCTTCCTTATGTTGTAAGCAGAAGGAACGGGCATCGGTAACGACAAGGGCTAAGTAACCACCACCACCAGCTCCAGGCATCTTCCATGCCAGAACGTCGGGCAGGGATGCATAGCGGTCGATATAGTTCTGCACACCTGATTGAAGCATAGAGGGGAAGAGTGTGATTTGTGCATTGAACGAGTTCCGGTAGGCTGTGGCAAAAGCGTTGAGGTCCGTCTTTAATATGGCCTCCCAACAGTCATCAGCAGCCTGAGCCAGTGCTTTAACGTTGGGTTCGTTGATGCATTTCCCTTCCACAACAGAGCAACCTGGTCGTCGTGGAAACATGGGTACCATGCACAGATGTCTTTCCAGCCATTGGAGGACGCGCTCATTGTTGCACGACTCAATGCGCTCTGGCCAGTAATGAGCGTTGTAATAGTGTCGACAGAGGCCAGGCATGCAGATTCCGATAGCGTCTTGTGCACCGCTGATAATGCCATCGGTGCGTTCAGGGTCATTTTCAAAGCAGAAGACCAGCTTGGCTAGCATCTCTGGGTCCATGTCGGGCAGACGAACGGGCCAAATGCGTTTGATCTGGTTGCGTGTTGAAGTGGAAAGGCCACAGCGTTCACGAATTTCGAAGGTGGGAATGAGTGAAATAGTGATAGCCCATCCTGGAGCATAAGTGCTCACGTAAGGCTGGTCAATCCATGTGCCAGCAAGATCAAGACGGGTGGGAATGCCGTTGGAAGGTTGGACCTCACCGTTTGATTTATTGGCCAAAGTGGCCTTAATGCTGGTACTGCTACGTGCCTCTAGACCTTCGGCAGGGGTGCGGTTGAGCACGATGTATTCGATGCCGTGCTCTTCACAGAAACGGCGCTTCTCTTCGCTGGAGCCATCGGCATTCACTACAAAACGGTCGGGCTTCAGGGCTTCTACTGTGGGAATAAAGTCCATGATACCTGAACCTTGGTTGATGAAGGCATCTTTCACGTATCGAATGCTCTTCACCATGAAAAGGCGTTCTTGCTCAGGGTAGAGTGTCTTGTGATTCTTATAATTGAGTATGGTTGCATCCGAACCTATGCCAACATACAAATCTCCATATTGGCTTGCTTGCCGGAAAAACTCCACGTGTCCACTGTGGAGTAAGTCGTAACAACCACTAACAAATACTTTCATCATGTGTGAGGTGTGGTGCCTGAAATGAGAGGTGAGAAGCGTGTGTTCCTATCGCTTTTTATCTCTCATTTCAAGTGGTGTTTAAAACTTCACTAAGATTCTGAATACTTTGCCGGGGTTCTCACTCCACCACTGCATGGTCTCCAATGCTTCTTCGGGATGGATTATCTTGGTGATAAGCTCGTTGACAGGGCATGTGCCGCGTTCCAGATAGCGGATGACACCGCGGAAATCCTCTGGGGTGGCGTTACGCGAGCCACGGATATCCAGCTCTTTCTGTACGAAAAGCTTGGTTTGGAAGGTGACGTCGCTCTTGGCATAACCGATGCAGGCGACACGTCCTGTGAAAGCAACTTCGTTGACGGCCATTTGATAGGTGAAAGGATTACCGACTGCTTCAATGATGACATCGGGGCCAAATCCGCCTGTGATGTCTGCTAATCGTTGGTGCACGTCTTCGGTTTTAGTGTTGATGGCGTATGCTGCCCCCATCTGCTTGGCAAGAGTCAATTTCTCATCGTCAAGATCAGCGGCAATCACAGTGGCGCCACGGGTGACGGCGCGTACAATAGCACCCATACCTACCATACCGCATCCGATGACCATCACGGTGTCGACATCGGTTACTTGTGCACGGCTTACAGCGTGGAAGCCCACGCTCATAGGTTCAATCAGTGCACTGGTCTTGGCTGAGAGGCTGCCTGCAGGAATAATCTTTTCCCATGGCATCACAATGTATTCCTTCATGGCACCGTTGCGCTGCACGCCAAGTGTCTCGTTGTGCTGACAGGCATTCACTCGTCCGTTGCGGCACGATGCACAGTGGTTGCAGTTGGTGTAGGGATTGCAGGTTACCACCATGCCCACTTGAAGGTTAGCAGGCACATCACAGCCCACTGCCTCGATGACAGCACCAATCTCATGTCCTGGGATGACAGGATTCAGGGCCATGGTGTTACGTCCCATGAAGGTGTTCAGGTCGGAACCGCAGAAACCTACATATTCTAGTTTCAACAACACTTCGCCAGCCTTCAACGCTGCTGGCTTCTCCATTTCAATGATGTTCAACTCTTGAGAGTGACTAATCTGAATTGCTTTCATTGTTTATTTGTTTATTTGTTTGTATGCTCGGTATCCATACATGATAATCACGAGGAAGCAGGCCAAAGGAAGCATGAACGACATGTTCACGGCAGGCATGCCCCAGATGGTGCCTTGGTCAATCATTAAGCCCTGTAGTGGTGGCATGAGTGCCCCACCCACAATAGCCATTACAAGGAAAGCTGCACCAAGGTGAGTGTCCTTCGTGTCAACGTTCTCCAGGGCGATGCCATAGATGGAGGGGAACATGATGGACATGAAGAGACTGATGCAGACAAGGCTGTATAGGCCTACCATGCCTTCAATACAGATAGCACCAAGTGTGCACACTGACGCTCCTATGCCAAAGATGGTAAGTAGCTTACGTGTATTGATGTAGCGCATGATGAAGGTGCCGATGAAACGGCCTACCAGATTGAATGACATCGCCACAATATTAAATAACTGGGCTGTGGCCTTATTGATGCCAAGATGGTCTGCATATTGGATGATGAAGGTCCACACCATAATCTGTGCAGCAACATAGCACACCTGTGCAAATACGCCTTCGCGATAGATGGTGTTGTGCCAGAGGTTCGATAAAGTATTCTTCACCGTGTGTGTTTGTCCTGCTGCCTTTTGTTCCTCACTTTCTGTCTTAGGCATCTTGGTGAGAGCAATGACGATGAGAACTACTAAAACCACAAGGCCGATAGCTACATAGGGGTTGCGGATGACAGCGAGGTCGTGCAGACGGATGTCCGCTTTCTCTGCTTCGGAGAGGAGTGGAAAAATGATTTGTCCTGCCTCGTCGCGCTTGTCAGACAGCAAATGGGGTAGCACGATGAATGATGCGACGGCCATGCCACTCAACGAACCAACAGGATTGAATGCTTGAGCAAGGTTTAATCGGCGGGTTGAGGTCTCTTTCTCGCCTAATGAGAGTATGAAAGGGTTTGCTGTTGTCTCTAGAAATGCCAAACCAAAGGTGAGGATATACAGTGAGATGCAGAAGAACGAGAACTCTTGCCACTCTGCGGCGGGAATGAAGAGGAATGCGCCTATGGCATAAAGCGCCAGGCCTAAAAGGATGCCGCTCTTGTATGAATACTTGCGGATGAACAGTGCTGCAGGAATGGCCATCGTGGCATAGCCTCCGTAGAAGGCAAACTGAATCAGCGATGCCTTGGCTGCCGACAGTTCCATTACCGTCTGAAATGCCGCCACCATAGGATTGGTGATGTCGTTGGCAAACCCCCACAGGGCGAACAACGACGTGATGAGGATAAATGTGAAAAGGTATTTTTTCGATACTAAAGGCTTTTTCATGATTGTTATGTATTAAATGGTTGATGCCATAGATAGAATCGTTCTGTACAAGGACTGATTATTCTGACATGTTTTTAATATAAGGTAATTTAGGTAAGTTTTTGAAACCGTAGAAATGTTCAGCATTCTTGCCGAGGAAGAGCGCTTTGTCCTCATCCGTCAGTTCTGCCGACTTGGTGATGAAATCATAAGACATCTTGTAGGTGATGGCTGTGATGGTACGAGGATAGTCGCTGCCCCACATCAACTTCTTCATGCCCACCCAGTCAGCGGCCTGCTTGATGCTGCGAATGGCTGAAGGGTAGGGGTAGAACTCTGCGTTGAAGAGCCATGTGATGCCCCCCGACTCAATCTTCACGTTCTCGCTTTCGCGTGCTAACAGCACTTGGCTTTTGAAGATGGGGGTAGTCACCATGCCGAAATGGCCAATAGCCACTTTGAGTTGTGGACATTCCTGAATCACTTCCTTCATCTCGCCAATTTGTTTTTCTTCCTCACCTAGGCACATGGACAGAACCAAGTGCTCGTCTTCCATATACTTGAAAACAGGCATCAGTTCTAAAAGTGACTCCTTCATGCGGTGTCCAGGGAATGCTATGCCTTTCATTCCTGCAGTGTGCGCAGCTTTTGCTTCTTCGAGGTTCCATGCCATGCCCATGCAGAAAAAGCGTTCAGGGTATTGCTGCTGTACTTCTGAGAGATAAGCGTTTTGGTTGCCGTCAATGACTTCCTGTACCACAACTGCGGCACCTACTTGCGCATAGTTCATGTTCGACAGCAGTACCTCTGCAGAGTTCTGCTCGTCAATCATGAACGGAGGCATCATCTGTACTTCCTCGTCCATAAAGATGCTTCTGCCATTCTTCATGGAAAGAATCCGTTTTCCATCCACCCAGGTATCTTGCTTCTTCCAAAGGTGGGTATGTGAATCTATTATGAGTTGGCCCATGATACTCTCTTTTGCTGACCGATGATTTCTTGTACGTCCTTCACCAGTTGCCAGTCGGGTTCTTCATTGGCCCACTGGATGTTGCGCCTTACGTTCTCGGGGTTGGCTGACGAGAACAGAGTGCCAGCGATACGCTCGTTGCTGACTGCGTATTGGATGGCCAGTTTCTCAATAGGGTACCCCTTCTCGTTGCAGTATGCTGCAGCTTTGGCGCAGGCCTCTACCAAAGGCTTGGGAGCTGGATGCCATGCAGGCACACCACGTTGCGACAACAGTCCCATGCTCAAAGGAGATGCGCTGATGACGCCAATACCCTTGGACTCGAAGAAATCGAGGAAGTCCACCAATTTATCATCATTCAGGCAGTAGTGGCAGAAATTCAGCACGCTTTCGACGGTGCCTTCTTCCGAATGCTCAATTACCCACTTGAGGTTCTCCAGCTGCAGGTCGGTGATGCCCACATGCCCCACCACGCCTTTCTTCTTTAGTTCCACAAGGGCAGGGAGTGTCTCGTCCACAACTTTCTGCAAGCCACCTTCCATAGCTGCTTGGAACTCGATGTCGTGCACATTGATGAGGTCGATGAAGTCCACGTTCAAACGTTCCATGCTCTCATACACACTTTCTGTGGCACGCTTGGCTGAGTAATCCCAAGTGTTTACACCGTCTTTGCCATAACGTCCCACCTTTGTGCTTAAGAAGTACTTGTCACGTGGAATAAGTTTCAATGCCTTGCCTAGCACTGTTTCTGCCTTGTAGTGTCCATAGTAAGGACTTACATCAATTAGGTTGATGCCGCCTTCGATGGCTGCTTCCACCGCCTTGATGCTTTCAGCCTCTTTGGTCTCGTGAAAAACGCTGCCCAGCGATGATGCGCCGAAGGCCAGATGGGATACTTTCATCCCTGTTTTGCCCAGTTCTGTATACCGCATGATTTTGTGTATTTAGTTTTTCTATTGCAAAGGTACGTGTTCCTATTTATATACAATGGGATAAAATAGTACAAAGATAGCACAAAATTATCTTTGGAGCGCTATAAAGGCCGGAAATCAAATGCGACTGTGTTAAAATAGCGTAAGCTTGACATTATAAAAAACGACGTGCCCCACATCGCTTCAGAGATTGTCGAGGCGCAATTTGTGATACGGCCTCTTCATGCCTCACATGCATCATGTCTGTTACCGTTCCACATCCAGGGTTCTCCTGTAATCCATAGGAGTAGTGCCGATGAGCTTCTTGAAGAGCCGGATGAAGTAAGAGTGGTCAACAAATCCCAGCCGCCATGCCACTTCCTTCACAGTCCAGTCCTCGGTGATGAGTAGCAATTGGGCACGTTCAATCTTCTTCTTGTTGATATATTGCAAAGGAGGAATGCCGAACTCATGCTTGAACACTCTGATGAGGTAGGGCTTTGTCACGCAAGCCATTTCTGCCAGTGTCTCTATGCTGATTTCCTCATGCAGATGGCTGTGTACGTGTGCCAGCACTTTTGTCAGTCGTTCGTCCGTTGTCCATACTCGTGGGGTGGCTTTTTCCAGAAAACGTGAGAACAATAGAAGAATAGCGCCTCTCAAACGCATCTTTTCCCATAGGGGCAAGGTATTATAGCGCTTCACATAGCCTGTGAACATGCTCGCATTGTCGTATGCTTGTGGGTCACTCTCGGGCAATCGGGCTTCAGGGTGTGCTGCCACCATCTGCTCCATGAGATTGTGGTCACTTTCTAGTGCCTCTACTTCCATGGGGAACTTATACATTTCCAGCACGTTGGTCTCGTTCTTGAAGCCTTCATAAACATGTAGGTAATAGTGCTCAAATTCACCTTTGCACTCATACGAATGCAGCGTGTAGGCGGGAATCATGTATAGATGTCCTGGACGTAGTAAGATAGACTCCGAGCCAATATGCAGTCGGGCCTCTCCTTTGGTCACACAGTAGATTCTGGTGAAAGGTGAAGACACCCCTTGCCAGTTCCAGTCGCCGTTGTGGTATGCAAGTCCCACGTTCAGCATTTGCAAGTTAAGGCTCTCGATAGGTAATTGCATTAGTATGAGATGTTTATAGAGGAGGTTTTCCCGAATTCTGTATGATGGGAATTATGTTAGTGTTGCAAAGTTACGCATATTTTAGAGCGTCTGCAAACATTCCTCCTGTTATTTTCTGTCGGCTTTGGAAACAAAGGCTTTTCAGAGTGGCGTAGCGAACGCTCGTGCCAGGTCGTTTGGAGAGGCCTTTTTGTCTTTCTTGTAACTTTTTGGGCAATTTGTTTGTTTCTTCGGAAAGAATGTGCGACCTTTGTCTGTGTAAAACAGAACCGATATGAAAGGAATTGTGTTGGCTGGTGGTTCGGGTACAAGGTTGTATCCCATCACGAAAGGTGTAAGCAAGCAGCTTATCCCGATTTTTGACAAACCTATGGTGTATTATCCAATCTCTGTGTTAATGTTGGCCGGCATCCGGGATATTCTCATTATTTCCACACCGCAAGACCTTCCAGGCTTCAAACGCTTGTTGGGCGATGGTAGCGATTATGGCGTGCGATTCGAATATGCCGAGCAGCCTTCACCTGATGGGTTGGCGCAGGCCTTTATCATAGGCGAAAAATTCGTGGGCAACGATGATGTATGCCTTGTTCTTGGCGACAATATATTCCACGGTCGCGGGTTTTCGGGTATGTTGAAGGAGTGTGTGGAGAATGCCAAACGTGGAAAGGCCAGTGTGTTTGGCTATTGGGTACAAGATCCCGAGCGCTATGGCGTGGCAGAGTTCGATGCAGATGGTAACTGCCTTTCCATCGAGGAGAAGCCAGCGAAGCCTAAGAGCAACTATGCAGTGGTAGGCCTTTACTTTTATCCCAACAAGGTGGTGGAAGTGGCCAAGCATATCAAGCCTTCAGCTCGTGGGGAATTGGAAATCACCACGGTGAATCAGGAGTTCCTCAACGAAAAGAACCTCAAGGTGCAGCTGCTAGGTCGTGGTTTCGCATGGCTCGATACAGGTACACACGATTCGCTCTCTGAAGCATCCACCTTCATTGAAGTGCTTGAGAAGCGTACCGGGCTGAAAATCGCCTGTCTGGAAGGTATTGCTTATCATCAAGGGTGGATTACAACAGAGAAGCTGCGTGAGTTGGCGCAGCCAATGCTTAAGAACCAGTATGGTCAGTACTTGCTGAAGTTGGCCGATACGAAATATTTTGGCGAGTTAATTAAATAGACGGTTATGAAGGCATTGCGTAAACATTGGCTGCAGGGTACAAGCAAGGTGCTTTCGGCTGCTATCGCCTTGTTAGGACTTGCTGGATGTGGCACGTCCAAACGTGCGGTGGACCCTCCTGTTGTGATGTATGGTGCACCATACGAAGGCACAGAACTGCCAGACACGACACAGCGCCGCTCTCCAAAAGGTTCGGATGAGATGCGTTTGATGTATGGTGTCGCTCCAGTTCAATATGAGACAGTGGATCCGGGATTCATTATCCGTACCAAATGAGGCGAACCATTTGAATCATGACCTCATTTTCTTTGAAACAGCGTGTTGGACTTGAACTCGAACGTCGACTCCGGCAAAACTTGAAACAGTTGCATCCATTGCGGCAGCTCTTTTGGGAGTGTACGTTGCGATGCAACTTGCAGTGTCGGCATTGTGGCAGTGACTGCAAGATGGAAGGCTTTATGCCAGACATGCCTGCTGAAGACTTCCTCCGTGTAATAGATGAAGAGGTGACGCCTCATGTGAATCCGCATGAGGTGATGGTGATTCTGTCGGGGGGTGAGCCGTTGATGAGGGATGATATTGAAGACGTGGGGAGGGCGCTTTATCGGCGCGAGTACCCGTGGGGGATGGTCACCAATGGCATGCTGTTCACGGAGGAGCGTTTCAGAAAGTTGTATGCAGCGGGGCTCCGTAGTGTAGCGGTAAGCCTCGATGGCAATGAAGAAGACCATAACTGGATGCGCGGTCATGTGAGCAGTTTCAAGAACGCTATGCGGGCTATCCGCCTCTTGGCAAGTCAAGAGCGAGTGGTATGGGATGTGGTAACCTGTGTGAACAACCGCAACGTACAGTATCTGACACAGTTGAAGAATCTGCTTTATGAGGCAGGTGTGCGCCAGTGGCGACTCTTCACTATCTTTCCGGCAGGCAGAGCGTCGCAACATCCGGACTTGCAGCTGCCCGGTGAGAAACTCCGTGAGGTGCTGGATTTCATCATTGCGTGTCGCAAGGAAGGGAAGATACATGCCAGTTTCGCCTGCGAAGGTTTCTTGGGCGCGTATGAAGGCAAGGTACGAGATCACCTCTATCAGTGTGCAGCTGGCATTAGTGTAGCTTCCGTGCTGATTGATGGCAGCATCTCTGCATGCACCAGTATTAGGGGTAAGTATTACCAAGGAAACATTTACAAAGACCGTTTTTGGGACGTGTGGGAACACGGTTTTCAGGACTACCGCAACCGTGACTGGATGCGGATGGGGAATTGTGCAGACTGCAAGATGTTCCGTTATTGTGAGGGTGGTGGTATGCACCTACGTGACGAAGAAGGCAACTTGATGCTTTGCCACCTTAAGAAGTTGGAATGTCAATAATAACAGTATTTCTTTTATTGATAGGCTTCCGAAAGAGCATGAATGGTTACCTCGGCCATGACTGAGAGGCTTGCTCGGTAATAGAGTGTAGGCTTGCTTGGTAGCACGTGTTCGTTTAGCTGACAACTCGTTTTGTACTGCACCAACTATGTGGCAGAGAGTAGCCGAAGAGATGTGATGGCGTGATTTGTGAAGCCTTTAAGATGTGCTTAATCGTTTGCTTGTGATACGTAATGTGCGCTTTGATTTAATCGCTTTCCGGCGTATATATCATTCAAGTCTATATATAAATTAAAGGGGGAAGAAATTTCCCCCTTTAATTTATGCTTTATGTCCGATTCTTAATTGCCCAGGTTAATGCCAATCTTGACGATTTCTTCGGGCTCATTGTCTTCTATTGATGGAGTGGATGGTGTGGCGCTCTTATTCTTGCGTGTTTTGCTCCAGTAGTAGTCGCCATCATCCCATGTATAAGAAGAGTTGGGCCAGTAGTAATAGTCATAAATATTGCCATTGTAGGTGTAGTAGTAGCTCCAATCGAAGCCCGCAATCTTTCTTAGGTTGAAATGCAGATAGCTGTCGCCCAGATAGCCGGAGAAGTATCTGTCATCCAAGTGGTACTCATAAATGGTCGTGTCGTAGCGATGGTCGTCAGGATAGTCGATGTAGATGGTGCCTTCCTCAATGCTCCATATGAAGCGGCTGTAGATGGAGGTGTAGGGTCCCTCGGAATAGAAGTCCACTTGATAGCCATATCCGTGGTTGGTGTAGCCACTGTTGCGATAGAATACGATGTCTGTGTAATCGGCGCGGAAGGTATGTCCCCGATTCGTGGTGTAAGACATCTTCCAGTCGCCAGTCCATTCACCAGAGAGCACGCGTGCTTCTGCAACGTCCTCATCTTCGGTACAAGAAGTAAACACTGTGCAGAGGCTCATCACTGCGATAATGTTGAAAAGGAAGTAAAACTTTTTCATACGCTTCTATTTTTAAGGTTTCTGAATGATTTACGAAGGCAAAGGTACGGCATTATAATGGAAACATGGTAGGAAAAGCACTATTGTTTTGGGAAAATGCCTTTGCTCGATAGGGGATTACGTCCGTGTGGGAATTCGTGCAACTGAAATACTGCGTGGGCAAGTTTTCTGCAGGCCTAGTTAGCGTTCTTCTTCTCGTATCTTGTTTTTTTGCTTCGGTAGCTCCATTCATACAAATATAAAAAAGCGCTGTTTTATTGTTCTTCTTCTCTCTTTTTTCCTTACCTTTGTGGCATTATTTAAACTCGGAAAGAAGATGAAAAAAAATATAATGGTATGGATGCTGCTGCTGTCTTGTGTGGCGGCAACAGCGCAAGTGAAGACGTTGCAAGTGACGGTGGCAAACAGTTGGTCGGAGGGCAAACAGGACGAACCCGTCGTGGTGAAGTTGCCTGCACAGAAGAAGATTGGCTTCGAGGTGAAAGGGGCGAAAGTGACTTGCGGAGGAAGTGAAGTGGCGTGTCAGCTGGACGATATGGATGGCGACTTGCGTGCCGATGAACTGTTTTTCCTAGCCTCCCTTGGGGGCAAAGAGACGAAAACTTATGAAGTGACACTGTTTGCTTCGCTGCCGGAACGCAATGTGCCAGCACGCATCTACACTGCCTTGCAGTTGCGTGACAAGCAGGATAAGCATCCTGATGTATTGCGGGTAGAGGCTTCTGGGAAGAGTGACATCTTCAACGATATTTATATGCATGGCATCACTGTAGAGTCGGAGCTGGTGGGCTACCGCATCTATTTTGACCAGCGACAGAACATAGACCTGTATGGCAAACGGTATCGCCGCATAGAACTGCCGCAGACGCAGTTCTACACTTCAGCCGAGCAGTTGGAAGACGGCTATGGTGTAGATGTGCTTTGGGCGGGAAATGCCATTGGTTGCGGTTCGTTGAAAGACTGGCAGAATGGAATGCCGACCAATTGGAGTAATGTGGCGGTGAGAGGACAGCGCATTGTCACTTCTGGTCCCTTGCGTACAGTGGTGGAAGTGTATGACCTCGGTGTGAAGACCGTCGATGGGGCCACCTATGATATGCATCAGTATTATTCCCTTTATGCAGGTCATCGTGACATGCAGGTGGATGTGGAGCTCTGTTCAGCACAGGACAAAATGTTGATGGAGAAGAAACGTTTCTGCACAGGCGTACAGAGAGTTGGATCCACTGCCGATGAGGCTACACGCAAAGGGCATAAGTCGCAAGGATTCGTGAAGAAGGACGGTCTGGCTGCATCGTGGGGGTGTGACTATCCCGACATGGGCAAGAAGCAGTTGTGGGCGCCCGAACCTGTTGGCCTGGCGGTCTATGTGCCCAAGGAATATGTCAGCGACACTCAAGAAGATGATTTGAATTACCTCTACGTGATGAAAGCTGACAAGCAGCAGCACATCCGTTATTTTGTAAGCTTCTGTGCCGACAAGGAAGAGCAGGGCTATCACACAGCCAAAGAATGGTTCTCCTCTTTAGAGAAGTGGCAAGACACAGTGAATCACCCTGTGAAGGTGAAAACAATAGGGAAGTGATAAAGAAAAGAGAGTAAGAGAGAATGCGGAAGGGCGGCTTATTGGTCGTCTTCCACAATGAAGATGTCCTCATTGTCGGTCTTCATGTAGTAGCGGCTGCGTGCCACATCCCTTACGGCTTCAGGGTCGTGCTTCAGCGCATTCAGCACCTTCTTGTCTTCTTCAAACTTGCGGTTGTAGGTGTCTATTTCTTCGCGTAGGCGTGAGATCTCCTGACGTTGCCCGATACGTTTCAACAGGCTGCTCTCTCCTACAAATCCAACAGCCACTATAAAAATGGCTAACGCGATGACATATTTTAGTTTAAAGAACCACTGTTTGATGTTCTTGTTCATAGTGCTGTTTGTTTTCTGTTCTCTTCAATAAGTGGCAAAGTTAGATTAAAATTCATTAAATAACAAGTATCACATTATTATTTTATTGCAAAAGTCGCCAACGTGCCTTAATTTTGCAATGAAATTTATCTATCATCAACAATTCACACTTCTATTTGACATGAAAAAGACTATTTTGCGATTGGCTGTCGCCTTCATGGCAGCCATGATGCCCGTTGCGCTGAATGCGCAGCTTACAAACATTATTAAGAAGGCAAAAGACGTTGTCAGCAGTACATCGCCAGCAGCAGGTACTGTGGTGGATGCTGTTGGTAACCTCTTGGGTACCAAGAAAGTGACGGCAAAGAGTTTGGAGGGTACATGGGTTTATTCTCAGCCTTGCTTGGCCTTTGAAAGCGAGGATGCGCTCAGCAACCTGGCTGGCAGTGTGGCGCAGTCCAAAATTGAGACGAAACTGAAGCAAGGTCTGGAAAAGGCTGGCATCAAAGCCGGACAGATGAGCATCACCTTCAATGCCGATAAGACCTTCTCCACCAAGGTGGGTACCAAGACGGTGAAAGGCACTTATGAGGTGAACGGTGCTGACTTGACACTGACGTTCAAGCAGCCAGCCAAGTCTGTGAAGACCAACGTCAAGATTTCACTCACCACGCTGCAAATGGCTATGAAGGCAGACAAGATGCTTGCCATCGTTAACGCTATTGCCACTAAGGCCAGCGCTTACTCTGCACAGATGGGCACCGTTTCCAGCATCCTCAGCCAATACAAGAGCATGTATGTTGGCATGAAGCTTGAAAAGAAATAAGAAGCATCATCTCCTTAACAGCGAATCCGCCGGGACATCACTCACGATGTCTTGGCGGATTCGCTGTTAGAGGCTGTGCCTCGTGATGGGCTGTGCAATTGTTTTATGCGTGTTCCCAGAAGGTCCTTGTTCAAGGGAAAGAAAATATTATCTGATGGAACGTTTGAGTTTCAGAATGCGGCGAACGCTCTGGTAAGTGTGGGGTCGAGCGACTCCAAGCGTACATAGAACATCTGTCCTACCTTCTCGCGAAGCGTCATCTGTTTGAGCTGTTTTTCAACAAGGTCGGGGACAGGTGTGCTGCCGTCGTCTTATGAGCACGAGGTTAACACGAAGGGGCTGCTAATTGTCAGGATGGCAGCCAACATCCATTGTTTCATTTTCATTAATTCTTTTTTTAGTTGTTTATATTGGGTGAGTCGTTCAGCGATTGACTCTTTGTTTTTCTTACTTGTCGATGAAGAGTGACGGAACGTCTCGGCGGATGGTGAGAACCCATTCGTTACCATTGGGATAGTAGTCCACGTGGTCGGTGTGGTCGCCCATCACCCACACGGTTCGCTCGTCAATGGGCTTCCCGTTGTGGTGCAATGTTACGGTCAGTTGCTTTTCCGCAGTCTCAGCGCACACTTGGCATGGCCGCTCCTTCAGCTCATTTAGGGCTATCTCCACCAGATGCTCTACAATGTGTAGGGGCTTGTGGTCTGGTTGGTGCTCAATGATGCGCCGCACAAACTCAAGCACACCTTCGTCTTTAGCTGGTGTATATGTATGTGGTGTTTTCATATTAGGTTATGTGTTTTTTCACCTGTATCTGTAGAATAACAAACACAAAGGTACAAAAATATTGGAAATTGGTGCACGTGTGTGCTGAATAAAAGTTGCCAGGAAAGTGGAAAATGTGAATATTGCCCGCATTTTGCTAATTGTAATCATGAGAAGTGGTGATGCCGTGCATAAATGGGTGAGGTTGCCTTATAAGCACCGCTCTTAGCCGTTCGCTTCGTGCCTAATCTTGAGTGCTCTTTCGTTGCCTCAAAAACGGTGTGAGTCACACCGGGGGTGGCGGTCTGAGTCACACCGCCTATGTCGGTCTGAGTCACACCGATTATGTGACGAACGAAGCGCCGTTTGTTAGGTTCATGATTGTGTCTTTCAAAATCTCCTTGTGGGGGTAGGGCTGAGCCGTACGCTAGGAATGTCTTGGGTGGACTAATGGCCGGAAGAGCTCAAAAAAGTGGTTCTTGGCAAATCGTGTGTGACAAACTTTTCGTACCTTTGCAGCGTTCGCCTCTGGGAGATGCGCTGTTGGGCGTGGAGAGGGGAGCGCAACTGGACATTTATCGTTTAGAAATATAGAAAATGAAGAAAGAGAAATTTTTAGGTTATGTGGAGATGGTTGGACTTGCTTTGGTAGTTGCGGCCGCATGTATGTGGGTGGTGCCTGCGGCGTCGCTCCGATTGGCGGCTGGTGTGGTGATGGCGGCAGCGACGGTGCTGCTGGCGCTGGGCCGTTTCTTGCCTAAGCCCTTCTATCAGAATGTCCCGCTGCATGACCCGCGTAACTTGACTTTGCGGAGGCTGTATCACCAGCGCGTGTTTGGCGTTATCGCTTTGGCTGCTTCAGCGGTGTTGATGCTGACACCATCCGGTTTTTATCTTGGCCTGTGGGTGGAAAACTCGTCTTGGCTACTCCCGTTTGTCTTCTTTGTGGTAGTGGAAGTGTATACCGCATTTCGCATTCCGAAGGCAGAAAAGGGCTAAAAAGAGAAAAAAACGGATGTAAGGCCCATTTTCTTTCTTTCATATAAATAATGTGCAAGGGAAAACCCTTAACTTTGTGGCCAGAATTGTTTGATAATTCCTGAATTAGTTCGAAACGAGAATAGAAGTATAGCGTCTAGGTGACGCATGAAAAGGTAAAAGATTATATAGACAAGTAAAAGCAATCTGAATATGGAACTGAATGCACTTACGGCTGTGTCACCAATTGACGGCCGTTACAGAGGCAAGACACAAGACTTTGCTTCGTATTTTTCCGAATATGCACTTATCAAGTATCGCGTTCGTGTCGAAATAGAGTATTTCATTACACTCTGTGAACTGCCGCTCCCACAGCTGGAAGGGTTTGACAAAAACCTTTTCGAGCGTCTGCGTGACATCTACCGCAATTTCTCGGAGGCGGATGCACAGCGTGTGAAGGACATCGAGAAGGTGACCAACCACGACGTGAAGGCTGTGGAATATTTCATCAAGGAAGAACTGGACAAAATCGGCAACTTTGACAGCTACAAGGAATTCATCCACTTCGGCTTGACCAGCCAGGATATCAATAACACATCTGTGCCTCTCAGCATCAAGGATGCACTCAACGAGGTATATTATCCTCTGATGGAAGAGCTGATTGACCAGCTGAAGACTTATGCCGAGGAATGGAAAGATGTGTCCATGCTAGCTAAGACACACGGCCAGCCTGCTTCACCCACACGTTTGGGCAAGGAGGTGATGGTGTACGTGTATCGTCTCACCGAGCAGCTGAACCAGCTGAAGGCTTGCAAGATTACTGCTAAGTTTGGCGGTGCAACCGGCAACTACAATGCACACCACATTGCTTATCCAGCCTATGACTGGAAAGAGTTTGGCAACAAGTTCGTGAGCGAGAAACTGGGGTTGGAGCGTGAGCAGTGGACTACACAAATCAGCAACTACGACAACTTGGGCGCTATCTTCGATGCCATGAAGCGCATCAATACCATCATCATCGACCTTGACCGCGACTTCTGGATGTATGTGTCTATGGAGTACTTCAAGCAGAAGATTAAGGCAGGTGAGGTGGGCTCTTCTGCAATGCCTCACAAGGTGAACCCTATCGACTTTGAGAACTCGGAGGGCAACCTCGGCATGGCTAACGCTATCTTGGCTTTCTTGAGCCAGAAGTTGCCAGTGAGCCGTCTGCAGCGCGACCTGACAGACTCTACCGTGCTCCGCAACGTAGGCGTTCCAATGGGCCACATGGTCATCTCCATCCAGTCAACCTTGAAGGGACTGCGCAAGCTCTTGCTTAATCAGGACGCCATCAACCGCGACCTTGACAACTGCTGGGCTGTATGTGCTGAGGGCATCCAGACCATTCTCCGCCGTGAGGCTTACCCACATCCCTACGAGGCACTCAAGGCACTCACTCGCACAAATGCTGCGATTACAGCTGAGAGCATCAGCAACTTTATCGAAGGCCTGGAAGTGGCCGAAAGCGTGAAGGCCGAACTTCGTGCCATCACTCCTCATAGTTATACCGGAATGTAGAGAAGATTGTTATAAGTAAAAACGATACAATCGCAAAATAAATAGTTTAAAGTTAAGTTAATAGTTAATAATTAGATTATGTCTGAAATTGAAGAATGGCAGGGCAATGCACCTGCAGCAGAAGAAAGATCTGACAATGGCGGCGACCGTGAGGGCTTCCGGCCATCTTACAACCGTGAAAACAATTTTGGTGGCCGCCCATCGTTCAATCGTGGCGACCGTCCGCAGCGTCCTCGCTTCAATCGTAGCGAGCGAGCTGCATACAGTTCAAATGGCGTACAGAATGAGCGTGGCTTCCGCCCCTCTGGCTTTGGTGGCTCTTCGGAAGGAAACGAAGGCGAACAGCGTGGCTACCAGCCTCGTCAGGGCGGCTATCAGCAGCGTCCATACAATAATGGCGGCTATCAGCAGCGTGGTGGTTACCAGCAGCGTGGCGGCT
>AUXO012946983.1_pt1 | contig 22847 bp, 20 predicted proteins | sample 768731 | NCBI WGS metagenome assembly AUXO01 (sample SAMN02715735, study PRJNA202380) | gut metagenome | biome: sheep rumen | host: Ovis aries | place: New Zealand: Palmerston North | reverse complement strand
GTCTGCTTTGTTGCTTCATAATGCTTCGTTTTGGCATCAAGCATGAGATTATAGACCAGTCTTGCACAACCAATATTCTGGTTGATTTTTTCAGCTTGTGCTTTAGTTGGATATAATCTGAATTTGAAAGCCTTTAGCATGGTGACTAGACCGAGATACTAGACCAAGAGGATGTGAGGCAGATGAGTGGTCTATGCTCACTTTTCGGACGCGACCCTAGCCTCACGTTATTATAGATAGCAAAGTTATTTTGCTTTTTCAAGCCTTTTATGTTACATTCTAACCCACGGGCTAAAGCCGCGTGGGATTTCTTTTATAAGTGTTAAACAATTATTACAATTTATGCAACCAACACAATCTTGGTTATTATTTTGGTCTATCATGGATTATCAATGCCTCTGTTGTTCTATTATTTTTAGAAAGTTTATTGTTTTTATTTTTCATCTCTAAATTCTTTTTGTGTTCAATTTCTCTTATTTCATCTTCTGTATAGATACGAGTTTGTTTAAATGCAGAAACGACAGTGCCAGAAGTAACATTAGACATGTGAATTTCTCCGTTGTTGTTTGTTATTATTCACTAAGCATATTTCAGCTTGATATTGACTTTTTCTAAAAATGGAATTCTTTGTGACTTATCATTCCATATTGTCATCATTATCTTTTGTTTTTTATCATATTCATCTTTGTCCAAAACTTCTGATTTACGCATTGGCACAAAACTCTTTGCAACTGAATCTGCATGTTCCGTTAATGTAACATAAATAGCGACATCCTGTTTGCCTGTATTTGTTATGCCAGTGACAAACAAATATCCCTCTTTTGTGTCGTAATCAATTTTCATTATTTTTAAAAATTCATTTGCAATATTCAAAGCAAACGATGGCTCATAAAATACTTCTTCACGATTCATGCAAATACATGAAGTGTCGCCGAGCTTTTCCCTCAAATCATCCAAGTAATCATCATTGTCCATTTCCTGTAATAAGAAATATGTCGTTAGCTCACTGGATAACTTCTTATATGCTTTTTCTTCTTTTACGTTGTTTATTTGGCAATATAATTCAATCCACTGTCTTTCAGAAGTTACATGTTCTCTCTTTAAAAAAGATTCCAATATGAAGTCATAATCTTCTTTTTGATCAATGCGCTGATATATTCTTACCATATCATGTTTCCCGAAATTGGTTGAAAAGAATGCCAAAAGGCAATATTATTGTAGATAGAAAAGATAGTGTTTGTCTATCTAATACACAAATAGATTATGCTTTTCTTTTTTTATAGGTATCCATTATGGCAGTAGTTACTAGCAGTTATAGATCATTAAATGCACGTTGGCTATGGAATTTAGCCAATGAGAAAAAGTCTTTATTCGTTGGCGTATCAAAGCTATCAACAGAACAAACAATTACTGTCGATGGCAAGCCAACAATTATAAGCGATATTGATATAAATGACAATGATGGAAATGATGCAATAAACAAATCTGATTTTTTTGTCCGTGCTTATGCTGATTTCGTTAGAGAATCAGACAATACAGATTGGGATGTTCAATTATTAACACGACAAATGTATGGCACTGATCCTTATCGTGTCGTTGACGAACATACCTTTTTAGACAGACATCAATACTGGAAAATATTGACACCAGAAGAAGCATTAAACCAGAATTGCTATAACATCTTTTTTAACTTCACAATAAAAGATGAAGACCATGCGCATGACACATTGTTTAAAGGTCTAAGACACTTCTATGTTTTTGACAACCTGCTATACAAAAATGTTGAGATAGCAGAAAATATAGATTTCATAAAAAAAGACGACACAGACCCAGACTATTCTGCATCAAACTTTACTGCTGGCAATATAATAATTATTGATGATTTCGTTTCACTGGATGTGCCCGATTACTTCAATACACAAATAAAATATCTCATTTCTTTTTAGTTGTAGCAGATGTAGGTGTGTGTAGTTTTGTTTGTTATCTAATATAATATCGGGGGATTGATAAGAACAATAAGGAGACTAAATCATGTCAATAATAATAGAATTTCTAAAAAAACATATAGTTCCAATCGTTATATTCGTCGTCGCTGGCATCGTTCTGTGCGTATTAAACATAAGGCTTTCAATACTCAAAAAAGAAAATGATGATCTGCGTGCAAAAATTGAACAAAAAGATCAAAGCATAGAAAGTTTGAAAGTAAACATATCTAAACTTGAAAGCATTATCAGGGAAAAAGACAAGCAAAGAGAAATTGAAGACGCCCTGATTGAGCAGAAGCAAGAAAACGAAAAAGAATTAGTCTGTGAAAAGAACGACAAAATCGAACAGCTAGAAACATTAAAGGAGACTAACGATGAGGTTAAAAACTGGTGTGATGAGCCGATACCAAGCGATGTCTCAACGCTCTTTATTCTTGGGTTGCAATAATATTTTCCTTTTTGTTTTCATTATTGTTTGCGGTCTGTTCATTGTCTGCGGATGCAAAACAACCGAAACAATATATAAAACTGAAATCGAATATGTTGTAATAAAGCCTAGCAATGCACTTTTAGAAGAATGTGCGCCATTGCAGACAAAAGAAATAAAAACAAATGGCGACCTCGCTGCCGCTTATACTTCTTTAATGTTTGATTACATGATTTGTTCAAACAAGTTAAAAACAATCAAACAATTCTATTCTGAGTATAACAACAATAGCGACGGCAGCGGTAGTCAGTTCGTAATTTCTGGGACAACTAGCAGCGAAGAATAACAGAAAAGCCAACCTTAATTTGGTTGGCTTTCTTTGTTTATGGGGGTTAATGATGTCAAACAAAATTTGGAATATTGTTCAAATTGTTTTAGTTGTTTTTGGATTGTTATATTTCGCAATAGTTTTTGCTCACTTCATAATCACAAAATAATCTACATTATATTATCTGTTGCGGTTGGATCCCACTGAAGTAGCATATTTCCACCGACAGCAACAAATTGACCATTGTTATAATAATTTCCTTTTGTCGATTTAGCTGCACGGAATATATCAGTATCTAAGTAGCCTTTAAATGTATCACCTTTAACTATATAATAAGCTGAACTTGATGGGGATACATACGATGTATTAGATGCTGCACCGAATGGACACCATCTTGTTACATCAGCAGAAGTACTATTTGTTATATTTGTTGATAAAAGTTCACTTTGTAACACTCCAAATGCTGTGCTGTAATAACATATCCAATCTCCATTAGCATTACAGAAACAGCCACAGTTATTATAAAGACTAGAATTATCATCATAATAACCAATATTTCTACCAATCACATTATTATATGTAAAGAAGTTTCTAGTTGTTTGGTTTTCGGAAGAATTACTAAATTTAAAAACTCCATATTTTGATTGAGGTGTAGTATCTTCTGTGTGAGCTAAAGTTCCAAATATTTTACCTAAAGCATAATAAGGAATTAATTCTGCTCTTTGCTGCGAGTTAGAATAAGAAGAAAAATATATAATTGTTTCTTCGTTTATCAACAATCCTAAAGAATAAGTAAATCCATTACCGTACATGTCTAAATTCGATCTTATATATGAAGATGTCGTTGTTGACGATGATGATGAATAATTCATTCCATCTGCTACAACCCTTGTAGCATCACTAGGAAACCTATCCGTATTTGATGTTATTTCAGACAAAAATTCAGAACTAGAATTCTTAGGTATAATAGACATTGCTATACCATTACACCAAACCTTATATGTATCATTTTTAAACAAACAACAGTCAGCACAATTATATTGTGGAAATATATTATAATTAACGCTACTAGAATTTAAACTAATTGCAAAGCACGACACATAAAGCTTGCATCCAGAATTTGTATTTCTGAAAAGAAGAAATGGATACTTACCTGAACTACCGCAATCAATATCCAAATAACTTTCTGTTGTTTGGCATCTCGAATCAAGTTCCCAACCAGTTCCACTTGTTGTTATCATTTCAGCAAGCGTCGTAACAATCTTTTTGCATCTTGGCAAGTACGAACTTGACAAATCGGTGTACATAACCAAATCCCTGCGAACGAATTTCATGATATTTCTCCTATATTCTATATGATTTATTTATAATATTTTTAAGAAAGTGCCAATTCCAGCCAAGAATCAACGTTGTTTATGTCTGGATTCGATGGATCCCAACCGACGTATGCGCAAGGGAACATCTCATTCTGGCCTGCTGAAGCGGGGGTTGATCCTGCGCTGGATATACTAACTGGACGACCAGTTCCATAAATTTGATACCCGACATACCCCCCTTTGCTATATAATCCTGCCGTGTTTGAATACATAGTTGTCGGGCATATCGCGATCATATCCCCCCCCATAATCGGTGTACCTGCATCTGGCAGTGTAAGACGATAGGGATATGTTACAGAGTTACAGCAGAGCAATTCGTTCTTTACAACTCCTTTAACTAATAGGTTTAACCCACTAATTTTATTAACATTCCTGTTTAAAGTGGACAAATAACAGCTTTCATAAGGGATTTTTGTGGTAGTTGATGAAAGAAATGCCACACCAGACGGAACAAGTGCGAGACACGAATACGTACTATTTGTCGATATATTAGTGCTAAACGCTCTGCCGCCAGAAGAATCTAGGCATTCATTATTTCTAAGATCAATCGCGTAAACATAATCCCTTGAAAAATTTGACGTTTCCGTGGCATTGTAACCAACGATTAATTTTGCGATACCGAACGAATCATCTGGGTCACAAATAGACGAAAACGCATCCCCAGACTCAATGCAGCAATCGTTACGGTTCGGCCCGTGAAATGTGATAACATCCCTCCCCTTCGTGGCGACACCGACATAAAGCGTGCTAGAAGTGGAATATATTCCCTCGCTCTCAGAAGTGGTTAAACCTGAACCTGACTCCGATCCCTCTGCACCACGTTGGGTTGAACAGGCAAGCGCTCCTACAGGCCAACTAGTGAACGGTCCGTCATCATTAAAGTCATCAATGCTTAATGCGCTCGCAAACCCCCATCTTTTGAACTTGCGGCTAGTTGATGTATTGTTACCATCTGTACAGTATTTTGCATTTGAAACGACACTTGTAACAATTCCTGAAGCTGAATTTGCATCACCCAACGTAGCAATCATGTAATACAGATCTTCCGTTCCATATTTAAAGAAGCTCAGATAATCGTGATAGTCGCCGTTCGCATTTGCAACTCTGTAAATAACATTACCGTAGCTTTCAAAGCTCAATGCACCATTTGTCTTGCTGAAATGCCACTGCGCACCACTAAGCGCACACGACTCCATAAACGCTTTAATCCTTGCCTGATGAACCAGCAAGCACCAGTTAGCATATGTATTGTCAGCTAAATTCGCACGAACAACCTTATATCCTTTAAATTTATATCCACCAAAAGACATAGCTAAAATCTCCTATTTATAGCACTAGAGCAATAAGTATTTCCTAAAGTGTATCCGTGTTTGCTGAATCCCATCCAATCATCAACATATTATTCCATCCACAAAAATTACCATTGTCATATAATTGATTTAACGTAACTAATCCACATCTAAACAAAGAAGTATCTAAATAACCTTTAAAGCCATCACCTTGAACAATTCCATAAGTACTTAAATCATTAGTAACGACTGCAATTTCATAAGGAACCCAACGAACGGAATTACTTTGAACAGATGATGTAACCTTAGAATCTAAAATATCAACAACATTAGACATGAAACGAATATTGTTTGCGCCGCCTATTAAACGTGTACCATCAGCTTTTGTGATAGAACCATAATTATCATACCAAGAATTCGTTGAATGATTTATTGATGCTGAAAATTTATAACCATAACGATCAAATACATTGTTTGACTCATCAATTATTGGTTTTGCTCTAAATTCATAATCATAAGTCTGATATATTGAATAAGAAAAACTAATAGAACCATAACGCGCTTGAACAAGTTGTTCATCATGTGCAAGTGTTCCAATAATTCTTCCGATAAAGTAGCTTGGTATCAGAGTACCTGCCGATCCATCTCTGGTATATGAACCAGAAATACCCAAACAACAACAATCAACAAACAATCCATAACTATATCCACATCCTGTTGTTGCATAGCAAGCTGGTGTAAACCACCAAGCGGCTGGACTTGATATACTACCACCTTTTTGTACATTCACTGTTCCACGAAGCAAAGTTGCATCAGATGGCAAAAAAGTAGAATCGAATGTAGTACCAAAATTACTTGAGCTTCCTGACGGAATTATAGCCATGATAGTACCACTAAGCATTTGAATATCGCTCTCAACAAAATCAAGAGCAAAATTTTCTTTTTCCAATGCAATTCCAAAATTAGAAGTACCTTGTGTAACACATAAAAATAACTTACATCCATTAGTATTTGTGAAAAACAAGCCTGGCGCAGAAAAAGATTGAACCTCTTTCAATGTATTCCAAATAGGCACATCCTCAAAATCACTTGTTGTTGCGTTTCTGCTTGTATCTAATTGCCAACCTTTTCCACAAGAAACAATAAAATCAGCAAAATCTTTGCATTGTGCTTTTGCTCGTTCAGTAGCATCTGATATGTTATCTCTAAAAGGCTGTCCACTCATCGGAGAAACACCGCCGACATAATCAAATCTTTTAAATCTGAATCCCATACTAAGAACTCCTATTTATGATATTATCAATCACCAATGTCTTCGTTTTGTTGATTCCAACCAAAAAGATAATTATAAGAACTTTCTAAACATATATAGTTACCATTATCAAATGTTTGCTTCCTAGAAGCGACACCTGCAATCACTAAATCTGTATCTAAATAACCTTTAAAGCCATCACCTGCGACAACACCATATGTATTTAAATCATTTGCAAAAGATCCGACACCAAGAATACAATATCTTGTTTTGTTATTTGAATCAAAAATTTTGCTATTTAATTTTTCTGCACCTTCTGTAAAAAACAAAACATTTCTATTACTGCCATCACCACCATTTATCCATGTGCCGTCTGCTTTAGAAATACAGCAACATGAATCTAAGCTATAAAAATAACTACTATTAATTCCTAAACCAGGCACATTTATAGAAGATTGACCATAATTTGAAGAAAATGTTGAATACAAGACCAATGCCCAACCTTCAGCAGTATCCGTATATCTACGAAAACAAATAGTGCCATACTTAGCTTGTAATGTATTGTCTTCTTGATGAGCTAAACTACCAAAGATCCGACCTGTCATATAAATAGGTGTATAGAAGCCAGGTACGACAGAATATCTATTTGAATATAAACATATAGTATAAGGTGTAGCCATTATCCAATATCTATAATAATAATCATTGATTGGATTGTATGCTGATGGATATTCTAAAGCAGAAACTGCTGAACTTCTATAAAAAGTACCACAAATTCTTGTCGCGTCTGATGGTATAAATGTTGTTGTCGTTGGATCGCCGAATGTACTTGAAGAACCTGCTGGAATCATTGATGTACAAAAGCCACCATAATAATCACTACCTTTATAAAGAACCAAATCGTTTCCACTAAAATTTTTTATGCCAAAATCGAAAATTTGATCTCCAAAAAATGACATAAATAATTTACAACCACTTATATTGTTTATAAAAAACAATGCTGGATAAGTTTTATTTCCAGTTCGACATGGTATATCTGTAAAAGATGTTATTGTATTATTTTTTGTAGTATCTAAAACCCAACCACAATTACAATCTATAAGACACTGTGCATATTTTGATAATAAGGTTTCACTACGAGATCTTCGTAATGAATCAGAATTACCAGTTGGGAATTCCTCATCACCTGCTTGTACATAAAAAGATCTAACAACGAATCCCATGTTTTTACCTTTTTTATTTATAAGTACAAAGAAAAACAAACAAACTTTAACCTATTTGTTTGTTCAATCTTTCAAAAGAACTTCGCTAGAAGGCTCAGAAACTATAAATTTATCATTTTGGTTGTTCGTTAATACGCCACCTATAATATATGAGTTTTCATAGATAACACCACCAAATGAATATTCAGCACCGATTAAATTCATATCACTATATGCATATCTTCCTTTTTCAGCCAAGCCTGAAATTTGATGACTTATTATTAATTGATCTTCATTTTCAGATATGACACCGCCGATAATATACCCTGACGCTTCAAAGACGAGTTTAGCAACAACATCCATTGTTATAGTATAACTATCGCCAAACGATCCAATGTTCCACGAAACAGGTTTATAAATTACACCATTACTATTATATTCGCCAGTAACTGTCGGAAGTGTCACGACAGTACCACTATATCCAAATTCAGTAGGCGGTATTGCTATTGTTATATTTGGTAATGCTGTATTTGCAAAAGATAATATAAATTTGCGTTCAACAGATACACACCATGCACTAAAACCTGATACATCATCAAATTGTAATTTTAATGCTCCATTATCATTTGTTAAATACTCATTAGATGGCACTGCTTCCATGTTACCATTATGCAACATATAAGCTACTGGTTGTGTTCCATCATACATGGATATTGTTAATTCATCTATAACTGGACTCCCATTTTCATCATATAATTGTATTAACTCATTTGCATTTAATTCTGTATTTAAAACCTCATTTCTTCCATTCGATGTAAAATAAAAGTTCTTTGTCGCAACTGACAAATCATAACCAATTACAATATCGGGTGTTTCCAAAATTATAGATTTTATTTCTTCTGTATTTATTACTGGTGATTCTAAAATAACAGATTTTAATTCGCTTGTTTCATAATCAATCCAACCACCATGAACAATTCTACCACTGTCTGCATTAACAACAAAGTAAGTTAATTCTGGTGGATTACCTTTAACTACAGTACCAGACCATATTATTGGTTCGCTCACAAGATCAAAACTAACGTCATAATCTGGCTGTTTGTCTAATATAAGTTCATCACTATCTGTAAGATAGAAACTGTCATCTGTGATTAAGTCAATCGACTGACTATAATCAGGCTGTTTCACTAATTCTAATTCGTCATCATCTGTTATATATAATGTATCATCAATATTAAGATTAAAGCTAACATTATAATAAGGTTGTTTATCCAGAATTATATATTCTGGATAATCTTCGACAATATCTCGTCCAACTTTTGATCCTATGCCTACCGTACCGCCAATAACGAATTTAGCACCTTGCGGGCTTGTAATTTCACCATCTGCAATAAAGAATTCGCCGTAAGTGGATGTTATGCAGCCGTATGCCGTCTCATCTACGTCATAACTGACTGGCAGCGGAACTGTGTGTTCGATTTCAAATCCGAAGAAATAATAGCCTTTTTGATGATATTGTGATAACTGGTTTATTGTGTACTGAGAGCGATAGACCTGACCAAAAGTGTAATATTGGTCAAACTGCCTACGACGATAAAAGGTTATATCACCATCAAAATCTTTATGCAGATCTATAACATCACCCGCATCGACGTGAATGCTTAAATCAGTGTCTTTTCTGCCTAAATAAATTGCGTCACTGCACTTAAAAACAAGTGGGTCTGGTGTGCGCAACATACCAATGCGATAGCCAGCAGGTATTTGTTGCTTAATGAAATAATCGCTGTCTATTGTGATGTTTTTGTCTGTTATCAGATAAATGAGTCCGTCTTTGGCATTCGGCGCGTATTCGTCTGGGACATCCATATAGTGATAGAGTTCAAAGTCGTTATTTCTCGAATCCTTGAGACTACCACCGAAGCGCATCAGCTTGTCTATGTCTGACAGCTCGCCACGGACGTGCATCAATGAGAACCATTCAGACAAAACGAGTTTTCCTAGCTTGTTTATGTTATATATTGGCAGACCGTCAAGAAAGAAATCCTGATAAGTCATAAAGAAGTCATCATCCATATTCTCAAATGACATCGTTGAGAGTATGTCTTGCGCTTCCATATTGCAGCAAAATATTATCTCATCTATCAATTCAAGATAAGCCTTGAGGAAAACATTTTCCTCAAGGTATTTCGGTGCAAGGTATTTTGTGAGTGAATAATCAAACATATAGCATTAGCATAACATAAACAGACAAAACCATTGCATTATTAGATAGTTTTGCCGTTTATGCAAGCTAAAACATCACAAAATTTCAAAACCAAAACTCATTATATAGTATTTATTTATATGGATATTTATATGGATAATAAAACATTCTTGAAACAAAATAACAATTTCCAATCTTTACACCATCATAAGTATAATCATAATTCTCATATGGTTGCATTAAAGGGGCAATCGTTATAGCACCCCAATTAAAATCACCTTGATACCCAAAGAATGAAACACACTTATATTCATAGCACAAACAACTTTCTGAGATTGCGTTACTTATATCCGTCTTTCCTAAAGATGTAGCATAACTCCTTACTATGAAATCCGTTCCATCTCTATATTTTACAATAACAAATTTTAAATTATCTCTTAATGAGATTTGAGTAGCAATTGAAACAGATTGTCTATTAAACTCTGAATTTAAATTACTATAATACACATGATTTTTATTACAATATGGAATGTTTATTTCTGTTGGACTACAAAAGCAAATACTCTTTTTGTAACTCATGTTTTGAGGATACCCATCTGCACTACCTGAATTAATAACAACATTATAATTTTCTATTATTTTCTTTCTACCTTCTGTACTAATATAATCATTATACGGATTATTTTTATCAAAAGGCATATATGCATTATAAAATACTGGTAATAAATTTCTTAAATGATCAATACAAAAATTACCACTATCTGTGTATGTGTTATTCTCAATTAATTCATCACTTCTTATGAAACCGTTACCATAAACATTTGTTTGGTCATAAAAGAATGGAATTAATTTTATAACATACGGATTAGAACTGTTGCTTACGATCCTTCTATTCGCTCTAAAAGCATCTTCTCCTGAATCAAGATGTTGAAGTTCCATCAATTCACTAACAAGGAAGAACACACAACCTTGTTGTTTTTGAGGTAAAAATTTTGGTTGTGCTACGAGAGATACTAAATCTATATATGATGAAGCAGAAGTGCCATTATTAACATATCCATTTATATTGTATATACAATCTTCAAAGAAAATATTTTCAAAAAATGTATTATCATTCTTACCATTCGTAAGTTTTAAATACCATGGATATTTTTGAATTTCTTCTTGAGTTAATACATCACTTAAATCAGATGAATTACCACCATTTAAATTATAGAGATGAGTTAGCATTGAGTCATCATAACCATCAAAATTTTCAAAGCCACCAGCACCAACAATAAAAACAGATTTTTTTTGAGGACTTATATCAGAAAAAGGTTTGAAGTTAGCTGTTTTTATAAAATAAATATAATACAAATAACAATAAAGAATAACATCATTAATTAAATTGTTCATCATGAACACAGCCCATAATCCATCCCACCCCCCATCAATAGGCATATCCTCTGGTGAAATATAATGATCGCCTTCATGTTGACGCCAATCTGATTCAAGAAAAATACAATCTACATAACCAGTATCTTTTTTATGAGATTCAACTGGATAAAAATCATCAAAACAAATTGGCGATATCAAATAATAATCGAACATAACACCATCAATAGTCTTAGTTTTTTCTTTATTTTTAAAGAAAATAGGTAGCTTCACAAATTTTCCATTATAATTGTATTGTAATTCATTTGTACATGCAGTAGAGACTTCTTCCATTGATTTAAATGGTTCTAAATCATCAAACAAACCATTATAAAATACATAATTTTCTGCTTTAAAATCCAAACCAGATTCATCACCAATTTTTTCTATATCAATAACTCTACCATCTTCATAAATACGACGTTCAATAAGCACTCTTTCTATATTATCTTTATCATTAACGACACTAACTCTAAGTCCATATATTATAACAATAACATATTTGTTTTCATTAAAGAAATCCACTGTTGAGAGATCACCACTATAATTTCTAAAGTACAATTTATCTTCAAATATAGCTATTTCGCCATAATCTAAATCTGAAACATCAGAAATAGTCTTTATTGTTAATAACGTTTTTATAGTTTTCATAATTATATCCTTTATTATTATGATTATTAGCTATATTGTTTTAGTTCCCGCTAACATACAAAAGTACATTTTGTTGTGATATTGATGAATCACTTTCTTTCAATGTAAAACTAATACCATTTAAATTAAACGAAACTTTATCGTTAATTTGATCTATTCCTATCGAATTAAGACTAATTTCCCCTTTAAAATATTGTAAATACCCTGATGATATCCAAAAATGATCTTCTTTAATATCGCCTGCATTAGCATTTTTTAAAACACACATTGGTTTCTGGATGTCATAACCTTTAATAGAAGAATTAAGCGTTTTTAACCTTGTTGGAAGGTTTATATAATAATTTTCTTTAGAATAAACAAATACAGAAGATAACACTCCATCAGTATAATCAACAGGTAACAAACTAGTACTTATTTCATCACAATAAAGTTTGCCTTGTGAATGATCTCCAACAACACATATTGGTGAGTGGGTGTCATTAAAACTTATCCAATTAGGTTCTAAAACACGACCATCTTCATATATAAATTTTATATATTCCTCTCCAGCATTTCCTTCGTCAACATGACCACCTATAACATATTTTTTTCTTTGTTCTGCAACAACATCATTCAAAAGAACACCCTGTTGTGTTTCTATTTCATCAAAATGAACAATCTCTTCATCACCAAGATAAGGCATTTCATAACGAGTCGTATATTTAGGATAATAAGAAGTATTTTTTATTTGTTCAGAATCCCTATAAGAAAAAGGAAGCATAAAGTTGCTAAAATATAACAAAGAAAATCTGCACCCTAAAGATTCGTTCTTTTTAAAAAGATCTACAAAAAAACGTTTATCACAATTATAGTAATTTCCTGATATTTCATGCATTGGATGACGATATAAAGAAATTTTATATGATTGACTTTTCCAATTATCAAAATATTTTTTTATTTTTAAAGCATCATATTCACGATTAAATTTAACAGGTTCTTCTGGGTCATTAAAACCAAAGTCATAATTCAAAAAATTTAAATTATATGAATATAAATTATCAGTAGTTGATATATCTCCTACGTCAGGATCATAAAACTGAACATCAAAATAAGCAACTTCATCTTCTTTTGATAAACCATAATTTGAAACAGAAGTTCTACATCCTAGAATTACATTCTTACCTAACAATGTATCTCTAACAATCTTTTTTTTATCCCCATTGAATCTTTCTTTAAAAACAACAAATTGTACAGAAACCGAACTTGAATCAAACGTACCTTGAGGCAGGTTTTCAAAATTAAATTCTAAATCAAATTTATTAGTAGCTGTATTAAATACATATGATGCTGTATTATATTTTATTTCTTCTAATTCAGGTGGTTCTATATCGTATCCAAATTCATCTCTATTTAAATATCTATAACAAGTAAAACCATAACTATTCGGTATTTGACGATTAATTATCATATAAAGATCGCAATACACAGGTGTATTGTCATTGTCAGAAACAGATGATGTTTCTGCTGCGTTCCAAAAAACAATATTTGTTATTAAATATTTACCTTCATCTGGTAATTCGATAGAAAATTTTAAGCGGTTCTGATATATCAACGTCGATTCAGAAGTAAATTGACCTAACTTTACAAAATCTTTCATATCAGCACACGGTGTTTGTGCATTAGAAATAATAATTTTTTGGGGAGGATCTGATTGGTCTTCTTCACTAATAAAGACATCTGTTGTTACATCTAAACAGATACGGTTTCCTTCTGTTTCAGAATATTCAAAGAACCCATCACCTGAAACACCATTATGAAAAATGGAAAATATAGAATTAACACCATCCCATTGTTTTTTATACAAAGATGGGTAGTCATAAAAATATCGAGCTAACAATGCTCTTGGATTCATATATCCAATATAAATTTTAAACAATATATGAACTATACCAAACCATACATCAGATGTCATTATTTTAAATTTATTAAGTTTAGACATTATTATATGATTTGTTTCATTAAAATATCCAGTCTCAGATCCGAAAGGACTAGAAACAAGACCAAAAGACTCTGGCACATGTGATATATATAAATATTTATCATCACCAAAAGCTTTTGGTACAAAAAATCCAAATTTTAATTTATCAGGTAATGAATTATAAACAAAAGGTGATATTATCTCATATCTTCTATAATACTTATTATCTTTCTTATTCAAAAAGAAATAAATTCTTATATAAAATCTAGGTATTCTAACAAAAGTTTTATTAAAACCGAAAGATGTGTCTTCTAAATCTTCAATAAATTCATCATCATGACTATTCAATATAAGTTCTTTTGGTACATAAGTAGAAACATCATCTTGTGAAGCTCCACGTAAAAAAGAATAATTAGTGACATAATACCCTCTATTTGGATGAAGGCTATCAATCCATGTGGAATTTTCCACCCCATTAGATCCAATGTTTTTTGTTACAAGACAAATTTCATTAAAAGGAAATATTCCATCAATATTTCTTTCTTCATAATCATTTATATATTCTATACTGTCAACAGATTCTATTTTACCATCTTTACAAAAAGATACATTTAGTTTATAATTACCTGATATATCATCCTCATTCTCGTCACGATAAGAGCTTAGATCTTTTAATCCATTTATACTATCCACTTCTGCTTCTGCTCTTACATAATCAAAACTGTTGTCAAAAGACGATAATAAAAATTCATAGACATCATTACCTATTTTAATTCCTTTTTCGTTCATTTCGCCGTTGAGGAGTTTATCGCTATCAATATTGCTTATTTTTATGTTCTTGCTCATCGCTTTGCCCCAATCAATGATAAAAAAAAATACATCACATACTTTAGATAGTGTTTGATAGTAGATACATATTTAACTCTAATATATAGTTCTAACACAAAGAATTAAATAGCTTTTAGTTGTATCACTGGGTCTGCCCATTCCACAAGATAATATCCATTTTGTGTTTTTATAATCGTCTATATTACCAATACCAGCGGAAATAGCATTAATAGTACCATCTTGAAGAGTTATCAGAGGTATCTGAGCTGATCCAATGGTATCACTAACAACGCTTCCATCGTAATTACTGAAATAAAAAGAACTCCCTGTTGGAATTTCAACGTTTGCATATTTTGCAGTAAGAAAAAACAATTTAACACATGGTGTATTGCACATAATAGTATCGCAAAAAACATCTCGCCATGCGTTTAGTCTACTGCCAATATCCATATCTTTACCTGAAAAAGACCAGTGCCTTAATTCTGTTCTATTAGAAGCTGGTGAGTACCTTCCAAATCCAATACCTCCTAATTCATTTTCAGAATTACCACTAACATTCCAAAACATAGAATTTACGTTCAATGATTCAGTCATATAATCTGTATTATTCTCATTAGAAGCTTTAAAACTTACAATCTTAGGTTCAGTATGTAACTCTGTTTTATATTTATCTGTTTTATTACTAGAGTTTATATATATTTGACCATCACCCATAAATGTTATTGATTCTTCACATGTTTTATTTGTATTAGAATCAGAATATGTATTTTTTAATATTATATTAAATTCATTCATTGAAAAAGATGATGATGAATCACCAGTAGTTTGAACATTAATGTTTTTGTTTACACCATTTACAACAAAAGTATGATCAGTAATGTTATTATCTCCACCAATAGCTTTCAATGTGTCAAACAGAGTAATCATATCGACGGCACGACCCGTCTCAGGCATTGTCATACCATCGTAACTAAGATCACCTGTCTCGCTATAGTGATACATTAAATCAAGAACACCATTGTCATCGCCATCGCTGTCCTTGACTTTGACAATCTTCACTTCACCATATTCTGTTTCTGTCGCAATTTTCTGAGTCTCTGCGACTGGATATAAACCTTCTGTAAAATCATCAACAACAACGCCACCCAGAACAACAGTATCGTCATCCTCTGCGTTCTCGTTTGTTGCTGGCACTAAATTACTCAAGCACTTCGTTAAATGCGTGTTTACGATAGCCTCTTCGATGTTCTGGCGCATACGTTTAACGACTGGCACACGATACATTACTTCACCGATTTCAATTCCTTCGTGTGCTTTTGTCGCATAATACTCGTTGCTATAACTATCGGATTCTGCATTATAGAAAGCGAGCGGCATACAACATTCAAACTGATAACCACTTTCAGTTTTTTGTACTGGTGACGACCAGAATGTGTAGTCGCGACCACCCATGCCGTTTATATTGCTTTCAAGCGTCATGGGATGAGCAACATTCTCTGCATCAAAATAAACAGGGCACTCCTCGCTATTGTCCCAATAAGATTTATAAAGTATATATGTTCCTCTATTCTTGCTATATTGCAATGAATATTGAATATTAAATCTTTGTTCTGTCGTTGGAATAAGAGTTCCATCATGTGAAACAAATGGCGCAATTGTTGGCTTTTCTGTTATATCAAATTTAAAGAATAACAAAAGATGAGATTTTTCGTTAGCATTTCTTCGATAATGCAGAGGCTCAACATAAGAAAATTCTATTCCAAATGGCGTTAAATATCTGTCTTGAAATTCTTGTTTGTAACAATCAGATATATTTAATATAAATGTTGCTACACTTCCAGTACTTGTACAACAGTATGTATTACAACAAAAATCACGATAAAAATCATGTGATGATGTGTTGTAAGAGTTTGTCCCAGGTATCGGGTAATTACCTGATATTGACTCTAATTTCTCTCGGCTTTCAAATCCAAAAATAAAATCAACTATACCAGAACTTAAATTATCAATAACAGATATAGCTGTGTCTAACTCATTGATTATTTGTTGTCTTGTTCTATAATTTCCATTATTTTTCTTAAATATAATATGAAGCTGATCATCCGAAATTAAAGTTTGGTCTTGTATAGCTGTTTTAAATCTATCCAACGCATCTTTTGTTGCTTCAACTCTTTCTGACTCAGACAATGTTGAATTACAATTATAAACATGTGATATTCCAACTTTATATGGTGACAAAAAATCTATAATTTCATTTGTTGTCGCATTTCTTAAAACTTCTTGAACAAGAAACGGATGATTAAAATCAACAATAGGTATATCAAATCCACAAACATTAGCTTTAATATCACCAAACTTTCGATAATTTATTACATAATCAAATTTATGATTATCATCGTAAACAGTACTTTTAGCTAAATTCAATAATTCTTTTATATTAAGATTTCTGCTAAAGCCGAATTCAAGTGACTGTCTGGATGACATATATGATTTCAAAAAATCAGACAGACCCATTAAACCATCATTCCATCTACTCAAAGCACAATTCGCAGTTGTATCTGGTGTCGGCACAAAATAGCTAAAATCAAATGTGTTATTCATTGTATTTCTCCAAAATCAAATCAATGCCAATCTGCATTGATACTTTTGATTTAACTTTAAATTATTTATCGTTAAAAGTCCAAACAAAAATCAATAACCATTATCTTAGATAGAAATACGACCCTTGCAAATAATATCTAATAATGTTATTATTCCCATGGCTAACATAGGAGATCCGACTATGTATGATGGATTAGTAACACGCGAAGATCTTTACAATTCAATAAAAAGAGATGATCTTCTGACAAAGCAGGATGTCATTGACATTATTGAAGAATATCTTTACAGAAAAGAGACAGAAGAAGAATGGCAATCGCCTCAAGAACTTGCTGACATAGCGAACGCGCCACCGACTTATCCTGTCATGGAAGCATGGATTGCAAGCATTGCAGACGATTTTAAGACAGCAGAAATTTCCATACCCTATCACCTAGGCGAGACTGCGGAAACGCTAACAGCAATCGTCTCAGCCGAAATAATGGCATGGTGCATGGCATGGGAAAAACCAGCAGAATATTACTCTACAATCAAAGAATCACCATTCTGGGGAAAGCTGTCCGTCAATGGAAACGATTTTCAAACGACATCGCCAACGATTCCACTAAGCACTTGTGTTGTCGCGGGTGCTGGTGTTCTCATTCCACCAATAGCAGGCTGCACTGTCTCTGGCACGGCGACGCCCACGCCACCGACAACAATGGTAAATCCTGCCGTCTATAAATTCACTGGCAATTATGACAAGATGGGGTCAACAATCCAGACAGACAAAGACAAATTCCTTCAACAGCCAATCGTATCTGGCTTGTGGCCATTCAATGCAATAAAACAAGATTGGCGAAAAGACGAACCATTCATAAAAGCTGGCGACCGTGTTGCTGTTATATTTTTAAATGGCGACGCAACAAAACCTTTTATCACACAGATAATTTCTTTTGCAGACTAACAAACAATGCTCAACTTTCAAAAATACATTAAGAATCCAGACATAAAATTAAAAGACATTCAACTCGAAGCATGTGACAGGATGTATAATACAGATAGCATCCTGTTAGCTTTTTCATGCGGGCTTGGCAAAACGCTCGTTGTGCTATCGACATGCGAGGCCATAAGAGAATCAGAACCAGACGCAAAATTCATTGTCATCATTCCGAAATCTGCACGTTCCGTTTTTATTAAAGAATTTGAAACAAAGATCTCCGCACCGTTCGCAATCATTGGTACGGATGTAAACAAGAAATATGCTTATACAGATCAGCCATATATTCTTATCGAACAACCGCAACTTGAAAAAACAGAACGCAAAGAAAAGCAATTCTTTTATGCAGACTTTATTGCAGCACTAAGGAAAGAAACTGACAATATAAACTTAGTAATTGATGAAGCGCACACAGTAATGACTTCACCGAAAACATTAAGATATAGAACAATTTATGACTGCAAAGAAGTTTACAGACGAAAATATCTGCTAACTGCATCGCCGCTATTAAACTCGATTGACTCTCTATTCTTTGTCTATAATTTCATAAACAATGAAAAACCATTCGATGACTGGTTTCGATTCCAATATCACTACTGTGTGCTTGAAGAAAAAGAAATCACTGTCATGAAGCGTTCAAAATATCCTAATAAGCCGCCATTCAAAGTTCAAAGAAAAATAACACAGTGCGTCGGATATAAGAATCTTGACGAACTGCGTGAGCCAATAATGAAGAACACAATTCTTGGAAGCATTGTTTATGACTTGACTTATGATTATATCAAATTTAATTTGGATAGCGAACTGCATGATGAATATATAGTCGCAACAAAAGGATTAAAGGAAGGTTCTGAACACTTCAAAGAAAGTGAAGTCAAAGATGAGGATAAAGTCCAACATTCCGCTCGCCTCGTAAAATTACAAAACATCGTTGACGGTCTTACAACAGACCCTTTCTCTTATACATGCAACAAAGAAAAAGAATTGATGAAACTGTTAAAAGCAATCACATGCAAAGACGAGGGTGCGATTATTTATGCTGACTACAAAGAAACTGTAAAACGCATATCAGAATTGATGGAACTTTACAAAGACGAACTAAATATAAACAACATATATGTCATCTCTGGTGAAATCAAAGTTCCCGAACGCATTAAGATTGAAAAAGCATTAACACGACGGGATGTTTGCATCATCACTCGTGCTGGCTGCGTATCAATAAACCTGCAAGCAGTCAATCATATCATCCTATATAACGTGCCTTTTTCACAAGCAGACGCAGAACAATCAATTGGACGTATCTGTCGCTGCAATTCAACATACGACAAAAAATATGTGCATATTTTAGAGTGTGACGGAACGATAGACACATACAAGCGCATTCTATTTCAGCAGCTTTCAAAACTTGTCAATCAAATATTCGACAATCAACATCCGACATTGCCAACTGATTTAATACGAGAAGACAACCGCTTACGGCGACAGCTTAAATGGTCGTTCTTGTGGAAGCCAAAAATCTAAAAAAAAAGCCTAGCTCTAGGCTAGGCTTAAACAATAATAAAACTTATAATTACCACATTCTCTGACCTAAAGATGTACGCTTTAATGCTTTCTTAACCTTGTTCATGTCATCTGCTTTATCAAGAATGTCAGCTAATGCCCGAAGAACTTCTGATTCATTATCAGATTCAAGACGTGGCAAATTTGATTTCATGCTATACAATGCACGTGACAAAGCCCATTGAATATCATCTTTAAATGTACTCATAACATCTTTAAGTATAGGATACTCCCAGTCTGTAAAACTTTGTACACTTGCTTCTTTTAATGCTTTACGTGGTGATGTTTTTGCGGCTGTACGGCGAATCTTTTTTGATTCTGTTTTGTTAAGCATGTGTTTAATTTCGGAAACTAAACCATCCATCATTCTATCACGCTCTCTCTCTAATGAATCTGCACCGTCACTTATGATGCTAAATACTTCATTCTCAGTCATCGGTAGTTTTCCATCGAAGCTATATGACGGGTCATAATTGTCATCATCCATAAGATATGAATCAATAATATCATGAGCAGCTTCTTCTATTTCGTATTCTGTCGGATTAGAATCAAGTTCTTTATCAATAACATGTTCAGCATTATCTTCCCAACCATAAATTGGATTAGAAATAATGTCTTTTAACTGAGCAACACCGAAATAAATTTGACCGTCACGCTCATCTACATGAGCATCAAGCATGAAATCAATACTACCGTTATATAAAGTAACACTCCAACTATCCAGCTCTCTTAGATCATCAACACTACCAACCATTTCATAATTCTCATCAATAAAATCAATAAGCTCATCCATTGTATTGATCTCTTTGATGTCTTCCTGTTCTTTGAAAACGCGACGACGCTTAATCATTTCTGAAATTGTTTTACGATTGCTATTTTTTTTGTTTGTACGCTTAATCATTACTCTACCTCTTTTGTCTATTTGTTATCCACAAGGACAACTCGATTATAAACTAGATATGTTATTCAATGATTTCAAAAATTTTACCATTGTGAAAAACGAAATGCCCACTCATTTCAATATCACGTCCATACCCTTCATAATCAAAATAATATTCAGGGTTTGAAATACCGTCGAAACCTAATTCATCGACAATTGTTTCACCGATTTCTTCATCAGAAGCATTCTCGTCACCACACCAATATTCGCCTGCCGTCTCTGGATCTTCCTCGTCCGCCTGATAATATTCAAGACGAACATCACGACCTAATGCAGCATAATCAATATACATTTCACGAGTTTTTTTATCGAGTTCTTCAACACCGCCAACGGCATCAACAAAGTAATATCCGATAGCTTCTTCCTCGTTTGACATATCATTATATATGTCATCAAACATAATGACATCTCCATTAGATACTTTCTCAATAGCATCTAATACGTCATAGCCTTCACTGATTACAGCGTCAACAGCTTCTTTCATACCATCTTCTTCAATTGAATTAAGTGCTTCAGCAATCTCATTAAGATGGTCAATTGATTCATATTCACCTAATGAATCAGTAACATCAAAATCACTTTCATAATCTGTAAAGAACCATTCTTCGTGATTTTCGTCAATACCGATTCTTTTCTTTACAGCTTCTAATTCCTCATCGGAGATCGGAAACTCAATCCATTCACCAACAAGATCACCTTCGTTATATAGACCTAAATTTGTTATAAAACCTTTTAGTGCGCTCATAGCTCTATCCTTTAAAAAAAGTGTTCATAAAAACACAAAACCAATATAACACACTTTTGATTAGATAGAATCCTATTTTTTTCGCACTAAAAAAAATGGCGGCATCATCGCCGCCACTCACTATTTCTTTTCTTCTGTGTTTTTACGCTCAACTGGTTTGTTATATTCAATGGTGTCGAACTGAATAACTTCTGTATGGTTTGGCATTTTACCAGAAGAATCTGATTTCCATGTTTCCATTTGTTTGAGTTTTAAATAATCTTTACGCTCTTTGACGACAAATGATGGGTCTGACATGGTTATTTCTCCTTATATTATTATGACGAATCTACATACCAGGCTCCGCCTGCGGTACACTTTCTTCCGACTGATAATTACAGTCAACTATATATATATCACCATTTTTGTTAAAGCAAAGTTTTTTCGTATCCGTGTTAATATATAACACAAGATCTGGCACTGAATGCTTATGCGCATTATCAGCAAAAGCAACAATTGTTCTTACATTTTTTTGTGACATAATGTAGCTCCTACATGCTTAATACACCATAACTAAAGCCAAAAAATAATCTTCACCTGCCATGTAATCTGTACCTTCTAATCCACACAAAAATTTAAATCCTAATCTAAGATTAGTCAAATTTCTACCTTTTTTAAAACAAGACCCTACATCTGCTTCACCTGATTGGCAAGAAATTGCCTCATAAATATCAACTAATCTGTTGCTATATAGTGTTGACGTTGTTAAATCTAAATAATAACCGCTATGAAAACTAACAGGGCTACCTTCCATGTCACGAACAAAAACTATAGCTAAAAAAATTGAACCTTTAGGAAAATACGACGCGGAAGAACTACTAGAATCTGTATTAGTTGGAATACGTCCTTTTATGTCATCAGCATAAATAGTAGTAACTTTATTAGAATCATCACCTATATAGTTGCAATATAAACGATCCCATTTATATGAAGAACTTCCTAAATTTGTAGTTACATTATTTTCTGATAGCTTGATTGCAGGAATTAAATTATAAATTACTGAACTAGTAGCCTGTACTCCAACAACCTCTTTTCTTACTGGTGTAGACAAGTAAGCATTGATCGTACTCAACAT
>AUXO010094472.1_pt1 | contig 22867 bp, 18 predicted proteins | sample 768731 | NCBI WGS metagenome assembly AUXO01 (sample SAMN02715735, study PRJNA202380) | gut metagenome | biome: sheep rumen | host: Ovis aries | place: New Zealand: Palmerston North | reverse complement strand
TCAGTTTCCCCGACGCTGAGAGAAGGTCCACGGGGTAGCGGGGAGGTGTCGTGGGCGTGAAGTATGTCATTCCATACTGACGGACCTTAGTTCCAGCCAATGGAACATACGTTCCGCCTGACGGAATTTATGTTCCGCCGTATGGAACGGACAATATTTCGGGACAGAATAAAAAGTAGTTGGTCGTATATAGGAGCCGTTGATGTGACGGCGGGCTGTTACATCTTGCGCAGGCTAAGTCTCAGGACGGCAGATTGCAGTTTCATCCTTTTGTCGTTGAGTTCGATTATTTTGAACCCTTCCTCCAGCGACTGTACCCCCAGGGGGAGCAGTTCCCTGTTGTCGGGCAGGAGTGAGTCAAGGCCTTGCTCGATAGCCTTGTATGGCTCGGAGAGCAGCAGGGAGTCGCTTCGGCAAGTGAAATGGAAGAGGTATTGCTCTTGTGTCTCTATGTGGCGGATGGAAAGGAGGTCAAACTGGAATGCCCAGTAACAGTCATCATATACGTCGGCCTTGCCGCCACTGATGGAGTCGATGCTCTCAGCATACCAAAAGCCGTCCAGTTTGCCGTTGTCAGATGACTCTATGTGGCATGACTGAAAAGAAAGTACGCACGCGGAGAATATGGTCAGAATGTATGAGATTTTTTTCATTGTTGCGGTGTTTTGGGGTTATCTGTTGAATAAACCTTGTTTGGCGACGGTCAGCTGAAAGCCTTTGTTGTTGCCCAGCGTGTATCCCCAGTCAAAGGCGAGTCCGCCCCTGATGCTCCAGCCGGAGAGTTTGCCCGTAAACTTATAGGTGGCATCCGCCAGAAGGTAATAGTTATCCTCAGGTTTCTTGTATGGAGCGTTGTAGGTGCCCAGTGCGTTCTGGTAAGTTGCCAGAACCCTGTATTCCAGTTGCGGCGTCGGTTGTCCGCCGAATCCCAGATGGACCGCTGAGAAACGGTTGTTGTAGGTTTCAATATGGTGGTCATTATTGTAGATGGGTGAGCGGAAGAGCGGATTGCCCATGACCTGTCCCCAATGTTGCCAACCCGGGTAGAGGCCGTGGTTGTAGTATTCGTCGCGGCCTGATATTTGGTCAGAGATAAGTGTAGTGTGGTCGTGGTACAACGGTCCGCTTTGATACTTGGTGTACAGGTATTCCAGTACGATATTGTTCAGCCAAGGCAGTCGTTTAAGTTTGATTTCCGCTCCAAGCATGATGTCTTTCAGGCTGTATGCCATAAAGTCGGTCGATGAACGGGTGTCCCAGTTGGCACCGTTTCCGTAGCCGCCTTTGGCGATAAAGAACATGGCGGAGTGGTCGTCAAAAAAGTGGTCGGCATAGAGGCTGACGCCCCAGTCGTCCTTTTCGTAATTCAGCCTCAGCGTATAGCTGCCCAGTACATTTCCTTCAGCGTTTTTATAGGTTGATTCCTTGTCGTCGCTGCCGGCAGGGATGAGGGCATTGAAAAAGGCTTTGAAATTGGACGGGTTGTGGTAATACAGTTCACGATTCATGGAGTCATAGATGTACATCTTGCCGCCAAACTGTGATGCCATCTCCAGTCCCAGTTCGAGGGAGAGAGGCGACTTTTGCGCATTGCCGATCTTCAGATAGCCGGCTTTGCTGTGGTAAAGCACACCCTTGGAGTGCTTGTAAGGGCCCGCTGAGAAATCCTTTTGCCAGTTGTCGTCGGTAAAGCGGCCGTAAGCCAGATGTCCCTTAAAGTGTATCCATTTTTTGCCGAAGGGCAATGTCCAGTATTCCGGCAGGGCGATGCGCACTTGCGGGACGGGTCGCGCATTGATGCCCAATGTCTGTGAACCGCTGCTGAGCGTGTTGTTCTTGAGTTCCATGGGAAACTCCTTGCTGCCGACGGTCAGTGTGCCGTGCCACAACCTGCCTTCGGCGTAAGCCTGATGGATAATCACATGACTGGTGTAGTTGTAGGCACCGACGAGGTCAGCACCGTACCCTATGCCCCATTTGCGTGCAGAGTCAGCTGCCAGGGGACGCACCACACGGAAGCGGGCGTAACCATTGGAAGTCTTGAGTGAACTCAATCCGTGTTTGTTGGCATTCAGCCACAGCGGTGTCTTTCCGTGAGAAAACGATTGCTGCAATTCTGCGCGGTAAGCCAGTCCCTCAGTCAAATCCCGTTTGTCGGCATCGTCCGCAGAGACCTGCGCACAAAACGACAGCCAAAAAGCAGTGATTAAGAAGGAAAGTTTATTCATGTGCATACGGTTTAATCTTTATTTGTATTAAAAAAGTGAAAGGAAAGCTGTCAGTACAAGATAGCGCAGAAACTTGCCAAGGAATGTCGCCAGCAGCGCTGCTGAAAAATTGACGCGCAGCAGTCCCATGGAGACGGTGATGACACTGCCGATAATGGGTATCCAGGAAAGCAGTCCCATCCATGCGCCATAGGAGCGGACCCATTTCTTGGCTTTGGTCACGCGCTCTTCCTCAAACCGGAAGAGGCGGTACATCCAGTCCTCATTGCCCAGTCTGCCGATGCCATAATTGAACATGCCGCCCAGAGTGTTGCCTACAGTGCTGTAAGCTAACAGTGCCCAGATATTCAGTCCGGCCAGTGACAGGGCGGTCATTACCGCCTCAGAACTGAAGGGGAAAACGCTGCCTGCCAGAAATGATGCGACAAACATGCCGGCATAGCCGAAATCCTGCAAAATCTCAATCATGGGAAACAGTTGACGTTAAATAGTGCCAGTGCTGCTGAAGCGGCCAAAGAGAAAAGGAAAAAATAATCCATAAAGCGCCCTTGCCCCAGGACAAAATAATGAGCGTATAAAGGAGCACATAGCAGGAGCAGCAACCTGAGCAATGCGTTGAAATAATCCGGATAGGACAGCAGGGCTGGTGCACAGCATATTGTCTCAAGGATGATGACGTGAAAATACATGCGTGTACGTATCTTGTCATAAAAAAAAGTCCTGTAGAAATGGATGATACTCAGAAAAAGGAAAACGCCAATAAAAATGACATTAACCATTTGAAGGGTACTCCATTGCCATGTTTCCTTAAAGTGGATATCGGTCAGGGTGATCCAGAACTCTGGCAAAGCATTGATGCTGTCTGTTGCGATATGATACCAAAGCAGGACTTGGGCTACAAGGATAAGGGCCAGAAGAATGGCGCTCGCCGTCCTTAGCGTGAATGCTCTCAGAGGCACCATGATTGCCAGCAGAAAAGCCGGTGTCAAAAGGATGACGGGAGGACAAAACAGAGTAGCGCTGAATAAAAACAAGAAAGCAAAAAACAGAGGTCTCTCCGCGTGGGTGTTCTGGTATGCCTTAAAGAGAAAATGCTGAGCAATAATAAAAGAAAAAAGACTTATGAAAGTCCAGTCAAAAGTGTGCAGGAAAGGCATGCAGGCACATAGGATGATGAAGCATGAAGACAGAAACCAACTGCGGATGCGGATGAGGGAAACATTGTTGTAGACAGTGCGCAGGAAAAAAGTCGTTACTGCCAGAAAGAGGAAACCTGTCCAGTTTTCTGTGGTATTTGCAGAAGTGAGGCTCCACAACACGGCAGACAGCACATAGGCACAGGGTAAGGTAAACTTACCCGTTGTAACAGTGTGTCTGACAGTGTGGTGCTCCATTATTTCTTGTTTGTCCCGGGAAGCGTGTAAATCTTGTCACCGGGTTTCTCTGCGTATTTGAGACAATACTTTCCGCCTATCATGCAATAGATACCCACTAATGCGAGTGGGATGCTCAGGATTTGTCCGATGTTGAGTAGCATAGTCGCCTCTTCCGCTACCTGATCCGCCTTGATGAACTCAATGAGAATACGGAACGTGAAAATCGTTGTCAGGCAGTAGCCGAAGAAGAACCCGGTACCAACTTTGGTTTTTAGTCTTGGAATGGCATACAGACAGAGTGCGCCGACAAAGACCAGGAGGTAGAACAGGCACTCGTAAAACTGTGCCGGGTGGCGTGCGAAGTCCTCGCCATTGGCGGCGAAGATAACGCCCCAAGGCAAGTCGGTAGGGACACCTACAATCTCGGAATTCATCACATTGCCGAAACGGATACATGCGGCAGACAGAGGTGTGGCAATGCCCATGTTGTCCAAGACACGCAAATAGTGCATGCCCATCTTACGGGAGTAAAGCCATATGGCAAACAGCATGCCGAAAACACCTCCATGGCTGGACAAACCTTCATAACCGACAACGTGCCAGCCGTCAGCAAACTTCTTGATGGGGAGAATCATTTCACCGAGATGATGAATATAGTAGACAGGCTCGTAAAAGAGACAATGTCCGAGGCGTGCACCGATGAGTACACCCAGGAAACAGTAGGTGAAAAGCGGAGCAAAAACTTCGTCGGGGATGTGCTGTTTTTTATACAGACGCCCCATGTTATAATAACCCAACAGTAATGCGGTGGCCCAGCAGAGAGAGTACCACTTGACAGGCCATGTGAGGAGATGAAACGCAACGGGATCGGGATTCCAGGTAATAAAAGCAAACATAATTCTGAAAGATTAAACATTAAAGCGGAAGTGCATGATGTCGCCGTCTTCCACGACATAGTCCTTGCCTTGAATATAAATCTTGCCGGCTTCGCGTACTGCCGCTTCAGAACCGTAGGTCAGATAGTCTTCATACTTGATGACTTCGGCACGGATAAAGCCTTTCTCAAAGTCTGTATGGATGACGCCGGCGCATTGGGGTGCTTTCCAGCCTTGACGGAACGTCCAGGCCTTGACCTCCATCTCGCCTGCGGTGATGAATGTGCGGAGATTAAGCAGTTTGAAAGCCGCTTTGACCAGACGGTTACAACCGGACTCCTCCAAACCGATGTCCTGCAAGAACATCTGCCGCTCTTCATAAGAGTCCAACTCGGCAATGTCAGCCTCAGTCTTGGCAGCAATGACGAGAATCTCGGCATGCTCTTCCGCTACAACTTGCTTTACTCTTTCCACATAGGCGTTTCCGGTAACGGCACTGCCTTCGTCAACGTTGCAGACATACAGGACGGGCTTGGTGGTCAGCAGGAACAAATCGTGGGCCACGGCTTGTTCTTCTTTGCTTTCAAACTCCACTGTACGTGCGGACTTGCCTTGCTGAAGAACTTCCTGATAAGCTTTCAAAACATTGTATTCTATCTTTGCCTTTGGGTCGCCGCCCATTTGGGCAATTTTCTCAACCTTGTGCAAACGGTTCTCGACTGTCTCCAAATCCTTAATCTGCAGTTCGGTGTCAATAATCTCTTTGTCACGGATAGGGTCCACGCTGCCATCCACATGGGTTACGTTGTCATCATCGAAGCATCTAAGGACATGAATGATGGCGTTTGTCTGACGGATGTTGCCTAAGAACTGGTTGCCCAAACCCTCACCCTTACTGGCGCCTTTAACCAATCCGGCAATGTCAACAATCTCTACTGTTGCCGGGACAATGCGTCCAGGGTGAACGATTTCTGCCAGTTTGCCTAAGCGTTCGTCCGGGACAGTAATAACACCGACATTGGGCTCAATAGTGCAGAAAGGGAAGTTTGCCGCTTGTGCCTTAGCGCTACTCAGACAATTGAAAAGTGTGGATTTCCCCACGTTAGGAAGACCGACTATACCACATTGAAGTGCCATATATTTATGATATTTTAAGTTATATGTTGTTAATGAAAATGTTTTTCTCGTTGCAGACAGTTGCTGTGCAGAATATCCTCTTCCAATTGATTGATGGATGTGTCGGATGTTTTGTACAAATGCAAGTGACGATGGATGTAGGCGATGTTGTCGGAAACAGAGAAGAGGTCACGTAAATCGTGACTGACCATAATGATGGCACACTTTTTCTGAATCTCCTTTAACTCCTGAAGCATCCATGCACGTGCTTTGATGTCAAAGAACGTGTTAGGCTCATCCAAAATCAATACTTCAGGCTGACACATCAGCGCGCGGGCCAACAAAGCGCGTTGACGCTCACCGCCACTTAACTGGCCAATCAGACAATTGGATTTGTTGCCTAAATCGACTTTCTCCAACAGGCTATGGGCATAGTCCTGTTCAGTGCTGTTGTATGCCATGAGGTGGTGGCGACGACTCAATGCTCCCGACAAAACCACATCCTTGACTGTGATAGGAAAACTATGGTCAAAGGTGGTCTGTTGGGGGAGATAGCCCATTGGCAGATGGTCGCAAACTTGACCGTTGCGGAAGAAAGAGATAGTTCCGGTTTTAGGAAACATTAGTCCGAGAATCAGTTTGAGCAGAGTTGTTTTACCTCCGCCGTTAGGTCCCGCAATGCCCAAAAAGTGATGTTGGCAAAGTTGTAGGGATATATCGTGGAGAACAGTCTTTGAACCGTAAGCGGCACTGATGTTTTCCAGTTGAATAATCGGGCTGTTATTTTCCATCGTGAATGATTCTGGCGATATTTATCATCTCTTTGTCCCATTGGTAACCAAGAGGATTGATATTGGCGATATGGGCACCTGTCTCCTTGGCGATAATCTCAGCCTGAGTTTTGGAAAACTGCCGCTGAATCAGGATGACCGGCGTACCGTCTTCCTTGCTTTGGCGAATCAGGTCCTTGATATCCGCGGGAGCGGGTTCCTTGCCTTCTTTCTCAATGGATAACTGACGCAAGCCATAATCTTCGGCAAAATAAGTCAGTGAGGGATGAACTGTGATGAAAGTTCTGGAAGGAACATCAGCAAGAATCTGGTGGATTTGCTTGTCTGTCTGCTCTATGCACAGAATGATGCTGTCCAGATTTTGCTTGAAAAAAGCCGAGTGTGTCGAGTCTATTTGGCATAAAGCATTGCAGATGGACCGGCATATCAGTTTGGCATTTTTTGCTGACGTCCACGTGTGAGGGTCAAACTCTGCCATCGTCATGCCGTTGGCGTTAGTGCGTATGTTGTCAGAAGTATCTATAACTTTCAGCCCCGGTTGTTCCTTGCATGCTTTTTCAAGCCAAGTCGTCTCAAACCCCAGTCGCCCGATCTTGAAGAATGCCTGACAATCCACAAGAAGCATCAGCTGTTTAGGCGTGGGCTTGTAGCTCTCAGGATTGTAACCGTCAGGGACAATGGACTCTACCTGAAATATGTCGCCCGCAATTTGTTCAGTGAAATAGCGTAATGGTTCGATGCTGACCATTAAGAGGGCTTTCTTGTTCTTGGATGGTTTCTGAGAACAGGAAGAGTAGATACAGCAAGTTAGCACAAGTAAGAAGAACAAAACGAAGTTCTTTGCGCGTGAGATGTTATGACCAGAATATTTCATACTGCAAATTTACAAAAATTATGTGTGAAGCGGTAGTCTCATAATCTTAAATTCCAATGCGTTTATCCATGTTCAAGCAGTTTTGCAATTTAAATCCAGCCAAAAAGTAAGGATTAAAGAAGATTTGTTACTTTTGCTTAGTATAAAAATGCAGAAATGAAAAAGATAATCATTGGATTTGGAGAACTGCTTTGGGATAAGCATAAGACATACGAGTTTATAGGCGGAGCGCCCGGTAATTTTGCTTATCATACTACGCAGTGTGGGTTGGATGGTTATGTTGTCAGTGCTGTTGGTAAGGACGCATCGGGCGACAGGTTGCTGGAAGAAGCAAAACGCCACGGGTTACAATGTATTGTTGCTCAGGTTGAGAAACCGACGAGTGTGGTAGACATTAATGAAGACGATATAAACAATCCTCAATATACTATCCGTACAGATGTGGCATGGGATTATATTCCTGTTACCAAAGAATTGGAGAGTTGGGCCCAAAAAGCCGATGCGGTGTGTTTCGGTACACTAGCGCAACGTAGCATTAAGACCCGTGAGACATTGCAAACTTTCCTGTCGTTGATGAGGAGTGATGCATTGAAAATCTTTGATGTCAATCTGCGCCAACAGTTCTACAACAGGGAGATGATAGAAGAGAGTCTGGGTAAAAGTGACATCCTTAAGCTTAATGAAGATGAGGCTGGAGTGCTCAATGAGATGTTTGATTACAGACTTTCCGATATAGTGGATGTTAGCCGTCGCCTTCTCTCAGATTTTCACCAGAAGATAGTTATTCTTACATGTGGAGGAAACTGCAGCTATGTGTTTACGCCAACAGAAGAGTCTTATATGAAGACACCACAATGTGAAGTTGTCAATGTCGTAGGAGCGGGTGACAGTTTTACTGCGGCATTTTGTTCATGTATCATGCAGGGAAAATCTATCTATGATGCGCATGCTCTTGCAGTAAGAGTTGCTGCTTATGTCTGCACTCAGGACGGCGCTATGCCCCAATGGCCTGAGGAGCTTAAAGCCTTGTTTGGATGACTTTATTGATGGATTGTTCAGACAGTATAGCCGGAGTTGATTCCAGGATGTCTTATGATGATATTGCCATAGTGAAGAACAAAAGTGGCCATATGGATTCGGCAGAGTGTGTATGGGAAATTATTCAACAAAAGCCCTGAGATAGACTCTGTTGTTAATATTATTTGCGAACTTTGCATAAGGAAATACAATTAAATAGCATGACAATGACAAGGTATTTTTATTTTATCAGTATGCTTGCAGTTATGAGTTCAGCTCTTGCGCAAGACAATACGAAAGGTTATTATAAGGACGTATTCGTAGATGGCGGAATCTATCTGACATCCAGAAATGATCTTCCTGCAGTGCGTTATATGGGATTGACCATGGAGTCGTTTTTATGCGGCCCAGCGACTGTAGAGCAAAAAGCTAATTATAATTACACAGACAGTTTGTTACAAAAGGAATTATTTGCCGGCAGCGCGATAGATGAAAACGGCGTACTGCTTTATCCTGATGGGGCTCCCCGTTTCCGTATGTTGTACACTAATGGAGGCAGGTCGTGGAAGCATGCCCGTACAGTCACGGAGAAGGGTAATCAGCATATCAATGACTATATCAACCACGGTGGCAGTTATGTCGGCACTTGCGCAGGTGCGTTCCTTGCCAGTAAAGCTGTCGTTTCAACAGGCAAACCTACTTATGTAGGCTTGTATTATAGCATCTGGCCGGGTTATACTTGCCATACGGGACTGAGTTATTCCAGTACAACGGTATCTCTTGAGAAAAAATCGCCGTTGCTGAAGTATGCTGATTTTGGCAAGGATATGCAGGTAGACAGTGTGCGCCATAACGGAGGAGGCTTTGCCGTCATCGACTCCATGTATCCCGAAGGCACGGAAATCCTGGCGCGTTATTATACCATTGGTAGAAAATTGAGAAAGGATATTCACGGCAAACCTGTTATCTGGGCTTATAAAACTGATGAGAATGCAGGTCGCATCGTTATGTGCGGATCGCATCCTGAGGCTGTGGAAACTGGCGAGCGGCTTGACCTGATGGCTGCTATGATGAGATATGCCATGGAGGGGAACGGCACGCCCCGTGCTAAGGGAAAGTTGGAAAACGGTGTAGAACGCAAAATGTATTGTTTTACACATGACAATAATCCGGACTTTACGGCTATAGGTGACAAGCAATATCATCATTTTGTTATCGATGTACCCAAAGGAGCTGGGAAGATAACACTTTCTCTCAAGGCCAAACCGGGTTACAGCAATTACGACCTCTTTCTTTTGGCCCAACCCCAAAAGTTCGCTTATTTAGATGAGGCATTGTATAAGAATACGGCATTAGGCAGTGAAAAAAAGTTGGTTATCACACAACCTAAAGCCGGTAAAATGTATCTCTCTGTTTTTTGCAATACGACAGTCGATACCGTGGAAACAAAATATGGTACAAGTTATACGGGACGCACTGATGTGTTGAACGGTGTGCCTTACAGCATACTTGCAGAGATTGAGATGAAAGAAAACAAATAAAAATACCAGAGAATGAACAGACGTAACTTTTTGAAATTGAGCACTGCAATGGTTGTCGCAGCAGGCACCAATCAGGAACCAGTATTTGCTGCAACCGAAACAACATCACCAAAAGCACCTTACAGTACAGAGGGTATAAAAGCCCGTCCGCAGGATTTATCCGTGCGTTTTCTCGGAACAGGTGCATCAGGATATTACAAAGACACGACAAGACGCCGGCACAGCAGTGTCCTGCTGGATAGGAAAATATTGATAGACCTTAACAAGTGTGGCTGGGAGATGATGCCAAAGAGGTGTCGCCCGGAAGTGTTGTTCTATACTCACTCTCACCCCGACCACTACGAACCCGCAACGGCCATAGAAGCAGGAATCAAGAGAATTTATCTCAGCGAAACATGGATGGACAAAGCACGCAAGGATTTTCAAAAATATAGTAATGAAAAACATTTGCCGATGCCGGAATTACTTCCGTTGAGCGTGGGACAGAGCGTAGAGGAGGAAGGACTTGTCTTTACGCCTATGCCTGCAAACCATGCCACAGGCGACTATAAAGAGCAGGCGTTAATCTATTTGGTAGAAAAGGGTACGACTAAAGAAAGCCTCGGCGTGCGCTTACTTTATGCTACCGATACGGGAGGCATTATGGGTATTGCCGGGCGAATCTCCGGCATTGATCCCCATCTCAAGGTAGGACGGCCCATTACGGCTTTCATCATGGAGGCGACTATAGGTATGGGAATGAATGAAGATTGGCGTATGTTCAATCACTCCAGCGTGGAACAGGTTGCGCGTATCGTTCATATGTTGCAGAAGGAAGGCCGTTATTTGCCGTTGGACGGACAACCGGCATATATCACCCATATGTCAAAAACGGGCTGGCCTACTCAGGAAGGCTTAGACAAAACGTTGCCCGCACCTCTCAGGGCTGCTTATGACGGTTTAGACGTTGTATTCAAAAGCAGGTAAACGATTTCCGGCAGACTTTTTCCTTCTGCCGTCAGAATCAAGTATATTGTATGTTTATCTTTATTTGAAGGAGATTGCCAACATTGCAGAAGGCAATCTCCTTTGTCTTTATACGATGTTTTTTGTATCACAGCAGGATAGGTCGATGTTTTTCTGCTGATATGTTTTTCATTCCAAAGGATGGAACGTAAATTCCCTTTGCCTGAATGTACGTTCTGCGGGATGGAATATGTGTTCTATCCCGTGGAACCGACAACTTGACGAGCCGGCAAGATGAAGTTTTAAGAAGATGTTAATCCTTATAATGGCCGTTTGTTGTATTTGAGAGAAATAAACAAATTATTTATAGCTGAACATTTGTCCTGTGACAGCTATACCTTGCGCAGTCACCCTTATACGCTCATTAGGGCGACTGTTGCTGAATAGCAATACATTTGCTTTGCCGTTTTCGTCAGTGGTGATGTTGGGATTCCAGTAGAGTGTACGCCTCACGTCCTCAGGTGTCGGAGTGTCTAAGGTGCGGTAGTTCGGACTGTAGAAATCTTCGTATTTTGAGTATCCGTGGAGAACTGTAGAACGTTGGCCTTTGCGTTGTTTTGAAGCTGTTCTTTGAATGGTGCTGTACAACAGGAAAGTGACGTATGGCACACCATTGTTCACGATACTGCTCTCTGAATTGCTAAAACGTTGGTAAGTATCCATGTCCTCACAAATGGCAAGTGACCGTATGTCACTCATCATGAAATCTGTTGAGCCGATAGGTCTTTCATTGTCCAGCAGAATTCTCACAGGTCTGCCTTTGTAGTGCAGAATAGGGTCAAAAACCTTGGCCTCATTGATATCGCCTATAGCGTTTTCACTGATGTTGGGGGGAATAATGTCGGGAATTTCTGTCACAAGATGCCGATTGACCTTTTGCAGCCAGTCCCACAAGGACATTTCATGCTCACCTGTGTCAAGAAGTTTCTCTAAGGCGTCTTCAACGTTGTAAAAGAGCGTTGCGGCACACTTGCCGGCATTTTCGCCACCCATCCATGTGAACCGTGAGCCGTAAGGGTGCAGCCGGGCCTTTTCTTTTACTTTTGCTTCAGGGAGGTGTATGATACGGGTTAAGGTGTCTGTCCATTGGAAGAGAGCGGACTCCGTGTCCGCAGTCTTTTCCTTAAAGTCAGGAACATCAAAAATCAATGCCTGCGGATCATATGGAACAGGTTTAGGCGAGAAACCCCGTCTGAGAGTCATACTGCATGATATGCGCTTGTCATTAAGCGTGGTTGTGAAAAATCCTAAGGCATCACCATAGAAATCTGATGCCATCAAGGCAAAGTTTCCTTCGGCATCGGTTTTTGCATAGCCGTTAGCATAAGTGAGGTTTTTCGTGATCATCAGATTGACATCCACGCTCCCTTTGCTTCTGTGCTTAGAGGAGAGGTCTGTGATTTTGCCATCTATCAGAAGTCCCTCTTCTACGGGTTGCTTTAAGACAAACGGGGTCACACCAGACATTTCCTGCCAGGCATAGCGCCGCCAACCTTGTACCATCATCAGCAGGTCAAGTGCCTGACGGTGGTGCTCATCATTTGTTTCAAAATAATATTCTGGCTTATGGATGTAGCCTTTCAGGTCGGAGGACAACAGGAGTTCCGTATTTATGTCTGCACCGTCTGCAGCCAACTCTCCGTCAATATCATGAACAGCCAGGGAGAATTCGCCACGTTGTGGATGGCCTTTGGCGTCGGTCAATGTAAAGTCCAGTACAACGGGGGAGAAGGCCTCATAGGTTTTTGCGTTTTGTGCGACTTTCAGTTGCATGTCTTTTCTGTAAGGTTCCACCCACACAAGGCGCTCGCTTAGGATTTCACCTTCGCTGGTGAATACGGTTACCTGTTGTATGCCGTCGCGGAGTTGCTTGCGGGGAACGTGTTTCGTACAGATGCTGGAAGGTAACATTTGTATGGTGTCAAAATAGCACGGCATCCCGCGGCATGTGACAGACACGCCTAACGTTTGTGGTATAAACAGGGTATTACTTGCTGCCTTAATGGTCATGCCTGTGCTGTCGGTAAATGCAGTGACATTACATCCGGCCTCTCTTGCTGCCGGCAATGTGAATTTCGCGGTTTTTCCGGAGGCGCTTGTCACCTCTGCATATCCGCCATTCCAATCAGTGGGAATATCAATAATGCCCATTCCCTCATGAACAGGTGTGAAGGAATGGACTTCGGTATTGTCTGCCCGAAACAATTTGACTGGCGTTGACAAGGGCGTGCCGTACTTGTTTATCAGTTTGAATGCTACGCGCGATGCCAATCCTTTGGTGATGTAACCACCCTCAGGATAGAAGGTCATCAGTAATTTATGTTCCGATTGCGTTGTTTCCTCTGTCATTGGTCTTGCAGTGGCTCGACTGAAAGCCTTGTCATCAATGTCATTTGTATGCAATGTCAGTTCGCCATATTTTAAAGGGTCTTTAGGAATATCATATACAGGAATGACACGTGAGAAGATATATGCTTCGTCCCAATTCAGCATGGCCCGTGTATAAGCGCGTATTTCGTAATATCCGGAGTGAATGAGGTCTTCCAGTTTTATTTCTCCCCAAGTGCGTCCGTTCTTTATGGGATATTTTTTACGCTGAAAGACTTCACCTTCTGGTGTCAGCAACTCAACATACAAAACCTTGCTCATGTCTGTCGGCAACAGTGTCCCGGCATTGACGACATAGGCTTTAAACCATATTGTTTCCCCCGGGAAGTAGCCGTTGTTGTCTAAATGCAGATATACTTTTTCCTGTGTATACATATTATGATACATGGAAATGTTCCTGAAAAATTGTTTCAGTTTTGTCATGCTTTCATCCTGTGCCATGATGTTGCCGCAACAAAAGGTTAGATAAAGCATGAATAAACAACAAATACGTGCAGACATAATGTAGAAATAGTTAGTTCATTTATTGCAAAAGTAACCAAATTCTTATTTATGCCATTAATTTTTAGCCATTTTGTTGATTCGATAAGCGTTTTGAATGTACGATTGTTCTCTTTATATCATGGTAGCCTGCTGAAAACAAAAAACCTCAATACTTTGACAGCTTTAATGCTGAAAGCATTGAGGTTTGCGCTTATAAAGAATAGTTTTTATTTAGAGCTCTTGCGTGTCTGGAAGTCAAATCTTATATCAACAGGCACATCGGCAAGGTCCAGATTGGTTTCGTCACTCTTATAAGCCTCGGAATGGTGAGCATATTTTGCCTCAAAGTTTTGTGCAAATTCTTTGTCACCTGTAGCTTGTGTCTTTAATACGATGCCGGTCAATTCTCCCAGCAGGGTCTCCATTTTTGCCAGATCCAGAGTGTATTGTCCGTTTGGCTTTCTAGTGAAAGCACCGTTTTCGCTGAGATAATTGTAAATTATAGTATTGGCGCGACCAAGGGCAGATCCCTCGCCAAAACGCTCTGAGCGTATCAGTGATACGAAGAAGATGGTTAAAGCATCACGTTTGGTAAATATATGTTTCAAATCAAACTTTTCCTGCAGTTTGCATACGAGCCATACGCCAGCCGCATTTGCTTTAATTTCTTCAAATGTCATTGCGGAGCTGCCAAGGGCTTCGTCTACACTGCCCTTACCGTTGACGGTCTCCTTGACACCTAAGCCATGTGACACTTCACGGAAGGCAATGTTCCACAAAAAAGCCTCTGGGGACATGTGCTCTTTGGAATCTTCATCTAAGAGTACGGCGCCGGCAGGATGGATAATGTTGTTATATTTGGCACGTATTACGTTTTCAAGCAATATTGTACGTGTGCCTTTATCCTTCTGCACCTGTGCGTCAAACGGCAAGTTCAAGGCGATTACCTTAATGCCGGCGTTGGCTTTGCCTGCATAGTACAGAGCATCACATGAGAAGATGTTTGAGCCAGAGCCAGGCTGGAAGTTTTTGTACTCTTCGTCGCAGGGGAGATCCTTTTGGAATTCATCCAGACGGGACACATATTGCATCAGTTCTTTGGTCTTTTCCTCGTTCTTCAGCAGGACATAAGCCTCATAGGAGCGTTTCAAGCCCATCAATTGGTCGTCAACGGTTTCATTAGGGCCGATGACCAGATCCATCTTACTGTCTACCATGTCCAGCCATGCGATATCACTATCGTAATAGTTGTCAGTCAGCAGAGCGTCAGCTTTACTCAACAGATATTTTTTCACACTGGGCTTAATGGTGATATCGGCAGCTGCTTTCAGGTAATTGGCGATTTTTTCCACGTGTGCTTTATAGGCGTCATGATACCATACGGTTTCCAGAGTGCCGTTTTCGCCTCTTCTGATGAGTGTGTAAGGGCTCATCTTATCGGGATTGTCAAATTGCTCAAACTCTTCCGTAGTCATGTCGGAAGGATAGTATTCTACACCAGGAGTACGGTCAGCATATCCTTCTACAAATGATTTGCCGTCCAGTCTGTCCCAAGGACCATAGTTGATTTCCGCATAAACCTTTTGCATGGAATCTTTTAATCCGCCAAGCAGTGATTGCTTGTCACCGAAGTATTGTTCCCAGTAGATTGCATCGACTTCGTCGGCTGCAAAGCGATAGAGATTCAATACTTCTTTGCCGTTGTCAGAGATACCGCTTAAATCAGGAGCCTCTATCGTAACGACAGAGTAGTTGCCAACCTTCTTGACAAATGGAGATTGGGAACTGTTCTTGCATGAGGTAACTAATAGTACCAGTGCCACAAGGGCTAAAAAGAAATTCTTCATATTAACAGAATTATTATAACATTATCATTATCAATATTTGTGCCGCCACAACACGGAGAAACATTGTCAACGGATAGACGGTCGCATAGTGTACAGCCACGCGGCTACTGCCAGACATCTGTTCTGCAAATGTCAGCAGGGCAGGATCAGTGGTTCCTCCCGACAGCAGACCGCAAAGTTTGAAGAAATCCATCTTCAGTGCCAGTCTGCCCAATAAACCTACAATAGTCATTGGTATTACGGTAATGAGAAATCCGTAGAGAACCCACATGTAGCCACCGTTAACAAGGCTGTTGACAAAGTTTTCGCCGGCACTCAGTCCAACGGCAGCCATAAAGAGTGAAATTCCTATTTCCCTGATCATAAGATTAGCGCCGAGGGCCGTGTAGGTTGTTATTCTGAATTTAGGGCCAAAGTGTCCCAAAAGGATGGAAACTACCAGGGGACCTCCCGCCAGTCCCAGCTTGAGAGGCTGTGGCATGGATGAGAAATAAATGGGTGTCATGCCCACGAGCACACCGATGGCAATGCCGAAGAAGATGACGACGAGATTGGGCTTTTGCAGCGTCTCGGGCTGGTTGCCTACCAGTTTGGCTAATTGCATGATACCTTCTTCCGAGCCTACCACTTGGATGCTGTCTCCTACTTGCAATACGAGGTCCGGGTCCGCTTGCAGGTCAATGCCTGCGCGCAGAATGCGGGTCACTGTAACGCCATATTTCTGCCGGATGTCTAATTTTCTTAGGTTTTTGCCCGTTATTTTTGATTGTGTGATTGACAGTCGGCGCGACATCAGTTTCGTGCCGGGACGTTGCCACTGTTTCATGTCAACGGGGAATTCTTCACCGAAGACTATACGCACTTTGTCCTTATGTTGTACGTCTGTTACGATAAGCAGTTTATCTCCCTCATGAAGTTCGCTGTCCAGGTCAGGAAAAAACACCTTATCGCCGCGCATCATACGCGAAACAACCATATGTTCGCTGTTTTCCTCTCCAACTATGCTGTGGATGCTACGTCCGAAGATGGCAGGATTTTCTACCTTGCAGGCCATTCTGAATGCGTTGTTTTCTTCATCTTCATCTTGCAATACCTGTGTGTTCTCACGGCTAATGTCTATATGTAGCATTACTCTGAGTGTGATGACAATAAGGATTGCCCCGAGCACTCCAAGGGGATAAGCCACTGCATATGCGGATGCCAGTCGAGAAGAGGACGCTTCAACTTGTTCGGGTGTACCGCCCATAGCAGCTGTTGCATCGGCTAAGGTCTGCTGTGCTGCTCCCAGCCCAGGTGTGTTGGTTACTGCGGCTGACATGACACCTGTCATGATGTCCAGTTGCTCACCCGTGACAAGATGTATGATAAAAGTCGTAGCCACAGCCAGCACTACGAGCAGGATGGCCAGCATATTCATCGGCAGGCCGTCTTTCTTAAAGGAGCGGAAAAAACCCGGACCAACCTGCAGACCTATAGCGAAGACAAACAGTATCAGTCCGAAATCCTTGACAAATGATAACGCAGAAGGATTCACACGCAATCCCAAATGACCGAGTAGGATACCAATAAACAATATCCATGTCGAACCGAGTGAGATGCCTTTAAATTTCAAACGTCCCACATATAGTCCTAATCCTATTACCAATGCCAGTATCAATATGGCGCTGGCGGTTCCTCCATTTAATATTAACTCTTTCATTGCGGGTGCAAAAGTAGTAATACCCAAGAGATAGGTTGATTTATCGGGTATGTTTTTTTCAATAGTTGCATTCGGTTTTAACGATAGCAGAAAGAGCGTCTATTCAAATTACTGAATATATCTAAACTTTGCGTGTGCCTTTTGGAAAAACAGGGTGTTATTATATTATTATGGTAAGGTTAGTAGGAGGAAGTCAGACAATAGAAAAAGCCTCAACTCTTTTTACATTAGGGTTTACAAGAGTTGAGGCTTTGGGTTAAGGTAAGAAATTATCTGTTATTCTGTTCTGGAATTTTCAGTGTTTTCTTTTCTGTGTTCGTGATGTGAGCCCCTGTTGTCACGGTGGTCATGGCGTGGTCCGTTGTTGCGCTGACGTGGCGCACGCTCTTCCCAGTCAGCCGGTTTCTCAAGCAGGACGCGGTGGCTAAGACGGAATTTACCTGTCTTCTCATCGATTTCAAGTAATTTGACAGTAATTTTGTCGCCTTCCTTGATACCTGCTTCCTCAACAGTCTCAAGGTGCTTCCATGCTATTTCGCTGATGTGGAGCAGGCCTTCCTTGCCTGGCATAAACTCTACGAAACAGCCGTAAGGCATGATGCTTACAACTTTGGCATCATATACGCAGCCCACTTCCGGCACAGCAGCGATAGCGCGTATCTTTGCTACAGCGGCCTCTGTTGAGGCTTTATCTGCGGCGCATACTTGTACCTTGCCGACACCGTCCACCTCATCTATTGTGATGGTTGTGCCTGTCTCTTCCTGCAGACCCTGAATAATCTTACCGCCAGGACCAATGACAGCACCGATGAATTCTTTTGGAATAATAAGTTCAACGATGCGGGGAACTTGAGGCTTGAAGTCCTCGCGCGGTTTGTCTATGGTTTCTGTCAGTTTGCCGAGGATATGTTCCCTGCCGGCTTTAGCCTGCATCAATGCTTCTTCCAGTATCTCATATGAAAGACCGTCGCACTTGATGTCCATTTGTGTAGCTGTAATACCTTTGGCTGTACCTGTTGTCTTGAAGTCCATGTCGCCCAGGTGGTCCTCATCGCCGAGGATATCACTCAGGATGGCATATTTTGATTCTCCAGGGTTCTTAATCAGTCCCATGGCGATGCCTGATACGGGATTCTTGATGGGTACACCGGCATCCATCAGGGCCAGTGTTCCGGCGCATACTGTTGCCATGGAGGAAGATCCGTTAGACTCCAACACTTGTGATACTACGCGTACGGTGTAGGGGAAATCCTCTGGCAGCTGACCTTTCAAAGCGCGCCATGCCAAATGGCCATGACCTATCTCACGGCGTCCTGTTCCTCTTTGTGCTTTTGCCTCGCCTGTGCAGAATGGCGGGAAGTTATAGTGCAGGAGGAAACGCATGTTGCTATGGTCAAGAACATCATCCACCAGTTTTTCGTCCAATTTTGTGCCCAGTGTGACTGTACCCAGAGCCTGGGTTTCTCCACGGGTAAAGATGGATGAACCGTGAGGCATAGGCAGCGGACTGACTTCGCACCAGATAGGACGTATGTCAGTGGTCTTACGACCGTCAAGGCGTTTGCCCTCATCCAGGATGCAACGGCGCATAGCGTCGCGCTCAACATCGTTGTAATAACGGTCTATCAGGGCATTCTTTTCCTCCAATTCTTCAGGAGTCAAGTCTGTATGCTGTTCAGCGTAAGCCACTTTGAAGTCCTCGCGGATTTTGGTGAATTCCTCCTCGCGCTTGTGCTTGTCGGCACAGCCGCTTGCGGAGAAGGCGTAGGCTTTGTCATAGCACTCTTTGCGCACAGCCTCACGCAAATCCTCGTCATTTACTTCATGGCAATATTCTCTCTTGACATCAGTGCCCAGTTCCTTGGAAAGTTCCAGCTGCAGACGGCACTGTGGTTTGATGGCTTCGTGAGCCACTTTCAGCGCTTGCAGCAAGTCCTGCTCGGAAACCTCGTCCATTTCACCTTCCACCATCATGATGTTGTCTTCGGTGGCACCGACCATGATATCCATGTCGGCGCTCTTCATCTGCTCGAATGTGGGGTCAACGACATATTCGCCATTAACGCGTGCCACACGAACTTCGGAGATAGGTGCCTCGATGGGTATATCGGAGCATGCCAAGGCTGCTGAAGCGGCAAATCCTGCCAGAGCGTCGGGCATATCTACACCGTCGGCAGACAACAGCATAATGTTCACGAAAACCTCAGCATGATAATTGCTTGGGAAAAGCGGGCGGAGTACACGGTCTACCAACCGGCTTGTCAAAATCTCATAATCAGAAGCACGACCTTCGCGCTTAGTAAAACCGCCAGGGAAACGACCTGCAGCAGAGTATTGCTCTCTGTAGTCACATTGCAGTGGCATAAAATCCGTTCCCGGTACGGCATCCTGTGCCGCACATACAGTAGCGAGCAGGACTGTATTGCCCATACGCAAGACGGCGGATCCGTCGGTCTGCTTCGCATACTTTCCAGTCTCAATTGTGATGGTACGACCGTCAGGCAATTGAACCGATTTAGTAATTACGTTCATCTTCAAAAAAATAAATTATTTTTATATCGTCTAAAAAATCGGGTGCAAAGATAACGCTTTTTTATTTAATACATTTATTTTTAGTCTATTCTTTTGTATGTCAAAAAGCTCATTCGGGGATAAATGGGTGAAAATCTTTCAATGAAGGGTTGTTGTATGTTTCATTTCTGAATCATTGAAAATGTTTCTGATTTTGCAGGAAGGGTGTGGGACGTCCAAGTGATATTTTTTCCATTCCGTTCCATTGGACGTATGTTCCAGCCTATGGAATATATGTTCCATCCGACGGAATCTACATTCCATCCGATGGAACGGAAAATATATCGCGAGGAATGAGACGTTTCTGCCTATCTTCCCGTATATTTTCCCGTGGCAGTTGGCTTCTTGTCAGTAACCCATACGCGAGGTGTCCACCTCTTTGTGTTTCTTCTCCTTATATCCGCCTATGCGGTAGATGGCGGTAAGGGTGACATTGGGTATGACAAGCCATAAACGCATACTGTAGTCTTGGTTTTTGAGGCGTGAACGGGTCTTGATATGGCTGTTGGTCAGGTTGTCACCGCTGATGGTGAGGCTCCATTGACCGTCATTAGAGGTCCAGCGTAGCGAACTGTTAAGCCGGAAGAAAGCCTCAATGTCATAGACACCTTGAATGGCACTTGACTGCACGAAGGGGCTAAGCATGAGCATCAGGTTATGACGTTTCAGTAATTTGGAGGCTATATTTCCGCCCAGAATCAGCGACAAATGACGGCGGTTGAAGGGCAGGTCGAAGAAATAGTCGCTCTTGTCATGGCGATATAGACCGGTAAGATTAACATTACCATTAAGCCACTGGCCGGCATTGAAGCGGGCTGAGGCATAGACACCTATCAGGTTAGAGTAATTGAAATTGGTCTCTTTCATTACTACCGCCATGCGGTCTGAGGGTTGGTAGGCTAACTGTACGGTGAAATCGGGTTGCAGGCTGACGAAGGTGCCAAATGTGTAGCGTTGGCTCAGCTGCCACATGAGGTCGAATTTGTAAATTGATGATGGCTTCAGGTCGGGATTGCCCCATATCTCACTGTAGGCCGATGAGTAGAAGATGCTGCTCATGGTGCTCCAATAGGAAGGATACACGGTTTGTGAACTGAGGGCCATGTTGAGCAGGTTCTGCTTATTGATGTTCCACATTAAGCTCAGCGAAGGGTAAATGCGCCAATCGTTCCACCTCGGGGCGTGATATTGTTCGGCTGCGATGGAGGATTCCAGACTGAGCGACGGGCTGAACTGTTTACTGAAGCCTGCATAGGCATTCAGGATGCGTTCGTTATAATTTACACGGCTTGTGGCATCAGGCAGTGTCTGGCCGTTAAAATTAAGCGTCATCTGATAGCTGTTGTTATCGGTCAATTGCGCCTCTATGCCGTAATTCAGTTGCCAACCTTTTTTGAAGGTATGTGTCTGGTCAGCTGTGAACTGCCACTTGCTAATGCGTTGGTTATTTTCGGCTGTCAAGTTGCGCTGCCTGTCATATAGTTTGCTTTCCAGATGCTGGGTGCGTGGATTCTGGTAGTTGGTGTACGACACGTTGAGTTCCAGACCGAAAGGCAGGTAGTAGCCGGCATCGACATTGTGTATGTAATTGTGCAGCAGGGAGTGTTGTACAGCTTTTTCCAAACCAGTGCTGATATTTATGCCGTCGTTAGACAGCCACTCACCTGTATAAGCAAGATTTAACCGGTGGTTGTCCGTGAAGGCATAGTCCATCCCTATGCGGTAGTTATGGCGGATGTTGCGGCTGGTGCGTTCCGTATGGTCGGAATAATCTATCCGCTGATTGCCTAAGGGGTGACGGGCTTCATGTTTCACTTTGCCGTAAGCGTCGCCATAGCCAAAGTCATAATAGGCATCCAGGCCAAATTTGCCATTTTGGAAGATTATGCTGCCTTTGAGTTTGCCGTACCCGTATTTATTTTGGCGATAAAGTCCACGCAGTTGCCCTAACAGCTGGTGGCTGCCGGTATAGTCCTTTGTCACGATATTGATGGCCATACCGCGCACGTGGTACTTGGCAGGTGCTGATGGCAGCACTTCGGCCTTGGCCAGTTGTGAGGCAGGCATTTCTTTCAGTCGCTCTTTGACGTGATCTGCGCTTAGCGTAGTAGGCTTCCCGTTGATAATGAGGGTGACGGCCTGTCCGCAAAAAGTGAGGTCTTCACCGGAATCCATTACACCGGGGATGCGTGTCAGTGCCTCGTAGGCATCATCGGCAGGCAGCTGTTCAAGCAACTGCGGCATGTTGTAGACGAGGTGGCCGTTTTCGGCTTTGACAATAGGAATATCTCCCTTGACAGTTACACCGTCAAGTTTGACTGTATTGTGTTGCATACGGATTATACCTATGTCTTCTTGGGAACAGAGCTGATAAACTGTTTTGTAACCGATATAGGAGATACGGGCGATGACCTGAGGGTGTTCGTACGGAATGACAAAAACACCGCTTTCATTTGAAACGCCACCGCCTACTACAGAGGAGTCGGCAGGATGGAGTAGCACGATATTGGCATATACTACAGGCTCGCCGTTTTCATTGATAACGGTACCTGTCAGGTGGCGGTCTGTCTTGTGGGTGCATTCTACATAGATATTCTTGTCTGTGTCTACAGTCATCCTGATAGGGTAGAAACCTATCAGCTGTCGTATGGCTTCAGGGATGGTTTTGCGCTTGATGGTTGTCGTTACATGGAAATCCTCCAGTTCATCGTACATAAAATTGACGCTGTACTCTTTCGATTGTTCATTGAGTTGTTGCAGTGCCTCGGCAAAGGATATGTCTTGAAAAACGAAACTGACGTGTTGCGCCTGAAGAATGGCAGGGAGGAAAAAGAAGACAAGAATAAATCGGTACATGATTACTTTACAATGATGTGGTTGTTTTCTTCCTGGAGGTCTATATGCTCAAAGTTGTTGAGATTCTCTATGACTTGTTCCAGACCATACCTTTTTTTCCATACGAAATAGAGCCGCATATGGCGGGCGTTATCGTTTTGGAACTCAACGTCAGCATTGTAGTATGCAGCAATGTCGGCGAGGATGTCATCCAGGGTTGA
>AUXO013083460.1_pt1 | contig 22881 bp, 21 predicted proteins | sample 768731 | NCBI WGS metagenome assembly AUXO01 (sample SAMN02715735, study PRJNA202380) | gut metagenome | biome: sheep rumen | host: Ovis aries | place: New Zealand: Palmerston North | reverse complement strand
ATATACTCATGAAGAGCATCAGAACTGGCGAAATATTGAAGATTCTCCTGGGGAAGTCCTGTATAATTAGAGAGTAATTTAAGGAACTTCTCATTATAGGTAGTTGGATAAAGATTGAAGAATGATGGTTCATTCAAAATCTTATACAGATACTCAGCCACTTTTGGAGATGGTGGTATAGTAGACTCGTTCCAATCCAGTTTTAAAATGTTATTTCTCTCTTCTGGTTCTACTGACCAAATCTTGTGGGAAGCGAGCTTATAAGGCTTTAGATTCCGCAAATACTTATTAGGAAATTTCATATGAATAATATTACTGTTGCACTTTTATTTTGAGCATCTCAGGCAGTCTTGCAAAAAATTTAAGGACAATTTCCTAAACTCCGATAATTTCACGTCAACTAAATCATATGAGATGGACTTATATATTTTCTCAATATTACCATCATACAATCTTTCAGTTAACCCCAAAATACCTAGAAGGCTGTCAATTCTCGTATTCCTATTTCCTTTCATTGACTGTGCATATCGATAAAATGTCATAAACTTTTTATGAAAAAGAATGGAAAAAACACTACAATGAAAAGAGTCAGTGCACACAAATGCAGCATTCTTTACCAAATGAATAAAGTCGCACGGATCTATATCATATAGAGTTTTATCGGCAAGGGAATCATCTTCTGGTACATATTCATCGTTGTGGCACAATCCAACGATAACAATGCCACTCTTCCTTTTAAGATCTTTAGCAGCTTCTCTTGCCTTCATATTCTTTCCTAAAAAGTAGCAAAGAATATATGGATCCTTTAAATCAACTCTAGAACTATTAGCCATTTCCTCCCATTCTGTGCGTGTCAATAACATAGATGGATCTGCGACAACTTCAGCTGTGTTATTGGACAGTGACTCCACTATTATCTTTCCACTCTGTTCCCTAACTCCAATTTTATTGAACCTCTTGAGATACGCTCCTGTTTGCTCTTTCTGAAAATCAGGGATTTCTGATACTCCAAAACTTGAAGCATAAGCTACTTTGGGGATGCTGTCATCAACAAAAAGGAGATTATAAAATCCACTATAAAGACTCATCGGAGTCCATAACTGATCACTGCCCACCAGAACAAGATTGTAATTAAAGGCCCCATCCTTAAGAGAATCATAACCAACGTATTCTTTGAATAAAGGTTGCAAATATTTACGGCCAAAACGGTCGTAAGCATGGTGCCGGACCTCCATATTCATACCATACTCCTTATATCTTTTTTTATTAATAATCATTGCCAACAATCGTTTTTGATCAGACATATCGCCTATCTTAAATAGATAGTATAAAGCAGATAATATCTCCAAAAAAGACCGTTGTTTTTTATAACGTATTATCTCACAATCATATCCATACTCATTTATTTTTCTTACCGTAGCATAAGCTTGAAGCATTGAGCCAAAATTATCACAGTATGCCAAGACGCACCCTATTTTTTTCTTATTCTTCATCTACTTTACTTGTTTTCAAAATATCTATAATCTTCCATAATGAGCGATGCCGACCTATAAATCGTTGAGTAGAGATAGACACAAAAGAAAGAATCGTTTTTATCAAACTTAGCCTTTTGTAATTTATATCATATGATGGAACTTTCATACCAAGTTTTCTAGCAAGCCAAATATGAGAATAATATTTATGCTTTTTAGTTTTCGCCATGTGTTGCGATGCATTCAGAGTCTTTGCATCCAACTCTTTTATTTCAACAGCACCATCTCTAAAAGCTTTAAGAAGCACCTCATTCATCACATTATTCCTGACAACAATGGAATTAATGCCAATATGGTCATCAGAATATGGCTTAATATGTATATCACCAAATGAAATATCTGCAAGCTCTGCAAAATGATCTATGCAAAATTCACATCTTCTAGGGATAAAGAATGATCTTAGTGTACAGTAGTAATTCCCAAAACTCTCTTCATATTTATAATCATTACCATCCTGTTTTTCCCCTTTAACAACCATATTGCCAAGACAGCCATTATCTCGATATGCAAAATATGATATTTTCTTTTTGTCAATATTCCGTCTGTCTAGCACATAGTCAGTTAGATTAAAAGACCTTCCAGATGAGCAGTATACTCCCCAATATGCAAATATATGATCTTTGAACTTCTTATCCATCATTTCTACTTTCCTAAAACCTTGAATATGACAAGGTAAACCGACAATGATGTATTTCCCTTCTGCTTCACGAATTTGTTTTCTGATACCCTGCATAGAAACTGGACAATATTTTGAACTTTTAGCAGAATACAATTCACTATTTGAACGTGCTATAAAAGTCATCGGAGTCATATGATCATCGTCAGAGAACTTTGTCACGACTGCTCCTTGTATGATCTTCTGACCAATCAGATATTCTAAGAGTCCTGTTATCATACCGCCAGAAGCAGAATGATAGCGTATATCATCATCAGTGCTATATCCTGTGTATAACGACACGTATCGGCCAATATACACATCTTGATAAAATGTATCAGATTGGACCTCAGAACTTATCTGATTAATATCGACTCCTATACCTGGGCAAATTTTCAAACATTTGCCGCACCTACTCTCAAGACAGTTTACTTCATCAACAGCAGGTCTATATTCCCCATTCAAAACGCCAACAGATATCGAATTGGTTGGGCAAATATCCTCGCAAAGGCCACAACCTAAACAAAGACTGTTATCTAATGTTATATTTATGTTATTCTTTTTTCTCATTCAATAATTCTTCGTAGTATTTAACAAATAATTGCTTGGGCGTTTTGAGGCTTAGCAAGGCGTGAATAGCGTTACTGTTTGCTATAAACATGGATCTGCAATGCTCATTTCTCTTTATTAAATAAAACAACTTCCAATAGCACCATCGTACAAAATTCTGAAACAAGGACAATATTGTATAGTAAAAACAGCGCCATACACTACCTTTACCATAAAACAACTGACAACCTTTTTCCGATGCCGGCTTAGTTGCGCGAATTGTTTTACTCCATGTGCCACCACAAGCATGTGTCATTTCTATATCAGATTGAACATAGCATTTATATCCCAATTTATTCAAATTTGTAGACAATGCAACATCTTCTGGACAAAAGAAATAACGTTCATCAAACCAACCAAATTTCGAGAACACATCTCTACGTATCATAAAACAAGCCCCAGACAAATTAAAAGTTTCAAAAATCCCTTCCTGATTTACATATTTAGAAGTACAAAATCGTGAAAGATGCAAGAAATCTAGTGTATATGTCCATAAATCATATTTAGGACGGCCACACCTCTGAATCGAACCATCTATATTCAGGATCATAGGACTTAGAACAGCCACATAATCAGGTAAAGAATCAAAAGAAATAACTAATTGATCTATTACACTTTGACTATGATAAGTATCATCATTAAGAATGAAACAATATTTGCCTCTTGCTTGGCGGAGTGCAAGATTATTATTCTCAGAGAAGCCTCTAATTTCATTACTCTCAACAATAGTAACCCATGGATAATCTTCTCTTAATTTTTTGAGGTTATCCTCGGAGAAGAGATAGGCTACCAAAAGTGTCTCATAAGATACTTTATTAGTATACTTCCTTATACTCTCCAAACAAGGATACAAATTTTTCAGATTGTTCATACAAACAATCACGATGCTGACGTCTATCATTTACGATCACTCACTATGGATCCTTTATTTTACATTATCTAGAAACAGACCAACCAGGTTTATATAATCTATGTTTCCCTAAGCGATTAGTCCATGCGTCTATAATAGCAATTACAATCATCTTTTTACATTGATATGTATACTCTCGATTCATTATTACCAATCGGTATAAACGATTTAATGTATACCAGATTGCTGAAACGAAATAATGTTTCTTTAACATATGAATTCCATTCCTAATTCCATAATAATTGCGCCAAGATATCAATTCATTCATATTATTTTCGGATTCCGTCCAACCACTATCATGTATTATCTTTAATTCTGGCACACAAACTATTAGACCAAATTTCCTCAAACGCATACAATGCTCTTTATCATCATAATATATAAAATAGTGGGGATTATCATATCCCACTTTCTTTAAAACATCAACTTTAACTATAGCTCCTACATAACTAAAGAAATCTACACAAAAACAATCCCTATTATAGTCTGATTCCGGACAATTCTCGAAAGAATGACGCAGGCCAAATTTCATTTTTAATCTACTTCTATGATCATAACATAATTGGCCATTGGGAAATGAAACTGACGTACATAAAGCTACGACTTTTTTTAACTCTTCATTATGATTTTGCAAATAACTATAGAATTTTTCCATTAGATTATCCGCAGGATATGCATCATCATCTGCCAAGAACACCCAATCCGGATTTAAGGAAACAGCAAATTTCTGCCCTTCATAAAAACCACCTGCCCCTCCCAAGTTTTCATTCAAAGTTAAAACATACTTCCCATAATCAGCAATTATAGATTTCCATTTTTCCAAAAAGGCTGGAGTTTCATCGGTACTATGGTTATCAACAACAATTAAGTTGCGAAACTTTACAATTTGATTCTCATAACATTCAAGCGTATGTTTTAATTTTTCTAAACGATTAAATGTTACAACAACTACATCTACACTCTCTTTCATTTCTATTTACTTTTTAAAAGAACAATCATTTTTTTCACTATTCCGAAACAAATGACTCTTAAACATACACAATCATTCCTTCCTACTGCATTCTTTTTTTACATCAATTTTTGCCAGCAATGCTAATATCAGAGGATTAAGAAGATAAGCCATTATATATTGAGCTATAAAACCCGCAAAACTTGTAACAAAGACTCCAAACAAAATAGAATTATTATTAGTTTTATACCCTCTATAACTTAAGAATAAGTAACTATACAAAATAAATATTGCATAAATTAGGCCATTCAAAATAAACAACTGTAAATAGGAACTGTCTATATAATTATAAAGTGCTCCACTATCATCTCCTCCATACATCACAATCATCTGGCCGAACAAAGGTATTCCATAATAAGATAGAGAATCTTGTCCTATATGCAACCTATTTGACAATATATTATCAATAACAATCCATACTAATGATGAGGAATCATAAAAAACAACAACTAAAAATGACAATATAGTAAAAAAGGGTATACTTAAAACAAGTAATCTACGTACACTTTCACTTATCTTAAAATGGATCATTCTTAAAAAAATAGAAATTAAAATCATTAAAGCAATGCAACAAGCTGCTAGACGGGCATCCATATAGAATGCAATAAGTGATAATACTAGTGCAAAAAACAAATAATCTATGACCTTTAACTTCAATTTTTTAAGAAGCCAATACGAAAATAATACATGAAAAAGTACTATTGCCCCATCAGTAGGCCAACTGAAACCAAAACAATGGCGACCATAATTAGATGAAACTCCCAATTCTCTCTCTACATATACGATTTTGTCTGGGAAGAAGCCTATTTTACTACCTATCAAATTTATAAAACAAAAAGAGAACCCTACCAGAAAATAGAACTTTAAAATTTTCTGATAACTTATATGTTTGGCACCAAACAAAACAAATGGAAAGAAAAAAATACTAAAGAGATTGTCCATCTTATATCCCACTATAAAAGACAGGATTGTAAATAATAGAAAAACCAACCTCTCATAAAAACGAAATTCCCGAAATACCATTAAGAGACTAATCGTGATCGATAATAAAGACATCACTTTCAAACCTGCAGATAGTATTAAAGGAAAAGACCAAACCGAAACCAAATCGAATGATCTTAGCATTCCCATAAACAATCCTGAAAAATAGAATAATGATCTATATTCTTTCATACACCCATACATTATCGGAAAGTATGATTGTGTCTTCTTACCACTTTATATAACATATATCGAGCAGTTTTCTTAATTGTCATATATGTATAAAAAAAAGGCAATTTCATAAAATACCAAATCACATATGGATCATTCCTATAATATTTCCATAACAAAGAAATAGTACCCTTCGTCTCAAATCTCCATTCTTTGTTATAATTATAAAAATATGTCCAACAGAATTCTGGTTTAAAATGCTCAAGCAAATAGTGTTTGTCTCGTTTTAATGTACAAGCACTTATTTGCCCGTTTTTTACATATGGCATCATTATCTTGTAATAATTATCCAAATGCACTTTAAACCAATTATAACCTGATCGAACAAATTTTTTGGGGGGAATTGATTTAAATAAGCTCTTATCAAATAAGATACATCCATTGTTTTTTGATACAATTTGGTAAGCCCAATCGACTTGTTGCAATTGCAATTCCGCATATTTGCTTCTATCAGAGACCTCACACCATTGCAATCTCCACACCCCAAATAAATTATTATATGTTACAAAAGTGGATATTGCGCTAACATATTCATCTAAGTTCTTACATCTTACGACTTCGGCCTTCTTGTTTGTAAAAATTGTCCCAGAAGTAAAAAACAAAGGGGTTTTTGCATTTATATTCTCCCTAATTATACTCTTCATATAAGCCAAAGCATTTCTGTCAAAAAAAACCCAATCATTACTTAGTTTTAAATACTCCCCAGAAGCATGATTTAACACTTCTATAAAATTTTTGTCTCTTATATTTTGTTCGTTTCTGAAATATTTAATATTATTCTTCAGCCTACAATAATGATTACAGATTTCAGCAGTATCATCTTCTGAGCAGTTATCTGATATTACTAACTCAACTTCATCATCAAATTCTGAGTTATTTATATATTGCTCAAGAGCTTTTCTTAAAATATCTCCACGATTATATGTGGGAATGCAAATTGACAAAAGTGGATTAGTATTTGTATTTGGAATTGGTTTCATTATATATGAATGTTACTAATATTCAAAAATTGTTCCTATCTGGGATCTTAAACATAATTACACCCGATGCCATACTTCTTTTTTGGTTCTATAAATCCAATACCCCCAAGGAAAAAATAAAACACATATTACCGTATATCCAATCACTATGCCGTATAGGCCAAATAGTTTCCCCAAAACAATTGTCGAAGAGGCATCAGCGACAGCCCCACATACGGAAGGAAGTAAAAAAGGCTCCTGTTTATGGCATCGAAGATATGTCGCCCAAGAGTTTGTATATTGTTGCAAATAAACAGTAACCATCAATAACAGTGTTGGGATAAAAGGAAGGAATCGTTCAGCAAGGACATTATGACCTATACGCAAATGAGAGATATTGAGTATCCATACGAAAAGTAAAAAAAATAATAGCAAGAACAAACAAACTCTTACCATCTGCTTTGTTGACTTAATAAAAATAGTATCTAATTCCACATAATTCTTTAATGCTATTAATTTTGAATAAAGAGGAACCTTTGTATTCAACCAACTAAAAGAAAAAGACTGAATTGCATTCAATGCCTGTAAAGTCATTCCCATCTGACCTGCCACGACAGCTCCTTCTGTAGCAAAGAGAACGGGATTAAATAACTGAAAGATAAAATACCCGCTCACCCAACTCAATGCAATCTTCCACTGAAAAGGAAATATCTCCTTGAAATATGAGACCCGCTCAGACATCTTTATCTTCCACAGATTGATAATAATTCTCGCCATTCCCATCTTCCATATGAAACAGATCCACAGAAAGACCGAAGCCAGATATCCAATTCCTAGTACGTATAATTTGAATCCACAAGCTAAGGACAGCCATGATACTGAGGGTAAAATAATCTGTTGCCAAAAACCTATTTTACTCATCTCCTTCACCATCCCTAACCCCATAAAGATGGATGTAAATGGTGCTTGAAATAGTTTTATTGCTGTTGCTATGCATATCAAGATCCAAGGAATCTGCCAATTCACCTCAACATGACTGCCACCATAACGCTTGAAATAAAAATGACCAACAATCATAAGGAATAACAATACAACACCCCCCAAAACCGTATACCATTTTACACAGAAATGTATCAATGAAGCCAATCTAGACTTGTACCTTTCTTCTCCTTCATATTCTGACTTTTCATATAGTATCAAATGAGATGCTTCATGAGCCACAAACTGTGTCATGATACCAGTAAGACCTAGTTCAAAAAATACCTGCATAGCAAGAATACTACCAAAGGTATAGTAAAATCCTTGCTCCACACCTGTTAAAAACGTGGTAATAAAGAACACGGATATAACCCCTGTAAATCCCTGAACGATGCGGGATCCTGAAGAATAGGCTATAGCCTTATCCATGCCTATTTTATGAGCCAAATCCGATATGAATCCTATCATCTCTTAACAAACAAATCTAAACTTTCAACATATAGAACACTTGGAACCCATTTTGTATCTCGTGACAACTCGCTTATATCTGCGACTAAATACATAGGTTGATGAGGATAATAATCTTTTGTACCATACTTCACATCTATTTCTGGATTAACAAATTGACGAATGTCCTCTATATACTCAGAAAGTTTCCTCCCTTTTCCTGATCCTAGCGGATATGGTTTTCCATCAATGCCCTTCTCTGCAATTGCCAGAATCGCATCTCCTGCATCATCGGCATAGAGATAATCCCATATTTGCTCACATTTTGTCAACTCAGGAGAACGACCAGCTTTTAATTCACGTATCACATAACTAATAAGTGTATTCTCTCCATCATTTGGACCATAGACACTCAGAATGCGCACCCAGTTCTGACGCATACCAAGGCTTTTACATAGCATCGCTGAAAGTTTACCTGCCGCATACTTCGCGATACCATAACCACTCTCTGGCTTTACTGGTAGATCTGAAGTCAAAACTACGTCCTGAACTCCATACTCTGCCTGCGAACCTGCACCAACAAAAACTTTACATCCACAGCGATGAGCTAAATGACAGGCATCAAGGGTGTATTGGATATTACGTGATTGAACTTCCGCGTCGTCACGGGATGCACCAAATGTTTTTTCCCAAGACAGATGAATAAAGGCATCGTATTGACCCTCTAGTGATAAAGACCGATAGTCTTGCAAATCGCACTCTACTATGTGGACCTTATTACTTTGGGGCAAATTACTAATACGGTTGGAACCTTTGTGCACAATGCAGGTAACATCCTTATCATTAGCGATAGCACGACGCACCACTGCACTACCGACAGTCCCTGTTGCACCCGTAACGATTATTTTATTTATCATTGGAATTAATTCAATTTATTTGATTCATACTCTTCCCTATCAAGGAATGGGAACATATCATCGATTTCCGGCGATACGATCTTACCGTCAGGAAGAACCTTCGATGATAGCTTTGGAGCAAAATTCTGTGTCTCATCAACAACGACCTCGGCAAAGAGAGGGCCATCCGACTCCATAGCCTTTATCAATTCCAATATATTTTCTTGTTTAGTCACTCTTACAAAAGGGATCTGATATGCGTTAGCTATACGTTCTGCCTCAGGGAAGCTCAAACCTGTTCCATCACATACTCCAACCAAAGGCTGGCCTTTAAAGAGATTGGTCTGGGTCTGCCTGATGGAATGATAACCATTATTATTCAAATAGATAATCTTCAGATTCAAATGATTATAGACAACCGTCTGGAGTTCCTGAAGGTTCATCTGGAAACTGCCATCACCATCAATACAGACTACACGGTCGCCACCTCTTGCCACACAAGCACCTATTGCAGCAGGGAATCCATATCCCATAGCAGCACAACCAGAGTTAGTAAATAAGCGCGTATTCTTTTTTATAACAGCACTCTGAAATGATATCACACAAGCACTGCCATTACCGGTGACCACTTGCTCATCCTCTCGCAGTCCCTTAAAGAATTCGGTCATAAAAACGTAAGGATTCAATCTATCAGTATTTTGATAATACTCGGGAAGTGTGACAGGATATCTTAGAGTAACTTTTTTGCACCACTTTATCCATTCGTCATGCTCAGAACTACGAACGGTTTCTAAATCCTTACTATTCAAATCAGCCACAACCTCTCGCAGATTTGCCCAAATGGGCATATCAGCATGAATTGTTGGTTTAAACAACTCACTGTTGTCTATATCAACGACAATCTTATATGCTTTGGGGGCAAAATCCTTATAATTATAACTAATCTGACGAATATTCAATCGGCATCCAAGAACCAATAGGAGATCTGCATTCTGTACAACAAAATTCCCTCCACGATTACCAATTGTACCTGGCCGGCCGCAGTAAAGCTCATGATCGTCCCAGATTAAATCATGAGCATTCCAAGCTGTCACTATAGGAATGCGAACCGCCTCTGCAAACTTCAAGACTTCATCTCTATATTTAGCCAGCCGCACTCCTGTGCCCAATAACAAAACAGGGCGTTTTGCTTCCTTCAGTTTTTTTATTATAGCATCCGTCTGAAGCGTATTATAGACTGGCATTTCTTTATCTACATCCTCCCGCTCATTATAATGCCTCAAGTTGTCAGTTTCAATTTTTGCTCCCTGAACATCCAAAGGGACATCTAACCACACAGGTCCCTGGCGTCCATGCATAGCTAAATAATAGGCTTTCTCTAAATGATAGGCAATATCATTGGGATCAAGTACAATGGCAGCATACTTCGTCATCGGTTTCACACTGGCAACAATGTTATACTCCTGATCACCCAATTGTCTCAGTGGCAGTGAAGTGGAATAAATTGTCGTTTCACACTTGACCTGCCCCGACACCACAAACATCGGAATAGAATCAAGCCAACCTCCTAAAATACCTGTAATCGCATTGGTTCCACCAGGCCCACTGGTGACACAAACCGCAGCCAACTCTCCCGACATTCGGGTATAGCCCTCGGCCGCTATAGCCGATGCCTGCTCGTGGTGATTATATACACAAGACAAATCCTTATGGTGCCCGAATGCATCATTCAGATGCATTGCTCCGCCACCCGTCACTGTAAACACATGCCTCACCCCCTTTGACGCCAAGAAGTCAGCAATATAATTTGAAACTTTCTGTATCATACTTTATTAATATAGTTCAATATTTCATATGGATTCTCAATACATCCAGTATTTGGATATCCAATTATTTCTTTTGTCGATTTAAAACCATAACCATAGGCAACTCCCAAGAAATCGATGCCGACATGCATAGCTGACAAGGCATCATTGGGGGCATCGCCAACTAATACGACATTACTCTTGTCTTGCACATTGAGCAACTTGAGACAGTTATTAATTATATCGGTTTTGTTTAATCTCCCATCTAAATCACTGCCACAAATACATTGTATAAACTTAAAGAATGAGTAAGAAGACAATAATCTATTCGCCAAGTCTTCTCTTTTAAAAGTTGCGACACCGATAGTCACACCATCTTCGTTAAGCTTTTCAAGTAAACCGCAGACGCCTTCATAAGGTTGAGCCTCATTAAAATGCACCTCAGCATACATCTTGCGAAAATAATTCACAAGGATTACAGTATCTGCTTCAGGATAAAACTTTTTAAACGAATCATATATAGAACAACCCATAAAGGATATTAATTCATCTTTATTCAAAGGCGAGAGTCCATAATAAGACACAGCATCTTTGACAGAATTAAGAATCCCCGCAGAAGTATCTACCAAAGTTCCATCCAAATCGAATATGACTGCGTTTTTAGACAAAGAGTACTTCATTTAGTTTGTCCATACCCCAGAAAAGCTCTTCGGGAGTCATGTCTATAAGTTTCTTCAGTTCATAATTATCTTGAAGGATTATTAAAGGGAGGTCATTACCAACTCTTTTCTTGTCCATTTTCATTGCAGAGAGGATGCGGTCCTTGTCAAAATATGAAGCTTTCAGAGGGCATTTTATGCTACTTTTCAAAACACTATTTAATAAAGATTCTTCTATTTCTGCACTCAAATAACCACGTTTTACAGCTATAATATTGGCGAATATCATTCCGATAACAACTGCAATACCATGCGGAATGGCGTATCCAGAACTTGTCTCAAGCGCATGACCAAAACAATGACCAAAATTCAATAGATTTCTCTTTCCGGTATCGAATTCATCATCCTTAATATATGAATACTTAACTTCAAGGCTTTCCTTGACTAGTCTGTTGAGGATAACTGAATCATCACGCTTAGTGGCTATAATCTCTAAATCCTCGGAAATGGTTCGTGTCAATTTTTCGCCCCCCATCAGATGCAACTTGACTATTTCGCCAATGCCACTATAGAAATCCATTTCTGTAAGCGTCCGGGTAAACTCTGTATTGACGTAAACCGTTGTAGGTGGATAAAAATCGCCCAAAAGATTTTTAAAGTGTTTGTGGTTTAGCGAAGTCTTACTTCCCATACAGCTATCCGACTGGGCAAGGAGTGTAGTAGGCACAAAAATCCAATTAACACCTCTATATAAGATAGAAGACAGGAATCCTGTCACGTCTTGGGTAATACCACCGCCAAACGATACGATGGTCATATTTTTCTTGGCTGCGAAATCCATAACTTTATCACAAAGGTCAAGTACACTTTGGATATTTTTGTTGGTTTCAACAGCCGTAAACATCACCAATTCTTCCGGTAAGAAATATTTGTCGAACATTTCTCTATATGCATTATACACATTCTCGTCGACAATGATAATACGCGGAGAAATTCTGGCGATATCTCCCATAAACCCCATATCGCTCTTAAACTGGAGTTCGTAATCCTTAATTTTTGAGTGGATTTTCATTGACATGTATATCCTCCATCAATTAATATGGTTTGACCTGTAATAAATGTATTCTCTTCAGATGCCAAGAAATAAACAAATTTGGCTACTTCTTCCGGCTCAGCCATCCTCCCAAGAGGTATCTTTTTTACTATTTCTGCAACCTGTTCCGGTGTATTATTATGCTTAGTCAGTTCTGTGTTCACAAATCCTGGTGCGACAGCATTCACTAGTACGTTATATTTGCCCAACTCTAACGCCATCGTTCTAGTGGTTCCAATGATACCCGTCTTAGCGGCTGCATATCCACAACGCCCCTCTTTTGAAACAAATCCCCATATTGAGCTGACATTCACAACATGACTGATGCTGTTCATCTTAAGATTTTTCGAAAGGCATTGTACAATTTGTATTGGTGCCTTCAAATTCACTTGCAACATCTCGTCGAGCAGGCTCTCACTTAGGATATCAAGCGTTGCGATATTATTAATACCGGCATTATTAATAATGACATCGATTGGTCCTGTAATTTGTTGGCAATACGCGACAATAGAAGAGTTATCTGTGAGATTCATCTCTGCTCTTGTCGGGGTTAACACTTCAAACCCTCGCGACTTAAACAGTTCTGCAATAGCTCTGCCTATACCTCTGCTGCCGCCAGTGATTAACGCCCTTTTCATAGTTTGTAAAGTGTAGTTGTTACAAATTCAATCTTAATCTGCTTTCCTAGTTCTGGAAAGACCTTGTTCACATAGTTATTGATTTCCTGTCCTTGGCGCTTGGAAAAATCATATTCCATTTGAGATGAATAATAATTGTCTGAGTCGGTACTATAACCATCAAAACCTGCAAGAGCAACATGTTTGACACCACACTTTATGAGAACTTTTAAAATCATAATTAAGGAATTGTCCATAAACACAGCATCACGATCAATCAGCGATTCATAATCAAGGGTATAATCAAAAGCGCCATGAGTTCTTGTCAAATTAGACGTAGCTATCAGCTTAACCCTGTCACCAGCTTCCGTTATAGCTGTGACTTGCTGATTGTACCTTTTGCTGTTTGTGATAAAAAGACAATCTGAAGGATATGATTTCGGAAGATAATTTATAGAGATAACAAAAGGCTTTTTTTCCGTCATATATGACTTAATCTTATCTTTTTCCACTTTCATCGTGTTACCAGGACCAAGAACAAGAATGTCCTTGTCAGCCAAGAACTCTTTCAGTCTCTGGTATTCTCTATCATCAGAACATTCATTCTTCTGATAATCTATATATAACTGCTCAATATAATCCTTATTATATAGCAGTTTTCGGTCACCTTCCAACTTCTTCAGAATCTCATTGACAGATTTCACCGAAAGTGTTTTCTTATCAAGGAGATAACTCACATAATTAGGATGACAATCATTGGAGGCTGCAATAAATGGTTTCATTCCATAGCCCCAGTGATATTTATTATAAAGATCAAGGATTGTAGAGTCAATAGCTTCCAAAAGTTGACTGAGATGATAATGCTTGCCATAATTATCATTCATATACATACATAGCAACTCTATCGGTGCATTACCAGCACCCTTTCCCATACCGAAAAGTGAACCATCGCAAAGCAGCGTTCTAGGTTTATCCTTATGATAATTTATCAACTCTATACTATTCGCATATGCTAACTGGAAATTATTATGAGAGTGATAGCCTACAGCCACACTCGAGTCTACATACTTGTCAAGCAACTCATAATAGTGGAATAGATTATTTTTATGAAGCAATCCATATGTATCCACCATCGATACTGCATACGGTTTAACTTCGTTCACCAAACGGATCAAGTCCATCAGTTCCTCATCCGTATAGCTTGTAATAGAAACTAACTGTGAGAACACAATATAGCCCATTTCTTTTAGCTGTTTGCAGAAGGCCATTGCTGGCTCACGGAGATGCTTTTTGAATATGACTCGGATTCCATCAAGATAGCAATCCTTGCATGGTTGAATGTTACTGATATCACAAGTACCATAGTCAATCATTCCAACCAATTTGGTTTTTTTCCTGTCAAGTTTCCCATATATCTTACGCATACACTCCGTATCAGGCATAATGCTACGATTTATGTCAAAAGGACGACGCTGGTCAAGGAAACCTAATTCCATGAACTCGACCTCAGCACTTACTACACGCTCAAAGATACTTATAAGCGCATTATGACCGAATTCCCAGTCATTGTTGTAGCCTCCGTCTCTGACGGTACAATCTAGCAATTCTATCTTCATAACAACTTTGTTAATATATTACTTAATTATTTTTAGTTTATAATCTTTCTTGAGATTTCCAAGGCAGGTTCGTACATCTATTAAGAGTAAAATCCAAATCGTTAAAAGAGCTACATTTGATAATTGTTGACTTAAATTTATTCCTTTAACTACGGGTAGTTGAAATGGGCTGAGAAACAAGCAGATCAGTAACATATATAGGAAATCCAATTTCCTTCCTTCATTATTATAGAAGAATAATACAATTACAGGTATAAAATACAATCCGCAATAGAATCCTGAGTTTGTTGGCAGCATAATGATTGGAAGAGCCACCAGGGCGAGTCGTTTCCATGCCTGTTTCTCAAAGAAGAACAACACAAAAGACAATAGACATAACATAAAAATCAAAAATTGTGGTATTAACAAAATGATATTGGATGTGTGTTTATCAATATGTAATCCCATAAGGCCCCACGCAATTATATGAGAAAGACCATACCTTGGAAAAATACTGTATGCACTATATGACTGTGAAAAAACAGAGAAGTTCTCAAACATCTGGCTAATATTTCCAAATCCGCCCTTGAAGAAGAGGAAGGGTAGAAATGCAAAGATTAATGAGACTAATACACATATTGCGATATCCTTATATCTCTTGTCTTTTAACAAATATAGTCCAAAAATAGCCGGATATATTTTAACGATGCTTACAATGCATAGACAAATCAACGATATATATTTCAGCCATTTGTTCTTAGAATCCTTATAAGCCAGAAAATAACAAATAAGCGCTGCACAAAAGACAATAATGTTACCTCTTTCAAAGGAGAACAAGATGACGGAAGATAAGAGTAAAACGAACTTCAACTTTGAGGGCATCTCCGTCAAACAGGTCATCGAGTGGTAAAAAAAGAAGAGTGAAACGATCATGAACAGGATGCATGACATCATAGCCGTAGTTGATGAATAGCAATCTGCAAGGGTCGCTCCTGAATAATTAAAGAACCCATTAAATAATTCCAAAAAAAGATAAGTAAATGGCAAATAACACTTTTCACCCAAACCATTCACTGTATTATGGTATGGATCCCAGTCGGCAATATAAATCTGTACATTGAAGAAATCTGCCAATAAGTTATTTGTCTTGGCAAAAAACACATTAAGCTGGGTTCCTAATGGATTTATCAGCAATCCAGACACAAAAAAAAGTATAAGAACTGCCATTATTCCATAAAACCATTTGTCTACTGTTTTTAATGTTACTTCTTGAATGCCCATAGCTTATTCATTACAAAGTTTATCGGTGTTGTTATACAAATATTAATAATCGGTGCCATTTTCTCTGATATACCCAGGACATCTACCCAAAGGTATAATAAGATGGCACTGATAACGAATGTCGTGATATAAGAAACATAGCACTTGAACAGTTTGTTCCAGAATGTCGACCTTGCCTGCTTGAACACATATTGGTTATTCCAGAAATAAGCATTAAGCACGCTCAGAATAAATCCAATAGTGTAGGCTATAATATAATGAACATGTAAATATAATAATGCATAATAGACAGCTAAGAGAACTATAGCATTTGAAATACCGACAAGACCGAATTTGATAAACTGAAATGTCAGGAATTTCCAATCATGCTGTCTAGAAAACATACCGCAATTCATTTTATTTGTTCACTTTTGGCCTGAGCCTTGATTTTGAAAAGCTTGACAATTGTAGATATATAGGAGAAAGCAAACTTCAACAAATCTCGCTTCGACTCTCCATACATCCGTTTATTAAAGGTGATGGGTACCTCTCGAATACGATAATCCTTATGGAAGACTGAGAGTTTAATAATTATTTCCTCAACCAAATCGAAGTTACTGCAGTCTAATTTCAATGCCTTTACATCCGCTGCATTATATATTCTAAAGCTGTCAGAGATATCTTTCACTTTCAGTCCAAGAGCCAGCCGGAAGCATACATTGACGATCCACGACATAAAGACTAATATCCAGGGATTGTCCGTCTTGCCATCAGTAACATAACGAGAGCCTATAGTCAGATCGTACATCTCTGCATTCTTCAGCATTTTTGAGAAATCTGAAGGAGAGTGTGACCCGTCAGCATCCATGACCATAATATAATCTTTCGTGGCAACTTTAAACCCTGTACGGATTGCGTCTCCATAAAAGTTTCCACCTTCACGGTGAAAATAATTGACGCCATATTGTTGGCAGACAGCCTCAGTATCATCCATCGCCTCCATAGTATCGATGATATTGATATCGAAGTCGATATCCTTCAATGCTTCCTGAATCTGGGGAAGAATAATCTTCAGGTTCTCTGCCTCTTTATAGGCAGGGATTACAACGGAAAGTGTCATGACTATTGATTTTGTAACCAGTTTAACATATTGTCCAATCCCATTTCCTTGGATATCATAGGCTTCCATCCTATTATTCTGTTCGCTTTAGCAATATCAGCGACAAATACTTTTTGGTCACTTTCGCGCCATGGCAACCGGGCGTATTCCATCTTGATATTGAGTTTACGCTCAAGAATTTCAAAGAGTTCAAGAAGAGAGAGACTATTATCAATACCGCCACCAATGTTGAAAACCTGACCATAAGCTTCCTCACAATCCTTTGCCTTCATATAAAGACTGACCACATCGGAACTATAGAGAAGGTCACGCACTTGTTTGCCTGTTCCTGAAATAGTGAAAGCAGGAGTGTCTGAATCAGCCTTCTTCTCCAAGGCTTTCTGGCAGAACCATCCTATCCATCCCTGATCGAAGGTGGCGTGCTGGTTTGCGCCAAACATCGACGAGTGTCGGAATACTACAGTCTTGATGCCATAGATACGATGGAAGTCAAGCAGATACTGGTCTGCACAACCCTTGGAACATCCATATGGTGAATGGAAATCGAGGGTAATCGTCTCGGGGAACCCATTGGGGTATTCTTCACAAGTATAGCGTGTTGCGCTTTCTGAAAAATGAAGATATTCAAAATCACCAAACACTTTATTTGTTGAACTATAGAGTATGACCGAATGAGGCGAATACTTACGAACAGAGTCAAGTATATTAAAAGTACCAAGGCCATTAATCTCAAAATCAAGCCTGGGATTGGCAATACTGGTTGTCATAGCCACCTGACCGGCCAGATGAAAAATATAATCAGGCTGGACCTCTTTGATGACTGTTTCTACATCGTTGATGTTACGGGTGTCAAATGGATAGTACTTGAACTCACCTAATGATCGGAGCCAGCGAAGATTATCATCACTACCGAAACGAAAGAGATTGTCGATGACATACAATTCTTCACCTTGTTTTAATACTTCTGCTGCGAGATTGCTACCTACAAATCCGCATCCTCCTGTAATAAGATATTTCATATACTTATGATTAATTTGCTGTTATATCAATATATTCTTTTAATCTATTTTCAATATTGAACTGAATAGGTTTCCCAATAATTGAGGAAAGTTTATCTACAGAGCAACGCAAATCCATCACTTCGTTCTCACGATAAGGCAAAGCACCATAATGAATTTCCGATGTAGAATTTAGATAATCCTTGGCTATTTCTATTATCTTTTTCAACTCAATACTATCACCACTGCTAACATTGACAATTTCACCTTTACACTTATCAGAATTCTTTAGCAGTTCTGCAATGCACCAGCAGAAATCGTCTATATATAGCGTGTCACGCTTCTGTTCGCAAGGTGTAACGTTGAGTGGTTCATTCTTTCTTAGTTTATCTACAACATAAGGGATAAATTTCGATTTTGCCTGCATTGGCCCGAAAACATTTCCTGGCCTGACAGCCATAGCAGGAAAAGCGAAATCACGATAAAGCATCATTGATGTATTTACCGATAGTTGTTTTACTAACGCATAAGGGGATGTCGGTATCTCACGCTGCGTCTCAACGAATGGAGAACTTTCTGAACCGTATTCTTCAGAACTACCAAATTGAATAAATAACTCCAATGCATCTTCGTTCTTAAATCTATCAAACAAGTTCAGCAGTATTTTCAAATTTGTAGAGATGAGTTCATCAAAGAGCGACATGTTACGCTCTGCCGATACAATACTGGCCAAATTGATGATATAATTTGGAGCCTTCACATAGTAAGGTATTTTCTCCTTGACCAAATCAATTTCCTTTGTCTTAATATTGGCTTGTGAAGGTATCCTTGAAAAGAAATCTACATCAATATACTTATCGTATACTGTTATGTCATAGTCTGCACTTAAACATCTTACTAGATTCTTTCCTATAAAACCTCCTCCCCCAATTAAAAATAGGGTTTTCTTCATTTTACCAAGAATTTTGAGATTTGATCTACACAGAGATTATATACATCCTCATTTTGATAGCGCTTATACCAATCTGCTGTCAACTCGCTGCACTGTTCTATATTAGTACGGGGTTCCCAGCCTAAACGGAACTTTGCCTTACTGATATCAAGCATCAAGAGATTTGCCTCATGAAGTGCATTGGAATCAGAAATATCCTTTAACTCCCCTTTTCCATAATACTTGGTAAGCATAGTTGCCACATCCCACACTGGTGTTATACTCTCAGTACGAGGGCCGAAGTTCCATCCTTCACAATACTTGGTTGGTTCTTGAAGCATTTTGCTGGCTAAAAGCATATAACCACTCAATGGCTCTAATACGTGTTGCCATGGTCTAATAGCTTTAGGAGAGCGAATCTCAATCGGTTTATCAGCCTCCAAAGCCCTGATACAATCTGGAACAATGCGATCTTTTGCCCAGTCGCCACCACCGACTACATTGCCAGCACGAACACTGGCTATGGCTACATGGTGCTTTTTACCATAGTCGGCAGGATTGAAGAAGCTCCTACGCCAAGAACTAATAGCAATCTCAGCAGCCCCCTTTGAAGAACTATAAGGATCGTATCCTCCCATTGGTTCATTCTCACGGTAGCCCCAGATTTGCTCACGATTCTCGTAGCACTTATCTGTTGTAATCATCACAACTACCTTTACAGAGTCTGTTACACGAGCTGCCTCCATGATGTTAATGGAGCCCATGACGTTGGTTTCATAAGTCTCTACGGGTATCTCATAGCTGAGACGCACCAAGGGCTGAGCGGCCAAATGAAAAACAATCTCTGGCTGATATTCAGCAAAGATGTCTTTCATCTTCTGGCCATCACGTATGTCAGCACGAATATCAGCCTTAATCTTCTCTCCAATCCCCGAAAGAACATAATTGTCCTTTCCTGAGTACGGTTCAAGTCCGACGCCTACAACTTCTGCGCCCAGTTCATGGAGCCATATACTAAGCCATGAGCCTTTAAAGCCCGTATGACCAGTAACTAATACGCGCTTTCCTTTGAAAGCCCCATTGAAGATATCTATATTCATGCTTTTGATGCAACAAATGACTTTATGGTATCAATCATATATTGAAGTTTCTCTGGAGTCATTCCTGGATAGAGACCAAGCCAGAAAGAATCTCGCATAATGCTGTCTGTTACAGGAAGCGAACCACTTACCACACGATAGTCTTTTCCTTCCACATATTGCTCAAAGGCAGGATGGCGAAGCAGGTTGCCAGCAAAGAGATTACGAGTCTGAACTTTATGATCTTCCAGATAACGAGTTAACTCATTACGAGTATAACCAGCATCCTCCTTCACTGTAATGAAGAATCCAAACCAGGATGGTTTGCTATTCTTCTGAGGTTCGGGGAGCAAAAGGCCTTTCACGTCCTTCAGACCATCATACATGGTCTGATAATTCTCCCTACGGCGCTTTACAATGAAATCGAGTTTTTCCAATTGAGCGCATCCAATAGCAGCCTGAAGATCTGTTGCTTTCAAATTAAAACCAAGGTGACTATATACATATTTATGATCATAACCCTGAGGGAGCTGTCCAAACTGTCCTGTAAAACGGCAACCACATGTATTATCAACACCTCCAACACACCAGCAATCACGTCCCCAGTCACGATATGAATTCACATATTTGTGAAGGTCTGGGTTGTTAGTATAAACAGCGCCTCCCTCTCCCATTGTCATGTGATGTGGAGGATAGAATGATGATGTACCAATGTCACCTATGGTTCCAGTCTTTTTCCACTCTCCATCAATGAAGTATTCTGATCCCAAAGCATCGCAGTTATCCTCCACCAACCACAGATTATGCTTTTTACAGAAGTCTACAACGACCTGAAGATTAAATGGATTACCGAGACTGTGAGCAATCATCATGGCCTTCGTCTTTGGAGAAAGGGCATCCTCCAATTGAGTAGTGTCAATATTGCTCTCTTCAATGCTCATATCCACAAACACTGGTACTGCACCATATTGAGTAATACATGCAACTGTAGTTGGAAATCCTGCTGCAACAGTAATCACTTCATCACCGCGCTTTATCTGACGCTCTTTCAGTTCTGGAGCGGTCAGCGCATTAAATGCAAGGAGATTTGCACTAGAGCCTGAGTTACATAAAGAACAATATTTTACCCCAAGCCATTTGGCCAAGCGAGTCTCAAACTTATGTGCCCATGGCCCGGCTGTCAACCAGAAATCCAATGATGCATCAACTAGGTTAACCATTTCCTCATCATCGAAGTAGCGACCTCCATAATTCACTCGAGTCTTTCCTGCCTCAAATGCAGGCTGCACTGCATGTACTTCTCTGTAATATTCGCGAGTCAGATCAAGTATCTGTTTCTTTAAATCTTCTTTATTAGACATATCTTTTTGTATTTTTATAAAGTTTAATCATTATTTTGCATAATCGGGTACGTTAGGTACGGAACGTTCCCAGCGTTTCCATGGTGCTTTGTTTTCTGCTAATAATTTATCGAGCAATGACTTTTCTCTAATATTGTCCATACACTGCCAGAATCCTGTATGGACGTATGACATCAATTCGCCCTTAGCTGCCAGCTCCACAAGCGCAGTCTTTTCAAATATACAAGAATCACCATCCAGCATATCAAACACTTCTGGCTGGAGTACCATATAACCAGCATTGATAGGAGCACCATCGGTCGAGTTTTTTTCACGGAAAGCTTTTACAACATTGTCATCAATATCCAGAACTCCCTTATCCTGCGCCATCTTGACAGCTGTTAATGTAGCTAATTTACCATGACTCCTATGAAAATCAACTAGCTTGTCAATCTCCACATCGCACACGCCATCGCCGTATGTCAACATAAAGGGTTCATTGCCTATATATTTCTGGACTCGTTTAATGCGCCCGCCTGTCATCGTATTATAGCCTGTATCTACAACCGTCACTTTCCATGGTTCCAAATTAGACTGATGAACAATCATCTCATTTTGACTGTTCCGATAGTCAAAAGTCACATCTGAGTTGTAGAGGAAGTAATTAGCAAACCATTGTTTGATGTACTCCTGCTTATAACCCGCGCAGATAATAAAGTCATTAAAGCCAAAATAGGCATACTCCTTCATAATGTGCCAAAGTATTGGCATTCCCCCAATCTCAATCATGGGTTTTGGTTTAAACTGGCTTTCCTCGCTAATCCGTGAGCCAAAGCCACCTGCTAATAATACTACTTTCATAAATTCACATTGTACAATTATCTTAGAAAGGAGTTGGCATCTGTAGCAGAAGTTCTCATAAACCTTGGAACAGACGCTTCACTTCTATCTTTCATTACAAGTTTATACTAATATCGAATGGACTATCAAAATCCTTCAATATAGGATGCTTCTTATCTTTCTCACTTAGAATCGCTTTGTCCTTAACTTGCCAATCAATACCTAATGAATCATCAAGAATAGATATTCCTCCATCAGCCTCCGGATGATAAAACTCATCACACTTGTATTGAAAGACTGCAGTTTCTGAGAGCACTGCAAAACCATGGGCAAAGCC
>AUXO017101680.1_pt1 | contig 22882 bp, 21 predicted proteins | sample 768731 | NCBI WGS metagenome assembly AUXO01 (sample SAMN02715735, study PRJNA202380) | gut metagenome | biome: sheep rumen | host: Ovis aries | place: New Zealand: Palmerston North | reverse complement strand
TTTTCGTCCAGATAGTGGCCAAATTCTGCAGGAATCCTGACGGATTTCAAGGAATTGGGACGCTATCTGGCGGAAAATAGGCCGTCCAGACGCCGTAGCTTGATTTAATCAGTGTTTCCCTAGAAGAGAAATACGGTGTTGCAATAGAGCAGTGGCAGAAGGGACGGAAGAGAAGCAGAATGAGTATCTATTGGCTGATCGTTGCGATTGTAATCGGGTTTGGAATGATAATGCCCCAAGAGTGGAATTCTAGAAAGCAATATGTCGTGCTGATGGCGGGAGTACATATCTTTTTCTGTGCGTTCCGCTACCAGTTCCTGACAGGAGACCTGATCAAATATAATACAGAGTTTCGCCACCTGCAGGAGGTGGGATACTTCAGCGATCAGGCTTTGCATCAGTGGAAGAATACGGGATTCTACTGGCTGATGAAATTGATCGGTGATCTGACTGGGGGAAACTACCAGGCGTTCCTCATCGTGCTTGCTGTTCTTACGGGCGTTATTACAGCAGTTTTTATCTACAGATATTCCACAAAGCCGTGGGTCAGCTATCTGGTCTGGAACTGCATGAACTTCTACTTGCTTTACGACTATCTGGCAATTAAACAGGGACTAGCCATGGCGGTGCTGATGCTTGCAATGATGGGCATATTTGAGAAAAAGCCCACGGTCTTCTTGGCTTTTACTCTGCTGGCGGGGTTTATTCATATGCCGGCACTTGCCTTTTTGCCTGCCTATGTGGTGGCGAACAGAAAAGTGAATGGTAAACTGATTTTTGCGTATCTTGTGTCCGCTGGCGTCATCTTCATGTTCAGAGTTCAGATTGTCGATTCTGTCAGCGACCTGTACTATGAAGAAGCCTATTTTACATTGATAAAAAGAGGACTGGGCGGAAAGGTTTATGTGATTGTGCTGATTCTGCTGACAGGGCTGGTGTTGAAAGGCTTTAAAGAGGTCAGGTTTAACCAACTGTTTAATATTCTTGTTTCCGCAGCGATTCTTCAAATGTTTTCCGGCTTTGATAACGTTTATACCAGATTGGCAGACTACTATCTCCAATTTGCAGTCCTGTTCATACCAGCCATTTTCTATGAAGACAAAACATCCAAACGAAACGACGATGCACTCCCTGCACTCTTTTGGTTCAACGAGCGCAGCATATCACTTATGGTAGCAGTGCTTGCTGTGATTCTGATTTGGTGGTATCATACAACCTGTCTTGGAGTACCAGTTGGTAATGATATAGATAACTACTTAAACTACCGCTTTATGTGGCAATAATCGAAGCGAATTGCACAGCATGGGGGAAAGCATGAAGTATATACTCCAAATTGCGGCGTCTCTGGGAATTGGTGGAGCGGAAAAAGTGGCCAGAGATATTGGGTTGTTTCCGGAACCCGGGGAATACCAGAACCATTATATAGTGTTCGGAAATGCAGTCGGCGCCTACGAGCAGTCACTGCTGGAACGCGGTTGTAAAATATTTCATATCCCCTCGCCAGCAGACAACTACATTTCGTATATGAAAACATTGGATAACCTGATGCGAACATATAACTACTCCGTTGTACATGCCCATACAATGTTTAATGCGGGATGGGCGATGTATGCAGCAAAGAAAAGGAATGTTCCGGTTCGTGTGGTACATGCCCATTCAGCGCTGGACATCAAAGGCAGCCTTATCGTAACGGCATATGAAGAGGCGATGCGCCGCTTGATCCTTTCCTGTGCAACGGATCTGATTGCCTGCGGGGAAAAAGCGGGAATTCGCCTGTTCGGGGAAAAAGCGTATCGAGAACGGGCGAACCTGATACTCAATGGTGTAGATACAAGATCGTTTCGCTTCGATTTGGAGCGGAGAAACAGAATCAGAGACAAATATCATCTGCAAGACTGCTTCGTAATTGGACACGTCGGCCATATGGCAGAGGTGAAAAACCAGAGGTATCTTCTGGAGCTGATGCCGGAAATTCTGAAAAAGAGACAGAATGCCAGGCTCCTGATGCTGGGAGACGGCGAAGACCGATCTATGCTGGAGCAAAAGGTATCCCAACTGCATTTGCAGGATTATGTGGTTATGACCGGAAATAGATTGAATGTTGCCGATTATCTGTCGGCTATGGACGTGTTTGCGTTTCCATCCCTGTATGAGGGGATGCCGCTGAGTGTTGTCGAGGCCCAGGCAAACGGTCTGCCATGCGTACTTTCCACCGGAGTACCGGAAGACGTGTACATTACAGACCTGATTGAACCGGTGAGTCTGAACGAACCGGGACGATGGCTGGAGGCCATCTGCAGCAAAAAAAGAGAAAACGCTGAACAGTACAATGATCTGCTATATGAGTCCGTCTTCGATGTATCCTCAGCAATGAAGAGAATATATGACATATACGAGAAAAGCGTATGATAAGAATTCTTTTTTTTATTGAAACCATTGACGGTGGCGGAGCGGAAAAGGTGCTTCGCAACTTAGTCAACAATATGGATCAGTCGCTGTTTGACATTACGGTACAAACTGTGTGGCCATGCAATCCCAAGGAGTACCTTGCATCGGGGATCAGATACAAATCCATGTATCCTGCGAAAAACAAGACAAATGTATTACGCTACCGTGCAGAGGCCGCCTCTGGCCTCACCTATGCTCTGCATATCAGAGATGATTACGATATCGAGTGTGCCTATTTGGAGTGTGGCGCGACCAAGCTTCTGGCTGGATCAACAAACAGAAAAGCGGTCAAGCTTGCATGGGTCCACTGCGATATGAAAAAAATGATGTCTGATCCTGAGGCGTTTGCCAAGAAAACTGCAAAGTATTATGCAAAATATGATAAAGTGATTTGTGTTTCCCAAAAGGGAAGAGAGAGCTTTGCCGATTTATTTGGAACGGATGTTGACACTGATATTCTGTATAATACGATTGACCGGGAGGAGATCCTTCAAAAAGCAGAGGAGCCTCTGCCCAAGTCGGACATGATGCCTCATCCGCTGGTGGTATCCCTTGGACGGCTGTCCGAACCGAAGCACTATATCCGCCTTCTTCGGGCGCACAAAAGGCTCTTGGACGAAGGGATTGTACACGCTCTTTTAATTGTGGGAGAGGGACCGGACCGGAGGGAATTGGAGCAGTATATTATAGAACATCATTTGGAAGGATCTGTCCGGCTGCCCGGCTTCAAAAGCAATCCGTATCCCTATTTGAAAGCAGCTGATTTGTTGGCATGTTCGTCTATATACGAGTGTTTCAGCACATTTGTTACCGAGGGGCTGGTTGTGGGAAAGCCGATCGTGACGACTGATGTGTCTGGGATGCGGGAACTGCTGGGCGATTCGGAGTATGGATTGATCACTGACAACAACGATGAAGCGTTTTATCAGGGGATGAAAAAGCTGCTGGTGGACCCAGGGCTTAGGCAGGAGTTTGCTGCAAAATCCGCACTGCGAGGAGTGAACTTTTCAACTGCAAAAATGGTGAAAGACACAGAGAACTATTTTATCAATGTGCTCTCAGGGAAACAGCGCCGTTGAAACCGGAACCAGAAATTGCACTGGCGGTTTGCTCCTCAGAGGCCATTTACAGGAGAGACCGTATATCAGGGCAGAAAGAGAGGGTAATATGCTTTTCAGCGTGATTATTCCGGCCTATAACTGCAAAAGAGATCTACAGAGGACAGTCGAAAGCGTAATGCAGTCCGGTTTGTTCGACTATGAAATATTGATTGTGGATGATGGCTCCACAGATGGAACGTCTGAGCTGTGCGACGCGCTGCAGAGCCGGTATGGCGTTATTCGCTGCTTGCATCAGAAAAACGCAGGGGTTTCCGCTGCGAGAAATTGCGGTATCAGCGCATCCACAGCGGAGTACCTTGTATTTTTTGATTCAGACGATTGTGTGGATCCGGGGAGCCTGAATAATGCTGCACGGATTGCAAAGCGGATTATGCCGGATATGCTGGTCTTCGGGCTGAGCTTTGACTACTACTTTCACGGGAAACTGTACCGACGAGATAACCTGGTTTATACTGGAGAAGGGCTGATGAGCCGGGAGCAGTGGAGCGTTGAGCTGGCGGACTTGTTCCGCTGCAATGCGCTTTCTCCGGTTTGGAACAAGTTGATCCGGCGGGAGCTTGTGATCAGGAATCGTCTCTTGTTTCGGGAAGATTTGATTGAGATGGAGGATTTTCATTTTGTGATTCGCTGTATGTCTCATTGCAGCAGCATCTATTTTCTTCCGGAAGTCATATATCGGTATCGCCAGTCAGAAGCAGAAAAGAATACCTACAATCGACTGCTGAGAATTCCGAGCCTTTCGGCTTATATGCAGCCCTTTGAAGCGGGACTGCAGGAACTGACGTCCCACATTGACAATGGCGAAACGGTGGCACAAGATATCGTTGGACAGATCTATACCTCCCTGTTCCAAGAGCAGATCCGGTTTGGAGATATCCCAGAGCTGAAGCGTGCAGCAGCAGATATGCTGTCAGGAACGTATTCTGAGACCGTGAAGAAGTCCAATCCCAGCCTCTTCCAGTCGCTAAAGAAGGGAAAATATACCATGGTTTGGTGCCAAAGTGCAGGCAGGCGTCTGCGTCACTGGCTTGCAGTGAGAGTGAAATATTTGAAGAACCACCGGAGGGCATAAATGAAAGGCCGCGAATTATACAGTAAACTGTTTGTCTCAGACCGATTCTTCACAATAGCGATTCGAAAAAGAGCACCCCTTGATCCAGTGGGCAACACGCAGTTTTCCGCACAGTACGTTATGCCTGCGAATCGTCAGAATTGGGCTGCTGATCCGATGCTGGCGGATGCAAACGGGAAAACATATTTGTTTTACGAGGCGGTATCCGGGGATAAAGGGCATATTGAAGTGGCCGAAATTATGGATGACTGTACTCTGGGCACGTCTGTATGTGTTTTGCAGGATGACTGCCATTACTCTTATCCCTTTGTGTTCTGCTACAAGGGACTGTGGTATATGATTCCGGAGTCATCAGCTGCTTCTGAGGTTCGCCTATACTGCGCAGAAAGATTCCCGGAGCGCTGGAAGATTCGAAGGGTTTTACTCCGGGAAAAAGCGGTGGACACCACGGTTTTTGAGTATAATGGGCAACTGTATCTGTTGACTTTTTTCCTTGTGCCAGGCTCTGAGAGAGTAGTTCCTCACGCATATCAACTGGACCTGTCCGAGAAGGGGGCGGAGTTGAAGGAGATTCCCTGGGCTGCTTACGACCAGCTTCGGGTCAGAGGGGCAGGACCTGTTTTTGAGCGGGGGCATATTCTCTATCGCCCCGCCCAGATCAGCCAGGAACAGCGCTATGGCGATGGGCTGGCTTTTTACCGTACAGATGTGAGAGATGCATACCGGGAGACATTTGTCAGTGAGATGAGCGCAGCAGGAGTGTCGATACCCGGATATTACGTTGACGGACTGCATACTTACAGTGGGTCTGAACGCTTTGAAGCGATTGACATCAGATGCTGTGTACAGGATTATTTAAAACCCGCAAAAAAGGTTTTGAGCAGATTGAAAAGATAGGCTGGAGAACAGAGATGGAAATAGACTTTGTTGTGCTTTGGGTCGATGGAAATGATCCGGAATGGCAGGCTGAAAAGGCAAAATATCAGGGGAAAACCATTGATGACAGCAATTCAGTCAACCGATTTCGGGACTGGGGGCTGATGCCTTATTGGTTCCGTGCCGTTGAGCGGTTCTGTCCGTGGGTTCGAAAGGTGCACTTTGTCACTTGCGGACACGTTCCGGAATGGTTGAACCTGGACTGTCCCAGGCTGAATCATGTGAAGCACAGGGATTATATCTCCATGGAATACCTGCCGACCTTTAATGCCAACACAATCGAAATGAATCTGCATCGCATTCCTGATCTGGCTGAGCATTTTGTTTTCTTTAACGATGATATGTTTATTTTGCGGCCGATGAAGGAAAGCAGCTTTTTTCAAAATGCTTTGCCCTGCACATATGGGGGGGAGGACCCCTTTGCGGTTGCAGGGAAAGCGGGAATCTGGCAGCACTTGATTATGAATGACCTGCGGGTCATCAATAATCATTTTCAGAAGGCCGCTCAGGTAAAACAGTTTGGAAGAAAATATACAAATTCAGCCTACCGGTGGCAGGATAACCTCCGTACAAAGGCGCTGGAGATCCTGTATCCAGAGACCTTTCTGGGATTCAGAAACCTCCATGCACCTGCGCCTTTTATGAAGAACACATTAAAAACACTGTGGGAGGCGGAGCCGGAGCTGCTGCACCAGACCAGCGCCCATCGGTTCCGCACCAGTGATGACGTCAACCAATGGCTGGCGTTGTGGTGGCAGATTGCAGAGGGCAGTTTTACTCCTTATGTGACAGACAACGTAGTTGAGGATGTTACAGCTGAGACCATAGTAGATTTGTGTGAGGTGATTACTGCTCAAAAGCATGATATGATCTGCGTCAACGACCCGTCAGAGGATGTTGACTTTCCTGCATTATCTCAAAAGCTGAAGGAGGCGTTTGAGAGGATTCTTCCAAATCGAAGTGAGTTTGAAAAGTGAGTGTGAAACAATGAAAGAGCGCCTTGACTATATTGACAAAGCAAAAGGGATTCTCATTCTTTTAACGGTAATTGGACACATCTGGCAAAAGGGCTTTGTTCACAATCTGATTTACGCGTTTCATATGCCTGCTTTTTTTGTGATCAGCGGTATACTCCTCAGCTATACACAATCCTACAGGAAGGATTATTTGCTTTTTGTACAGGAACGCATTTTTGCCTTTGGAATTCCTTTTGCGTTCATTGAGTTTTTGGGTTGCTGCACAGATATTTTGCGCCACGGCGTTACACAGAATGTGAAAGGATATCTGTACAATACACTGACCCTACATTTTAATGACCCAAACTTGTGGTTCCTCATGGATTTATTCCTGGTTGAAATATTTTTTGTGCTGGCAATAAAAGCGTTGAAGGATGAGAGAGCGGTTTGTGCGGTCTGTGTTTTGCTGTTTATTGTATCAGGTGTACTGCCTGAGGGCAATAACTACATTGATACAATGATCAGTACGTTCAGATACTATTTGTACTTTACAGTTGGATTTTATGGACATCGGAAATTAAAAAAGTGGAACCTCCCAGTGTTTCTTGGTGCTGTGGCAATTGTTGTTCTGGCTGCGTCTGTGTTCGGAAAGAGAGCGGATGGATACCTGTCGCTGAAAAATATTGTGTTTCTTGCCAGTGGGATTTCCGGAACATATATGGTGCTGCAAATTGACAGAAGGAAGCTGCCTGGAATATGCAGTTCTCTGTTGTCAGCAGCTGGAAGGAATACAATCATCATTTATGGGACACATCACATCATTTATGCAGCAGCCGGAGCTATGATGGGAATCACCGATTTTGCATCTACACCGATTCCAGAGGGAATGGTTCTGCTTGCAGTGGTTGCGGTTCTAGAGGTTCCAATCATTTATGGAATCAACAGGTGGTTTCCTGCACTGGCGGGAAAACGCCGCAGAAAAGCCGTTACATCATGATAAACCTGATATAGGAAGGAAATGTCGCCATGAGTTTCAGAGAAACCATAAAAAAATACCTCCCATCTTACAGAACAGAAAAAAGGCTCACGGAAAAGCTGAATGAAATAAAGAAGGACCTGCGTGAGGCTGATAAAAAGAACGAATACCTGTTCTGGCTGTCACAAATGCAGCCGGGAGAAACCATGCAGCAGACAAAGGAACGCATTTTTCTCCAAATGCCGAAGGCGACCGGACGCCTGCGCAGAATACAGCTGGCGGAGAATTACATTCTCCAGCGGGTGAAGGACATCTGCGATGAAAATGGACTGGAAATGTTTTTGATTGGCGGTACGCTCTTGGGGGCAATCCGCCATAAAGGGTTCATTCCGTGGGATAATGACATCGATGTCGGAATGATGAAATCAGAGTATATGAAGCTTCGTGCATTGATAGAAAAGGATGCAGAGCTGAGTGCGGAGTACTACTACAACTATGAGGTTGGCTTAAAAATCCCTAAGATCAAGTATAGAAATAATGATCTGTTCTGGATTGATGTATTCCTCTTTGACTACATTGATGCGACTGCTGAGACTGCTGAAAAAATCTGGCAGGAAACCCAGAGAATTAATTCTGAATATAGTGCAAAGCTTCGAGAACTGGCGAAGCCCTATGTATCCGGTTATTCTGGTATACCTACAGCAAATTGTGAACTGGACAAGGCTACAGAGGCAATAGAGCACGAGCAGAACAAGCTGTTTGGGTTGCTGGGTCGAGGAAATTACGTCTGTGAAACTTTAGATTCCCCGTACTGGAGCAGAGATCCCAGGGGAATCAGCAAAGCATCTGACAGGTTCCCATTACGTAAGAATGCGGTCGAGTTTGAAGGAAGAACATACGATGTATGGAGCAACTATGAGCAGGCGTTGAACCATTTCTATGGTGAATATTGGAGCTTGCCCTTCTCTATCAGTGAGCCACACACGAACGAATTGGATATAGGATTAGAAGAGGCCTTCTTAATTCTTGAGAGGGAAGGCATTCTTGACTGAGATACATAAGGAGATAGACAAATGGTTATTGGATATACAACTGGAGTTTATGACTTGTTTCATATTGGACACTTGAACCTTTTAAAAAATGCAAAGGGAATGTGCGATAAACTTATAGTAGGCGTGACTGTAGATGAACTTGTGCTCATCAAGGGAAAACAAGCGATGATTCCTTTTGAGGATCGGATTGAAATTGTCAGAAGCTGCAAATATGTGGACGCAGCAGTACCGCAGTATGACATGGATAAACTGACAGCGTGTAAGAAACTGGGAGCCTCTTATCTGTTTGTTGGAGATGATTGGTATGCAACACCAAAATGGAAAAAATATGAAGAAGAATTTAAAAAGGAAGGCATAAAAATCGTTTACTTCCCTTATACGAAGGGAGTGTCGTCTACTCAGATTCAAAAAGCTTTGGACGCTGTTCGAGTCCATGATTTGCGTGACGTAAAATAATTAGAACTGTGAGGCCAGCGAGGTAGGGTATGTGCGGAATCAATGGTGTTGTAAGTAATCAATACTTGAAAGATGCTTATTCTAGAATGTTAAACATGAATCAGGCGCTTGCCCACAGAGGGCCTGATGCAAGAGGGGTGCGTGAGCTCGTAGAAGGTCATGTGATTATGGGTCATAGGCGTTTGTCTATCATCGATTTGGACGAGCGATCCAATCAGCCAATGCGCAGTGTTGACGGGAAGATAACGCTTGTCTTCAATGGAGAAATATACAACTATAAGGAACTGAAAGAGAGATTACAATATCCGTTTGTTACTAATTCTGACACAGAAGTTTTGTTGGCTGGTTTGAAGACAGACGGCGTGGAATGGCTGAAGAAATGCAATGGCATGTTTGCGTTTGCCATGTACAATGCAGAAACTGCAGAATTCATGCTGGGGAGAGACCGACTAGGTATTAAACCGCTCTATTATTATCATGATGAGAATTATTTTATTTTTTCATCTGAGATCAAGGGAATATTGAATAGCGGCTTGGTGGAAGCACGGTTTAATCAGGATGCAGTTGATGAGTATTTGGGCAATCGATACATCAGAGAGCCGTATACTTTCTTCGAAAACATATATCAGGTGCCGGCAGGATGTTGTCTGCATTTAGGTTCTGATGGACATGTCAGAATTGAAAAGTATTGGCAACTGCCTGATGCCTTTAATATGGATACGATATTCGATGAAGAAAGAATATTTGAGGAATTTAAGGAACAGGTTATTCGTGCGATTTCCAGAAGAATGATATCGGATGTACCTTTGGGAACCTATTTAAGCGGAGGCATTGACTCCAGTATTATTTCTGCGGTATGTGCGGCTTCTTCAGAGAAACCTATTAATACCTATACAATTGGTTTTTCAAACCTGAATGAATTTTCCTATGCCGAGATGGTTGCAGAAAAGTATCAGACCATTCATCATGAAATACTGATTGACAGTTCTGAGTATTTTACAAAATTAAAGGAGTTAATAAAATATAAAGACAGCCCGCTTGGAGTGCCCAATGAAGTACCTTTGGCTATTATGTCTAAGGAACTGAAAAAGGATATTACAGTTGTGCTGTCTGGTGAAGGAGCTGATGAACTTATGGGCGGATATGGCAGAATCTTTCGTTCTCCATTCGACTTCGCTCATGTAGACAGCAACAGTGCATTGGACTTTTATGAGTATTTTATTGACCTATATGAATATGTGCCAAGGAGAATCAGGGATAGATATCTGAGAAAAGGCAGTAAACTCAGAATTGAAAATGATAAACGAATACGAAAAGAATTCTCAGAGCACTCAAATGAGGAAAATGTATTCAGATTCTTTCATAACTATCACGTAAAAGGCCTGCTCCAGAGAGTGGACATCACGACGATGTATGCCAGCGTGGAGGCAAGAGTCCCATTTTTGGATCATGAGTTGATTGAGTACACATATCGAAAGGTTCCATATGAATTAAAAATGAAATGGAACTCGGACGCTGCAATGAAAGCAGCCTATAAGCTGCATGCATCACAATACAGTGAAACGTTAGATGTTCCCAAATATTTGTTGCGAAGAATGGGATTGGAATTGCTGCCGGAACAGGTTGTAACAAGAAAGAAAATGGGCTTTCCTGTGCCATTGAATGAATGGCTTGAGACATTAATTAATATGGCTAGAGAACTGCTTTCTGATGCCGAATGGCTCAACTATGAAAAACTGGACGGCTTGACAGAGGATTGCAGAAAGAATGTGAGATCGGGACAGCTTCTATGGATGTTTGTAAATGTTGAAATTTTCAGAAAAATGTATTTCGAGAAAGAGTGGAGATATTAAAAAGAATGGCTACCTGAAAGGAGTTCAAACATGCAAAATATCTCTGTAATCGTTCCGGTATATAAAGTGGAACAGTATCTCCCTGCCTGTTTGGACAGTATCCTTGCACAGACGTTTGAAGACTTTGAGCTGATACTGGTTGATGACGGGAGTCCGGACAACTGTGGGAGAATTTGTGATGAATATGCCAAAAAAGATTCGCGGATCAAAGTGATTCATCAAGAAAACCAAGGGTTGTCAGGAGCAAGAAATACAGGGATAGAGATTGCCAGAGGAGAGTATATCACCTTCATTGACAGTGATGATCTAGTGACGGAAAACTATCTTCAAGTTTTGCATGATGCATTGGTAACCCAGACTGCTGATCTCTCAGTATGCAGAACCTGCAGGTTTGAAGATGGAAAAACTCCAAATTTGGCATCAAAACAGGAAACAAATGAATTTCAGTGCACATGTTTTGACCACAGAGAGACATGCGTTATCATGTACGAGGGAAGCCAGGAGATTCCCGTCAATGCATGGGGAAAACTGTTTCGCACAGAGCTTTTTCGGGAGATTCGCTTTCCTTTAGGAAGAGTGCATGAAGATCAGGCAGTTGTTCCTATTATCTGCTACAATGTTGACAAAGTGGTTTCTGTCAATTTAAAGCTGTACTGTTACAGAGAGCGCTCTGGAAGTATTACAAGAGACAAGTTCTCACTAAAGCGTTATGATGACCTATGGGCAATCGATACCTGTATTCAATTCTTTGAATCAAATCAGGAATGGGAAATTGTGGAAGCGGCGAAGAGCAGAAGATACAGAATGATCTGTAGTTATGCCATCTATGCCAAAAAAGAAGGAGTTTCAGTGCCCGAAGAATACAGGATCAGCACAATCAGAGCTTTGCGATATTTGAAAAAACACGTTTCTGATGAAAAATATGAGTATTATCTGGCACAGATCAATGGCAATCTGCCCCGGGTGTACGAATACATCAGGAAGATAAAACAAATGCTGGGATTGGCCCGTTGATAAAAAAACACTAATTATGAAACGGATGCTGTGCGGTGCTGTAAAAGAGAATTGAAAGTGGCGGTATGTTGGGAGAGGAGAAACAAAATGATACCATGTTTGACTTTGCTTGCATGTGTCTTTCTGATGCTGTCGCTAAACCCCATTAAGGCAGCTATTACTGTGCTCTTATACATTATGACGTGCATGCTGATTCTCCTGACAAGAGGAAAGAAGAAGGTCCGTTTCGAAAAAAAGTATCTCAGCTTGAACGCAGCAATTCTGCTGTTTGCTGTAAGCCAGTTTTACAGCAGGTGGATTCCGTCCAGTAAGGTGAAAGAACTGGCCGGACTCATGTATATGAGTCCGGCGCACCTTCTGGTTGTAATAGGTACAGCAGCTGCACTGTTTGCTCTCTACGGACTGAATCTGCTGTGTGCCAGCGTTGGCTCGCTGGTGACGTCTCATTCTATAGAGGCTGAGCAGAGACGTCATGATCGGGTCCTGAACATCATCTGGGTGTTGTTGATTCTGTTCCTGCAGCTTTTTCAGCTGCAAAGAAGTGCATTGGACGTTTTGGGAGATATAATTAAAGTCAAACCGGTGCTTTGGGCAACCAATTTGCTGGTACTGCTTTTCCTTGATGTCCTTCTGAGTTTGATCTGTCAGAATCAAAGAATTGGATTGACAATTGGCAGTGTGTTCATTACCCTTGTCAGCATATTGAATTATTATGTGATACTGTTTCACGGCAGCCCGTTGTTCCCAAGCGAGATCGCGAATGCAGGAACGGCACTGAATGTGATCTCACAGTATAGGCCGACAGCTGCGCCGGAACTGGCGGATATTGGTGCTTTCTTCCTGGCTGAATGGTACATAATCGGAATCAGTTCCGCAGATGAGCGAAGGGACAACACTGCGCGGAGAAATTTGACGCAAGGGGCTGTCATAGCTGTATCTGCAGCTGTTATAAATGGAGCGCTATTCAGTCCCCATGCAATGAATGCTTCTGTGCAATTTGCATGGCGTACAGGGGTCAGAGACAACGGGTATCTGTGCTGTGCGATGTCAAATGTGAAAAATATGCTGGATCCGATCAGGACTCCCAACGGGTATGACAGTGAAAAGATTCGGATGCCGGAAGTGAAAGAGCATGAAAAACCGGATGTATACCCGGATATTATTCTGATCATTAATGAATCATTCTGCAATTTGGATGATTATAGCTCCGTAGGTGCGGATAGCGACTATTTACGAGCGTTTTATGATATTAACGGTGCATATTACGGGCATACATTTTCTTCTTCAATTGGTGGAGGAACCAACAATTCTGAATTTGAGGTGCTGACATCAAACTCTATGTTCTTGCTGGCAAACTCGGCACCGTTTAACTATCTTAGATTCAACGACAAGCGACCAACTGTGGTCTCCTATTTGAAGTCTCTGGGGTATTCCTCCACTGCGATGCATAGTATGGAAGCGTCCAATTATTCTAGGCATATTGCATATCCGGCAATGGGATTTGATCACATCGAATTGGGGGACGGAGATTTTTCCAAACTTAACTATTATGGAAATCGTCTGGGATTGGATTCTGATGACTACCAGGGAATGATCTCCCTCTATGAAAAGTCCGGCGATGAGCCGCAGTTCTTCTATTTGTTGACGTTTCAGAATCACGGAGACTATGAGCAGAACGAAGATAAGTGGGACCGGGTTCACACAACAAAAGATTATGGAGACCTGTCAGATGACATCAACGAATACCTGACCTCAGTTTCCATGTCGGCAGATGCGCTGCATAAGCTGACAGATTACTTTTCTGGTGTAGACCGACCAGTGATCCTCTGCATGGTGGGAGATCATGCACCTTGGCTGATTAAACAATTGAATGCAAATCGCCCGATGACGGAAAAAGAACGTGATATCATGCAAAGAGAGGTTCCATATATCCTCTGGTCTAATTATGATTTGGACATCTCTCAGAACACGGAGCTCGCCAGTATGACAGATCTGATTTCCATGATTCTGTCTGCAGCGAAAATGCCACTAACACCGTATTATCAGGGAATTCTGGATTTGCACAAGGTTCTTCCGGTCAGGACAAGCGATGGGGATTATCTGGACGCAGAGGAAACCATTGGTACATGGGATGAAAACAGTCCTTACTATGAACAGTTGTCTCAGTATTATTATATGGAGTATAATGGACTTTCCGGCGGTGAGGATTATCGAGAAGAATTATTCTCTGTGAAGGAAGCTGTTTCCTGAATGACAGGGAAGGAGGGGAACAGAATGTCGTATGGAGGGAAAGAAACGTGCAGCACTGCTCCGCTTGTCAGCATTATTGTCCCGGTTTATAACGCTGAAGCATATTTACCCCAGTGTGTTGACAGCATTCTGCAGCAAAGCCATCAGGACTATGAGGTGTGGCTGATTGACGACGGCTCACCGGATGACTCGCCTGTAATCTGTGAGGAATATGCAAGAAAAGATGAAAGAATCCACGTTGTCCATCAAGAAAACGGCGGAGTCTCATCTGCTCGAAATACCGGAATAGATCGAGCAAACGGCCGTTATCTCGTCTTTATTGACAGCGATGACTATGTGGGCAAAGACTATTTGAAGGATATGGTTCGGGCAGCGGAGGAACAGTCTGATATGGGAAAAAATGTGCTGATCCTCTCAGACTATCAGCCTTTTTCAGAGGATGGAGCTGAGGATAGAACCTATCCTGAGGCCTTTTGCGTGGATATGGCGCCGGGGGAAATGACTGCAGAGCAGTTCCGGAACATGGTATTTGAGTTCAGAATTTTTCCGCCTTACTGCAAACTCTACCGCAGAGAGATCATAGAAGAAAATGGCCTTCGGTTTGATCTGGAACTGAAAAGTGCAGAAGATTTCGATTTTAACAGGAGATACCTTGAAAAAACAGACAGAATCTGCTATATTCCATCTGTTCAGTATTATTATCGAGTGGGCTACAAGAAGTATGTTCCGTCCAATCACGGAGTACTTGGACAGTCTGAGATAAAAAGTGTTCATATTATGGCAAACGGCATAACAGACCTTGCTGTCCAGTTGGGGCTGTACAATGAATTGAAAGATGATATTTGCCTGTGGGCTGCGAAAAAACAGTACTTTAACAGGCTGCCTATGTTGTTTGCAGAAAGCAAAGCGGTTCGGCTTGGAGAACGATATAGACTATACAGACAGTTAATCAGCAATCCTGTTTACCATGATGCATATAAACAGGGCGTTGGGGCAACCGTTAAATCTACTACACGGTTGATTGGCAGCAGGTTTGATTGCTTTCTGAGCTGGTGGATCTTTTACAGAATTAACCGGCTGAGATAATTATTTGAATTGGAGTGCAGCAATGGAAGAGCAAAAGTTTACAACGGTCATTGTTCCAAAGACAGGCTGGTTTGATTTAAAACTGGGTGAAGTATTTGCATACCGGGATTTGATTTTCCTATTTGTAAAAAGAAGCTTTGTCTCAAAGTATAAACAGACAGTACTGGGGCCTGCCTGGGCTATTGTGCAACCGTTTTTGACGACTGTCATGTTTACACTGGTGTTTGGTAATATTGCAGGTCTGGCCCCGGGGGGTGTACCGTCCTTCGCGTTTTATCTTTCCGGCACAATCCTCTGGACCTATTTCAGCAGTTGTTTGAGCCAGACGGCGAATACTTTTGTTGCCAACAGTGGAACGATGGGAAAGGTCTATTTTCCAAGACTGGTCATGCCAATTTCCACGGTCATTTCAGAACTGATAAGCCTGACAATTCAATATGTATTTCTTCTGGTATTCCTGATTTATTATACTGTTACGAATCACGGACTTCATCCCAATTTTTGGGTGCTTATGACTCCACTCGTTATTCTTCAGCTTGCCATGCTGAGTTTGGGATTCGGTATTATCATCTCTGCACTTACCACAAAGTATCGTGATCTTGCCATGCTGGTTGGCTTCGGCACCCAGCTTTGGATGTATGCCTCCCCGATTGCATATGACATGTTTGGAATGGAGCCATTTGCTCCCGGGGGAAAGTGGCATACGCTTTATATGTGCAACCCCATTACCTCGGTGGTGAATCTGTTTCGATACGGATATCTCGGCATAGGAACAGTCGAGTGGAATTATTACCTGATCAGTTGGGGCACGACGCTGGTATTTCTGTTCTTTGGAATTGTGCTTTTTAGTCGAGTTGAGAAAACCTTTATGGACACAGTGTGAGGTAACAGTATGGAAGAAATTGCAATCAGAATCAGCCATGTGTCGAAAGAATACAGGCTGGGTGCAATTGGAGGAGGAACGCTTCGCGGTGATCTGCAATCATGGTGGGCGAGGCTCCGTGGGCGTGAGGATCCAAACAGTAAAATCGGAGATCAAACCGGTGTAAAAGCAGGAGAGCGGTTCAAAGCGCTGGATGATGTTTCCTTTGAGGTTAAGAAGGGAGAAGCAGTGGGGATTATCGGACATAATGGCGCGGGAAAATCCACATTGCTCAAATTGCTGTCCAGAGTCACTGCTCCAACCACCGGAAGAATCTCGTATAATGGCCGCATTGCGTCTATGCTGGAGGTCGGAACAGGATTTCATCCTGAGCTGACCGGACGCGAGAATGTCTATATGAATGGCGCCATCCTGGGCATGACCAAAGCAGAAATTGACAGAAAATTTGACCAGATCGTTGCGTTTGCAGAGATGGAGAAGTTCATCGACACTCCGGTTAAGCGCTATTCCTCTGGCATGTATGTGAAGCTGGCGTTCTCTGTTGCGGCACATCTGGATAGTGACATCATGGTGATGGATGAAGTTCTCGCCGTCGGTGATATGAAATTCCAGCAGAAGTGCCTGGGGCGGATGGGAGACGCTGCCAACACAGAAGGAAGAACGGTTCTCTACGTCAGCCATAACATGAACACAATCCGGCAGCTGTGCAAACGCTGCATCGTAATGGATCATGGCCGTGTTGTCTTTGACGGAGATACAGAAGAAGCGATCTCTGTATATATGGAGAACAGCGCGGAACTGGCTCTGTCATATGACTGCTCTTTTGAACGTCCGTACAATGATCTGGACTATCGGATTCATATTGACAGGGTGACCTTTTTAAACAAGCAGGATGTGCCAGTATATGGACCCAAGGAAACGATTGCGCTGGAAATTGAATATACAGCTGTGAGGGATACCAACAATTTTGCATTGAGAATTATTCTGCAAACCCTTGATAAAATCCGGGTTGGAATGACAACATCTCCAGCGTGCCTTCACGCAAGTGCAGGAACACACAAAATGATTGTCAATATGCCTATTGATTGGGTTGCGCCTGGAAAGTACAGCTGTTTTATGGTGGTGTACTCTGTCAATGATTTTGGAACTGACCAGGTACACGACAGAATTGAGAATGTCTGTGTATTTGAAAAGAAGCAGCAGACGAATGAGCTGAATCATATGGAATGGGGGCACAATGCATGGGGGTATATGACAATTCCCGAAATTGATGTGATTGAAGTGGACTAATATCCTGCATATTGTGAAAGGGGTGTATCAATATGCGTTTTACAGTTTTTACTCCCACATATAATAGAGGGAGACTGCTGATTCATATATATGAGTCACTGCAGAGGCAGACCTTTACGGACTTTGAATGGGTAATTGTTGATGATGGATCGCAGGATGATACGGAAGAAATTGTAAAAGGATTTCAGAACCAGGATAATTTTTTTCCTATTATATATAAAAAGGTTCAAAATGGTGGAAAACACAGAGCATGGAATAAAGGCGTTGATTTAGCATCAGGTGAGCTGTTTTTTGGATGTGATTCAGATGATTATTTAACAGACGATGCATTGGAAAACGCTGATATTGTTGAAAAAGGAATACCGCAAAGCCGAAAAAAAGAATTTGCAGGAGTCTGCGGATTAAAAGGTTATAGGAATTCTGGAATGGTAGGTGAAACATTCACAGAATCCTCCCAGATGGATATTACCCACTTAGAACGCATCAAAAATGGTGTGTCTGGAGATAAAGCAGAAGCTATCTATACATCAGTGTGGAAGAAATACAAATATTTTGAATTTGAGGGTGAAAAATTCATTACTGAAGCTACAGCTTTGAACAGGATGGCTGCAGATGGTTTGAAAATGAGGTATTTCAATTCTGTGCTAAAAATTATCGAATATCGTGCTGATGGATTATCAGCCAATTCAGGCAGCATTTTTTTGAAGAATCCCAAAGGCTGGGGACTGTATATCCATCAGCAGATCAAGTATCATCTGCTGACGGGAAATGGAAAATGGGATGTGATTACCAATTATTATTACCGGTGCAGGGACCGACTCAGTATAAAAGAAATGGCGCAGAATCTGCATATGAATATCATTCCTCTGTTTTGTGGAATCCAAATGACGAGACTCAGATATCGACTGGGAAAATAACGGCCGATTGGATTTAGGTGGCTTATCATGAAAACAGCAACGGTAACCTGGATTACCTACAACAACTACGGCACACTTCTTCAGGCTTATGCGCTGCAAAAAAAAATCCAACAGCTTGGATATGAAAATGTGATTTTATCTGATAAAATCATTCTGGAAGAGTATAAAGCCAATCGCACCAAAGCAAAGAAAAGCAGTTCCACAGCGCCTGTGGACGGATGGAAAGAAAAGCAATTTTCGCGTTTGATTGGACTTGCCGCCCATCCCCCAAGATTATACCGCTCTGTTTTGGCCCGTATGGCACCTGCCCGATTCGAGTATCCATATGAGCAATCACAGAAATTGTGTGAATTGTTTAAAGCAAGCCAGCTTCGGATCCTGTATGATGTTGACACTCCGGGGCTGTCAAAACTGAACGAGAAGTTTGATGCGTTCATTGCCGGCAGCGATCAAATCTGGTCGGTATTTGACAGTATTTTTAACCCATACTACTATCTTTCCTTTGTTACAAAAAGTAAAATTGCATACGCCCCAAGCCTGGGGACAGACCGTATTCCCGAGCATACAGTTCAAACGCTGAAGGAACTGCTTTCTGATTTTTCCGCCGTTTCGGTGAGAGAAAAGGTGTCTGCGCTACAGCTTTCTGAATTGTCGGGGCGGGAGGTTGAATGGGTTGCAGACCCCACCCTGCTCCATGACCAGAGATTCTGGAGTGATTTTGCGTCTGATACGCATCTCAAGAAGAATAAGTATATGCTCTGCTACTTTCTCGAGAATAAAAAGTGGTACTTTGATTATGCCCGGAAACTGGCAAAAAAGCTGCATTTGAGGATGGTCCTCCTTCCCAACAGATGGGACTTTCTTAATCATGAGAGCGTGATGACAGAGGGGGTTGGGCCAAAGGAGTTTGTATCTCTGATCCAACACGCAAAGTATGTTTTGACGGACTCCTATCATGCTTCTATTTTCGCATTGATTTTTGAGAAGAACTTTCAATATCTGCTCCGGTTTTCCAAAAATGACCCAAATTCTCAGAATATAAGAGTGCAGTCACTGTTTGAGCGCCTTGCGTTGCATGACAGAGTGGTTCCAGAGGAACGCTCAGTCTTACCGGAGATCCATATGGAGTATGATCCGATTAAGAAAAAAATAGCAGAATTCAGAACAGAGTCCTTGCGTTATTTAGAGGATAACCTTCATCTGTGCGAAAAGGGGCGGAAAAATCATGATAGATAGAATTGGAAACAAATGCACCGGTTGCTATTCCTGCGTAAATATCTGTCCTAAGAACTGCATACGAATGGTGGAGAATGAGGAGGGATTCTGGTTCCCTCAGATTGATTCTGGCGTGTGTGTAGGATGCAACCTGTGCGAGAAGCACTGCCCTGTGTTGAATGAGCTTCCCATTCATAAAAAAGAAGAGGATGTCAAGGTATATGCGTTTATCCACAAAGATGAGAACGTGCGTAAGAACAGCTCCTCAGGCGGTGCGTTTTCTGCGATTGCAGAGTATGTTCTGTCACAGGGCGGGGTAGTATTTGGCGCAGCCTTTGATGAAAAGTTTGATGTCTGCCATATTTGTGTGGACAACATTTCAGAGCTGAGCAGGCTTCGGGGCAGTAAGTATGTTCAAAGCCGGATTGGCAATACATATCAGCAGGCAGAGAAGTATTTGAAAACCGGGCGCATGGTGCTGTTTACGGGAACCGCCTGTCAGACATCCGGACTGATTGCCTATCTGGGACGAGATTATGAGAATCTGATCACACAGGATCTGATCTGCCACGGCGTTCCGTCTCCCATGGCCTGGCGAAAATATATTCAACTGCGGGAACAGCTGGAACGATCAAAAGTCAAACGTATTTTCTTCCGGGACAAAAGCTATGGATGGCATAACTGGCATATTGCATTTTGGTTTGAGAATGGAGCGGAATATAAGCAGAACCAGCGAGATGATATGATGATTATGTCATTTTTGCGGGGGAAATGCTCCAGAGAATGTTGCTACGACTGTAAGTTTAAACAGAAGGTCCGTTTGGCAGACTTCACGCTGGCAGACTTCTGGGGCATAGAGCATCTGGCACCGGAACTGAATGATGAAAAAGGGGTCTCTTCGGTCTATGTCAACTCAGAGAAGGCTGCCAGAATCATCCAGGCAGTTCGCAGCCGGGCAGACTTTCGTGAAATGGACTTGGACAGTGCGGTTTCTTATAATCTGGCAATGGTTGAATCGGAAACCATGCGGAGTGACAGAGCAGCATTTCTGCAGGAGCTGAATCATAAATCCTTTGACATGGTATCCGGAAAATACAACGATGAAATCGGAATGGGAACAAAAATTAAGTGGACGCTGCGCAGATGGATGGGAAATAAGGCCTATGATGCACTTCGGCACAACCTGAAGAGAGGGTAATCAATGATACCTAAAGTAATCCATTATTGCTGGTTTGGAGGGAATCCAAAGCCAACGTTGTTTCATAGATGCTATCGCTCATGGAAAAAATTCTGCCCTGACTATCAGATCATTGAATGGAATGAAAGCAACTACCCGCTGCAGGATGCCCCCTTGTATGTTCGCCAGGCCTATGAGGCAAAAAAATGGGCATTTGTAACAGATTATGTACGTTTGCAGGTGGTTTATGAGAATGGCGGAATTTACCTGGATACCGATGTAGAGCTCGTTCAACCGCTGGAGAAATTTCTGCGTCATCGTGCATATTTTGGACTGGAAGAAGGAGAGCATATCAATACTGGCCTGGGGTTTGGTGCGGAACAGGGGGTGCAGATTCTCAGGCGAATGATGGAGGACTATCAGGAGATTCCCTTTATCAGACCTGACAGCACGTTTGATGAGACGCCATGTCCGGTCAGAAATACGGCAGCATTCCTTGAAAAAGGTCTGAAACAGGATGACAGTATGCAGGTGCTTGATGGTGATGTGCTGATTCTGCCATCAGAATTTCTCTGTCCAAAGGATTGGAAAAGCGGCAGAGTCAAGATAACGGAGAAAACTCATTCAATTCACCATTGCAGCGCATCATGGTATACCCCGGAAATGCGGAGAGCGCTGAAAAAACGCCAAAGGGATGCGTTTCTGTGCCATCTTCCCAGTACCCTGGGTAACCGGCTGCTTGGAAAAGAACGATATGATGCACTCAGGAAAAAGCTGAAGAGGTAAGATGAATTCGTTAAAAAGAATTGGAAAGCCAGGCAAAAGAATCCTGCTTGTTCTGCTGAAGGCCGGTGGGGGATTGCTTCTGCTGGGATTTGCAGTGCTGCTGTATTACTACATTACCTCAAAAGAACTGACAGTGACCTGTTACACTTTGCAGGCTCCAGTCAGCCAGCCAATTCGCATTGTTCAGCTGACAGATTTGCACAATGCCCAATTCGGCGAGGGAAACTGTGAACTTACAGCCAGAGTTGCGCAGCAGAATCCGGATCTCATTGTAATGACTGGTGATATGCTGAACCGGGAGGAGGAAAGCCTGGAAATCGTCACTGATTTGATTTCTGACCTTGCAGAAATTGCACCGGTTTACTATGGATATGGCAACCATGAGACTGACTGGGAGCGCAATTGGAACTGTGACCTGCATGAGCAGCTGTCAGATGCCGGAGCGGTAGTCTTAAACAACGATTTTATTGACCTGGATGTAAAAGGAACAGAAATACGGCTGGCAGGTTACATGGGTTATTATTGGCAGCCGCATATGATGACACACGACGAAGAACAGCAGAAACTGGAGCGTAGCTTTTACAAAGCATTTCAGGACACTGACAGATATAAGATACTTCTGAATCACATACCTACACAGTGGCTGGACTGGAATTACATTGATGTCTGTCATGTCAACTTTGTATTTTGCGGGCACTATCATGGCGGAGTGATTCGTATCCCTTTTATTAACCGGGGAGTTATTGCGCCGTATGTGGGATGGTTCCCCCCATACACAAAGGGGATGTATGCCGGGACAGAAGCAGTTTGTGTTCTTTCTTCCGGACTGGGGTCTGAGTACGCTGTCCCTCGAATCAATAATCCTCCGGAGATCGTGGTTGTTGATTTTATTGAATAATCCGCTCTTTGGAAACCGCCAGTCCGGCAAAATGGAAACCGCGATTCCGGTCAAACGGAAACCGGCGTTCCGGTGAAATGGAAACCGCTTTCCTCTATAATGGACTCATGCGTCATCGACGTAAATCCATTATAGGGAGGTCGTACCATGACCAAGTACCGAGAGATTCTGAGGCTGCACAGCCTGGGTCTCAGCCAGATGAACATCGCAGGAAGCTGTGGTGTCTCCAAGAAAACCGTGAACAAGGTTCTGAAAGCCGCCAAAGAGAAGAACATCTTCTGGCCGCTGAGTGACACTGACACGGACGCCGTCCTGTCGGAGAAGCTGTTCCCGAAGGCTCCGAAGGTGAGTTCCACGAAGCAGATGCCGGACTTTGAGTACATTCGCCGGGAGCTTCTGCGCAACGGTGTGAACAAGAAGCTGCTCTGGACGGGGGAGTCTCCCATATTTTGTGTAAACACGGAATAACGGTGTAAAATATCAGTATTCAGGGGGG
>AUXO013356990.1_pt1 | contig 22888 bp, 28 predicted proteins | sample 768731 | NCBI WGS metagenome assembly AUXO01 (sample SAMN02715735, study PRJNA202380) | gut metagenome | biome: sheep rumen | host: Ovis aries | place: New Zealand: Palmerston North | reverse complement strand
GCATCTATTGGGCTTCTATTTCCTTGAAAATATCTAGCACTACTACAAAATTCTGTTTTACTATATTTACTTAAATCATGTAATAATCCTCTTTTGTAGAAACCACATTTAAAACAAAACTTACCTACATAATATTTGTGTTTTGTTATAGTTATAAAATGTTTTATATATTTCAATATAATCACTCTCCTTTAATTTGCTAATCCTATTAAAAATGCACTAATTACTATTATCCAAAATAATATTGTTATACATAATGCAATAATAGAAAATAAACATTTAATAAATTCTTTGTTTGTAAATAATTTTTTCATATCTATTTACACCTGACTTTCATTTAATAATTCTTTAAAAATTGCCATTAATACATTAACAACAATACTATCTCCAGCTAGGTGATATAATGAACTATCACTTTGATTTTTAGCAATTTTATCAAAATCTTCATCTCTTACACCCATGAGTCTAAAACATTCTTTTGGTGTTAGTTTTCTTATTCTTAAATCACTATTTACTATACCTTTTTTTGTTGCATTTTTAACATATATTTTTATTTCACTTGATTTGGTATGTAATGTTGGGCTTTTTTCTTTCCATACTCTGGCCAGTTGTTCAAATTCTCCATTATATCTATCGTATTGTGTATATTCTTTATGTTCTACACCTGTTCTTTTTATATGTTGCATTAAATCATCACTCAAATAATACTTTTCATCAACCATATCTTCTAACATATCTTTCAATTTTAATTTAAGTGGTATAGGTTTAGGAAAAGTATAACTATAATCTCCTAATATAGATACCATAAAACATCTATTCCTTGTCTGTGGTATTCCATAATCAGTTGCAATTAAGTCTTGCCAATAATTTTTATAACCTAATTCTTCTAATCTTACTTGCCATTTATAAAAATCTTTTATATTATCAGTACTATGCACCTGTGGAACATTTTCCATTAAAAGTATTTGTGGCATAGTTTCTAATCCGTAACATTCAGTAAGTATTCTTTCAACTTCCCATAACATACCACTTCTTGTAGTGGTATCACTCATTCCTTTACCTTTTCCTGCAAGTGATAAATCTTGACAAGGAAAAGAATAAGTAAGTATATATTCGTATTTATCAGTATCTTCTATTTCTAAATTTTTGCCTTTTATTTGTTGTATATTTACTAGATTATGCGTTGTTTGAATATTATTATAAATTGTTTTTACTTGGTTTTTGCATAATCTATTTATTTGTTGTTCTGTCATAGGTTCATTATAATTGCTAGATATACCTTTATTAAATAAATATTCTTTTATCCAGTCTTCTGTAACTCCTATTTCTCCTGCAACTGTATAATCATTATTATCATCAGTAAAATGTATATCCTTGTATGCTTGAATGCTTTTAACTGCCCACTCACATATTTTCCAATATTCAAACTCTACATCTAAATATTTGAGTGCTAATGCTTGACTTCCATATCCAGCAAACAATTCTATAAGTCTTATTGGTTTTTTAATTTTATATTTCGGATACATTATATCAAAAATAGTCAAGTTATCATTCATTTTTACCACCAATAGGTTTCATAATTTTTAACATATTTAATCACTATCCTTACTACTAGTTATCAATAAACTTACTAACTTCATTGAAAAATCATATAAATCCTGTTTTGTGATTATGTATTTTTCTTCACCAATAGCTTTAGATTTAAAATAATCCTTTATCATTTGTTCTGTTAAAATTTCTAATGCATCATTTAATACTCTATTTTCCATCCCAAATTGCCTTTAACCTTTCTAATTCTTGATCTGATATTGTAGGTATTTCTAGATTGTTACATTCTTGTGTTACACCATCTAATAGAATAGACATTTCTCTATTATCAAAGTTACTACTACCTTTATATACTTTATACCAATCAGCTTCCTTACCATTTATTAGACTTGATGTTTCATATTCATAGTATTTAAAGAATCCATTGGGGGTTTTTCCTTTTTCTACTGGTATCATTAGAACTTGTCCATAACTCTTTAGCATATTTAGATATACTTCTTCTTTAGATAATCTTAATACATTACCCATTTCAGTACATAATGCCCATAAATAAGAATTTGCATTTTTACTTCTTATCTTTTTCTTTTCATACATCATTCCATTCAAATATTCTCTTACTTCTTTTACTTCTTTTATTTCTGTTGTATTTCTAAGAGGTTTTGCATTTAGAAGTTTGCCTAAGTACTTAACAGCTTTTTCTAAATAGATTTTGTCATTCATTTTGTTCTCCTAATTTTCCCTCTTTTACTAGACTAATAGCTACTTGATGTCCTTTTTTTGCTTCTTCTTCAGTTGAATATCTTTTACAATATAATTCGTGAAAACTAATATCTTCATCATTTTTAGTAAATATCATTGTTTCGTAATATAAAGGTTTCCCAATTCCAAAACTATGGTCTAATCCTAAATCAACAGTAGATATTAAATATCCTTTAATTTCAGTTTTCAAATTAAATCTATTATTCCAATCAAAATCCTCTCTAAAGCCACATTTTTTTTGTATTTCTTTATCTGTCATTTTTAATCACTCTCTATCATCTCTATCTCATCATCTGCAACAAAATATCCTAAATTACCTACATGTCCATAATATATTTTCATATCTTCATATTCTTCATCAAATAATTTAGTTCTTCTTTTAAAAAAGTTAAATAAACCTATTGTCCATTTTTCTAAATTTAAATCCAATAATTCTCCAATCGAAAGCTCTTTTTCTATGATTATCTCTTTACCACCTATTCCTTGATGTTTTACTTTTTTATTTATAATTGCCTTTTTCACTTGTACTCCTCCTTAATACAATTGACTAATTCTTCCTGACCATGATTTTTTAAATAGTCTTTTACAAATTCAAATTGCTTTCTTGTACATTGCATTGTTCCTTTAGTAACTGTTCTAATGCAATTTCCTAAAAGACTTCTTGGATCATCATAGAAGAGTAATCTCATATCTGTTACATTGAATTCTTTTCCATCTTTTATTTGATTCCAATAGCTTTTAGATTGATTTTCGTTTCTTTCTTTTTCTAGTTCTTTATTATCTCTATTACATTTAAAAGTTCTACATATTTTTGGTCTTACCTCATAAATTTTACATAGTTTATTAGTTCTATCATAGAAACAACATTGTAAATTCATTTCAGTATCATTGACAAAAAATTCTGGTGTTATTATATTATCTTGTATATACTTTCTGATTACTTTTTCTTCTTCTTTAGTGATAGGTAACATAGCTGCACAACAATTTCCACATCTAGTACAATTACCTTTACTATCACAAAAGTTTTCAAGATTCATTATCAATTCCCCCTATCATCATTTCATCATGATAAAAATCTGCATACCAATCATCATAATCTTCATCTTCTAAATCACAGTATGTTATTTCTTCATAGCACCAATCTGGTTCTGGATAAGAACCTGCTCCTATTTCTTTAGTATCAATCATTACAGCCTACCTCCTAATCTATTAGACTATTTCCTTCTTCAATACATTTTCTAAAATCTGTAACACCTTCAAAATAACCATAATCATAATTTTGTTTTCTCTTTGTGTTCGTGCATAAAAATATATTTTGAATTATTTCCCATATTTTTCATTAGCCATTCAGTAGCTTGTACCTTACTTAAGTGAGTATCTTTCACCCTATCTTCGTAATAATATTCTCCTTTAGATAACTTATCTAGTTTTCTTTTATCTAATTCTTCTTCGTTGTAATAATTTCCTTCTATAAAATAAAAGTCATAGTTTTTTGCTATGATGTGGTCTATTCTATTTGTGTCAGTTGCATATATTAATTTATTTCCGTTTATTTTTAGTTTATAGCCGCATTGTTCAACATCGTGATATAACTTTATAGGAATAACCTTAAAGTCTCTGTAATCGTAAATTTTGCCTAATTTAAATACATCTATATTTTTCTTTTCTACTCCTAAATCTACTAAATCTTTTACTAACCATTCACAACACCCAAATCTAAGAATAGGTCTTTCTTTAACTAATCTCTTTATAGTTGATTTATTAAAGTGATCCTGATGGCAATGAGTTAGAAGAACTATTTTAAGTTTCTTATAGTCATCTTTTATTTTTTTAAATGTGATACCACAATCTATTAAAATAGTATCTTCTATAATCAATCCGTTTCCATCACTACCAGAACTTAGTATTTTATACTTCATCTAAACTAACTTTCTTAGCGACTTTTTTTGAATCTACTTTTTTTATTTTTTCTTCTCCAGCAATAGGATCTTTTTCATATTCTGTAATATTAGCATCAACAATAGGTTCTAAATTAACTTCAGCAGTATCTACATAATCATAATTTCCATCCTCACTAATTACTGCTTGGTCTTTTACAAAAGCTTCTTGCATTTCAGTACTCATTACACCCCATTTAGAAATTAATTGTCTTAACATAGTTTTAAAAGCCATGCCATCAAAATCTTTACTCCAAAAACTAAATTTAGTTTTTTTCTTAATATCACTTGCATAAGCTTGTGAATATTCCAATGCATGATTTTTCATTTTCTCTTTAGTCCAGTAAAGACTTTTCTTGAATCCATTTAGATATTCAAAATATGCTAAATAACCTATAATTGGTTTAGAATCTCTTTCTACCTCATCTTCAATAAATTCAAATTTATGTTTTCCAGTTAATTTATCTCTTCCTTGATATTCTCCTTCGTGAATTTCAATAACATCAATATCTTGATATTGTCCACTTCTAATTGCTAGTTGCAAATAACCTCTGTAACCTAATTGAAATTGGGCATTGGTTTCTACTGTTACCCATTGACTATTTATTTTTTCTTTTTTGTCATAAGGTACTAAATAGTATTGTCCTAATTGAGGTGATGGACTTAAATTAAGTGCTTCCCCTAATAATGCTCCTGATAATATACTACCTGCATCACATTGTTGTAATTGTTTATTTGTTGCTACAGCACTGCTTATACTTGCAATAAACTTTGCTGCTCTTTTAGGATCTCCCAATGTATTGTTAATTAATTTTTTATAACCTTCACTTTGTATTGCTAAACTAAATTTTGGTTTAGTCTGTAATTGATTCATAATCAAAACCTCCATTTTCTAAAAACATTTTTAATTCTCTTATTTGTAGCATTGTTCCTCTAATTTTGAATGTTGTCTCAAATACTTCCTCTTGCTCAAATTCATCAATACTCATCTGACTATCTATAACATTATCTTCAACTGGTGCTTGTAAAACTTCATCAACTTTCTCTATTGTTTTTTCTTCTAGCTCTACTGTTTCTTTAGCACTCTCTTTAATTCTCTCAAGTTCTTCTAATGCTTTGTGTCTATTTACAACATCCAAAATAGATTCATTTAAATTTAATTCTTTTTTGTACTCAACTAATATTTCATCCTTGTAATCTTGAGTGTTAATAATATCAAGTTCTTTTTTAACATTATCAACAAAATCTTTTACTTGCTCTTTTAATTTTTTTACAGTTGCTGTTAATGTAATATTTAAATTTAATTGATGAAATTCTATAAAATCTATGTTGTTGCTATTTAGTAGTTCTTCAAAATATTCTTTTACTTCAACTTCCTTTTTATGTTTTAATTCTGATTCAACCTCGTTTATTTTATCTGCTAGTATTAAATCCGCATTTTGATATTTAGCTTTTATTTCTTCTTCATAAGTTTTATTAAAAGCTTCATACGGTTCCATAATTTTATTTTTTATTTCTTTCCTTTGATTTTCAAATTCCTTAAATTCTTTTCCTAGTTCAACCTTTAAGTTTTTTATTTCTTTTTTGCTATTTTCATCACAAACTAAATTATCTAAATCTAATTTTTCTAATCTTTCATCTAATTTTTTTCCAACTTCTTTTATTTTTTCTGTAATTATTGGTAATTGTTTAATTACTGCAATTTCGTTCATACTTCCTCCTATTTTTTTTTAAATTTGGCATTAACAGTCTTAAATATACCTTTTCTATCCAAAATAACTTTGACTTGGATATATTTTACTCATTATCTTTTCCTACTATTTCCTTAACTATTTCTTCAATATCATCAAAACTATATTCTGGATATTTTATGTGTATTAATATTTTTTTTCTAAATGTTTCAACTTTATCACTACTAAGCATTCTGTCTAAGTATTTTTGATATATTTCTTCAAATTTATTTTCATTAAGATTCATTAACTTTTCTTTTTGAAGACTTTGATTAAAATACCTTTTAAAGTCTCTAACTATTGTTGAAGCTTCATAGCATCTCTTAGTGTGATGTTCAAATTCTGTATCTGGTATTTCGTAACAACATTTAGTGCAATAGATGGTATAGTGCCTAATCTTACCCTTATCTTTTGTTGGAGTTAGATATTTAGTCATAAAATATATTTTAGGGATACTATCACCATACTCTTCACTATTTAAATGCTCATCTAATTTTTTGTTAACATCAGCAGCATCATAGTCTTTCAACTTTCCGTACCATTCGGAAAGTTTAAAATCATCTATTATAAATTCTTGATAGTGTGATTTAACTCTTTCCATGAAAGTTCTAACTTCCTTTGTTGTCATTTTCAACATCCTCCATTTTTTTCTCCCAATTATCTAAAGTTTCCCTAAACTTCTCCATACCACTTTTTCTTTGAATATTATTTTGACTATTCTTTCTTTTTTTTGCTTCGACATACTCTCTTTCCCTCACTTGGGCTTGTTGAACTGTCTTAATGTTCTCTCTTTCGTAAGCACTTAGTATTCTAGAAATATATTTGATACTACACTTATTAACTATTACTGATTGTTTAATAGCATATCTAGTTAATTCATTATCATTCCACATACTAACTTCTTCATATTCAATTGGACTTAATGTTCTTCCAAAATTTTGTTCCACAAAATCGTATATGTTGTTGTTGATGATATTATTATTGTTTTCTTGGTTATTTGGTTTTCTTGGTTTAGTTGTTGTTATTTGATTGTTATTTGTTTGTTGCTCGTTTGTTATTCGTTTATTATCTTCTTTGTTGTAATCTTGATATTTTTTATAATTTTTTATTGTAATTAAAGTATATTTATTAGTTGATGACTTTGTTATTTCGTTTGTTGAAATTAGCTTATTTAATGAAGTTCTTACTTGCTGAGTTGATAAATTTGTTTGTTGGGCAAGATGATTTATACTTGTTACTACCTGTCCTCTTTTTATTTCTATTTCTTGCCACTTTTTTTCTTCCCAATTTGCAATTAGTAATAAATGTATAAATAATACCTTTGTATTGTTATCTTGATACCAGCCCCATTTCAACATCTTTTTGCTAAGAACTATAAATCCATTATTCTCATTCATTATGTCTCCCTGCTACTTCAACCAATAACCCTTAATCTTCCCATCTTAATTCTTTTAATATTACTTCTAATAGTTTAGCTTTTGCTATAATTACATCTGATGTTAAATCATCTTTCATTAAGTCATTTTCAATTTTTTTTAGTAACTCTTTTAAACTTACTTTTGCTGTCTTTGCCATGCTTCCTCCAATTGACATACAAGCTAATATTTGTTATAATTAACTTGCAATTATTTTTTAATTAAGTGTGTTTTATTCAGCACACTTTTTTTCGTATGCTTTTATTCTGTCTTCTCCAATATAGTTTTTTAATAATTCATAAGATATATGGTAAGTCCAATGACTAGATGTCTTTACTGCACTGCCGATTGGTAGACGTTGTTGTTGTAATCCTATTCTTATAAATTGTTCTGGTTTTCCAATTATTTTGGCTACTGTTGCAACACTCAAATTATCTCTTATATCACTCATTTTTATACCTCCTTGTCTAGCCGACATTATTAATTCTTTGGCATTTTGCCATAAACTAAATTAAAAAAATAAATAGTATCTATTTCATAAATATCTAATATTTTTAAAAATTGTTCCATTTCAAGTGATGATGGATCGTTTTCGTACTTTCTAAACGTTTCTCTATGAACGCCCAATTTTTCAGCTATTTCTTCTTGACTATACCCTTTTTCTGCTCTTATACCTTTAAGTTTTCCTGATATAATCTCAATTATATTTTCCATTATCTTCCTCCTTCTCTACTCAATTATACTATGGCATTTTGCCATTGTCAATATTTTTTTGGCATTTTGCCAAAAAAGTGTTGCTTTTTGTTACTTTATAGTATATAATTGAAATTGGAAGGAGATTTATATGATTAACAACAATTATACTAATATTAATGTTAAGTATTTAAGAGAATCTAATAATATATCACAATCAAAAATGTCAAAAGATTTAAAAATTGATCAGTCTACATTAGCAAAATGGGAAAACGGAACTAGACAAATTACTTTGGATTGGGCAATAAAAATATCCAATTATTTTAATATTAACATTGGAGATTTTATTTCAAAAGACTTACTACATAATATTGATAAAAAACTTCCAAATTCTGAATTAGAGTATAAAAAAATATTAAAAGAAAAAGGGCTTATGGATAAAAATGATAATATAGATGAAGATAATTTTAATAAATTAATGAAAATTGCAGATATAATGAATGAAATGAATAAGAAGGAGTAAGTATTATGGATTGGTTTTTATATTTAGGTATATTTATAATATCATTTATAGTTTCTAGAATTCTTTCTTCTATGATTGTTTTAAGTTTATTTTTTGGAATTCCACAAACTATTAAATTAAGAAAACAAGGTTTATTGTTTAAAAATGCACCTATTAGTCCTTTTTTTAAAACTATTTTATTACAATCTTTAATTATAATTGGTGTTTTAATGTTATCTTATTATTTTTTTAATGAATCATTTTTTATTGAAATTGTTTGGGGATTTATAATTGGCTTTCTTAGTTCATTTGAATTATTATCTAAAAGAAATTATGTCCAAAATATGACAAATTTATTTGAAATTCAATTACCTTATTACAATGAAAGTTATTATGAATTTAAACCTAGTATAAAAATAAATAAATCACTTAAAGAAAAGATGGATGAAAAAAATAATTTAGAAAGTCTGGAAGAAAATGCACCAGAAAAAGATAGAGAACTATAAAAAGTCCTCTATCAATAAAAAATACAACTCTATATCAATATCTAATTCAATTAGAAAGTTGATTAGATCATCGTATTTAAACATTCAACCACCCCTACTATATTATAAAGGGTGATATGATATAAATTATAAAACAATAAAAAAAAGACCAGTTTGCAGCAACAAACTAGTCAAAACACTACGAATAGTGTACACAATTAAAAATGTCGGCTAGACAATTCCTTTTGTGTACTCTAATTGTAGCAAAGATTTTAAAAATTGTAAACAATTGGAGGTAAAAAAAATGAAAAGAACAAGAAATTTAAAATTACCTAATGGATTTGGATCCATAGTTTTTCTAGGCAGTAATAGAAGAAATCCCTATGGTGCATTAAAGACTACTGGATGGGATATTAGTGGAAAACAAATAAGAGAATATGTAGGATATGCTAAAACTTGGAACGATGCATATAAAATACTTTTAGAGTATAATGGTAATCCATACGATTTAGAATATAAAAATATAACATTAGAAAAAGTTTATGATAATTTAATTGGTAAAATTAAAGAAGATTGTTATAATGAAGTGATCTCTAAAAGTACTTACTCTGCTTTAACATCAACTTGGAATCAACAATTATCTAAAATTAAAAATAAGAAAATACTTGATTTAAGAAAAAAAGAAATTCAGAAAATAATTAATGAATCGGGGTTACGATATACTGGTAGAAATTATATAAAAATCTTATTTACTAAAATTATTAATTACTGTAATGAAGAATATGAATTAAATATTAATAAGGATATTTGTAACTTAAAAGTTGGAGAAAAGGAAAAATCTAATATTCATAAACCATTTTTAGAAAGTGAAATTTCTTTAATTAAAGAATATGCAGGAAGTAATGATACTGCAAAAATGCTTATGATATATTTTTATACAGGACTAAGACCATCAGAACTTCTAGATATACAAATAACAAATATATTTTTGAAAGATGATTATATGATTGGTGGAAGTAAAACAGAAGCAGGAAAAGAAAGAATCATCCCTATTCATCCAAATATAAAAGAATATACTAAGTATTTCTATAGTAAAAAGAATGTATATTTGATAATGAATAAAAATACAAACACAAAAATGACTTATGATGTTTATAAAGATAGATTTAAGACTTTAATGAAAACACTAAATTTTGACCATAAACCACACGATACTAGACATACATTTGCAACAAAGTGTGAAGAGGTTGGAATAAGTGATATAAATATTAAAATACTTATTGGGCATAGTCTATCAAACGATATAACCAATGATGTATATATACATAAATCTGTTGAAAGATTAAAAAATGAAATAAATAAATTAAAATATTAGAGATATAAAATTGTTATAAATGTGTATAAATATAATTAAGAAACATACTGGTAGCATACACAATGTTATTTTATACTATATATTATAAGGGTTTAAATTGACTTTTAATCAAAGGGTCTGGAGTTCGAATCTCCAACGGGGCACCAAATTTAAACTTAACAAACTCTTATAAAATAAGGGTTTGTTTTATTTTTCAGTTTGTTTTAAAATCAAAAATAATTAACAACTTGTTATGAATTTCTATAAAAATTTGTCAGTAGCATACACATAACATACAAGTAGCATACACAATTTTATATCTCAGAAATGAGGTATAAAAATGAATAACTATTGTATACATTTAAAGAAAAGAAAAGGGAAACCATTTTGTAAATTACTTAATAAAGAAATAAAACTTTTCTGTTGTCAGGAATGTGTTAATAAGGAATATAAAACGAAAAATGAGAAAAATTCGTTCTATAAAACAAAACCAGCAAAAAAGCAGCAAATAATCAAAAAAAGGAGCAAAAAACTAGCAAAAGAAGAAAGAAATAGATTTAGTATAATAACTAATGATCTAGCACATTGTTTAGTATGTGGTGCTAAAAGAGATAACTTACATGAAGTGTTTTATGGCTCTTATAGACATATTTCTATCAAATATGGACTAGTTATACCATTATGTTTAAATCATCATACTATGGGAGAATTTGCTATACATAATGATATAGAATTAGATTTATATTTTAAAAGATTAGCACAAACAATATTTATCAGTAAATATTCCTATGAATTATTTATTAAGGAATTTAAAATTAATTATTTAGACAAATAAAAAAGAGGCTACCGACATTTATGTCGGTAACCTTTTTAAATATATTTTTTTGCTATTTCTATATCTAACTTATAAAAGCGATCATCAGTCGGATTATAATATTTTGCCTTATTGCCATTTATTTTTAATAGCACTACAGTTGGATTATTAGTAATATTTAATTCTTTACAGAATAAATCTTTCTCTTTTTCTTTTAATAACTTATTCGTTTGCATACTCTCCCCTCCTTTGAAGTTGTACTATACTACAAAGAAGTGTCGAAATTTGTCGAATTTTGTCGGAAGAAAGGTTACTTGACTCTTATCTTTTGTCCTATATATATTAAATTAGGATTCTTAATATTATTCCAACTTACAAGTTGATTTACTGTCGTTCCGTATTTCTTTGCTATTGTTGACAAATTATCACCAACTTGTACTACATAATATTTAGCTGTTGTAGAATTAGTATTAAGTAATCTATTAACTTCTTTTTGTACTGCATCATAATTATATCCAGCATTTAACAATGATTTTTTTCTTGATTCTCCATTGCACCATTTTCCATTTATTACTTCAATCGCTAATTCGTTTAAAGATTTTCTATTGGTACTAACAAATATCGAAGAATTTTTTTTGTATCCATTTAATCCAGCATTGCTGATAATTAACGAAAAATCTTCATATGCAAAATCTTGATCACAAACATAACCTGCTACACGATTAGATCTAACTAAATTTGTCTCACCACCAAATTGCCACATTTGGCAATTTGGTTTTCTATCCTCAGTGGTCCACTTCGCTCTCCATTGACTATATAGTTTAGCCAATTCATTACCAGAAACTTCACTTTCAAAACATGATTGATTCATATATATACCAGCAAAATAACCAGCACTTTCTATTACTTCTGCCCATGATTTTATTATTTCAGTAGTTTGTTCTACACCTAATCTTAATAGAATAGAATCTTCAACGTCATAATAAATGGGATATTCAAATACCTTTCCTTTCAAGCAATGTTCTATCAACAATTGAGCTTCCTCTCTAGATTGAGCTACATTTGCTGCTCTTCCCCATTGATATACTCCTACACCCAAACCAGCATTTTTTGCTTTAATATAGTTATCCTCAAAGGAAGTATCTTTACAATTACCATACATACCTCTCAAAATAGCAAATTTAGCACCTTCTTCTTTTGCTTTATTTAAATTCATATCTTTTTGCCATACTGATATGTCTATTCCAAAGATTTTAGTCATTATTTTCTTGCACCTCTTCTTTCATTTTTTCTTCTTCATTTAATAAAGGCATTATTTTTGATCCTGCTGTTGACACTACCATGATAATAATGCAAATTAGTTTTTTGCTATCAATATCATAGATATGATCTGCAAGATAAACTGACAAAGAACCTAGAGCAGTCTGAATAAAAGTTCTGAATGTTCTATTATTCCATATTTTTTTTAATTTCATTTATTTCACCTCCTTAATCCCAGTACTGTGAATGTATATGTAATTAATGCAACTATTATAGTTGAAACTATATAACCCCACATAGCATCCATTCTCTTACCTGGTTTTTCCTTTATTTCTCTTAAATCTTTCTTTATATCTGCTACATTATCTTCTATACTATCTACTTTATCGTTTACTTTTGTTAAAGCTATATATACATCAGATAGTGCACTAATTTTATTATCTTGCTCAGCATCTTTTGAATCTTTGTCATCTAATCTTTTTGTGTTTGATTTACTTCTTTGTTCTACTGCTACAAGTCTTTCAATAAATTCTTTTTCCATTTTTTCCTCCTAACTAACTTATAAAACTTTTAATGTCTGTCCATGCTTTTTTTCATTATATGTTTCTCCAAGTTGAACCATCACCATAATAGCAGCTGCTAGTAATATCAGTTAATCCGTTTGTTGTAGAATAGTGATATACATTTCCAATTACTGCATAGGTATTATTTGATAGTAATACTTTATGTTTATTTCCATTTGTCACTATAATAGAATTATTCTGGTAGTCACCAGATAATGAAATAGGTTGCCTTTGGATTTGATTTGACGCTGATGTACTAGAGGCACTGTTATTTAATTCTCCACCAACAACATATATAGTGTTATTGCGTACTGAACACGCATTGTATATTCTGGCAACTTTACTTGCCAATTCGCCTATTTGAAAATATTTATTTGAAACCGTATCGTATATATATACATTTGGATAATATGTTGGATAAGCATTACACCCCCCAAACAAGTAGATAAATTTACCTACCTTACCACTTCCTACACCATATACTGCTAGTGGATAATTTGTTATTGACACCCAAGTATTCGTAGATATTGTGTATTTGTACGCATTACTGTATGCTGAACCGTCAAAACCTCCAAAACTGTAGATACAACCATCAATACATTGTACTGCAAGACAATTTCGATTGGCGGGCATATTGCTTAATGTACTCCAGGTATCGGTATCTATGTTATATGCATATAATGTGTTCTTTCTAGTTGAACCACCATTAGCCGTACCCCCTACAATATATACGGTATTACCACTTATAGTAATCCCAAATTGACCAATGTGTTCTGGCATGCTAGTTAGTTGCGTGTATGTACCCTCTGATACATCGAATTTATATGCATAATCATAGGTTGTGCCACCATTTCTACCACCAAATATATAAATATCGTCATTATACACCACCGCCCCTAAACCGTAGGCTGAGTAAGGCATACTAGTAAGTGTGTCATATCTAGATATATTTGCAAAGCGACCCGTAGTTGTAAATTTGTATGCCGTATTTTTTGCACCATTTTGTAAAGCACCACCAAATATGTATATGTATTCACCAATGCATACAGTAGCAGCCTCTTGTAGTCTAGTTGTCATTGATTTTCTGTCCACACCACATGTACTTTCACGTGGGTCATATTCAAGGTAACGATTTTCATATGTATTCGTTGTTTTAATCCAAACACCATTTTTAGAAGTGGGTTCATCGTTTTGTACATATACATTTACAGTTGATGAACCCGATACATTTGTTTCGACACTAACCCTACTCATACCATCGTAACCGCTATCTGGTGTAATATTAGTTGTACCGTTGTTCGTTATTGTTATACTTTTTGTTTGTAGGCTTCCACCCGTTTGTATACTTTCTATTTCAGTATCAAAATCTTCACAGGCAATCGGCTCGCTATTTCCATTTTTTTCTCTAATGCTATCAGCAACATCTGTTAAGAAATTAGTTAAAGTATCTGTTCTAGCCATTAATAACTACCTCCCAAAACACTGCCTATCGCATTGTTAATAGCGTCATACACGCATTTTGCACTTGGATATTGTGTGTCTGTACTTGAACTAGATATACTAGTTACTTTATTAGAATTATTTTCTTTACCAGATATGTCTTGATGTTGTGTTAAATATTGACTATGTTCGTGCGTTGGTGTTATCAATTCATCTGTTAGTGTTTCTAATTGATTTTCTATTCTGTTAAAATCTTCTGGTAATACATGATCATTTAATTCATATGTTCTTTTTGTATAACTTTGCATATTTTTTCCTCCTAACTTATTCTATTCCCATTGACATAAACGTCTCCCCATAATTGAATACCACCCAAACTAGTATCATATTTATCACCTAAGGCTACCTTATTTCTATATACTGCTATTGCTGGTTTTCCAGCACCCAATATTGCACTAAATGTTACAGTACTTAATGAGTCCTCAACTATAACCTCTATATCATAACTATCATCAACCTCAAAGCCATGTTGCTCTGTATCACCTGCTATTTGTCCAGTATAACTATAACTATTACCATCACTAACAGGGTTTATCGTTGTAACACCAGTAGACCAGTTTGTATCATTTGTCTTTTTGTATTTATAAGTTGCACTTATATTATTTTGAACTACGCCAAAATTATCATTCCACCAAGTGCCATTATAAGTTAGTGTAACTAATTCACCAACTCCATTATTTGAACGAGTTAATGTTATATTGCCTTTTGTTAATGAATCATAATTAACAAAGTCGGTGCCATCAAGTGTGTAAGTTTTAGCAGTACTATTCCCACGAGAATCTATTGCTTGTACTGTTATTGTGTCTTTTGAATAATTTGCTATTTCTGGAAGTGTAACCGCTTCACTACTTGAATAATTTGCTTCAAAGTTATCTAATTTGTACTTAGACATAGTTGCATATTTTTGTGCTGCTGCTTTGTAATTGGTTGGAATAGTTGCTTGTAACGTTGAATAGCCTTTTACTATTACTTGACTGTTGTTTGTTAGTGCAAGTGTTCTAGTGTTTATATCTTCGTAATTAAAGTCTTCAAATATTGGACTAGCATTTACTATGGTACATTTTTTAACTACCGAATGATAACCTAAAGATGTTGAACCATTATATGTATTTAACCCTTCGGTGCAATTCCATGAATTTTCACTACTCATAAATTCTCGTATAGAATTTCTTTCATTATCAGTTAAATTCCACTTATATGGTGATGAATATTTTGCTATACTTCTCTTTATTGATAATACAAGAGTTCCATTTTTCCAGAAATTTATATATGGCTCTAAATTAAAATTGCCTGGGTTAGAAAAATTTATTGTTGGATTAGTTTCATCTGTAAAGTCTGTTCCAGATGTAATGGTTGCTTTTCTAGGAATAGTAGTTAACGTCATACTCCCACTAGCACTTGCACTTGATGGTGTGAAATCACTTGAATTAAATGAACTTGATATTGAAGTTGTTTTGCTACCATCTGAATTATGTGCTACTGTAAAAGTCTTGCTATATAATTGTAACCAAGAACCGCCATCTATATAAGTTGGATAACTAATAGTGCCACTTGCTGATTGGGTACTACCATTGACTGTAATACTACCGCTCCAATTACCACCTAAATAACTTCTACTACTAGTTCTACCTATATATGCTGTAACAGTTACACTAGATGTATTATTTGCTACACTTGTACTATTTTCATTAGCAACTAATTTGTAAGTCCAATTACTATTATTAGTACTACCATTAATTGTTACTGCCATATCATCACCTCTAAATTCCTACTATCCATACTTGTCCATCAACTTCTTCTATTAACAAGTCCGCTATTATCCCTTGTTTTGCTGTAATCATTTTGGTATCTGTTCCTTTATCAGTAAATTTAGTAGTTATGTTAGTTTCATCATTTTTGTCATATATTCTTATTCCATCTGAATTTGCTTTAAATATACTATTTGTTCTATTATCAGTTATTTTAATACCTTCACTAATTTCCACTGTGTCTGTCTTAGTTTCATTGGCATTTTGCGTATATTGTAGTGCGACTTCACCAAAATTGCACATAAGTTCATATATCTCATAACCATCATCAGTATCGCAATTAAACTCTATTCTTATATCACCAGTTTGAATAGTAATTGTTTCAGTAAATGTTCCACTCTCGTCTAGTGTATACTCGATATCATTTATAGTTATTGTTGCTGTGGATAGTACATTTAATCTATTGTATTGAAACGAAATAGTATATATATCGTTTGGTACTTCTTGCCTTTGCTTTAATGTTCCATTTTGCAAATACATTGATGTCTTAGATTTGCTGTTCATGTTAGTTACTCTTTTAACAGAGCCAGTCCAAAACTCAAAACCACTATCATAATTACTACTTTCAAAATATAGTCCTGTATTTCTAAATAAATTATTTCCACCGCCAACACTATATTTATTGGTTAATCCATTTTTTGTGTCTAATAAAAGTTGTTCAACAGTTGATCTATCATAGTAATTTTCTTCTACAGATGCAGTAATGTCATTTCTAGTTTGTACTATAGAAGTATTTAATTCTATCTTAGTAGCAAATTCTTTAGTATAATCATTTTCAACCTTATATTTTAAATGTAACTTAGTATCTTTATTTCTATAAGATTGTAGATAAACATAATTTTCACCTTCAAATAAACTAATTTCTAATTCATCTGATAAAGTTTCTCTAGTACCATCTTCTCTTTCGATAGTAACTATTCCATCAACAATAATAATTTTGTCATTATCTTTTAAATTCATATCAGGCAAGTGATAAACCATTGCATCTTCACTTAATTCTAAAGTTTTATCTACTATCATATATGTATCAGTAAGAGTTAAATCATCAGTAAGAATAAAATCATTGTCTAATACTAGTTGTCCAAATTTTCCTGTTATGATTAAGTTTAGCAATTGACCTTCTTTAGCATCTGTTATATGTATATAATCGAAGGTTTCTTTATCTACTTCTAATTTCCCTACATATGATACTCTTTGAGATATTTCATCTACTGTTTGAGATGTTTCAGTTTGTTTTGTTTCAAGTGTTCCAATTCTGTTACCTTGTTCATCTATAAGTTCAGTAGTATTAGTCATAGTATTAGATAATTCATCAACATCTTCTCTTATTTCAGTAACTGTTCCACTTAATATAGTTAAATTTTGTCCAACTTGGTTAGCAACAGTATCATCTGTATATTTAGTAGCAATTATCCAATCATTACTTTCATATGTTTCTGCAGGTGTTTTAGAGGTTTGGCATCTATATAATTCTTGATTTCTTATCCATAAATCTCCTATATCATATGGGGTATTTGGTGTATTTATAAATACTCTTCTTTTTGCATCTGCCGTATCTTGAGCTGCATTTGCAAGTGCTAATGCCCTAGTTACATCAGTATCTCTTATACTTATCCATTTATAAACATTGTTTTCTAATCCAAATCTATAAGCATATCCAGTATCCTGATCATAATATAAATCTCCTAAATGATTATTCTTTTCATTGTCAGTTGTCCAATTACTAGTAGGATAATTTGACAATGTTGGTACTCCAGAATAGAACCAAGTAGTAATGTTTCCGTCTACCTGGTCTTGTAAGTCTTCTAGAGTTTGAGTAGTTTCTCTTGCAAATGTATTTAATTCATTTTCAACTTTAGTAAGTGATTCTTTTTGTAATTCGTAATTCTTTTTTAATACCCCTAATTGAGAAAAATCATATTTTCTCTCTAAATCTTGGGCTGTTCTAACTAAATTATTTTCTTTTGTCATTTTGAATACACCCTACCATTTCTTACTTTAAATCCCATATCTTTTAGAATTTTTAATTTTTCTTCTTTAGATATATCCATACTATTAACTTTCTTTATTATTTGTTTATTGTATGCCGTAAACCCAATTTTTTTAAGAATTGTTGCTTTGTCTAAGTAATCTAAATTTTGTGAATTAATATATTCTGCTATTTGTTTATCATATTTTGTGTAACTGCTATATTTCATTTTTATAAGTATTGCTTTTTGAGCAACATTTAAATTTAATGTATTTACATAATTTATTACTTTTGCTAATTTTGAGTTTTTAACAGTATTACTTTTTGAGTCATACTCGCTTTCAAAACTTTGGTTATTATACTTTATAAATTCTTTAATAGAAATGCCTGCATTCTGAATCATATCTAATGTTTCTTCATTAGAATAGTACTTACCATATATGTATGCAATTTTATCATCTGACATATTCATATTAATTATTAAATTAGATATTTTATCTTTCTTTTCACTACTTTCTATATCTGATGTTCTTATTGTACCTATTTTATTCTTTACTTTAAAGTAATCACTCTTTTCATTAACCGACATTCTTAAACTCTTTAATTCGCTAGCTTCTTCATCTTTTATTGTAGTCCATGAACCCTTAGAGTTCTTATAGTATTCTGTATTTTCTACTTTTGCATAATGAGATTTTACATCTTTTATTTTAGGTTCTTTAATACCTTCTTCAGCAAGTTTATTTATTTCCTTTTGAACAGTTTGAACTTTTTTATACTTTTCTTTCTTAGATAATGAATCATCTAGTTGTATTTCTCTTTTTTCTTTATATAGTTTAGACATATCAGAACTTATACTACTCAAATATTTATATTTTAATTTGTCTGAAGTACTTACATTATCGCCATTAGCTTTAATTTGCATTGTTTCTAATTTAGTATAGAATTTTGATGCGTATTTATTATCATCAGTACTATTGACTATAAATTTATCTTTAACTGGTGCTATTAGGTAATCTCCTACACTAGTAGCTCCATTAGTAGTCTCTTTAGTAATCATAGGAAGAACAATATCTCCTGCTCCACCACTATACTGATCTAATAAATAATTAATTTTGTAAGGACTTACATTTATCATTTTTCCTAGCCATTTACTAAATTCATCTGTTCCTTCATCATATTGTTCTGCTGCAGGTTTATTTTGAAGTCTTTTAGGTACTAAATCTCCTCCATACCATGCTTCACCATTTTTGCTACCAAAGGCTTGTTTAATAGGTGCTATGATATTATTTTCTTCTGGATTATTTATTCCTATTTGTGAATCAACATTTTTTAAATATCCATCAAAGGCATTTTTATCTCCTTTAGAATACTCTAACGTTCTTCTAGCTGCACTACCAAATATACTAAGTACTCTACCTTTTGGTATTCTTAAAAATTCTCCATCATAATATTTAGAATTTTTGTTTCCCAATCCTTTAACTTTAAATAGATAATAATTATCTTTTATGTAATCTGGTAAAGCTTTATAAGCTTCATCTTCATCATCTTCTCCTTCTCCAAATGACATTGCATTAAACATTGCTGGTGCAATTCCTAATACTGCTACTTTAGTCATAACTCCTGCTACACCTACTGCTACACCTTTAGATCCATTTACTCCTGTTAGATTTCTGATTAACTTATCAAATCCTTGTACTGATGCATTTAAAAAAGTAAAACCATCTCTATTTAATGCTTTAGTTATATATCCACCTCTGTTGAAATTTGTTGTTAGTTCTCTAGCATTATACATTGCTTCTGTTACAGAACATCCATTTTCTAAACTAGCTTTAAATTCAGCATATCTTGGAGCTAGCTCTACTATTTCATTAGCATTAGGTAAGGATTTTATCAATTTATTTAACTGGTTAATATCAATATTCTTTGCTGCTTTACTTAACCTATCTATTTGATAATCTCCCATTACCATACCTGATCCATATAATGATGCAAATTGTTGAGCTGTTTCAGTATTTTGTGTTGCTAATTCTATAAATGCACTTGGATAGTTTTTAATCATATCTTTTGTGTATTTAGAATTAAACATACCATCTTGAATGTCTTTCATAGAATTAGTTAATATAAAACTTGGATTCCATGTAGTTAAAATATTTCTTCTTACTTCACTAATTTTTTGTAATGGCTTAACTATTGGACAATATTTAGCTTCTGTTTCTTTTACTTTCATTTCATTTGTTTTAGTTAATTCTTGATATAAATTATTACTAACTTTAGCTTGTTGTTGCATACCATCTACGTAAGCTGTTACATATCCATTACCTTCTGCATCTTTCATTAGACTTCCATCCAATTGTGTTGGATCTACTCTATCATCAGCTCCAAATGATACTTTTTCTTTTGATGTTTTTACTATTTCTTTGTATAAATCATTTTGTCTTATAGCTTTCTTTGTAGCATATGTATATCTTTCAAATGCTTCTTCTATTGTAACTAAATCATGTGCTCCACCTTCTGCTCTTTTGATTACTTTTTTAGGTTTTATTTCTCCTGAATCATCCATGTATGGAACCATACTTTCTGATTGCATATATGGTACATAGTGAGGATATAATTCTTCTAGAGTACCTTTAAATTCCTTAGATATTAGTCCATTTTCTTCCATATTATTAAGTAAGTTTTTACCATATTGCCATACTTTCGTTGCTTCACTTTTAATGCCTGGAATAGATTGCTCATATGCTTGTACCATTTTTTGAGAGTATTCTAAAGGAACTACACTACCTTTACCATATGCGTGTCTATCAATATTAGAATAATGTTTTAGATAATCATCAAATTGCTCATAATATCCTTTTTTCTTTGAATTTTTAAATAAACTATTTAATGATTCTCCTATTCTTTTACCATAGTTATCTGTTTGTGCTACATTTATATCTCCACTAGTTTCTCCAGCTACACTATTTAACATATCTCCTTTAAACATTATTTCTTTGTTTCCTGATTTTTTAGCAAGTCTATCTATTTCATAGTTTCTATTAACAAATTTTTCTTGAAAATCACTCCACATTGTTTCAACTTTGCTTTTTAGATTATTAGTTTCTTTAATTTGTTTTGGTGTTTTAGTGTTATCTTCTATTTCTCTATCTAATGCTCTTGCAAATTCTGTTATTGAATCTTCTAAATTTTTCTTTTTGTTATCAAGTTCCCAAAAATTAAGTAATCCTTCATCATCATAACTGCTTTCTCTTGTTGGATCTTGTGGTATATATCCTAAATTATTTTTTTCTACTGCTGGTGCTGTTTCTTCTAAACTTCTTAGATTTATATCTTTATTTGTTGGTAGATTTATTTTGTTGATATCTTTTTGAGTAGGTAGTAATATATCTTTAAAATTAGTCTTTGTTCCTTTAGATTCAAAATTATCTTCCAAATAACTTTGCCATGTTTTATTGTTTTTTGAATATCTTATGTCATCATTTGTTGTTGGATTTAGGTTGTCTACATTCTTAATTTGGTTTGAACTAAAAGCAACTGTTTCTAATGGTGTATTTATTCCATCAAATGAAGTACCTATTGTTTTATTTGCAAGTTCTACTAATTCTGCAAAATTACCTACACAAGTAATATCTAAATCTTGAAATATTTCAAAGTCATTATTATGTTGAATTAGATCATTTGTAACACTATCGATTGTTGCATTGTATCCATAATTATCTATTCCATAATCTTCATTTTTAGCTATTGTTTCTACCAAATTTCTTACTTGCTCATTTGTTAAAGTTCTAATTTTATTAGTTGAATCTAATGGATTAGTTATATTTAAGTATACTTCATATATTTTGCTATTTCCTTTTCCGTTAATATAATCATTTGAATAACTTTTGTCTGAAGCAAAATAAATTCCAGTTCCAAAATTACCTGTTGTCTTTGCTTTACTTCTATCAAATATATTAAAACTACCATCTTTTGTCCCATGATACATTACTTTTAAATTGCCATTTTCATCACGAATTTTGCTATCTTTAAAGAATTTTTTTTGATTTTGAGATAATGTTTTTCCTTGATTATCTTTATTTGTTATTAAAGATTTAGTATTATTATCAACTTTAGCATATTGTCCTTCTGCTCCATCTATCCATGCTACATCGTTTATATTAACTGTTTTTGAATATAATTTAGATGCATCTCCACCTGCATATTGTGAGGCTTCCATTTGAGATGGACTGACAAAAGTTCCATTTTCTATTGGATTTGAACTATATACAGTTATCTCTCCACTTTTTAATGAATCATTAGCCATATCTTCTGTAAAATCAGGATCCATACCAGAGTATTCTCCATCTTCAAAAAATGCTTCTTCAAAAGTCTTTATATCATCTGTGCTTCTAATCCATGTATGAACTTCATCATCTGCTGGATTACTTTTATTTATTATATCTAATTGTTGTTGCTTTATATCATTAGAAAAAGAACTATTATTTAGTTCCTGTGTATTATTTTGACTTTCTTGAATAGAATATTTAGTGGATGATGTATCAGATTTGACATTTT